>ENA-OROO01000234-OROO01000234.1-human-gut-metagenome-genome-assembly--contig:-NODE-234-length-39201-cov-5.267460_pt1 | contig 39201 bp, 59 predicted proteins | sample MGYA00242130_ERZ509052 | MGnify/ENA primary metagenome ERZ509052 (study PRJEB26280, sample SAMEA2338730) | human gut metagenome | biome: human gut; feature: human-associated habitat; material: faeces... | reverse complement strand
CCTCCTTAAAAATTATTTTTCTTTTGTTTTTATAAATTAATTAAAGCCCTCTTTATCGCCATTTATATCTACTGCCTGTGATGTTTCAAGAATTTTTTTGTAAATACTGTTCTGGTTAAAAATAACATCTCTCGTTTCATCTACCAACTTGAATACCGCACCTTCTGATAATGCAGTAAACAAGTACGTCAGTGTTTTTTCGCATTCTGGATCAACTGCTACGTCGAATCCAATCCATGACATTAAAACTCGGATATATGCATTTTCATTACCCGAAATAACACTGTGGATTATATCCGCATTAACGGAAAAAGAGAGTTTTTTGGGATATCTAACACCACCTGTTCTTTCAGCACTCGCAGGCTTAGTCTCATCCACAAAATTAACCTTTGCCAATTTCCATACCAGCTCAAACGCTACAATCAATGCTTCCATCTGTGATTTGAACAACTGATTCTGATTTACTCCAGATATCAATGCGTCAAAATCAATCTGTTCCTCTTCACAAATCTCACTTAAGTAGTCAATAAGCCATTGTTCTATTTCCTCTGTAAGAACAATTTTATCCCCATTACTCACAGAATACGTTAATTCTGCCGGATGGTCAGAACATTCCCAAAGCAACACAGCTAAGGCAAGCGTGCTCTTCACATGAGGAAGAGAAGACTTGATTCCTAATTTTAAATCCATCTCATCATATGCCAAAATAGTATCCGGTCTATTCATGTGCTTTCTCCTCCTTAATGTCCTTCATGATAACTTCCGCAATAGCTCCTGCCAAAAGTGGTGGAACGGCATTTCCTACCTGCTTCATCTGTGAGCCTTTATTTCCAATAAATACAAAATTATCCGGGAATGACTGTATTCTTGCCGCCTCACGCACCGTAATTGCTCTATCCAAAAACGGATGTGTAAATTTACCCGAAGACGGCGTATCAAAACGTGTAGTTATTGTAACAGATATTTCCTCTTTTCGCATCCTTGTCCATGTTCCACTGTAAATAGATTTGGTTAAATGCTCTTTCGGAAGAACTTCTTTTCCTGCGTTAGGTGGAATCAAAGCCAATCTTTCCAATGCCAGTTTAGAGTGTTTAGTTACCACATGATTATGAAGAATAGAACTCTCACGCCTTAACTTTTTCTGATAATCGCTTTGAGGTTCATTTTTATATTCCTGTTCTTCTTTTCCCTCTCCTGACTCCAAATACGCCAGGTCACTAATGGCATCCCAGACAGTAACTGTTTTATCTAGTGGTGCTGGCAATTCTGGTGCTTTCCCATCCCGTTTCCCGATAATAACTGCTCGTCTTCTATTTTGAGGAACACCATAATCTGCAGCATTTAAAATTCCCATATTCAACGAATAACCCATTGAATCAAATAATTCCATTATTTCATTTCTAAAAAAACCACCTTCTGCTGACAATAAATTAGGAACATTTTCCATGACAAAATATCTTGGTTTCACGAGTTCCACAACTGCAACATAGTATTTAAATAAGAAATTCCTTTCATCATGTATGGTCTTTCTCTGACCTTTCTGTGAGAACCCTTGACAAGGCGGCCCCCCAATGACTACATCTATTTCCCCCTTGTATTTTCCAAAAACCTCTTCCAGATTTAAGGATGTAATGTCACCAACAATCATTTTTGTATTCTTATGATTTAACTGATAAGCAGCCGCAATTGAAGCATCATACTCATTGGCCAATACCACATCAAATCCATGTTGTTCAAACCCAAGAGACAATCCGCCCACCCCGGCAAACAAATCTATAACTTTTGGTCTCATCTTCATGCCTCCTGTATTCTCTGATTAGATATTTTATAGTAAGTCTCATCAAGCTCAATTCCAATAAAATTTCTATCAAGCCTTTTTGCAACGACACCTGTTGTTCCGCTTCCCATAAACGGATCCATGACACAATCCCCTTCATTAGAAAGCACTTTCACAAAATGATTGATTAAACTTTCTGGTTTTTGTGTCGGATGTTTACCATATTTTCTTTCCCCATTTGGTGTAACAGAAGTTTCCACAAAATCATGAAGCATTGAGCCTTCGTTATTAAATGTTCCAGTTCGTGTTTTATATGTGAAATATATCCACGCTTCTGTTGAATTTACAAAATGCAAATTCATATTACGCGGCATCGGGTTTGTTTTATGCCAAATCCCAGTAGTCTTATAATAAAAACCATGCTTCTCTGCTAGTTTAATTATCGTTTCTACCTTTATGATAGACATAAACACTATCATAGAGCCACCTTTTCGCATCACACGAGCTGCTGCTTCAAAGAAGGAATCCATAGATGTTGACCACTCATCAAATTCCATGTTATCCCATCCTGCTGTCGCAAAAAAATTGTCTCTCATTTTATGTAAATTCGTATCTCTATTTTTCATAAAATTGCCAAGATTATATGGCGGATCAGTTACAATCAAATCTACTGTCCCCGCTTCAACATCTTTCATGGCATCTATACAATTTCGATTATATAATTTCATCTCAGCCATAGCCAATCCTTTCCTGTTCATATATTCCTGTGCCTTGTTAAAATTCATTTATATCAATTCCCTGCTCGAACATTCGCTGATAACGTTCATATGACATTACCACTGCTATCGGCTTTCCATTCTTCTGAATAAACGCAGTTTTATCTTCCTCTACCAATCCTCTAATCAATTTTGAAGATTGCCCACGGTTGAACTCTCCAATATTCAAATGTTCCATCGGTGTTTTTACTTTTTTATTGTTCAATCGTAGTACCTCCTTCCACACTAATACATCTTCTATTATATCATATATAATTAAAATTACAATATGAATTACATAGTTTATTTTTATCTATTTTTACATTGTAAAAGTAATTACTTTTACAATCGTTTTTACAACATTTAGTTTCACAGAACCACTTCCATAATTTTCAAAAATATGGTACACTTCTAAGTATCAACTTTCAGAAAGGAGTGCATTTTTCATGAGTCGCTCAATCGATCAATTCACAACACCATTTTCGCCAGCAGAAGCTTTCTGTATTGGAGGTATTATCTCTGCGTGTGATGTACATACAAATGAAACTGGAACATCTATATGGGTGCTTCCTGTTATTCACAACCCTCAGAAGGCAACACCGGAAAGCCTTTCTGCACATAAAAAGCACTTAGAGAATGTCTTTGCTGAAATCCCAACAATAACAGTTTCAAAAGGCGAATCAGATTTTACAAAATATATGCCCTCTTTAGTTAATTTAACCTTTTTTCAATAGAAAGTATTTTTTCTTCTATTTTAGTACTCTTAAAAGCATCATATACGTCCCTATATGTTGTAATCCCCCCACCACTAGAAATAATATAATCAATGATTTCGTTTATGTTTACATTTAATTCTTCTGTTCCATGAGTACAAATAGGGTAAAAACCTTTTTTGGATATACATTCATCAATCCATAATTTAAATTCTGATAAATTCAAACCATTCATAAATTTTCTTGTTAAACTAAACTGTTTTGATATTCCTAACCCATCAGAATAATCATAATAGGTCATACAATATTTTTCACCAGTCGCAGTTTTTTCTTGTGTGTAATCGGCTCTCATGATTCCACGTATATTAAAACCCAATTGTTCTAATTCTTTTTTGCTGTCTTTCACTCTTGAGTCCCATGCATCTTTAGTATTTAAATACTCATGTTCATTATTTGGATTAGAAGCTCCTATATCAATGTTAATTTTGCCGATATTCTCCACAATAGAGCCAAGTTCCATCAAAATGATGTAAACACAAACTCCTGCGGCAATAGGCACCTGAAAGCCTAAGTCTACATATTTCTGGGCGTAGTCAATAAGGTACGCAAGCACCACAAGCATAATGGAGCCAAATTTATGATACAATCCTTTTCTCATTTCTGAGGATTTCCACTCGTGGTTGGCACAGGCGGCTACTCCACCGCTAGCTAAATCAAAAACTACAAAAATACAAGTTATTAAAGGTAACATGATATCTACCATCTCCATTCCTCCTTAAAAATTATTTTTCTTTTGTTTTTATAAATTAATTAAAGCCCTCTTTAGTTAATTAGTTTCTGCTTTCGGTTCTTCTTCAACCACAACGTCCATTAACTCATTGTACTGTTCCTCTGTGATTCTCCCAACTGCAAAAAACACATCAATCTTATTTTTCAAATCATCTGTAAGCCCTTTTCTCTCTTTAAGTTTCAGTAATGTTCTATATAACATAATCATACCTCCAATTCTGTAAGTGCTGCTGCGTATTCGCTATTGACATAGGCTTCTGCTGATTGTGTGTCCATATCATAGATATAATCACGATTGTCATTTAACTGTTGTTTTACATAATTCCATCCATTAGCCATGCTAATCGGGTAATTAAATACTGTATATCCATCCAACTGTTCTGAAATGACGCTGATGTTTGTAGTCGGATAATATGTTGCAAGTGCTTTAAGTGTCTGTACTTCTTCCTGCGTTAAGTCAATTTCTTGTGGTTCTGCTAATAACCATTCGGTTTTGTTTACAATAGATTGTGCATTATCTAACTTAGAAGAATCAACCATCTTTGCAATCTTTCCACGCTCCACATCCACATAATCTGCAACATATTGCTGTCCGTTGATTGTGACGTTACCACCACTTGAAACTGGAATTGAGTTAAGGATGATTGTTAACTGTATGGTCTGTTCTTTGTATGGTTCGTAAGTTGTTGCGTTTTCGGATAATTCTATCTGTGCTTTATCTTTTTCTACTGTTTTAATGTCAAATCTGACATACATTGTTCCAATTGGAACTTGACCATTATTTCTATTAACAGTATTAATGAATTTATAATCTTTGTCATATGCAAATAATGTCATTGAAGCGTTAAATGAAACTTTTTTCCCACTATACGGAAAATGTATATACTTCTCAATAGCACAATAATTTCCGCTTAATGATTCATATATCTTACCTGTGTTGGTATCTATCTCCCTGTTTAATATAATTGGGAATTTTTTAGAATCAAACAAATTCTTCCCACAAACCTTCACAATCGGATTCACAACGCTCTTAATCTCCTGCGGATAGTCAGGAGAGGGCGATGGTTGACCGCCGGTGTATGGTTCGTAGGCGGTGGCTTCGGTGCCGAGTTCGAGCATAGGATAAATCGTGAAATTATACGATTTTCCTACTGTTAATCCCTCTAAAAATAAACTACAGTATTCATTACTTGCACCTGTCTCAAATGTGCAACTTAATTGATTTTGCATAATTCTATGTGTTTGATAATTAGCATAGTCCAATTCAGTTCGCCCTAATTTTAAACCAATTATAATACCTGAGTTTTTGTCAACTGAAAAAGTATACGTTGCATTATCAGTATGGCATTCATTATTTATTTTTATAATATTTGACCAATTAGATGTTGAAGCACCCGTCACAGATATACTTCCATCCGCATTCATTGTGGCCGAAAGACCATTTGCATTTCCTTGTGCATTGGCTTCGGATAATTTCAGTAAATTCTTCCCCATGGTACTTTTCTGCTCGCTCTTTCCATACACCATCATATCCGCTATTTTTCCATCATCGGAATCCGCTAAGTGGTTCTCCCCATTGTTTGTTGCGTAAAACTTGGAGATTTTGGAACTGGATAAATTACCCAAATCTTCCTTTAGCAAACCAATTTCTTCCTTTAGCGGGCCAAGGTCTTCTGTTGTTCTCCTACGTTTCGAGAGTGCATACGCCTCATCTCCCGTTAAACCACTTTTTCTCATGTCCTACACCTCCCTAAAGTAAAAACCACTTGCTATCAGGGGCATAAAAGCCATATAATTCCCCCGTGTCTACGCATAACGCCGTCGAACCACTTGCAACATAATGAGGTAATTTGTCTACTTCAGAAGACTTCCCCCAGTAATACCGCTTACTTCCGTCCGTATCTATGCAATCCCAGCTGCCTAAATCGTGTATAACATCTCCTTTGCGGTATGTCTGCCCGTCAATAATTATTGTCCCGCTAGCTATCATACTTCCACCTCCTTATGCATAAATCTATCAGACAGCTCTAGCAAGTAATTTGTGAGCATCTCATTTTGTTTTGTAAGTTCTTCTATTTTTTTATTCAGTTCCGATATGGATGGTGTGTTGTCGTTAAATAAGTGTTCCGGTTCTTCTCGGTCAATATTCTCAACGATTTCGTACTTTCCGTCCTTATTTTTTTCAATGTGACACGTACCGTTTTTATTGCACCACTGTGCGGCTTCTGGTGGGTATAAACCATCAAATACGTATCCAATATAATATTCTTCCATAATTACACTCCTAACACATATCTTAGTACAAAGCCTTGATTGTTAACGGGTATTCCGTTTTGTGCGTTATTAGATTTATTATTGTCAGTACCCTGTATAAATGTATCACCGATATATAAGTATTTATTCAATCCGTAATATGGATTGCTCATTAGCATACCATCTCCAGGTCGCCAGGCAACGTGCTGTTTAGGTACAAAAAACGACGTCCACCACCAATTGTCGCAAGCCCCATTACTATAATGACTCCAGACAAATACGGCGCCGGTCGTTTGCATTGATATTGGCTCTTTTAGTGTAAATTTATGCTCTGCAAGCATCCAATATCCTATAGTGTTAGCATCCCACAGGATGTTATTTTTACCTAAGATGCACTCTACGTCATTAGATACAAATTGGATGCGGTGGTTATCGACATACATCCCGGTTCCCATAGACTCATACAAGTCACTATACGTCGAGCCCTCTTTGACGGTTAATGAAAGTCCTGTGGTGTCCTTGGTTTTATCGTAATACAATTCCAGAGCCGCCTTGCCGCCGCCATGGATGTCGTCTGGGTTTGTCTGCTGGGTGGAAACAACAATGTTACGGTTGGATTGCATCACGGAGCCGGAGCCATCATAAGTTTTATCACCGTCCGTGTTGGTAATCACGATAGGTGCTGTACCAAACCTTACAATCTCACTATTACCGTTTCGTACAGCCATACCATATGCATCAAGTAAAGTATTTTGTTTAAGGGTGTTTCCTCTCATGTCGCCAACTATCAGTCCAACTCCATCTATATAATCAATAAAATTTGTTGCAGTTTTAGCTGCATTAATAATTTTTTTGTTCTGTAACCCAAAATTTTTAACGGTTCCTTTTTTAAATCTTTCATGCGATTGTTTTACTTTTTCTGCGGCTGTATCATCCGTTGGTGGAGATGTGAGATTTCCAGTGAGCCATGCTCTTCCACCAGAAACACGTATTTTTACGCTATCCCCTGCTTTACAATTAATAGCCATCTGTGCAGGGGTTTCGTCTGCTCCGCCGTCAATGTGGACATATGCTGTTTTTTCGTCAACCCGAAGGACTTTCGCAACTGTATCATATGCTTTTGTCTTGCTTTCTTTCATCGCCGAGGCAATCTCTTTTACAAATTCATTCAATACTTTCCACCTCTTCTTTCGTGCGGCAGCCATGTTCTAGGGACAGTGATTGTGATGTTATTCTAAATTTCCCGGTAAGGTTGTGCCGCGGATAATTCAAAAAGACCACATCGCCCAGAAGTACATCCTCAAAAAATCGCCGGCTGTACCGTATCGTTCTGGCAGGATTCTGCAATTCCTTTAGCTTTCTAACAGCGTATGCTGCTATGTTTTCCCCAGAGGATAATTCAACGCCTGTTTCTGATTTCCACACTTCCCTGCCCCGACTGACAGTTGATAAATAACTGTCCGGACTATCATCCCGCGCGATGGCTGCGCCGTAATCGTCATGTATTGCCATAAAACAATTTGGTGTGTCGTACCAATTAAATGTGTCTGTTACGTCACACTCTATGATGTCATTTGCGTTAATTCCTACTGTAAGATTGCTGTTATTATCGTTTGCGCAGATAACAATACTTCCATCGCCAAGTATTCGTATGCGCCAACCAATGGCATCTAATATGTGCAGTGCCATTGTGAGCCTTGTTTCCCCGTCCTCAGCAACAATATTATCCGTGGTAATAGGCGATGTTCCTTCGACATACACAGGGGCGGGGATGCAATTATTGAGCAGATTTTTAATCTGTTTTGCTCCGCTACCGGCTGGTGCGTAATACCCACGCGGCAAGATCACATCATCTGCCGGCTTGAGAACGGAATAGCAGTCAATATTGTAAGTCTCTCTCACACCATCAAGTTTTCTTTCTGGGAATGCGGTCAGGCCAGTGAACAGTGCTACTTTTGTTCCTGACCCTCCCTGTCTGGCTTGTAAGTAAATGCGGACCCAACACTCATTGTCTGTTATCTTTTCCATCATTGTGACGGAAGCAGATTCCCTTAAATCTGACGTGCTGTCCCGGTCAATACTGCCCTCAGTAAATTCAAATTCCTGCTGGTCTGTCCATGTTTTGGGGTCAACCGTTGTTAAAATATATCTTGCTGAAAATCCTTTACTCCAATCCATCACATCACCTCATTAGGATGCTCTGCACTCCACTGTTCTTCCGTCACAGCATCCAGTTCTTCCGAATCCACTTTTTTAATCGTTAAAGAAAAATCTGTCCGCATTTTGTTATCGTGGTCTTTTTTCTCTGACACCTGTATATCGCAGGAAAATGACGAGCCGTCTGGTGTCCTAACGTGACATATTCCAGGATACGTTGCGAGCCGCCTCATCTGCTCAATCATCGTTGGCTCTGTCAGAGAGATACTTACTGCATCAATTTTTAAATCACGAGTGACTGCAGGGTTCCAATCACCTTGCACAGAGCCACCAAGGTATACTGTCCTCTCAAAATCTTTATCCCATGAGTTATCTAAATCAAGGTTATACTGGATTTCGATAGATTCACTGTCAAAATCAATGATTGCCTTTTCATGGGCTATCGAAAATTCGTTGTATAACCATGCAAACGAGCTATCTACTGTTATATAGTCGCCGTTGGCGGTTTTATTTACAACCAGTATGCCGCCGTATTCGTTTAGCGCCGGGTACGGGTCAATGTACTTCTGGCCATAGATTCCATTCTCCAGAATCAATTCTGCTCTGTCTACGCTCATCCGGTACAAATCAAACGTATCCCCATCAGCATATGTAGTTGGTTTAGTAACAACAATACTTGCTGTTTTATTGTCTGCAATCGTATTTACAGTGGCCGTTGGCACTTCCGGCTGATGTTTCCACCGCACAACAAACGGTATCTTTTTTTCTGCCACATGGTCATAAATATCTGTAAATGCAATCTGTATACTGTACCTTGTACCGTCATCCATCTGCCCGATCAGGTCGCCCAAGGCAATACTGTAGTTATCTGTTTCACTACCGGTAAAACTGGCAATAATTTCGCCGGCAAAATGCTGTTCCTTTAATCCGTCCGGGCGCAGAATATAATAATCCTCGTCTCTGACAACCATTACTTTTGCTGTGCCAGCAGAATCCCCGAAGGAAGGGGCTATTGTTAGTGGTAGCTGCTCTAGGTAGTTTGTTGTGCCTTCCGATGATTCTGGTACTGTCTGGTCACTTGCTTCTGTGGTAACATCGCCAGAATTATATGCCGTTGTTTCCGAGACGAGATTCGTTGCAACGCTGTCTATTGTAGGTTTTGCAACAATTTCGACAGCCACAGAATCTGACCATGCACCTTCCTTGCCTCCCTGTGCTGTAACCATTGCTTTTAAATAATGGATTTCTCCTACATTCCACAGATTGCTCAAAAGACCACTTGCAGTATAGATTTTATTAATGTTTTCAATAGTTTCCGATAATGTCTCCATGCCGGAAGACATCATTAAAACAACGACGTTTCCATCTTTGCCTTTAACCGGCTCATCGTTAACCGCTTCTGCTATTTTTATGCTCGCTTTGCTGTTTCCGGTGTAACCGACACTGCAAATAACTGTGTCGTCCATGGCAAGATAATTTTCTGTCGTTGCAAGCGTAGGAGTCGTTGGGGTCTCGCTTAGAGATACGGAAACCGTATCAGACCAAGGAGATAACACTTCCTCATCCCCGGACGTATCCCGCAATCTTACGCGGAAATAATATGTTTTTGCCGATTCCAGGGACCCGATGTGCCACGTTGTTTCCCTGTCCTCCACGTCATAACTGGTTGGGGCATCCGTACTAATCCATGCGTCCTCATGATCCGCCCATGATATGGTAGCCGCATCTGCGTTTTTCCATGACCAATCCCACGTTAATTCTACGGTATCAGATGCTACCGCCATTGCAGTTATATTTTTCGGCGGAACTGCGATTTTTCTTGTCTCTGAGTAAATCCACCCTGACTGCATGAGGGGGCTAAGTTTGTAGGTGATGCCAGATGCTCCGTTTTGGGGTGTAGAAGTTCCGGTAAAATTCTTGAGGGCAATCTGGTATTCAGTGCCGCCGGAAACGTCCGGACACGTAACTGTGATTGTTCCCTCTTTGTCGGTGACCGCAATAACGCCTTTTTCCTCGTTGTCTATTTTCATCCAAATTGCTGTTTTGGCGTCAGGAACTCCTGTCTTTCGCTCAATGCTATTGATGGTAAGTGTTGTTCCTGTTGCCGATACCGTATCAAATGACGGGGATTTCAAAGCCCCTCGCGCCGCTACTCGTGGCTCAGAGTATGCATATTTTTTATCGTGCGTACTTTGCACCCTTGTCCACATGATCTGGTCTTCTGCTATGCCATCGTCTGTGTTAAAATCTGCTGACACTGTATAATCATGGTACGCAACAGTTACCCCTGTACTCCACGATGTGCCAGTATACCTTTCTCCGCTTTCTGGCGTGTCTATGGCATATTGTAACTCCATGGAATCCACAGGGCGGTCCTGCGGCGATGCCTGCACCCAGTTTGCCCATACATAGCGGCTAGATGAGCCTATCTCTTTACTCCCTGTGCTCTGTATGTTTGGGCGTTCCGGGATGCTGTAATAATGGTATGCATAGCCCCAACCAGAATCTCCAGCGCATCCCCTTGATTTTACCCTTACAATACGGCAAAATGTCATACTCTGTGTTGGAGAACCATCCTCTGTTATCGCCCATGCTCCAGATGCTCCTGTATAGGATGCATTGGTAAAGCGAGCGTTTGCAATGGCGCCCTTATAGTTTGTCATTAATGCGGTCTGTACCTGCGTCCTTGCAAAATGCCTTGCATCATTTGCCTCGTATGAGGTGCTCCAAGTAAATGTACCTTTATTTGCGCCGGTATCATCAAGAGAATAGGAAACGGAAGGGGCATTTGGTGCATAAATGGTAAATGTCTTTGTGGAATGCGCGGCTGTATAGGTATGCTTTTTATCACTTTTTGTTTTGCCCTTTACCTTAAACTCTATCGCATTTAATAATTTTGATGAGGCAGGATAATAATTTTTTGCATCAAGCGCGACTGTTTTTTTAGTTGCTGATTTCCCCACATCTATTTCTTTCCATTTTGTCCAATCCCACTTGGAAGCACCGGCATTTTTTGTATGTAGGCGGTACCACATCCACTGCCCATCCTCATATTTTTTCGCCGGTATCTTCCAAGATATTGTAAATTTCAGATTGTCTCTCGATATAGACAGACCGCTGGGAGCAGCAGATTTTTTATTTTTCTTTGCCATTATGCCATTTTCACCTGCCTTCTAAGCTCACTTGCCATTCGTCTTCCCCATTCTTCTGGGTTATCTGCACCGTTTACAGTTACGTTAATAGTTACATCGTTTTTCGTTCCCTGTGTTGCCTCTTTAATATCACTCATCAGTCTGCTGCGACCGTACAGCATCTCGTCTCCTGCTTCTCCTGCTCCAAACAAGGTGGCATCAGAAAATACATATGGGCTTTCCATGGCTTTTTTATACCAGCTAATGTGGAATGATGGCAGAGATCCCTTTCCGCCAATACCAAATGGGGCCTTTCCGCCGGAAACACTTAAATGTGGTAGGTTTAGGTGTGGTAGAGACCAGCTAAATTTTAAAGCACTCTTGAACCGTCCAGGGAAACTTTTTACCAAGGATACCGCCTTAGTAAAGATACTTTTAACAGCTGATGGTATCTTAGTAAATGCCCCTTTAACAGCGGATAAAATCCCGTTGCCCCTAAATGCCCCTTTGAATCCGTTTACGGCATTTTTAGCAGCAGTCTTCAGGAGCGATGGGAGATTTTTGACCCCTTTTATTATGCCGGTAACAATGTTTTTACCAAGCGAAAACCAGTTGAACGCCGTAAATACACTTACGATTGCTGTGATAATCTTCGGTAAATTAGCAATCAATAACGGAATAGCACGAACTAAGCCAATCGCTAAATTTGTTATGATTGTTACTCCTGTTGCAAGGATTTTCGGTGCATTGTCGTTAATAATACCGGCTAAATTTGTTATGATCGTAGGCACATATGCAATCAGTACAGGTATGGAATTAATCAATCCCTGAGCGATATTCTGAATAAGTGTTAGGCCTGCATTTATCAGTTTTCCCGCGTTGCTCCTCAATGACTCTGTAAATTGTGTCAGCATCGGCAATGCCTGCCCCAAAAAGGTTGGGATGCCTTGAGTCATGCCGCTGGCGATAGTCGTCAGTAAATTAACCCCGACCGATGTAAATACATTTAGCCCCGTGGAAATTGTAGAGGCGAGATTATTTAACAGTTGGCTGACAGCAGTTGTAATACTGCCAGAATTTTGAGTAACACTAGAAATTAAACCGTTTATGAGGTCACCGCCGATTTTTGTCAGCCCCGGCAACTGACCACTAAAATTAATCGCATCTTGCGCCAGTTTGGAAAGAGCACCACTTATGCCGCCGGATTCCATCGCCTCAGCTAATCCACTAACCTCGCTTGTTACACCTTTGATGGCACCACGGATAGTACCCGAAAATGTATTGTAAAAAGCAAGTTGCAAGCCTTCTGTAGCGCTAGATAGCAAGGTTATATCACCCTGCAAGTTATCTAACTGCGTAGCTGCCTGTTGTGCCGCGGAGCCGGAGGAATCCTGTATTCCTTTCCAAAATTTTTGTACAGTCGCATCACTTGATGCGGTCATTTTGTTAAATGCCTGTAAGCCTTGCGTTGTAAAAATCGTTGCAAGAGCATTGTTTTTTTGTTCCGCTGTCATACCCTGCAAAGAGCCATTAAGCTCGTCTACGAGGTCGTTAAAATCTTTTGCCTCGCCGTTTGACTTATAGGCGGATACACCTAACTGATCTAAAGCTTTTGATGCATCATCAGTCGGAGTATATAAGTCCGCCATTGCCCTATTTAATGCCGTAGATGCCTCAGAACCTGTCACGTTCTGCTCTGCCAAGCGAAGTAAGGAAAGCGTGACACTGTCCGCCGCTTGACCGTAGTTTTTCGCTGTGGCAGCAGAACCGGAAAAAGCCTCTCCAAGGCCTCTTACGTCCGTATTAGCAAGAGTAGCACCCTTTGCCATCAAATCGGCATAGTAAGATGCGTTACTCATCGAGTCACCAAAGCCTTTTACAGCTCCGGCAGTATATGATGCCGATTCTTCCAGACTCATAGCACCGGCAGAGGCAAGGTTAAGTACCGTTCCGATACCGCTAATCTGCTCATCCGCCGACAAGCCAGCCTGAGCAAGGATATTCATTCCTTCCGCCGCTTCCGTTGCGGTGTACTTTGTTGTGCGCCCCATTTCCTCAGCCTTGGCTTTGACGTTCCCTATTTTGTCTACGGTTGTTCCCATGGTAGCTGCTACCTGAGACATTGCAGTATCAAAATTCATTCCGGCATCTATTGATGTTTTTGTAAATGCAACGGCGGCAGCAGAGCCGGCCACCATAGCTGTTTTAGCTACTTTCCCGACCGCTTTAAATGCCCCGCCAATTTTTGATGTGGACGAGCTGGCGTTACCTTCTGCGTCTTTCAGCCCCTTCTTGTATGCGGTGTCTTTGATTGCCAGAGTGACAAACAATTCCATCACATTCAATCACTCATCACCACCAATCCGGCTTTTTTAATGACGTCCGCGGCTATTTCTTCGCCAGTCTTTGTTACTGTTTGTTTTTTGTTGTTATTAATTAAATCAATAAACGATGCATAGAGATATTCCCCGCCAAACGCCTGCGAAATACTTTCGGTTACATATTTCAGCCCGTCAGCCATATATCGTTTGTAAATTAATTCTTCTGTGTCGTCTAAAATCTTGGCTTTGACATACAGCAGAAAGCCTTTTACGTTTCTTCCTCTGTATTCTCCTGCGCATCTCCAGAGTGTCCGTCTGTTGCGTCTGTTGGCACTGAGAAAAAAAGCTGACGTACCTCCGGCTCATTGACGAGGTCAACCATACCCTTGATAACATCCATTAATTTGTGCTTTTTCTTGTATTCCTCGACTGTCTGTAATTCAAACGCCGCTAAGATTCCGATTACATCATCTTTGTGTGTTTTTAACAGTCTAGGAGCTGTTTTAGCGCCCCTAGCAAAGACTTTGATGTATTTCTCACCTTCCCGCGGCACAAGTTCCTGGCACAGCTTAAGCGCGTCATCATCGTCTGCAATGTTTCCGATATGTTCAAGGGAATTCGCAATGGCTTCCAATCCCTGTTCTGCTGTTAAATCCGATAATCTCATGCTTTACCTCCTACGCCGCTTCGCCTGTTTTGATATAGACCTCGTAAGGTACTGTCTCTGCGTTCTCAATGCTATAGTGCCCCGTGTATTCAAAATCAAAATTTCCTTTGGATTTATCATCTGATTTAATTTTAAATCCGCCCGTTGAGAGTGCATTCATAATTTTGATCGCGATAAATCCGGCGGAATCCCCGGAATTTTCGTCCGAATAGTCACCTATCCACCAAATATCCTTAAAATCTTCTGCTTTTAAGTCTGTCCTTGGCGTTACCTTGTTGCCTGCTACGTCTGCCGCCGCCATAAAGCTTTTAGCCTGTGCGGTATCCATGGTAACAGCTGTACCTGATAATTTTACTTCGATAGATTCGATTTCTTTGAGTTCCTTCGTGTTTTTAGGCACGTTGTCAATGTCTTCGCCGAAATCTGTAAAAGATGGCTCTGCGCTAAATTCGCAACCACCGCTGGTGGCCATAAGAATATTGGCTGGTGTTATAGCACCTGTTTCTGGCTCAAAAGTTGAAGCGATAATACCAGCATTAAGCTGGATTTTTTTAAAAAGGTCAGAAGGCACCTGTGTATACTTCATTTGCTCACCTCGTTAAATAGTTATAAATTGCATAGTTATTACTGTGTATCTGCGTACTATTGACGAGTCGGCTCCATCGACCAAGGGAGTCCACGGTTGGTCCTGCGATAGGAAAATTACTCCATCATCGCATTTTACCGTGATTCCCCCTTGCAATTTGTCGCTGATTTCTTTTGCCTTTTTGTTTGGGACTGCCTCAGATTCTGTGTGATACCAGACATTTACAGCACTAGCGGCGGCTGCGCCTGTCCACCAGTTTGCTATAATTGGTTCATACGTGATAAACGGAAAAGCGGTATCCTTCGGCACCCTGTTAGACGGATACGCAGTTATGCCGAAGGATGACCAAAATTGATATAGTGCCGCTGTCGGGGTCATGACGTTAACTCCCACTTTTCCGCCATGACCTGTGCTATGTCTAAATTGGACGATGCAGGGGTTTCTTTTTCTCCTGCATTTGATGTAACTCTAAAAATTTTTCCGTCTTTTGTTTTTAATACATCGTGATAGCTCAGTTTTACTGTTTTAGCTGTAGTGATCGTATATGTTGCTGTTACCCCCTCTTTTTCCGCCACTCTGGCAGACATAGAGGTATCTCGGACTATTGCCGCCTGTATTTTAGCGCCCTCGACCCACTCGGTGATAAATCCACCCTCGCCGTCAGAAGTACGCTTTTTATCCATGAGTATGCAATCTTGTAAAAATTCATTGATTAAACTCATGCCATTTTCCTCCATGGGTTCAGGCGTGCCCTAAAGGCATCTTGCCATGTGTAGGTCTCGCCTTTGCTATTTGTTGCCCTGCTGTACGAATAACCGCCAAATGACTCCGACTGATACGCCCCTAAATTGCCGTTTTTCGCCTGCCACTCGCTGATTTCGTCCACCAGTGATAAAAACGGTTTAGGGATAGCCAGTGGAACCACTACGCCATCAAACGTCTCCTCCTGTAACGGGGCAGTATCGCCTTTGCGATACTGATAAACCCCGTCATTAAAAATAGAGCCGCTTATCAAATAATACTGCCCGTCCTGTAAGGGGAGGCGAATCGCGGTGTCAGAATAACGTAGGTCTTTGGCATCTGCTGTTACATCTGTATGCGTGTCAAAAATCCATTCCCCGATTGTTATTTTGCCTGTGATCGCCGCCCCCTTGACCGGGAAGAAATTGTGAATGTGATTCATGATTTCATAAAGCACTCAATCAACCCCTTTTATTTTCCGTTCGAACTTGCTTTCGAAACGGCGCTTGATACTTCCGGGATAGTTTCTGTAGTTCCGACAGTAACTACGCAAACACCGTCAAGGTATTCTGCCCACAGTTTCATCCCCATAATGGCGTATGTTTCGCCTGTGGCGTTTGTATAGTTGCCGCCTGCGTGGAATCCAATCAGATTTGTTTCGCCAGATGTTGTGTAGTCCAGGCCAAGCTTTTTGAAATCGCTGTCACCGGGATCAATATAATATAAATCAATATTTTCCACCGGTGTTGCGATGACGGTTTTTGCCGGGATGTAGTCGTCAGGGAGGAGGAACAGTGTAGAGAAGCCAAAGAAATCTTTGATATACTGCAATCCAAACATTGTCTGTACGGTAATCTCTTTATCACCTAACCAGTCGTAAAAATCCATTACGTTTGCAAATCCTACGACTTCGGTTACGTTTCTGTTCATCCCTGCGAATTTATTGAGTACAGCACCTTTTGCGATTGCAAGCGCTTTCTGCCATTTTTTCTGTGTTCCTTTTAATGTTCCTGTTTTTAAAAACGTGTAAAAGTCTTTTAAAACCTTGTTCTGCAGCTCGACCATAAAGGCATCATCTGTCTTTTCAATTGCGACTGTTGCGCCCCATTTTGACACAGATTCAAGAGATAAAGATTTAGCGTATTTTTCTACGACAATATCTTCTCTTTTGCTTTCTACGACCTTAAACTGTGTAAAAGGGATTGCCTCTCCCTCACCCACACTTGCGCCGCCCTGTAAGGCTTCATCCTTCATCTGCGCTTCATAAGTCACTAAGCTAGTGCCCGGCTCTTTTCTGATAGGTTTAAAGATTCCTAAGATAGTTCTTAATGCATCCCAATTTTTGTCAAATCTTGTTACAAAATCAATTTCTCTCGCTTTGAGAGCGCTATCTGTATTTAATACAGTGCTAGTGGTTACTCCTGCCATTATCTACTCCTTTCAAAAACCAAAAAGTTCGTGATTTTCCGCAATCGCTTTCTGACGTTCGCCCGCATCTTTAATTTCCATGATTTCTTTCTTGGTCATTTTCCCTGGTTCTCCTCCCGGTGGGTTTGATACATTAGCGCCTTGAGTCGTTTCGGTTGTAATATAGTCGGCATACGCTTCCTTGATGCCTTTTTCTACCTCTGTTGCGTTCTCAAGTTTGCCGTCAGCTCCGATTTTTAAATTATCAATAGTCTCTTTTGACGCTTTCAGGGCAAGGCTAATTACTTTACTAGACACGCCGGAATCTTCAAGCATCTTTTTGTATGCGGCTTCTTTCGCATTGTACGATGCCTTCTTGTCCTGTTCGGCCTTGTAGCCTTCAAAATCTGCGTGTTCCTTCTCGTACTTTCCTTTCCAATCATCCTTTTCGTAGTCCTCCAATTTTTTCTGGAGGTCTGGAATTTTCTCTGCGTCCTCTTTGTATTTAGTGATCTCGCCTTTTAAACCTGTAACGGTTGCAGAGTGTTCTTCGATGATCGCGGAAATCTGTTCATCTGTAAGTGTCATGCTCTTTAAAAAAGCTCTTGTTAATGCCATTTGATTACTCCTTTTCTTCGAGGGATTTCTTTCCTAAATGACTTTATGTGTAAATCGCAGTACTTCGCGATTACTTTCTAAATGTTTTTGCGGCTTTGAGGGATTTTGCTCCAAATTTGCCGTCAATTTTTAATTTACATTTCGACTGAAAAATACTAACCGCATCTTCCGTCTTTTCGCCGTATTTGCCGTCAGTATCTAATTTCGAGCTGATAGCCCAGTTTAAAAACTTCTGCAATTTTTCAATTTCCCCTCTTGCGCCTTCTAGCACTGTAATGCCGTCTAAAAATGTGTAATAGCCTCGTGACGGCAATTTAGGGAATTTCCCAGTGTATTTAGCCTTTTTCGCTGTTTCTTCCTTCTGCGCCACCGCTGGGAAGTCATGATACAAAATATTTAAATCAAAATTTCCGTCGTTGCCGGTTGAAACCTTGGTTGGAAACACGCCGGAGCTGGTATACTGCCACACCATAAGGTCGGATACGTTTGTGGGCTTATAAGATTTGTTCGGTGTCGATTCAAACGCCATGAGGTTATAGCCTTTGTAATAACGTGCAATCCACCAGTTTTTACACTTGACCTTGTTTTTATTAATATGCTCCGAAAAATACGACATCCCAGTGTAAACGCCAAATTTATACCCTCTTGACTCAACGACAGTCTGTGCCGCATTAATAATCTCGGCAATCTTTACCTTGCTCAGCCCTGCCTGCACTTTGTCCTCAATATCAAACCAAACGCCGTATTTAAAATGTTTCTTACTAATTTTGTCAAGGATGTCGCATACAAGTTTCATGTCTGACTTAGCTTTCGCCACTGTAGTAGCGTATGTGTAGTTATACACGCCCCATGGAATGCCTAACTCCTCACATTTTTTATAGTTCTCTTCAAATTTTTTATCTTTGCCTAAATCCTTGCGGATAATCTTAATAATCGCACCACCACAACCGTATTTCTTTACTTTCTTCCAGTCGATTGTGCCGTTGTATACCGATACGTCAATAATTTTCCTCTGTGTCATTTTCTCACCCTTTCCATCTCAGCACATATAAAATCTTCTGATTTCCGTTGATGATCCTGTGTATCTTTTTATATGTTCCGCCTGCTTTTTTGGTATTTGTACTAGCCTTTCCGGCGTCCCACCACACCATTTTATTGCTCTCGTTTATTCCTGCGAAAATATTGGTGTGCAGGCGGTAAAAGCAAATGTCTCCCGGTTTTAATTTGTTTTTATAATTCCGGGGTAATTTATTTACTTTTATCAATCTATATCGTTTTGATATAGCCGCTTTTGTTCCAGCACCCTTATAGACAACTCTTCCGTTCCTGTTGCAATAAAACAGTTGTCCCGGTTTGAGGATGCCTAATTGCTGTAGGCAATAACATACATACGATGCACAATTACTTACCTTTTTCTTCTTTGCGCCTGCCCAGCTATTCGCCACGTTCTGCGAGTATTTAAACTTTTTATCAGTAAAATACTCCGCCGTTTCTTTTGCCTTGACGAGCAAAGACAATCTGTCCATTATTCCATCGCTCCTTTTAATTCATCTGCAATGATTGCTGTGTATTCTTTCGCGTAATTTGCCGCCGCCGGTTTTAAATACGGCTGCGCCCTCTGACCGTTTGTGATGTGCCATTGTCCCTTATCGTCCTGATAAGTCCACGGGGTCTTTCTTCCTCCCTTGTAATACACGCCAGTTCCCAGTTCCACATAGGCGGCATATTCTTCGTTACTTCCTATTATCTCTGTGAGATTTTCCAAGTCAGTCCGATGCGTAATGCTATTTCTCAACGCGCCCGTATCGACCGGGCAAAGGTCTTTTGCGTGCCCCTCTGCGGCGGCTCCTGCCTGCTCTAATGCTCTTGCAAGTGCCATCGTGGTCTTGAGTATTACTTCGTCTACATGGCTTACAACATCAATATCCGCCATTATATTCGCCCCCTTTGCGTTGCTAACCATTCGTAATAGGTCATGTCTTCTACAACTTCGTTTCTGCCTGTTTCCAAATTCTTAACGCGTATCATTCGTGGTTGTGCCAGTTCGGCGGGCAGCGCAGTTCGTTGCGTACATCGACAGTTATAAACCTCCGCCGGGATTCCGCTTGGGTCTCCCGGATACATAAGACCGTTTGAGTAAGCCATGTTAAACGGTACTTCCTCGCCGTCTAACGCTCTGTGACTATCTCGTGTCCTCAAATCTTTTGTCGCTGTCCAATGCTTAACTACATCAATCCCCATCTGGTAGGCTTCCTCGTATGCCGCCTGCCTGCCTCCATTCTGCGCTCCTGTGAATGCTGTGCGGGCGTTTCTAATTGCGGCAGTATGATTCATACCTGCAACGTCTTGGAATCGCCCTGCGAGCTTTTTTATGCTGTCGCCCTGTAAAATTCCTTGCAGTAGTGCATTTTGCAATTTCTTTTTGTTCCAATGCACATCTTTGCTTTTTAGTACTCTTCGGGGTGGAAGAATCTTCTGCTTTCTGACCGTCAGCCGCTTAACTGTGTGCTCGTCAACCAAATTAAATGCAATATCTCCAATCTCTTTTATCTGTCTGTCAGGTACAAGAGATTTAATCATGTACGCCTCAAAATTGCGATTGAGGGCGATAACAAGGGGGGTCTTCTCGTTGATGTATGCCGCAGCAATCTCATTTGACTCTGTTAGTCGCCGCGCCATGTCCTCGCGCAGCGCTTCCCACCTCTGCCCTCTGCCGTACTGATTCATCAGCCATGCTTCAAATTCTTTCTTGGTGTACTTTCCTGCCTGGTATGCCTCATATTCTTTGGCGTATCGTCTGGAAAATTGTTTAAAATAGTTTCTTGCTTTGCCGTCAAGTTCTTTTCCGGCTTGTTTATATACATCTGCTAACCGCTTTTCTAACTTTTGCAGTTCCTGCTCTGTCCACTTGTCGGATGGATACATAGTTATTCATCCCCTTCCGGGATATCTTCCGGCACATCTGGTTCAGGCGGCTCCGTGTAGCGGTTATATGATTCTTCGTCTAGCTTTGCCAAAATGTCCGGCACTTCCTCTGGTGCGACAAACGGTAATTTTTTTAGGATGGTTTCTTCGTCCAGATAGTTTGCTGCCTCAAGAATCATATCTGTACGCTCTTTTTCGTTACTGATTCTGTTCCGCTTAAATTGCGGTTCGTCATCAATCCCTGCAAGCTCCAGAATCTTCTCGATTGCATCGCCTACGAAGTACTCAAAATCATCCGCATTGTCGTCTAGCGGCTGGTATGCGGCGTCGATATGGTCGTTTGTTGCTCCGGCGGCTATGGCGTGTACATCCAGCGCACCGAAGTCCTCATAAATTTCTGACCGCATCTGCGTGAGAAACTCTTTTCTAGCGGTATACGGCGGCTCTTGTGTATATGCCTGTACCTGCCCCTCCTCAGCCTTTGCGATATGCTGAAACTTGAGCCGATCTCTAAACTCTGCCAGCTCGTCGTCTGTCATGCCATCGGCGTTAGAGATGAGCCAATACATCTGTGCGCAGTCGTCTAAATCATTGGCAAAACCACTTTGCACCGCGTCGTAGGCATCAATCTTCGACTGCATCCCCCTAAGGGTGCTTATGTGTCGCTTGTTGCCAAACATTGGTACAATGGGGAGGCTGCTATAGTTTTCTTCTCCGATAATTTCGGGCTCCAGATTGTTTGCAGTCTCAATTCTCTGTCTGTATGCCCGTTTGGGAGCGGTCTCTTTTAATTCTCCAAATTTGCTTTCTGCGCTGTAGGTTGTATAGCCATCTATTTCGTACAGCACAACCTTAAATGGTTTTTGTTCGTCCAACTGCCAGAATCTTATGCCTGCCATCAACGCCCCTGTGTCCTCGTCCCACATCGGGGCGAATTGCGTAAAGGGAAATTCGTGCACGTGGTCCACATTCCAAAAAAGGAAAGATTGACCGTGAATTAATGCGTTGTATGCCGCCTCTTTGATTCTTCTGTCAAACTGTTTGCCCAGTTTGTCCTTGACATTCATGTCGTTAAAAAAGACGCCGTTTCCTAGACTGTACGAACAACGCTGCGTATTTAATTTGTGGAAGAAATTAGAGCATATCTGTGCGTTAGACGAAAAATTATCTATCTTTTTCTGGCCTAGTAGAGTGTAATAAACACGCTGAAATTGCAAGATAGTCTCATTTTCCTGTGCGTCATACTTGTCCGCTTTTAACGCCTCTTTGTATGCTCCTGTACTCTCATGGAATTTTATAAACTGATTTATAAATTGCCCTTTGTCTTTTGCGGCAATGAAATCTTGATATGATAAATACATTTGTCGTCACCCTAGAATTGATTTGTATTGTCTTGTTCGGCTGCGCTTGACGAGTTTTTTTGTTTTTACAAAATACCTGATAGCGTCCATCGCGTGATCTGACTGTTTTATAACTTCGTCCCTTCCCTTGTCAGCCGCTGTTGGGTCCCATGCATAGATACCAAATTCCTCGATCGTGTGCGTGCAAGACGGGTCAAACGATAATTTGTCTTGTGTCAACATCGTCTCAACGTCTGCTATCCCATCGTTAACAGTGTTATCTGCCTTTTTGACTTTATGCCCTTTGCTACGTAACTCCACGATGAGAGCGGTGGCGGATGGGTCAACGATCACTAAATCATCTTTCTGCCCGCTTAGCGTGTCCTCTAGTCCTTTTACTAGCGCACTGACTGTCTTCATGCGGTTGTTCTCCCTGCCTGAATAGTAGTACTCTTTTATGCAGTGCCAGTTGCCGGTATCTACTCTTTTCTGCCAGATGAGAAAGACGGTAGGGTTCTGCATACCAAAATCACTGCTCACAATTATCTCTCCGCTGGTCTTTGCTTTGCAGACGTGCCTTTCCTCTGAAAACATATCGTACACAGGCCCTTCTGCCACTGCCCATTTGCCCAGTATGTAGCGTTGGTACCTGTGTGTCCCTGAGTACTCTTTTATTAACTCGTCCACTATCGCCGGAGGCAGGCAGCCATCGTGTATGTTGTACGCCTGTTGGAATATATCTGCATCGGAATCCAGAAAGCCCTTAAACCAGTGTTTCGGTCCCGCCGGGTTGCAGGTCCCATCAAAATGACTGCGTGACGTTCTGAGACGAGATTTTAACATCTCGAAAACTTCTTGGTTCCACGTTGTCACCTCATCGCCGTAAGCATACTCAATCGTTGCTCCCTGTATCCTTGCAACGTGCTTCTTGTTATCGGCACCTAATGCATATACCTTTTTGCCAAATAGCTGTACTGTGTTGTCACTCCGTATCTCGCCAACTAGCTCCTCGCCCCATATCTCTCGCATGGGGTCAAGTATGTTACGTTGTAGCGTACCTCTGGTGTTACCTAGCATTACAGCCAACCCTAATCCCTTTAGATGTGTCAGACGTTGAGGAATTACGACTGCGTAGTCAACAAAAGATTTCCCGGAACCTGTCGCCCCGGTCTTTACGTTCCAACGATGGTTGCAGCCTTGCAGGTATTCTGCCTGCTTGCTAGTTAATGGCACTATCGACACCCCCAAGGATTTCAATAGCTTTCGCCAGTGCTTTATCACTTGCACTCTCTGACTGCGGCTTATCCCGCCATTGTTCCGGTTTTCTGTTCTTTAACCAAAATATCTGCGCCGTTACATCCGGCGGAATATGCTTCTTTGTTACTTTTCGCTCCGTCATTACTCCGCCTTCGTACTTTTTGCTCGTCTCTTCGTAGCTGTACCCTAGCGCCCGCTGTAACAGGCTTTTTTCCACCTGCCTATCCACAACTTCTTTTCCCTTTTTTAAGGCATCGGCTAAAATTGGAAATTTTTTCTTCCATGTATACAAGGTATCTGGGTTAATACCGATGTTTGCCGCAATCTCTTTGTCTGTGCATCCATCCCGCGCCCATCCCTCTAGCTTTAGCAACCCTTCTTTGGTCAGCCACTCCTGGTATTTACTTATCCCATTTTGGGGTCACCTCCTAAATACAACCATAACCCCGTAAGGCTTGTTTACGGGGTTATATGAAAGGAAAGAAAATATGAAAAAAATCGTTTATACCAGTTGCATAGCGCAACTAAATACAAGTATAAGGAATTGCACCTTAACAGCCGCCGGGGTAAGACTAATAAGCGGCTGGTCTCTAAACACTTGTAGACCCGCAACCTGTATGGAACGTAAGACACCGTGGGATAGGCGTCTTACGTACTCTCTTTTACGCGGGTGAGAGTTTACACTTTTACCACAAAAAGATAGAGGAGGTTATGTCTCACAAAAAGTTACCAATACACTCGTCCGTACAAGTGTATTGTACGATGTTTTTTAAGCCATGTTAGACAAACATAAAAAAAGAGAGGGAGATAATTCTCCCTCTCTAATATCCCGCATATTTCCCAGCCAAATTGGCAAAAGCACTGAGCCATCTGCGTATAGTCATTTCTGCATATCCAAGCTTATCCGCCGCCCCTGCTATCGTGTATCTATCCTCAAAATATACCAGCTGTACAGCTTTCATTCTGTCCTCACCGTTGTCCATCCCCTCTGTCTGTTTTATCGCCTTGTTGATAGCGTACATCCACAGGGCTGACTGAGCTGTATTTTCTGCGATCAGTTTGTCTGGGTATTTTTTTACCTGCTTTACTGCGTGTCCGTACCAGTCGTGTTTGGGGTTGCTCATTTTTCTTACCTCCGCGTAATCATCGCTAATATCATCATTACTGCTGCATAAATCTTATCTTCTTTTTCTTCTGCCAGTATCCATTCCGACAAAGCAATCGCTGCCCATATTATGGCTATCACGTTACTTATCACGTTACTTACTGTACTCATATTAGCTCTCCTATCTTTTATTATCAAATACAAAATATTTATCTAAAAATTCAAATGCTATATCTAGATTGTAAGACGAATATCCAATGCTGTAATTAGCTTCGCCAGCTTTTCTGTATTTAATTTCGTAATATGGTTTTTCTCGGCTTCCATTTTCCTAGCATTTGTTCCAGTTCTCTTGGTGTTAGCGTTTCAATTCCTAAGTCTTCCGCTTCCTGTATCGTGCCTTTGATTAACTCACTCATTTCCCGGCTGTCGTAGGTGTGCGAACCTCGCATGAGTCTGTAAAACACTACCTCTTTACCTTTTTCCATCCGCCGCCCTATCGCAACCGTGTGAACGTCCTCTTTTTTGTACATGATGTCGGTCGGAACATTGGTTTTTAAAACTGCTATGTCTCCTTTTATCAACTCCGGCTGCCCATATCTTCCTATCATCAAATTTTTTGCTTCTGCCTTGCTCGTTCCGACTTTTTCCGCTATTTTGGTGACCAGGACGTGGAAATAGGCGTTTGCCGACAAGCTTCTTTTCTTGCGGAACGGTTTAATTATTACGGACAGTTTTTCCAACTTTTTTAGTTCGTCCACGCCCTTTATAAACCGCTCCGCCTCGTTGATTTCCAAGGTAACTGTTATCTTTTTGCTAAAATAATCCACTGCTAAGTTTTTTATTTTTCCAGTTAAATCCATGCTATTTCAGTCCTAATTCCTTCATGGCTTCGGCATATTGTTGTTGTGTCGTCTGATACAATGATTTTAAACCTCTTTGACTTGCCCATTCTTTAATCTGAGCTTCCGTCATTCCTTTTTTTTGCATCAGATCGTAGAGCCGTTTCGCTTCTTTCTCTGTGATAACCTCGTTGCGTTTGTATTCGTCTGTATCCGCGTCTTTCGAGTCGTCCAGGAGAAACAAGCTATTTAACGCGTATTTCCTCGCGTAGCTTGATGCCGCTCCGGTAATTTGTGCCGCGTCCATCTTTGGTTTGCTCTCTTCTTCTCTAGCATATGCTGTAGTACAAAAACTGCTCTCGCTTTCTACATCTTTCAAAACTACTTTCGCTCTTATGTAAAATCGGTTTCCCAACATAACGATTTCATCGCTAATGGACAGTAGTAAACCTTCTTCGTCTAACAACGGTTTTACCGCCTCGTAGATGTCCTCTAAGCTCCTATAGTTGTATTTGCCAAAGTCGCTGTACTTGCTTTTTGGTACCTTTAATTCTGCCTGAATTTTTTGCAACTTTTTGTGAATATCTCCCATCTTTCTTACCTCACAATCACGCTTTTTGAGGTCTCAATGTGCGCTCCTGCGACCTCTTTCCCGGCTTTAATCGCCTTTTTAATTGCTGCCTTGTCCGCCTGCGGCTCTGGAATCCTGATGTATTCCTCTGTCAGGCTGCCTAAGTCGTCAATGGTTACAGACTCGCTATTTCTGTATGACACGCTGACTCTTGCCGTCTTGAGCTTTTCACCATCAAGAGCATGGGACAGATAGTCTTTGCACCTCTGTGCGGCGTTCTCGCAACTTCTACGGCGTTTCGCAAGCTTTTCTTCCTCCTCTTTGATTGCCTTTGCTTCTGCAGCATAATTCTTCACCGCCAGTGCGATTCCCTCCACCTTTTTGTCTCTCTCGATGTTGAGAGCCTCAAGTTTTTCAAGGTCAATAATTTCTCCTGTCTCCTCGTCTACGCAATCCATAATTGCACTGTCAATCTCGTATAGTGTCATTGCTCTAATTCCTCCTCATATCTCTCGTATTCGTTGTAGTTTGCCGCACCTCGTTTGATTGCTTTGTGTGCTGTTCTGCACTCATATTCCGCCTCAAGGCGCTGTGTTTCTAAATATTCTCTAGCCGGGTCAAATCCTCGTTCCATTTCCTGTCCCCCATGCCTCTTTAATAGCCTTGCTCAGCTCGTTGTAGCCTCTGGCGTATGCCTCTATTTTTTTCATGTCTCCGCTGTTTTCAACGCCCGTCCTAAACAATTCGAGCATCCCTTGCGCTACCTCTTTGTCTTTGACGGTGATCGTGACTTCTGCCGGGATTACTCCTTTCCCCATCACTTCATCGTCGTATTCCTTCGCCCGGAACCATGTCGCATTAATCATTGCATCCATAGCCTAACCTCTCTTTCTTTCCTGCTATCCAATCCCCTAATGCTCCCTCGCACTGTTCCGGGGTATAATTTTTATTATCCTGCTCTAACCGCCCAACTATTTCTCCCAGTGTGGGGAGTTCTGGTACTGTTTCTTTTCGCTCTATCGCTCCCGCCGCTCTTATCATTTCTCGGAGCTTCGGCGGGTACTTGTCTATCTCTTTTTGTCTTTCTAACGCCGCTCTGTAGCTTCTGAGGAAGTTTGACTGTATGACCGTCTGAAAGTCCGCTGAATCTACTACCGCCCAGTCATGGAGCGTCTGTGGCGTTCCTACCGCCTTTTGCAACGTAGGGGGCAGTTTGTCAAACTCCTCTCTGTAACCGTAAATCCCATTACTGCACGCCTTTGCCACTGTTGCCCATGCTTCCTGCTCACTCAGGTAGCTGCTTTCCGCTTTGAGTTTACTGGCACACTCTAAAATATCTGCCGGTGTCGGCGGAAACTTTCCTGTTGTCATGTACATCTGTGCCGCCACGCTTATCGTCTGGTAGTCGTTGTTCTTGCCTACCAGGCGGTACCACATGTCTAACGCCTGTTCGTTTGGAACAAATCCCGGAGCCGTGTAAACAGTCTTTAGTGCGGCTACGATTTTAGAAAACTCCGAAATCGTCATACATTCCGCCTCCCTCCTGTTCTTTCTGTGCCGCCCAGTGCTGTATATCTCCGTACAGTCGGTCGTTAATGTTATTCGTGCTGACGTTACCTGTCTTCAGCTCAAAGAATCCTAACCACTCCTTGTCCAATGACTGGTCTATGATTTTTTTCATCATTCCCAAATCTCCGCCAGACAGCTCATGTAATTTTTTGAGCAAAGCTTTCAAGGCTCTGTCTGTTCTTACTGGCTTTCTGATTTTCTTACGCATAGCAAGAAATTCCAAAAACTTGCAGTTAAGTTCTTCATCCTCGAAATACTGTTCCGGTTCTTTTTTCGCACGCACACTCTCTTTTATTCCTTTAGTACTTGATTCTTTAAGTATTTTATTATTTAAGTATTTTATTCCTTTAGTATTTAATTGCGTTGGATTTTCCTGTATAGGTTTTTCCTGTGTTGGTTTTTCCAATATAGGCTTTTCCTCTTTAGGTTCTTCCAATACAGGTTTTTCCTGTGTTGGCTTTTCGTAAATGTCGTAAACTGTACCGCTTACCTGTCCTTTTTCGTTTCTCTCACGAGTCACTCTCAGGTATCCGAACGTCTTTAACTCTTCCAATGCGGCTCTCACGCCGTCTACGCCGTCTTTATTCAAATTTGCCAGTCCCTTAACTGTAAAGTCCCAGTCTTCCGGTAAACTAAGCATAAGGCTCAGCAAGCCTTTCGCTTTTAAAGACATATCCTTTTCTCTAAAATGATAATTCGACATAACGGTGTAGTCTGTCGTTTTATTTATTCTCATTACTGCCATGTCTACCTCCTATCTTGACAAAACGCCAAGTCTTTTGTATGATTTACTTGTATGATTTATCGTAAGAGCTTAATGGTAGGGCTCTTCCTTTTTTACCTCATGCTCTACACCGTCTTTATCAGTGTAGAATACTTTGTCATACTCTACACCTTGTTGTCGTCCTAAGAGGGTGTAGAGTAATCTAATAACATACTCTTTTCTTGGAGGCTCATTCATTTTTTTATTCACCTCCTAACATCACAAAAAAATTATAATTGCTATAATCTTTTCCGGCGGTATGTGCCATTACGCCAGCCCAACTGGACGAGATCCAGATAATCAATGCTACTGACACGATGGTCAGCAAATTATATATGGCTTTCATCTTTACCTCCTAACTCCTTTTCGGGTATCAAAACTATTTTCGCACCCAGCTCCTTAGTGATAAGTTCCAAGATTTCCACTTTTGGAGAATTTTTACCAGTTTCATATCTAACTATTGTATTAATACCAACACCGGCTTTCTCGGCTAATTCTCCTTGTGTAAGCCCTTGCGCCTTTCTTAATTTTCTTAGTTTTTCTCCTAACGCGTTCATCTTTACACCTCAAATCTCTGTTGACGGTTATACTCGTCAATTCTCAACTTTGTGTTTGTTTTCGGTTCCCAGTTGTCTACATAGTCAATAGCTTCCTCATAGCGTTTGCGAGGGATATTGTTTCGGCTGTTAACTTTAAATCTGTCTTGCAAGTCCCTGTTACACTCTGCGAATACAACTTTGCTGATATATGCATAGGCTTCTGTATCCTTGCCGCCTAATGCGTTCAGGACTGCCTTATTGACGTGCTGTCGCAGTGTTTGCTGTTGTCCATAGTCAATTACCATGTTGCTCTCAAGGTTCTTTATACGGTCTTCGTGGTCTCCATAGCCCGTGGCGAGTAAGCCTATCTGCTCCGCTATTGTTGCAGGCTTCTGATAACCACCTGTCTTTCTGATGGACGGGAGAACCTCAGAAGTAACCCATCGTTTGAAACGCTTGGCGGACTCTAATTTGCTTCCAAATATTAAGGAGTATAAGCCTGACTCATTGATAATAGTCATTTCCTGTACGCCGCCAAGGGTGCCCTGAATCGGGGCGTCCTTTTTATCTTCGCCATCAACATGGGTTGCAATGGCGTTTCTGGCTTTGGCGTACCCTAATGATTCAGCCACATCTTTCCCGACAAACCACGGTTCTCCTTCGACAACCAATGTGCGAACCTCTCCGAATTCGTTATTTTTAAAAATTTGAATATTATTCATCTAGTCACCTTCCTTTCTCAAAAGTTAAACAACGTTAAACTTTTAAGTGAAAAAAAATTCACCATATTCTTCTAATGGAATGTGAAGAAGGTTTCCCCATTCAACCATATCATTTTGAGAAAAACCGACTTTTCCATTCATTTTTCTAGATACGGAAACATTACTTTTTTTCAAGGTTTCCGCAAATTTTTCTTGTGAGCCAAACTTCTCAACAATTCGCCCTCTTAATTTATTATATTTATATGGCATCTTTTAACCCTCCCTTCTTTTGAAGACATTTATAGTTTAACACTGTTTAACTATAATGTCAACAAAAAAGTTTAAAATCATTTAACTTTTTTGTTGAAAGTTAAACTTTGTTATGTTATCATTAATATGTAGAAAGGAGGAAGAAATTTTGTGAAACACGAGGTTACCGCAAAAAGAATACGAGAAGCATTGTCCGACGCTAAATTAAAACCGCAAGAACTAGCAGAAAAATCTAAAGTTAGTAAGTCATCAATCAGCCAGTATGTAAATGGTTCGCATCAACCGTCTAACATAAGTAGCGGCAAGATGGCGAAAGTATTAGGTGTTGAGCCTATGTGGCTTATGGGTTTTGATGTGCCAAAGAAAAAGGTATTAACTCCCGAAGCGGCAAAAGATGATTTTAGATTCTTAGAAAAATTTTCTCTCTTGGAAGAAAGGGATAAGAAAATTGTTATGGATATGATTGAATCAATGCTTTCGAGAAAAACAGAGAAGTAGGTCATCCCCACTTCTCCGCAAAAAGTTTTATAAAAGTATGCAGGTAAGCTAATGCGCCTGCATCTTTTATTTTGTCTAACAATGCTATGATTTCCTCTCTGTATTCTTCTCCCATTGTTACTCCTTTCTCAATATAAGCGATACTTTATATTATCATTATAGAAAATTCGTTCTAGATTATCAAGAGTCTTTGCTATAATATTTTTTATGTTTTGGTTAAAGAAAATATGCAAATTTATTCAGTTTTATAATGACAAATCATTTTATTTATTATATAATTATTTACAACAAACCATTTTGCTAATATTTGCAATATGGTAATAATGAAAAAGGAGCAGAAAATATGAGCAAAGAAAAAACTAAAGTTTGCAAGCATTGCAAAGAAGAGATCGACGCAAAAGCTAAAGTGTGTCCTCATTGCCGGAAGAAACAGGGCGGCAAGCTGAAATGGGTAATTATCATTATCATCGTTCTGGCTGTTTTAGGAATGGCAATGGGTGGTGGTGACGATGACAGTTCTTCCACTGATTCTTCAAAGAGTACCACCGCAACAACAGCGGCTAAGAAAGAAACTGCTAAAAAAGAAGAAACAAAAGAGAAAGACAGCGTAAAGGTTGGTGAATCTTTTGAAAATGACGGTTTAAAAGTAACTGCTAAAAAGGCTGAATTTGGATATGATGGTGGAGAATATTTTACTCCAAAAGATGGATGCGAATATGTAGCTGTAGACTTTACCTGTGAAAATATTGCAGAAAAAGGCGACAAATATGTATCTGTATCTGATTGCGAATGCTATGCGGACAATTCAGCTTGCGAACAGCAATACATAGGAAACAGTGATTTTGTCAACACTAATTTGTCTCCGGGAAAGAACGTAAGCTTTACGGCATATTACGAAGTGCCAAAAGATGCAAAGAAAGTGATTTTAGAATATAGTGCTTCATTCTGGACAGACAAGAAGATAACTATTAATTTAAAATAATTAGTCCACTAATAGGGCAACTAACAAGAGGGAAGAACCAATTCTTCTCTCTTTTCTTTTTCCTCAAAATAATAAAAAGCACCTGTCGAAACAAGTGCTTTCGCTCTTCCCGCCTTCGTGCCTCGGCGGCGGAAATTTATTTGACTTCGTGATAATATTTTGCTATAATATAGTTGTCCGCATATTGTATGTGCGTGTGAGTAGAAACTATTTTGTTGACTATTAAGTCAATGGAGAGGGAGGCTGTTTTCAGCCTCTTTTTTCTGTGTCTAGCAACATTTGTAGATAATCCTCCCCTGTATCATAGTGTGGCATATTCCACAACATTTCCGCGGTATACCCCAATTTATGCAGTTCTTCTACCCTTTGCTCATATGATATTTTGTCATCGTTACAGGCGTACAAAAAATCGTACAAATCAGGAAATCGTTTTCTTAAGGCGGCATGAGTGTTTTTTTCCACTATGTCCGTTATCTTTCTCACTTCGGTTTTTCTGTCAGAGACTAATGCTTCGTGAATTTTTGACAGTGCCCACGAATCTACTTCGTCATGTCTTCCTTGCTTCCAAAGTTTAGCACGTCTTTCTCGCAGATCTAGCGCGAGTGATACAAAGAAAGCTTGTTCTGTTTTCTCTTTGAGTTCGCAAAAGTCCTCTTTTGCGGTTCCTGTAGATTCATTTTTCTTCAAAAAAGCCAACATTTCTTTTTTTGCTCTTTCTGCTTCTTTCATCATTTTTTCTCCTCCTCATTAAAAAGTTTCCATCAATTTAGAGCTTACAAGACTAGCATAATCTTCGGCTAATTCTTCTTTTGTCATATAGTTTCCAAAACAAATTTCAGCCTTGTAATTTTCTTTAGCAGTTAAGAAAAGATTAATAAACCATTTAGCCTCGTTTACTTTTTCGATGTCAACCAGATTTTTTTCTCTGATTGATGCCAGGTGATTGTTTTCGCTTTCTTTGTTGAGTTTCAGGCTCAGATTTAATGCCTTGATTACGCCGTCTTTAATGTCCTGTGCCCATGCGATCTGTTTTACGGAACCTTTTGTGATTTCTCCCATATGCTTTGCTTCCTTCCATGCTTTTTTTAATCCTTCGGAGATGCAAAGACCTGCCTTTTTAACTAACTCCCATGCTCTTTTCATAATGTTTGATAAATTGTATTTTTTCATTTCTTTGTATCTCCTCTCTTGATTTACTCACATTATACACGATAGTGACTATTATGTCAAGAGAAAAATACACGAAAATATATTATTTTTTTCTTGATATTTATTTCAAAATAATGTACTATATATTTATAACGATTAAAGGAGGTTTTTAAATGGAAACACGAGCAAGAAAAAGAAGTAACATATATAAAGGTAGTATCTCATATAGTAATTTATGGGACACGTTAGAACGCAGAGGATTAAAGCGTTCCAACCTATTAGATAAGGAAAGCTTTAATCTTTCCCCGGCGTTGGTCAATAAGTTGCGGCATGACAGAAACGTGAACATAGATACAATTATGTATTTGTGCGAGAAATTAGACTGTCAGGTGTGCGACATCGTGGAATATAAAAAATAATACATTTTCGTGTATTTTTCTCTTGACATAATAGACATTATCGTGTACAATAGGATTAAGTCAAGAGAGGAGATACAAAGAAATGAAAAAAATGTACGAAAAAGTTTTAGAAGTAATCAAAAATAGAAGCTACGAAATCTTTGGAATTCGCCACATCGCATCTGACGAATCTTACAAAGTCGGAGATTACGCTCGCAATTCTTACGACTGGGACATCGAAAATGATGTGTCATCATATGAGACAGATTCCAGAGAATTAGACGGTACGAGTGCGTATTTTACAGACATCGACACCTTAGATGATAAAGAAGAAATTGAAAAAAAATTGCTCATTGCATTAGAAAAAAGCAAAGTTTATTCAGGAACTGCCGTTCTTCTTGGTGGGGATAGATATGACTGGGGCAATGATGACAACGAGGTTATCATAGAGGACGCAGAGGTTTTATATATCTTTTAGGAGGAAATAACATGTCAAGGAGATCGTTGGTAGGGGTAACCCGCGGTGATATGCAAGCTGTCGAATACCTCGGGAACAAAATGTATCGGTGCAAATGCATCCGTTGTGGGCGCGAGCAGATACTGAGCAGCTCACACTTGAAAAACACTACCAGGTGTCAAGTATGCGGGCGAAAATTTAAAAAAGACATTCGTGGGAAAAGATTCGGCTCGCTGACTGTTATTGATTATGATAAGGACGGAAAATGGCTTTGTAGATGTGATTGCGGGAATACCGTCAGCGTAAAATCTAATAATTTAAAAAGTGGAAATACTCGTTCCTGCAGAAAATGTCATAAAGGTTTTTTCGACAATCCCTATTTGGTGGAGGGCACGTTGGTGACCGATCTCACACAAGGAGTCAGAAAAAATAATACGTCTGGAACTACTGGGGTATACTACAATAAGCGGAAGCAAAAATGGTATGCAGCAATGATGTTTCAAGGGCAAAATTATTTTTTTGGTTATTATAGTAATAAAAAAGACGCCATTGCTGCAAGAAAAGAGGCGGAAGAAAAAATGCATGGTCCATTTTTGGAATGGTACGCAGAACATTATCCCAAACAATGGGAAACCAAGAAGAAAAAAGCTAATAGATAGACTTAGCAGCTATAATTGGCAGCACCCGCCCCGGAGGTACGAAGGCAGGAAGGGGAATAAATGAAAAGAGCCGCTTTGTACGTGCGAGTAAGCACGCAAGAGCAGAAGAACAGTGGATTGTCCGTTGATTCGCAGATAGATGCGCTAAAAAAATATTGCGAGGAGCAGGGTTATACGATTGCTGGTATTTATAACGATGCCGGCATATCTGCACGTAAAAAATATACAAAACGCCCCGCCCTCTTACAGTTACTTGAGGATTGCAAGAAACATGAGATTGATATAATACTCTTCACGCGCCTTGACAGGTGGTTTAGAGCCGTTGCAGGGTACTATGAGGTACAAAGTGTCCTTGATGCGTGTAAAGTGCCTTGGCGGGCTATCTGGGAGGATTATGAGACAGAGACAAGTCAGGGGATTTTTAAAGTTAACATCATGTTATCTGTAGCACAAGCAGAGGCAGACAGGGACAGCGAGAAAATACGGTCCGTTATGGAATTTAAACGGAACAACAAGGAATACATTGGTGGAAAGGTGCCGGTGGGGTATCGCGTAGAAGGGAAAAAGATTGTAAAAGACGAGAAGATGCGAGGAATAATTGAGGATATGTTTGAGCATTATTTTCAGACTTTTTCCAAAATGGAAACAGCCGATTACATTTTGAGCAAATACCCTGATTTTATAAGGACCAGAACTAGGATAGTGAAAATTATGTCTAGTCCTGCCTATCATGGGGAAATGTACGGCGTAAAGAACTACTGTGAGCCATACATAACAGAGGAGCAGGCGCAAAGAATTAAAGAGGTCTCCAGCCAAAAAAGTTGGGTAGATTGTAAGAGGCGTATTTATATTTTCTCTGGGCTGATACGTTGCCCGATTTGCGGTTACAGATTTTCTGGGCGCACGATGGCCAAGAAAGAAAAGAGGTATAAAGTGTATCAATGCCCTCGATCTGCTGCGAAAAAGCACAAAACATACACGCGATCTGAACCAAAATTAGAAAAATATATGCTTGATCACATCGAAGAAAAAATACAGTTAGATGTATTAAGGGTGGAAGGTCGTGTGAAGGCAGCCGGAAACGATGTGGGAAAGAGAAAGAAAAAATTATCCAGTGAGTTGGGCAGAATCAACAAGATGTTTGAAAAAGGTAGGATAACAGAAGAATACTATGACGAAAGATATGAGGCTATATCAAAGGAATTAAAAGAACTATCCCAGACCGCCGCAACGGAAGAGTTGGAAACTAAGAAAAAAATCCAAAGTAAATTTCCTGACGGTTGGAAAGATATGTATATGCAGTTAGACGAACAAGGCAAGCAGGTGTTTTGGAAAAGTATTGTAAAAGAAATAAAAATATCCCCCGACAAGTTTGTGGAGGATATTATATTTTTTTAGTTTTTGTTATACAGTAACTAGCCGTAACCACCGGGTTAAAACCAGTTACTGTATAACAAAATGTTAAAAATAAAGGAGATACAGTTACATTATACAGAAAGAAAGAGGACGTTTCAAGCGCCCTCTTTTATTTTTCGCAAAACCGAACGATATTCACGCGGATACATTGCTTCTATGGCTTTCATGTGTTCGTCAAGTACATACAGCAAATGCTCAAAGTCTGCTTTCCGGGCTACCTCCTTAAATTCAGATTCCGGCTCGGATGCGTAAGAATAATATGCTGTTTTTGGTGTTGGTTGGTTTGGTGCTTTATCTGGCTCCAAATTATTGCGTACATTGTATAAAATCGAAAGCCGTTCGCAAGTGGCGTAGGTTGTTTTTCCTGCCTCTAATGCCGCAATTTCGGCATTAATTTCGCTCATATTAATCATTGCGGCACCCCTTCCTTTTATCGGTCTAATTCTGCTAACGCCCTGCCTAGAGCCGCCTGATCTGTGCTAGACAGATTACTGTCATGCATCATGTCTTTAATGGTCTCTTTTACCTGCATTTTTGCATCGTTGTAAGAGTAATGGCCTCTCACATAGTGCTGACCTCTACGGGCGTTGCTGTAGTCGCCGTAATCCATGTCAGGATAACGCCCGCGGCTGTATCTTCCTGACGTGTCCCAGTCGCCGCGGCTATATTCGTTGTCACCTTCCAGATACATGATTTTGTCAATATTTTTAATTGTGTCCGTCAGCTTGTGGACTGCCTCCAAATCCCCGGCGCTCATGTCGCCTTTGTTGGAAATCTCGTCTAACTCTCTGCACATCATCTTTTTTAATTTGTGTAATGATTCCATTTTACGCCCTCCTTTACGCTACTCTCTCGGCGATTAAATTGCTATTGGCTATACTAATCGCCTGCGTAGATGTATTTTCGACTGCGATCGTTATGCAGCATCCGCGCGGCACGTCAATAAATGCCGCCGTAAATACATTAAAATATTCGCCTACGGCCGCAGGTGTTACGATTGCTGTCGCACTATTTAATGGCTCTCCGGCGATTGCCAGGGCAATAGAAATAGGTGCCACAGTTCCACCGGCAGGTATGGCGATATTAGACCCGAAACTGACCTTATAGCGTGCACGACACTGATTTGTAAGACCTCTAAGGGTCACAATTCCTGCCCCCTCCCGGTGCGCGATACAGCTACCGCACTTTACGGCTGTCTCTGTGAGCGGTAAATTCTGCCCCGCTGCTACGGTTACGATATTGCTATTAGTAAATTCTGCCACGTTATCACTCCTTTTTTTAATAATAAACGGCGGAACGATTGCCCCGCCGCTATAAGCATCATCGGCACAAGCCGAACAATCCCGTCAACGCAGGAAGCTGCTAATTATAAAATTTTAGCATCCGCAACCGGTATTACATCCGCAGTTGCCATACTGGTAAGGCGCAGAAACCGGAAAAGCCGGCACTGGTCGAGGATTGTAATAAGTAAACTGACCCTGCATATACGCCTTTAAGGTTTCGTTCTGTGATGCCTGAGAGGCCGCTAACTGTGCCGCAAATAACTGCTGATTCTGCTCAGCAATCTTAGCGTCCTTAGCTTCGATTCTCTGTGCTGTAAGAGCATCGAGGATGGCTCTGGCGTTGTTGTTCTGGTTGTCAATGATGTCTCTTGTGTTGTTTGCGTTGTTAAAGTTTGTCTGGCAGAAGCCGTTTGTAACTTCCTGCTGGATCGCATTAGTATTCATCGCCATATTGTAGTTAACACCTGCGATAGCCTGTTTGTTATCGCAACAGCACTGTGCTAACTGTGCCTGCAAAGCGTTAAAACTCTGCATATCTGCAATCTGTCCCTGCTGGATTGCGTTTCGTGTATCATATCCATTCTGCTGGATTGTACTATTTGTTCCTGCAAATCCGTTGAGAAGAGAGGTATTCATCGCATAAAATCCGTCACAAATACCGCTGTTAATGGCATCACCCTTGCGCTCAAGGGAGGAAATACCGCTATCAATCTGGCGCTGTAAGGTTGCAAAGTCAGAAGCTAATACATAGTTATCTACCGCGCCTCCGCCGCCGTTATTCCATCCATTTCCGTTTCCCCATCCACAGAAGATGAAAAGGAAAAGAATGATAATCCACCAAGCGCCGTTACCCTCGCCAAATGCGCCGTTATTGTTGCCTGTGACTGCCGCCAAATCTGCCGGGCTCATTCCGTCTGTTGTTAATCCCATGAAATCACTCCTTTTTATTTATTTAAAACCCTTTAAAAGGTTTTGAAACTGTGTCGCCATGCCCTGCAACTGGTTATACTGTTGCTGGCTCATCTGCCCGCTATTTAGCAGATTCTGTACTTCCTGCTTCGGGTCCCCTTGAAACTGCTGCCTGAACTGTTGAAACTGCTGTATCATCTGCATTGGATTGAGATTCATTCAATACCCTCCTTCTTAACGTCTCCATTTGCCTTTCTAAGGCGTTTAAACGTTCCTCGTAGTTGGTTGGCTGGTTGGATTGTGAAAGCTCCGCTGTGGGCGAATTTGAGCCCTTACGCTTATACTCAAACACCTCTAAAAACGGTCTGCCCGTCTGGTCTGCTCTTTTTTCGTAAAAAACTGGCGCCTGACTGTCCCACAAACGGACAAAAGAGTTTGGTGCCACTAAATATGCCTCCGCCGCGCCCTGCCCTTGTACCCAAATCCGTTCATCGGGGTTGGTCTGCTGTTGCATTTGTTGGGGTGGTGTCTGTTGTTGTTTTAGTCGGTTGAGCTGGTCAAGATAATCCGGTTGTGGGTATTGCGGGTACTGTGGATATTGTTGTGGATATTGTGGATAACCGAACATTTATTTTCCTCCTTCCCTCCAATAGTAGATAGGTGTCATTGCTCCACTGTCCCACGTATCGTAGTAATTGCCGTCAATTACTGCTATAACGTGCCCTGACAGTGCTAATATATAAGCCCCTTCTGGGTGATTGTTTGCAAATTCTGAGACGGTACAGGTCATGTATTCGTCCGGAATTATATAACGGCTAAATCCATTATCTTTGAGGTATGCGCCCCACACCGCGTTAGCCGAGGGCATATCTGACAGCATTAAACCGTACAGTGCAAGCTGTATATATGTTTCTTCCCACGTCTGCCCTATAGCTTTTGAGATAGCGCGCACGGTGCAATCTCCCACTTTTGCCGCCGCGGGATTTGGGTTCCAATATTGATACATCTCTCCGCCCTCCTTATAGTTTTATTATCTCAAAAAAATAAGCACACCACCACGAAGACAGTGTGCTCATTTCTGCGCAATTTTTAAATCATCTTTAGTTTTCTTAAAGGCTGTTTATGTATGGGATCGTGCCAGGAACTAACAAAATTTTTTCCACGGCGCAACTCCACAGCCCTTGTAATCCTCTCGTGCTTATATCCATTTTCTCGGCGGCTTGCTCCTGCGTTAATCCGTCAAAAAGCAAGTACTGTACAGTTTCGCGCTCCCGCAAGGTTAAGCGGGCACACGACAAGGCGTAATCAATAAATTGTTTATCGCCTAATTTCCAGAGTTTTTTAATCAAACTTCTGTTCACTGCATCACCTCAAACACGCAAAAATTACGTAAATTTATTTCGTTTTGTCCAGTCCTAAAATCGCTCTAACCTTGTCCGGGAGCAAATCAGGGTTAATTTTGCCGATGTTTTCCACGATAGAGCCAAGCTCCATCAAAATGATGTATACACAAACTCCTGCGGCAATAGGCACCTGAAAGCCTAAGTCTACATATTTCTGAGCGTAGTCGATAAGGTACGCAAGCACCACAAGCATAATGGAGCCAAATTTGTGATACAATCCTTTTCTCATTTCTGAGGATTTCCACTTGTGGTT
>ENA-OROO01000228-OROO01000228.1-human-gut-metagenome-genome-assembly--contig:-NODE-228-length-39699-cov-4.409848_pt1 | contig 39699 bp, 23 predicted proteins | sample MGYA00242130_ERZ509052 | MGnify/ENA primary metagenome ERZ509052 (study PRJEB26280, sample SAMEA2338730) | human gut metagenome | biome: human gut; feature: human-associated habitat; material: faeces... | reverse complement strand
CCCAGCCGTATCTTCGATATCGACGAGCAGGTTCTTCCGAATGCGGTGAAGATCTTCTGCGGTGTGGTTTATGACATTATGCACTAATGGATGAGAAGTGCATGCGATAAAAAGCCAGATAAAAAGAGCTCCGGCCAGTTTTGCCGGAGCTCTTTTCATAAATGCGAGAAGGCATTTTTACGCCATGATTTTGCGGAACAGGTCTTTCAGGCGTGTCTGTTCTTCGCCGATTTTCGAGAGATTGAAAATGTCGCCTTTCTTTATCGTTCGCTGGCTCCAGGTCTTGCGTATAAGGCTGTCGGCCGTTGGAGGGAAGCTCAGGTACGCTATGGAGTCGAGGCGGTAGGGCTCGCGCGGGTTGATGAAGTATCTTATTTTTGATTTTTTGTTGTCTTCGCTCGGAAGAAGCTCGTAGTCTGCGCTTCCGCGGAAGTAACCGTAGTTGTGCAGCACGTTGGTAGCGACCATGGTGCGCAGCTCGGGGTTTACAGTGCTGATAAGCACAGGTTGCTTTGCAAAGTTCTTGAAAATCCATTTCCCGATTGCGCTTTTGCTGTTGACAAAGCCGTTGTAAAACCATAAGCCGAAAGCCAGCGGCTGGCGAAGCGACGAGCTCCCGAACAGTGCATTGTTTGGGGCATAGGCAAGAACGCCGTTTATTTCTTCCTTAACGGTTTCGAGTGATTTTTTGTCGGCTTCCTTGCGTGCTTTCTCGGCTTCGCGCAATTCTTTTTTCTTGGCTTCGGACAATGTGTCGGTGACGACGGTATCGGCCGGAGCGGAACTGTTGCCGGATGAGGTGAATAGTTTGTCGATGGTCTCTGCCGTTTCTGCAATGGCCTTTATTACTCCGGTAGAATCGTTATTGCTTTTTTTCTTTTCGCCGAATTCGATTGATTTAATACCTGTGTACAGTTGCTCGCCTTCGGGCAGGTTTTTCGTAACGGAGCATGACGTGAAAAACATTGCAAAGGCATAGCATAGTAGCAGGACCGGCGTGTACGGCATTCGGCCTTTCCTGATTAATGTAGCGACGCCTGTAACAAACTTGCGCACAAGAAGTGGTATTTCCTGACTGGCTGTATTATTTGTTTTTCGAAATAGGTGTTTCATTTGTTATCGCGTTTTTCGCTGTCGTTGTTGGTTGCGGGAATGTTGGCCGGGCTTGCATTGCTGCCGGTGTCTTGGTCGGAGTTCGGGCGTTTGCCGTCTTTTTTGTTCTTGTTCCTTTTCCAAAGGAATATTTCGCCGAATGTATCTGTCTTACGCCGCAATACAAGGCCTGCTCCCATTTCTGTAAGTTGCCCTTCGAGCGGGTCGTGTTTGTTGTGGTCGTAGAAAAGACGTATGTAGCGTGAGGCGCTGTTGTCCAAACGATATTCGAGTGAAACGTTGTCTATGAAGCTGGCCGCGTTGTTACGTGCGTCTTCGCCTGTCGATACGCGCCCGCCGATTATTACGTTTACACGGTCTCCCCAGAATCTTTTTGCAAAGCGGAAGGAGTAGTCTGTGTTTGTTTCGCCGTTTTCGTTTGTGCCGTCTTCAACGTTCACGCTCAGGTCTATTGTGCGCAATGCGTTTCCTGCTATTTGCTGCACCTCGCTTTGGAGGAAAGCGTTAAGCGCATTGTTTGCCTTAAACCCGCTTGATGTGTTGCTTTCCTCAAGATACATTCCCGTCGCGAGCATGGAGATGGCTAATTTGTTTCGTTGTTCTGCCGACATTGCCGCCAGCTGGTTTTGTATAGTCTGGTCTTCCGGAGCTTCAAGAGTGAATTGCAGTCCCATCCTCGAAAGAGGCTGTGTGATTGAAATTCCTGCGTCGAATGCTACGGAGCGCGATACTTCGTTTTCTGTTACGGAAGCCTTGATACGTTCTTTAGCCTGGATGTTCAGCGTAGGGTTCATAGGATTTCCAGTAAACTCTATGTAACTCCCGTTTGTAAGGTAGAATGTACGGAGCGGAATGACAGGGAGTGCGTATTTCATCTCGCCACTGCTTGCCGTGTACCTTCCGGTCAAGATTATTTCGCCTTGCTGAGTGTACCTGAAAGTCAGTTCTCCGCCACCCTCTATATCAACGTAGCTTTGCTTGTCGCTGCTTATGTCACAGTGCAGGCGTGCTGCGTCGCTAATGCTTATGGCGAGGGTCATGTCAACGCCGCCTGCTTCGAATTTTGACTCTTCTGTGCTTATGGTATCGCTGAAATCAACGAATGAAACAAGTTCGTTGAGGCGGTTTTCAACTGAAAGGGGAGAATCCTGCAGAACATAGCTTACATTCGTTTTTGGCAGGACATTCAAATTTCCCCGGATGTGCAGGTTGTCAACAGTGCCTTGAATAGACGTGTTTATGTCAGAGAAAACTTTTCCGTAGACTTGCGACTTCTTTGTTTGCTCTGAGTTTATGAGTTCGAAGTTGTTTGCGTTTACCCTTATATTGATAGGTACATGGTCGAAATCGCTGAAGTCTATTCCTCCGTTTATGACCAAAGGACTTTTGCCTGCCGAGTAAAAACGCAGGTCTTTCATTTGCATGTTGCTGTTGATGATTCTTGCAGAATCGTTTTGCGCATTGAAGTCGAAGCCGTATATGTCGGAATATACATGAACGGAGTCTAATTTGACAGTCCCGTTAAGCAAAGGCTTGGATGATGTGCCTGAAACATTGAGTTCTCCTTCCAGATTTCCCCTCAACCCGAACATTTCGCCGGTAAAGCCGTTCAGCATTTCGATAGGAAAGTCTAAAAGGGAGAGTTTTGCCGCAAGGCTGTCTTCTATCCCGAAGTACGTGCCGTTTATTTCCGCTATTTCGTTTCCGTCGCGTGTAATGAACGCGTCAATTCCGTGAGAACCTTTTCGCTCAAATGGAATGTAAGTACCGTCCATGCCCAAGTCGCCAATAGGAACGTCTTCGTATCCGAGTTTCTTTACATTAACTTCGTAGGCAGCTGTTATTTCCTGGCTTTTGTTTATGACGTGTATATCGCTTGAGAGGAATCCGGAAATTGCGGGTAAATAAGGAATTGTAGAAGTAAGTTCCTTGAGGTTTATATGGTTCGCCTTAAGTGTAATGTCGTTTATCGAATCTTTTACCGATGAATGCAGGTTTATGCCTGTTCCGTCATCGGCAAGCAAATCAAGGTCGGCAAGAATGTTCTTGTTCTTTTTGAGAGTTATGTAGTTGTTTCGGTTAACTTTGAAATTCCTATAAGCTATTACCAATGTTTCCGGGTACAGGTGGACTTTTACTCCGCTGTCAACGAAACTTGCTTTCACGCCGAAATTCACGCCTTCCTTATTCTCCTTGTCAATATATATAAGTTCTGCGCCTGCGGCGTCGTTATTAATGTAGCCGTTAAGCATGGCTTTGAATATGTACGGGTTCTTTTTTGAGACGTTGTGTACCGCTCCGTTTATTTTCATTCCCGTAGTATCCTGGAATATTTTTATGTCTATGGTGTCGAGCAACATCGAACCTATGTTGAAAGCGCAGAGATGACCGCTGCCGTTAATACCTTTTATCGTATCTGTTGCCAGTCTGAAACGTAGACGGTCGAATTTGTAGCCTGAGCTATACCTAAGCATGTTGCTTATAGGGTTGTCAGTCCCCGCGTTGATATAAAGTTCGGTGTTTGGCAGAAGTTTTCGCAGTTCGTTCTGATTGATTGCCTTGTTCTCGGCCTGTTGTGTGAAGCAATCTGCTAATTTGCTTAACTGTCCGCCTACCTTTTCGATATTTCCGTCGGCCACGAGGAACATGTCGAGGTCGCCTGCCGCGAGTGCAGCATAGAGCGTGTCTTTTCTGCTGCCGAAACTAAGGTGCAGGTCCTTGGTGGGGTACGTATTGTTCTTTGCAATTATTTTTGTGTCATTGAAATCGGCTATAATGCGATAGGCTGTCATGGTGTTGTTTGAGTTCACTTTTGCCGATATGTTCGTGGCAATGAACAGTGTGTCCGCCTTGCCCCTGAACTGTCGCATGTCGAGTTTGTTTATATTAAGCCGGGTTGTTGCGGCAACGTCTTTTTTGTTTAGTTGAGCGGTTATAGTTCCTTCTCCGTTCAGGAAATCGTTTTCCGAAGTAAAGGTTAAGTCTCCTTTCCCGCGTTTCAGGTCTGCCTGCAGGTTTACGTTGCTAAGGTCGTAGCCCGATATGCCGAATTTTTCAATCTCGGCTTCGGCATGAAGTGTTGTGCTTTTTGAAAAGACGTCGGTTCCCCTTCCTTTTATGCTGAACTGCGCTGTAAGGTTGTGCAGAGAGTCGATTTTAAGTATTGTACCCAATGGGAATTGCTGCGATTTTATTTTCGCAGTATAGCTTTCGTTTCCGGTATTGTAACTGCCGTTTATATTTACTCTTCCTTTCAGTGCCCTGAGTGTGGAATTGGTAGAATACCTGTCTCTTACGAACGACACGTTTCCTTGTGCCGACGTACCGTAAGGAATGTTCACGCTTCCTCCTGTAAGCGAGTTCAGAAAACGGGTGTTCTGTATCTTGAGCGAGTATTTGAGGTTTCCTTTTCGTCCTGGCTCGGTTATGCCGGTTACAGTTCCGCTTGCGCTTAGGCTGAACCTGTTTTTGGCCTGAAGAGAGACGGTTTTTATTTTCAGCGTGCCGTCTTCGCCGGCAATGTCGGCCGTTATGTTCAGCGGGGCTTGCGGTATTACGCCTTTGGCTTCTTTCGTGAGCATTCCCGGCATGGCGGTGTCAAGGTCGCGGTAGCTCAACGCGCCTTCGGCCTGCAAAATAACCACGCCTTTGCCGTTCGCTTTCAATGCGTCCCAGTTTACGGACGCGGCGGCCTCAAATTTCGAATAAGGGGTTGCTATCTTAAAATCCGACAGCGACAACCTCGTGCTGTTAACAAAGAGTTTTCCTGTGAGTTTGTCTACCGCAAGGCCGCATTTCTCTTTGAGTTTTAGCGATTTCACGTTTGCCGATATTGCTTCGTTGCGGTAAAGTATGTCGTTAAGGCTTGCGTTAAGGTCGGAGATGTACAAATGGTTTGGGTCGAGTCCTTTTTCGTATGCCATGTAGGGAATGTCGTATTTGACGCTGCTGTTTTTCAACGCCAGCTTTTTTATTCCGTAGCTGCTTTGTGCCAGGTCGAAGCTGCCGTTCTTTACGCTTAGCGTTCCCAGCTTGGCTGCGATTCTCATCGAGTCGCCGGGCATTCTTACGTTTACCGAAGAGTTGCCTACGAAGAAGTTATCCACTGCTATCTTCCATTCCGTCTTGCTGGTGGTAGTATCTTTTGCTGCTGTGTCGCACAGTATCACGTTTACGCGCGAGTCTTTAAGGGAAGCGTCGTTCACTCTGACAGTGGAGTTTTTCAAGTCCACCCCGCGGCTTTCTATGCTGAGCGCGCCCACGAAGCCTTTGATTTGCGTGTTGCTTATCAGCCCGTCGGTGTCGAGTTTGCAATGCCTTACGCTGAAGCCTTTTATGTTTACCTGCTGTTTAAAAAGCGGCAGCATGGCTATGTCGACGCGTATGCTGCGGGCGTCGAGCAGGGTGTCACCCTTTTGCTCGGCAAAAGGGCCTATTATGGCCAGGTCGAGCGGAAAAGCCAGGCGCACGCGTTCCACGCGCAGTGTCATGCCTGTTTTTTCTGAAACGTACCCGGTTACTTTACGTACTGCATAGTTTTGTATGGGAGGGATATATAAGGCTATTGCCAGAATAAAGAACAGTGCAATTACCGACGCTGTAGTAATTAATAGGCAGCGGATTACTTTTTTCATTCGTTATGGTGTGAAAAACAGCACAAAGGTACGAAAAAAGCACAATATAAATCAACGGACGCAACTATAGTTGGTTGCGTCCGTTTTTATTGCGTGTTGTTGTAACCTGTTTGTTACATACGGCCGGTGCAGGCTTTATTCGGGCTGTTTTTCCCGTTCCCCGCCGAATACGTTCCTGACGGCGTTAAGGTATCCGTAGCCGAATTTGTTGCAAGGCATTAGGTAGCTTGTCTCGGTCCACTCGTTCCAGCTGTTCACCGTGATGAGCGGTGCGCGGTCAGGGTGTTCGTCAATGAATTTTTTGGCTTCCCTGAGCGCTTTCTCGAAGTTTTCGGGCGTGTTGTTCTTAACAATGCCCGGTATGCCCTCGTGCGTGCGCGGGCTTGCGTCCCAGCCCACCGATACGTGCGGATAATATTTGGCAGGATAGGAATCTGAAAGCGTGTTCCAGTCTTTTACCACGTCGGGTATTATCTCGTTGTAGTCGCGGTCCACGTTGGTGAAGTGGCAGAACTGGTAATGCGTGGCCGAGTCGAAACCCAGTTCCTTCACGATGTCCTTCTGCGTCCAGGCCTCCTCGCCCGGAATGCCTGCCAGTTTCTGCCCGTTGTCGGCGCGCAGTGTCAGTTGCAGTTCCAGCCCCTTGAACCTTGCTTTCTTGGTTTCCTTGCGCAGCCATTCTATAGCATCTTTTGTTTGTTTTACGCCGCCGAATCCTTTTACGAAGTTTTCCACCTCGTATATCATCAGCACGGGCTTGCCGTCTATTTTGTAATACGACGGGTGGGAAAAGTATTTTTCAATCCACCGTTTTGCTATCTTTTCAAATTCCTCGCGCCCCACGAAACCGTACCATACGAGCGACTTGTTGCGTCCGCGCATTGCGTCGTCGGCATTGCGCTTGTCCCACGAGAGGGTGACGTCGTGGTTTGCCCACATAAGGTAGAACTTCACGCGGTTGTTGTTGCGTGCCTTGAGATAACCGTCGTTAAGATGGCCTTCGAGAAAGGGCATTCGGTCATACCAGTACCAGTCGAATATAAAAACGTTCACTCCATGGTCGGCGGCGGCATTTATCTCCATTTCGGCCACATAGGGGTCGGCTTCGTTAATGTAGCCCCACAGCGGGAAGCGCGGCTGTTCGTGTCCGGGGAATTTGGCGTCGTTCTTCATCACCGTCTGCCATTCGCCAATGCCTTCGGGCCAGAAAAGTTTGGCCCTGTCGTCGGGATGGTACGACGGCCATACGAATGCGGCCACATCGTATTTCTGTTTCGGTGTGCCGTTGTCTGTGTTGCCGGCAAAAATGCTGGCGGTAGCAAAAAATGCGGCGGCCAGTGCGAGTATCTTTTTCATGGTGTACGTGTTTGGTTAGTTGTTCTTTTACCGCGTTGCGGCTTTAAATTACGAATATAGGCGTTTTTTTCGTGACAATGAAGAGTATCGCCTGTTTTTTGCCATGTTAGCGGGTTTCTTGTTGTGATTTACGGGTATGTATCGCGATTGCGGTGGTGTGTCGCTATTTGTTAAGATGGTGCGTAGCCTAAGGCATGAAATTTTCGCCTTATTCCAATTTGCATGTTCGGCGAGTTTGGCACGCGGTGTAATGAGGGATAGTAAGAGTTAAGAGCTGTTAAAATTAAGATGTAATATCCCGGTGTTCGAAGGGGGCTTTTTTACCCCCTCTTGGAGCAAATAAAAAATAGGTCGGACATATTTCAAAATACAAGGCACGTATTTCAAAATATGTCAGACATATTTTTGCGGCTCTCAAATGCCCGAAAATAAAGGTAAAGAAAAAAGCCCTAAAGAAGCAATGTTTCTTTAGGACTTTTTAAATCGGGTTAACTTTTATTGTTTGTGCTCCTCTACCCAGCGGCGTGCATTTACGAATGCCTCTATCCAGGGAGTCACTTCGTCGTTCTTGCGTCCGGCGGGGTAGAATGCGTTCTGCCATGGCAGGAATGCGCGTTCCAGGTGAGGCATCATGGCCACGTGCCTGCCGTCTGCACTTGCTATTCCGGCAGTGGAGTAGTCGGAACCGTTGGGATTGCCGGGGTATTTGTCGTAAGTGTATTTCATTACGATGTTGTATTCGCTTTCGGGTTCGGGCATTGAGAACTTTCCTTCACCGTGGGCTACCCACAGCCCTAACTTCGAACCGGAGAGGCTTCCGAACATTACGCTGTTGTTTTGCGGGATTGTAACGCCCACGAATGCGCTCTCGAACTTGTGCGAGTTGTTGTGCAGCATGTGCGTGCGGTGCTTGTGTCCGGGGTTGACGAGGTTCAGCTCTACCATAAGCTGGCAGCCGTTGCATACTCCGAGCGACAGTGTGTCCTTGCGGGCATAGAAGCGGTCGAGGGCGGCCTTGGCCATGGGGTTGAACAGGAATGCACCGGCCCAGCCCTTTGCCGAGCCGAGCACGTCGGAGTTTGAGAATCCGCCGCAGAACACTATCATGTTTATGTCGTCGAGCGTTTCACGCCCGCTCACCAAGTCGGTCATCATCACGTCTTTCACGTCGAAGCCGGCCAAGTAGAGCGCGTATGCCATTTCGCGTTCGCCGTTCGTACCTTTCTCGCGTATGATAGCTGCCTTTATGCCCGACGGCGTGCGCCTGTCGGCCGAAATGCCGTAGCTTTCAAGCGTGCCTTTGAAATGTTCGGGGAACTCAATTTGCAGCGGCTGTTTCATGATGTTGTCGCGGCGTTCGGCGGCACAGCCGTTGAAACTTTGCTTTGTGTCGAGCTCGTAAGAAGTTTCATACCAAGCGTTGCGCATTGCGTCGATGTAGAAGGCCGTGGTGCTGCCGTCCTTTACTATATTCAGCTTGCGGGCGGCGGTTGGTTTTCCGAGATTGGTGTATTGCACTTCGCTCTCTTTGAGCACTGCTTCGGCCTGTTTCAGGTTGTTGTCGGCAATCTGAAGCACAACCGACGGGTTTTCGGCAAACAGAATCTTTACTGTGTCATTTTCTGCAAATCCGTCGAGAGAGATGTCGAGCCCGCCTTCCTTGTTGGCAAAACACATCTCAAGCAGGCAGGTAACAAGACCACCGGCCGATACGTCATGCCCCGACAGCACGATTCCTTCTTTAATTAGTTTTTGTACGGCGTTGAACGCATTGCGGAAATACTCAGGGTCGTTCACCGTAGGGGCGCACTTGCCCACACGGTTCAGCGACTGGAAGAACGCCGAGCCGCCCAATTCAGGCTTGCAGAAACTGAAGTCTATGTGCAGCAGGGTTGTGTTAGCGTCGTTCGCCAATACGGGCGAAATTATGTTGCGCACGTCGCTTACCTGTCCGCCGGCCGATACGATTACAGTGCCCGGCGATATGATTTTCTCGCCGTTGGGATATTGTTGCGCGAGCGAGAGCGAGTCTTTTCCCGTGGGGACATTTATTTTCAATGCGCAGCAGAAGTCGCTGAGCGCTTCAACACCTTCGTAAAGGCGTGCGTCCTCGCCCTTTTGCGAGCGGCAGGGCCACATCCAGTTGGCCGAGAGCGACACTCCGTCTATGCCGTCTTCGATTGGAGCAAATACGATGTTTGTAAGTGCTTCGGCCACGGAAAGTTGCGAACCTGCTGCCGGCGAGATGAGACCTGCCTGGGGCGCATGTCCGAGAGCCGTTGCAATACCTTTGCGGAAACGGTAGTCGAGAGCCACAATGCCGCAGTCGGCAAGCGGCAACTGCAGTTCGCCGCGGCACTGTTGTCCTGCAACCTTGCCGGTAACGGAGCGGTCTACCTTGTTGGTGAGCCAGTCTTTGCATGCCACGGCCTCAAGGTGCAGAACGTTCGTAAGGTATTCTTCAATTTTTGAAATATCGTAGTCGGCGTCGCTGTATGTACGCTTAACGGTCTCGTCTTTCATGACAGTCTTGGGAGAGTGTCCGAACATCTGCGCCACGTCGAGGTCGAAGGGTCGCACGCCGTCGCCTTGTTCAAAGGCAAAGTGCTTGTCGCCCGTCGTTTCGCCTACTACGTACATCGGGGCACGTTCGCGTTGCGCTATCTTGTTTACATGTTCGATGTGTTCTTCGTCAATGAGCAACCCCATGCGTTCCTGCGATTCGTTGGCTATTATTTCGCGTGACGAGAGTGTGGGGTCGCCTATCGGGAGTTTGGTCATGTCGATAAGTCCTCCGCAGTCTTCAACGAGTTCCGAGAGGCAGTTTACGTGGCCTGCGCTTCCGTGGTCGTGGATTGAGACAACGGGGTTAACGTCTTCTTCGCAGAGGGCGCGCACGAGGTTGTTGGCGCGTTTCTGCATTTCGGGATTGGCGCGTTGTACGGCGTTAAGTTCTATACCGCTGGAGTAACGTCCGGTGTCGACCGACGAAACGGACCCGCCGCCGAGACCTATGCGGTAGTTGTCGCCGCCTACGACGACTATTTTGTTTCCTTTGCGCGGTTCTTTCTTGAGACAGTCGCGTTTGGTGCCGTATCCCACGCCGCCGGCCAGCATTATTACTTTGTCGTAGCCGTATTTCTCGCCGTTTTCCTGATGTTCGAACGTGAGTACCGAGCCTGTGATGAGCGGTTGGCCGAACTTGTTGCCGAAGTCGGAAGCTCCGTTCGACGCTTTGATGAGTATTTGTTCGGGTGTCTGGTACAGCCATTTGCGAACGGGGAGTATGTTTTCCCATGTGCGTCCGCCGTGCAGGCGGGGGTAGGAAGTCATGTAAACTGCCGTTCCTGCTATGGGCCACGAGCCTGTGCCGCCGCCCATGCGGTCGCGTATTTCGCCGCCCGTGCCTGTTGAGGCGCCGTTGAACGGTTCTACTGTGGTGGGGAAATTGTGTGTCTCGGCCTTTATTGAGATAACCGACTCGATGTCTTTCACCTTGAAGTAGTCGCTTGTGCTGTGGTCGGTTGGAGCGAACTGTTCTACAACCGGCCCTTGCGCGAATGCTACATTGTCCTTGTAGGCCGAGATTATCTTGTGCGGGTTTTCTTTTGTCGTTTTCTTTATCAGGGCAAAGAGAGACGAGGGTTTTTCCTCGCCGTCGATTATGAATGTTCCGCCGAAGATTTTGTGGCGGCAGTGTTCCGAGTTGATTTGTGCAAAGCCGAACACTTCGCTGTCGGTGAGCTTGCGCCCGAGCTGTCCTTCGATTTTGTGGAGGTATTCAATCTCTTCGGGCGAGAGGGCAAGGCCTTCGCGTTCGTTGTATTCCTCTATGTCTTCGATGTATTCTATCGGGGCGGGCTTGATGTTGGTCGTGAATATTTCCTGGTCGAGGTTGTGGTACATCCTCTGCAGCATAGGGTCGTATTCGGCGTTTTTGTCGGCTACGGGGAAATACTCCTCTATGCGCGAAATGCCTTCAAGGCTCATGTTCTGTGTGATTTCCACCGCATTGGTGCTCCACGGGGTTATCATCTCGCGTCGCGGGCCAACAAAGTATCCTTCGAGCGATGTGGCTTCCAGTTTTTCTGCACCGCCGTACAGCCAGCAAAGTTTATTTACTTCGTCGGAGCTGAGGTTGTGGTTTGTTGCAGTTGCAATGATGTTACCCTGAGGGGCTTTGAAAAAGATTATCATATCGTGTTTAGGGTTTTGTTACGGTATAATGTGTTAATTCCCTGCAAAGTTAATCTTTTCGCTCCATAACTTCGGGAGTGCGGGCTATAAAATTCGATTTTGCGGGGCATGTTGCGATGTGTCGTTATGTGGTCCGCCTTTGTCCGTGTTGTTAAATGGCTGAAAAATCATGGGGTTAGACCCCCTTGAAAATATGTCTGAGATATTTTGAAAAAGGTCGGACATATTTTAAAATTCCTCGGACATATTTTTTATTTGCTCCGACGTGCGTCTTGGAAGGGGCATTTTTACATGTGTTAAATTAACATTCCAGGCGGGCTTGCCGAACGTCGGTGTGGACAGCGGGTAATTTTGTGTCTTTCAGTCGAGGTGCACCTTGATAATGTCGTCGAGGCAAAGCGTATAGCTCGGCGAGCGGAATTCGCTGTAGCGTGCCGCGTTTCCGTCGCCTTGTGCGGCTACTCTTATGGATTGTTTCCCCTCTGTACGTTTTATGGCGTCTAACGCTTGCAGCAGGCGTTCTTGTTTCTCACGGTCTATGGTGTCGAAAAACGACTGCTGTATTCCTCCTTTTGATATTTCGGTAAGGGTTACTCCTGCTTTTTTGTATGCGTATCCGTCCTTGAAAATTTTAGTGAGGCACTCGGCTGCCGCCTTTATGGCTTCGCGCGGGTCGTTGGTAGGTACTTCGAACCTTGTGGCGGCAGTGTTGGCGTAGAAGTGCGCCAGGTCGCCAAAGCGGTCGGTACGTATGTAAACTTCGATTCGTCCGGCTCGGCAGCCGTGGCGGCGCAAGCGTTCGGCCACAGTTGCGGCAAAGTCTGCAACCAGTGACGAAAGTTCGCTGTAATCGGTTATGGCCTTGCGGAAACTCTGCGAGTGTGTAACGCTCTTTTCGGTGGCGTTTCTCGATTCATGCGTGCATGGCAGTCCTTGCAGTTCCCTCCATGTCGCCACGCCTGTTATGCCGAGCAGCTCGCGTACCTTCTGTTCGCTCCACAGGGTGAAGTCGTATGCCGTGCTCACTCCTCTCAGGTTGAGCGCTTTCTTGTTTTGCCGTCCTATTCCCCATACGTCACCAATGGGAAAGAGTTTGAGCGCCTTTGTCCTGCGCTCGTCGCTGTCGATGGTGCAGCAGCCTTTGTAGCCCGGGTATTGTTTTGCAAACTTGCTTGCCATCTTTGCAAGCGTCCTTGTATTGGCTATTCCTATGCTTACCGGTATTCCGGTGCTGCGGCGTATGGTCTTTACCAGGTTGCGGCAATAGTCTGCAGGTTCGGGGATTCCTTCAAGGCTTATGAAGGCCTCGTCGATTGAATAGACTTCGGTTTTTACGGTTTTGCTGCGCAGTATGCCCATTACCCTTTTCGACATGTCGCCGTAGAGCCTTATGTTCGAGGAGCATACCTTTAGCGTGCCGTCCTTGTAAAGGCTTCTGATTTTGAAAAAAGGTTCTCCCATTGCTATGCCCATTGCTTTGGCCTCGTTGCTTCGTGCGATGACGCAACCGTCGTTTCCCGAAAGCACTACTACGGGAACGCCCTCGAGGGCGGGGTTGAATACGCGCTCACACGAAACGAAGAAGTTGTTGCAATCGACCAACCCTACCATTTGCGGCGTTCTACTTTATGGATTACGTATGTAACAATGCCCCATATCCTGAAATCGTCTTCACTGTCGATGTTTATAGGTTCGTATTTGGGATTGGCAGGTATGAGGCGCAGGCTGTTCGTGCGCTTTTCAATGAACTTGAGCGTGAATTCCCCGTTTAGGAAACAGACGGCCATGTCGCCGTCTTGCGGTTCGAGCGATTTGTCGATAACGAGTATGTCGCCTTCCATGACATTGGCGTCGCGCAGCGAGTCACCCACGGCGCGGGCGTAGAATGTGCTTTCCTTATGGTGTATTATATCGCGGTTAAGGTCGATTGACTCGTCGGTATAATCCTGTGCGGGCGAAGGAAATCCCGCCCTGACGCCGGAGTCGGCATAAGGCAGCTCCGCAGCTGTGGAGTCGTCGGTTTCGTATATGAGCAAGTCTCCCATGGCTGGCTATTGGTGTGGTTTAAGTGATTCAACGTATTCGTAAAGTTTGCGGTAAAAATCATGCCGGAGCAATGTGTCGGGATTTCCAAGGATGAACAGTTTCATACGTGCCCTCGTCATAGCCACATTCATGCGGCGTATGTCGGAAAGGAAGCCTATTTCGCCCTCTTCGTTGGCGCGCACAAGGCTTATTACTATAATGTCGCGTTCCTGTCCCTGAAAACCGTCCACGGTATTTACCGACACAAGGTTTTTGAAAGGTTTGAAAAAGGAATCTCGGCGGAACATGCGTCTCAGAAGCTGCACCTGCGCTTTGTAGGGCGAGATTATGCCTATGTCGAGGTTCTCTTCGAGCATGCGGTGCTTTCCTATTTCGTTTATGTAGTTTTTAAGCGTGTTTATGGTCAGTTCCGCTTCCGCCGGGTTTATTCTTCCGTATGTTTCGCCAATGAAATTTTCGTGGAAGTCGTTTCCCGATGTGTCTATCCAGGTAATAGGTGTGTCGAAGTCGAGAATGCTGCGGTTTTTCACTTCGGGCGCGCTTACTATTTCGCCGCCGTAGAACATTTGGCTTGAGAAACGGGCTATATCGTCGTTCATACGGTATTGCACCTTTAGAAGTGACACGCATTCCGGCCTTTCGGTCGCTACGGTCTGCATGAGTGTTTGTCCCAGTCCTGCCTTCATGGCCTCGCGGCTTTTGATTGTTGGCGGCAGTTGCCGGTCGGCCTTCTGCAACGGAATCCATACTGCCGCTTCCAGAGCTTGTGCTGCTTCGTCAACTACGAGTGTATGGTAATGCTGCCCGTCGAGAATGCGGTTGGCCGCTCCGGCCAGGGTACATGCTATCACGCGCGCCGAGGTTAGGAGGTAATTGTGAATGGAAAGCTCTATTTCGGTGGCACGGTCGCGCAGGCGGTCGATTTTCTGGTGGCGTTTTTCCGTGTCTCCCTTTTGCGAATAAAGTTGTCGTATGGTGCGGCGCAGAGCCCAGAGCTGCGGGTAGTCGGGGTGCGACTCGAAGCGCCTTTCGTAGGTGAACGAAAGCATTTTGTCGTTCACTCGCGTGGGGTTGCCTATCCTTAGAACGTTTATTCCGCGGTCGGATATTTTTTCGCTAATCCAGTCGACGGCCATGTTGCTTTGCGCGCATACGAGTACCTGGTTTTCGCGCCTTAGTATTTCGTAAACGGTTTCGACGAGCGTTGTTGTCTTTCCTGTTCCCGGAGGGCCGTGGATTATTGCCACGTCTTTAGCCCACAAGGCTTCGTTCACGGCTTCTTGTTGCGATGTGTTGAGCCACGGGAACGCCACCGGCAGGGCAGAGGTCTTTGCAGGGCGTACAGAGCCGTGGAAAATCTCGCGCAGTTCGGCCATGCGGTTGTTTTTGGCGCTTATTGCGGCTTCGAGTGCCGAAAACATCAGGCGGTAACTTGTCTCGTCGAAGAACAGTTGCACTCCAAGGCGTGCTGTTCCTTGAAGTGCGGCGAGTGCCTCGCCGTCGGGAATGACGGCAACCATGCGGTCGTCGTCGACGTAGCCCACGGTGGAGCGGAACTTGAAGAAACGTGGATTGTCGGACGCGTCAAGCGCGAAGAAGCATATCGGTTTGCCGTACTCGAAGCTGTGCTCTATTTCCTTGTCTTCTGTGCGGAATACCTCAACCACCAGCTGGTTGAGCGAGTTGTAGTAACTGCGGCCGATGTTGAGCGGATACCAGCATATCCCGCGCTTTATCTTGCGTCCTACCGGCATGGCTGTGGTTTCGCGACGGAAGTTTTCGCGCTCGTATTCGTATTCTTTTTTCAGCAGTGCAAGATGTTGGGTGAGATATGATACGGAATTTGGCATGGTGCTCAAAAAATAACATGTTTATGTTATTTCAATAGAAACTTGCGTGCTCGAAGCCGAATTGTACGAATACGTTCTTGCCGAGGCTGAAATCTACCGCGCCGCCCCACCTGTCGCGCCCGAAGGACGGGTATGGGCGTATCCTGCGTTGCTTGTCGTCCAGCAGGCTTTTGCTTCCGTATGCGTAGACATTCATGAAATCGTTCACTTTGTAGGCTGCCACGCCTATCAGTTCGGCATTGCGCAGCTTTATGCCTCCCCAGTCGAGGGTTTCCGAACTTATGCCTCCTGCCAGGCTGAGTTTTGGTGTCAGCGAGGCGGCGTAGAGGAAGGCGGCGTGCGTGCCTATGCCCACGCCGCGGGGCGAATGTTTGCCGAAGCCTACCGTTACGCTTGTGCCCAGTTGTGCATTCAGTCCCGAATGCAGCTGCCAGCTGCCTGTGTAGTATGGCATGGGATTGTACAGCCGCGGAAAGAAAGCCGTGTCGCCCGGCAGGTAAAGCGCGTTGTCGCCCGCATAGGGTAGCACGTTCTCGGCGGTGTCGTTACCCGCAATGCCGGTTTCCTGCTGCCTTTCAATGTCTTGTGCAAGGCACGGCTGCACGGCATACAGCATAATAACCAACGATATGTAAAGTATCTTTTTCATCGTGCCTTTGTTGATTTGCGTCTGTTTTGCGAAATTACGAATAATATGTTTAACTGTGCGGGGGCTAAGCGTTCTTTAACTTGAAGTAAATTTTGTTGTGCTTTTTCGGAAACAAAGTTTAACTGTTGCGTAAGAGATTTTAACTTTCTTATGGCTGCAAAAAAGCCTTTCCGTAACATGCCGGTTAATAGGAATTTGGCACCCGCAAAAATACGTGCCTTGAATTTTGAAATATGTCCGAGGAATTTTAAAATATGTCAGACATATTTTTTTCTTTCTCCCGGAGGGGGTAAAAAGTTCCTTTTCGGGAGTGCATTTTGAAGCATGACTGTGGCTTTCTGTTTAACATTATTTATGTTAACACGATACCCGTTCCGACCGTGTAAGAAACGGGTGCGAATGTTGCGGATTGTTGTCGTGGTTTTAATAATGCAGGCGTTTTTTCTATCGGCTGCGGCCGAACCGCAACTGGCGCAAGCGCCGGCATGTTGGTGTTAAAATATGGCAAACTTGCGATAAACCCTGAAAACTTGTGTTTTCGTTTGTCTCTGCGCTCGCCTTTCACTGTTTTTGGATAAAATAGGAGGCGGCTCGTTCGGCTGCGGCCGAACCGTAACTGGCGCAAGCGCCGGCATGTCGGTGGTTAAATATGGCAAACTTGCGGCAAACTCTGAAAACTTGTCTTTTCGTTTGTCTCTGCGCTCGCCTTTCACTATTTTTGTACGTTCTAAAATAGAAAATCATGCTTAGCAGGAACAGAATAAAGCAAATACATTCGTTGGCAATGAAAAAACGCCGGGACGAAAGCGGGCTGTTTGTGGCCGAGGGCCCGAAGCTCGTTGGTGAAATGCTTGCAAGGTTTCGCTGCGTTTACCTGGCGGTGTCCGAAGGCAGTGCCTTTACCGTTCCTGCCAATGTGGCTGATTATGACATAGTGCCGCGCGATGAACTGGCAAAGGCCACGCTCCTTACAACGCCGCACGAGGTGCTCGCGGTTTTTGAAAAGCCGCATTCCGGCAATGCCACGGATGTGGAGTCGCTTGCCCGTGCCGGCATATGCCTGGCCCTTGATGACATACAGGACCCCGGCAATGTAGGAACGATTGTAAGGACGGCGGACTGGTTCGGGATAGACACGGTGTTATGCTCAAAAGGCACGGCCGATGTGTATTCTCCTAAAGTGCTGCAAGCTACGATGGGCGCGCTCGTAAGGGTGAACGTGCATTACTGCGATTTACCGGAAGTATTGGGAGGCTTGCCCGGGGATGTGCCGGTTTACGGCACTTTTCTCAAAGGGAACAACATATATTCCGAGAAACTTTCGCAAAACGGGGTGATAGTCATAGGAAATGAAGGCAATGGCATTTCTGCCCCGGTGGAAGAAACCGTTACGCGGCGGCTGTTCATACCGCCTTTCCCGCGCAAGGGCGGTGCGGTAGAGAGCCTGAACGCGTCTGTGGCTGCGGCGATAATATGTTCGGAGTTCCGGCGGAGAAATTTTTAACGACAGACTGTTTTTATGCAATATATCAATGCACTTATAGAACTTGTGCCCGTATATGTGCCGTTGGCCGTAATGTTTGCGGGACTGTTGCTGTTTTTTCCGCTTCGTGCATGGTTTTACGGGATAATAAAACGCATACGCAAAAGTGAGGCCGGCGAAAGAAGTCCCGCTACGGATGAGCCTGTCACGGTCGTTATCTGCTGCCGCGACGAAGGGGATTATTTAGAGAGAAACCTGCCGGCCATATTGGGACAAAAGGGCGTGAAGTTCGAAGTCGTCGTGGTAGACGACTGTTCAACCGATTCTACTCCCGAAGTGCTGAAACGTTATGAAAAGCAATACCCTAACCTGAAGCATACGTTTGTACCCAAGTCGGCACGTTACGTGAGTCATGAAAAACTTGCCGTAACGCTCGGGATAAAAGCCGCCAAATATGAGTGGATTGTATTGACACGTGCGGATTGCGTGCCGGCCGGCGACTCATGGCTGTATGAAATGAGCTGTTGTTTTGCTCCAGAAAAGGACATCGTGTTGGGTTATTCCAATTTTCACTACGACGGTTCCCTGCTTGCTCGCCGCGCTGTTTATGAAAGGATTTTTTACCAACTGGTGTGGTATAATTCCGCGCGCCGCCGTGCTGTGGGCGGCGACGGCTGCAACATGGCTTTCAGGCGTTCTGTCTTTATGGCGAATAACGGGTATGCGTCAATGCTGGATTATATTTACGGTGCAGACGATTTGCTCGTGAATAGCCTTTCATGCCGTAATCGCACGGCGGTTTGCTGTTCTGCTGCCGCGATAGTGGAGCAACAAGAACGGCTGTCAGTACATGAAATACGCAAATGGAAAATGCGTCGTGTGGCTGCACAGCGGCAAATGAGCCGAAAAGAACGCATTTGTTTCTTGCCTGTAAACCTCATGAACTTGGGAGTGTATTTACTCGTGGCAGGAGGAATAATTTCGGCTTTGGCATTCCTTGCGTCGCAGCATTATGTTTTTGCCGGTGCAGTTTGCGGAGTCTTATTAACGGCAATGCTTGCAAATATTCTGATGTTTAGACGGGTTACAACAGCATTGGGAGCGCCGCTCTACGTGCTGTCGTTGCTTCTTTACGACATAGTGCGTCCCATATCTTACCAGTTTTGGAAATTGAAGTGCCATATACATCGCAATGATTTTAACCGCAAGATATGAAAGCATTCTTGAAGAAGTTATTGTCTGTATCGCTTTTTATGCTCTGCCTTGCGGTGCATGCACATGCGCAGCATTACAGGTTTACACGCGTGGAAAGTGTCGCAGGGCTGGACACGTCGGCAAACTACGTGATAGCTTCTTCTTTCAGTGCCCCGCGTTTTTTGCTTAGTAACAAGGAAGCCGGCGGAGGTTCCAAATTGGCAGCAAAAATTACGGACTTGGGCGGCGACACAATTGAGGTAAACGATGTTTCCCTTCACTGGCACATTTCTTTGCGCGACGGTATGTATGCGTTTTCGTCAGTGCAGAGCGGGAAATACATATCAAAAGAGAAGCAGGGCGCAGATATATCAATGGGTACCAAACCTTTGTTATGGAACATTTCGGACAATGGCGGGATTATAAGTTGCTTTTCCGACGAAGACGGTAGTCTGCGATATTTGAGCTGCGATACGGTTTACCGGTACTTCGGCCGTTTCAAAAAAGCCGTTTATTACAGCGACCTGGTTTTTTATAAGAGTATTGAAAGCAGTGCAGGCGATGATTCCGGCAGTTTATCTCCCGATGAAAACGGAGAATATTGTTTGTTAGCCGAAGCAAATAGCAAATATTACGCAGCTTCGGCGATTGTTACGGGCGATTCGTATATGAAGGCAGAGGATGTTTCGTCGCTAATGCTTTCAGACGGAAGTTTTTCTTTGAACGACGATAACATGCGTTGGCGGGTTTCGCGTGAAGAAAGCGGGAATTTCAAACTGTGTACTAAGGCCGGGAATGGTATTGCACCACAGGGTGAGGTCGAAGGGGGATTTTATGAAGTTGTTGCCGTGCCTTTTGAGGAATCTGCCAGTTTCTTTTTGCGTGAAGGTTTGGTAGTGACGCAACTGCCTACGGGAGAAGAAACGTGTCTTGCTTTCGTATCGGATATGTCTGACGGACAAGGCGGTTTTTGCTTTGCGAAGGCGGGAGAAACCGGGCAAAACGGCGTTCTCCCAGTCAAGTTGTCGAAATTGCCGGCAAAGGCTTCCATAACAACGGATACTTATGGCTTGAAGACGCTTGAAGGAGGTTATAGTACCGACATGTTGGCTAAGACGTTAGACGATGTGACTACTTCGCTCGACCTGCGGAAAATTGTATTGCCCGAAAAACTGCGCGATTTTGATTTTGACGGAGTTACAAACTGTATAATCTATGTGAACAAGGATGATATTCCTCGTATTCCTGAAAGTTGGAAAAACGTTGTGGCCTGCGGCAGTCATGGTGCTAATCATTTGGTGCGCATAATGCGGATTGAAGACCGGAAGGCTTTTCATGCGGCATATTCGTTTGAGGTAGGAGAGGATTCCCTTTATTATACGCGGAGTGTTCCCTGCAATGGCTGGAACACTTTGTATCTTCCTTTCAACGCGGTTGCGATTCCGGACGGCTTGCTGGTGTGCAGTGCTGCCAATGTGGAAAACGATGTGATAAACCTCTCGTCCGAAACAGGAATCGAAGCCTTGCAGCCTTACGTATTCAAATGTGTAGAGGACGGTGAGGGAAACATGGATGTTACTTTCTGTGCAGCGGCCGGTACTTTACCCGTTACGTCGGTGTCGGAGGCAGGAAATGACGGCTTGGTCGGAACATTGGTTCGCAAGGAGGTGGAAGCGGATGACGAAGGTACGTATATACTGTCGGACGACGGCTTGCGTTTCGTAAATGCTGCGGCGGAGAGCTATCTGGACGCATTCCGCTGCTCTTTCGGATATGGTTCGGCCGCGGACAACAGGCTTGTGTTGCGTTATGGCGGCCTGACGGGTATTCACGACGCAGAGTTTTGCGGTGACAACAAGATATATGATTTGAATGGCGTGTGCCTCGGCGAGGTGAACGGGAACAATACGGAAACTCTTCCCTTGTACAAAGGGATATACATAATTAACGGCAAGAAAATAATCAAAACAAAATAAAGAAAATGAGAATAGCGGTAGATTTTGACGGAACGATAGTGGAGCACAGGTATCCGGAAATCGGAAAAGAGATTCCTTTTGCAGTAGCAACGCTTAAACAGCTGATAAGAGAAGGGCATTTGCTCATACTTTGGAGTGTGCGTGAAGGAGAACTGCTTGACGAGGCTGTGGAATGGTGTCGCGCGAAAGGCATAGAGTTTTATGCGGTGAACAGTGACTATCCCGACGAGGATGAAACTCTTTCGAAAAAAATATCGCGCAAACTGAAAGTGGACCTGTTCATCGACGACAGGAATGTAGGCGGGCTTCCCGACTGGGGAGTGATATACGAAATGATAAACTCGAATAAGACGTATGAGCAGGTATTGCGCGAGATGATAAACGCCCCCAAACCGGAAAAGAAGCCCTGGTGGAAATTCTGACAAGGCAAGACTGCGTTACGGGACATGGAACTTCATGGTCTTTCCTGCCGGTTGTTTCATGTACAAAGGACGTAGGAAAAAATATGTCTGACATAATTCGAATTATGTCAGACATATTTTAAAATAGGTCAGACATAATTTTTGCGGGGTAAAAAGGGCGGTGCTTCCCGGTGTGTAGCAGACGCAATAAAAAAGGACGGAAAAACCGTCCTTTTTGTTATGCCGTGAAGAAGTGCCTGCTTGCCCTCAGCAGGTGCCTTATCGTGCTTATGAGTTCCTGTGTTTCCTGAAGAGTGTTGAGGTAGAGTATGCCTATTTGCAGGTCGCCTTCCTCGGTCTGCATTCTCACCTCCTGTTTGTCGCGTGTTTCCGACAGTAGTCGCTTTGCCGCGTTTGCGTCCACCAGAACCTTGTCGGCGTTGCTGTAATCGCGTTCGGCAATCATGCGCCTTGTTTCGTCGAGCAGTGCCACAGTCTGGTCGCGCAACGGTATAAGTTCCTTTATCCATGCTTCGGGCAGGGGGTTGAACCTGTTGTCGATGTGTTCGAGGCACGGGTCGGACATTCGTTTCAGGCAGTAAAGCGTTTGCGATATGCTGTTGCAGCCCAAGTGGAACCATGTGTTCTTTTCTATGGCAGTGAGGTAGTCGATTTTTTTCATGCCGATAAGTTCCTTACGGCGCATTTTCTTCCATAGGCTTTTCTGTTCGTCGAGTGCGTTAGACGAATGGCGCAATGTTTTGTAATCGTCGTTTATAAGTCCGTTTATGATTTGCAGGTAGTTGTTGCGTGCAAAGTCTATTGTGTCGAGCTGCGTCATTTGTACGTGGTCGCCCAAAAGTTTGCGCACCTGCACCTTGTCGTTCGTGCGTATGAGCTGGCGGAATATCTGGTCCTTGTTTTCGTTTGCCTCGTGTTTTTTGAACATTTTGTTGTTACGGATGATAATGAATACCACAAGGGCTATTGCCAGCAGCATTGCTATCGGGCCTACAAAGTACATGAACAGCGAAATGCAGAAGCACAGTATGAAGGCCGCTCCGGCGGTGATGAACCAGCCGCCTATTACTGAAACTACGCCTGTAATGCGGTAAACTGCGGTTTCGCGCCCCCAGGCACGGTCGGCAAGCGAGCTTCCCATTGCTACCATGAAGGCTACATACGTTGTGGATAGCGGTAGCTGTAGCGAGGTGCCTATTATTATGAGCAGGCCGGCGAGAACGAGGTTTACCGAAGCCCTCACGAGGTCGAATGCCGCGCCGTCGGCCATTATGGCTTCGTCGGAGTTGAACCTTGTGTCGAGCCAACGCTTGGCTTTGTTCGGGATGTACTTCGAAATGGTGTTTGAAAGGCTCATTACGTTGCGCACGGTGGAGCGCGCTATTTTTGACGAGCTGAAGATTTCTTCGCCCGCGTCCTGGCGCGACAGGTTTACCGATGTGTTTATTACCTTGCGCGCCTTTTTGGACGTTATCAGCGCAATTACCATTATGGCGCCGGCTATGATGAGGAAATAAATAGGTGCGTGCGCGCTTTCGTGAAGCCTTGATACGCAGAACTGCGACGGGTCGCCTGCCCCGGCTTCAACATAGTATTGGTAAGAAGACAGTGCGGCCAGCGGAACACCAATGAAGTTTACGAGGTCGTTACCGGCAAATGCCATTGCCAGTGCAAACGTTCCGAACAGCACTATAATGCGGAATATGTTTACTCCTATGGCGTAGAGCACCTGCATTATTATGCTGAATAGTACGAAGCAGCCTATGAATATGGTAGCCTGGTTGGTTTCAATCCAACTTTTTACCTCGGCAGTCATGAACGATGATTTTCCGAGGCCGCTCACGAGCAGGAAGAACATGATGAGCGTTATCGATATTCCGCCGAAAATGCCCATGGCCCAGCGGCTGTGGTCTTTGTACTTGAAAGTGAATACCAGGCGCGTTATCCACATTACTATATACCCGAACACGAATGCTATTGCCACCGACAGGAATATTCCGAGTATTATTGACAGTGCCTTGTCGGTGTTTATCAGTTGTGCATACGTCAGGTCGCTGTTGTTCATCAGTTTAACGATGGCAAGAGCCGTGCTGCCGCCCAGCAGCTCGAACACCATCGACACGGTTGATGATGTGGGCATGCCCAGGGTGTTGAATATGTCGAGCAGTATAACGTCGCTAACCCCTACGGCCAGGAATATGCAAATCACTTCGCTCATGTAGTAGAAGTCGGGATTGAGAATCCCGTGCCTTGCTATATCCATCATGCCGTTCGAGGTAATTGCCCCGACAAAAATGCCTACGGCGGCCACTGTGAAAAGTACTTTCAGCTTTGCTGTCTTGGAACCCATTCCTGCGCTAAGGAAGTTTCCGGCGTCGGTCGATACTCCTGCAGTGAGATCGTAACAAGATAATGAAAAGATAAAGACAAGTACTACTAAATAAATGTATTCCATACTGTAGTTGAAACTTATATGGGGTTGCCTTTGCAAATTTAGTTTTTTAATCCAATATCCCAAAGCGAAATTTTAATTATCGAAACGTCTGTTCACAGAATTTTATCAGCTTTTTAACCGTTTTGAAACAGAAAATTCGCTGATTATTAGCTATATATTGATGTGTTTTTAACAGCTTTGTAATTTATGCCGCTTTTGTCTGTTTTTCAATCCCCGTTTGCGCCGTTCTTTACAGCGACACAGGCAGACTGATTTCGGACACAGAAAACAGGGACGTTTCATCCTTTTCCGGAATTCCCATGCCAAGGACGTTTTCACCCTGTTGGGAGAAAGAAAAAAATACAAGGCACATATTTCAAAATATGTCTGACCTATTTTAAAATATCTCAGACATATTTTTGAGGGTACTTCAGAAAAGACATTCGCCGCTTGATTATTTTTCGTAATTTTGAAGCGTAACGGACAAGTTCCGGCCGTGTGTAAAAATTTGTAAAAACAGAAATGCCATGGAAAAAGCAGCCGACTATATAAAAAGCATAGAAATCAAGAGCTTGTGGAATGGGCAGAAGCACATAGTTTGGGACCTTAATCCCGAGGTCAATATCCTGAGCGGCGTGAACGGTGCAGGCAAGAGCACTATCCTGAACAAGCTGGCCGAAAGGCTTGCTACACGCGAAGGCGGGGTGGGGAGCACACCCGTGCTCGGAGTGAAGATTGAGTTTTCGCCGGCCGACGCAACGTATGTGCGTTACGACTTGGTGAGGTCGTTCGACAGGCCTTTGATTCATGGCGACATACTCGATAAGCTCTCCGACGGGTGGGTGAAAACCGAGATAGACTTCCAACTCTATGCACTGCAGCGGCGTTACCTGGATTACCAGGTGAATATCGGAAACCGTATGATTAACCTTCTGACTTCGGGCGACCCCAAGGCTAGCGAAAAAGCGGCCGAAGCCTCTGCGGCCAAAAGAAAATTCCAGGATGCGGTGGACAGCCTCTTTTCGGAGACCGGAAAGAAAATAGACCGTACATGCAATGAGGTGCGGCTCTTGCAATTCGACGAGGAACTGTCGCCTTACAAACTATCGTCGGGAGAGAAACAGATACTTATCATACTGCTGACCGTACTCGTGGAAGACAATCTGCCTTATGTGCTTTTTCTTGACGAACCCGAGGCCAGCCTGCATATAGAGTGGCAACAGAAGCTCATAGGCCTGATACGCAGCCTCAACCCACACGTGCAGATTGTGCTGACCACGCATTCGCCCGCAATGATAATGGACGGTTGGTTGGACGCCGTAACCGAAGTAAGCGACATAACAAAGTAAGTGCGCTTGCCCGTTTGCTGCATGGCATAAGGCGGGCATGCCTTAATTTTATTTATCCACGGTAATGAGCAAGCGTTTATCGGAAAATCTCAATTCAAACTATATAGGGGCGGCTTCGCGTATGAAACCGTCGGGAGCCCGAAGGCGCATAGTCGCATACGTTGAAGGATACGACGACGTGATGTTCTGGCGCAACGTGCTTACACGTTTCGAGAACGACAAGCTGTATTTCGAAGTAATGCTGCCGTCGCGCACATCGTTGGCAAAAGGCAAGAAAGTGGCCATAACAAACATACTTGGCAATACGCTGGGAAGAAACATGATTGCTTGCGTTGACGCCGACTATGACTACCTGCTGCAAGGCGCACGCGAGACTTCGCGCACGATATGCCAGAACCCGTATGTGTTTCACACCTACGCTTACGCAATAGAGAACTTCCAGTGTTATGCGCCTTTGCTGCGCGGAGTGTGCGTTGCGGCTACGCTCAACGACCGAAAGGTATTCGACTTTGAGCGTTACATGCACGAGTTTTCCGAACTTGTTTATCCTGTGTTCGTGTGGAATGTGTGGTGTTACCGTACCGGTAACTACAAGCACTTTTCATTGACCTCGCTGTGCGCTGTTATTGCTTTGCGCGACATAAACCTGTATCATCCCGAAAGAGGCCTGGAACAGCTCAGGCAGCGTGTGAACCGCACCATGTCGTGGCTGCAAAAACGTTTCCCGCAAGCAAAAAAGGAATACAAGCCGTTAAAAGATGAACTCGAACGCCTGGGTGTTTTTCCCGACAATGCCTATATGTATATCCGCGGGCATGATATTTTCGACGCAGTGGTTTGTCCTCTTGTAACAGCCGTATGCGAAACCTTGCGGCGTGAGCGCGAAAGCGAGATACGCCGCCTTGCGGTGAACAGCCAGCAAATGCAAAATGAACTGGCGGGTTACCAGCATAGCGTTGTACCGCCGGATTTTGCCATGCGTAAGCAGACTTATTTCGATGAAATACCGCAATACCGCCAGATTCTCGATTCGTTGGAGGCTTTCATTTCACAGTTTGACGAAAAGGAACAATAAAATGTCCGGCCAAAACAGGCCGGACATTAAACGGTTTCCAGTTTTCACAGTTATGCAGTTACCGTAGTGCGTGAACGTGGCCTTGCAGGCCGCGTTATTTTTTAGTATCCGTGCGGTTTTGCAGAATGTCGTCAAAGAAGAGTAACATTTCCTTGATTTGTGGCATGGCAAAACGTGCGAATGTCTTTTTTGAGTTATCGTCGTGCCGCCAGTCGAGGAAAGCGTGCCCAATGCCGCCTATTTGTATGTATTTCACGTCTTGTCCTGCTTTGGTCATTGCGTCGCAGTATTTCGCCATTTGCCAATCGCGGATAAGGTCGTCGTTTCTTCCGCGTAGAATCATCTGGGGCACTGCGCGCACCGAGCGCTGCGGTATGAAGCAAATGGGCGAGACGTGCATTGCCGAAAGGCTGTCGGTGGAGTAGAAACGTTTCATAACGTCGTCGGTGAGCACGGGATAAGTAGGTACGGCTCCTAAAAATGCTTTGCACATTTCCTTCTTCACAGTTTCCACGCTTTTCCCTGCCGGCAGGTATGTAGGTTTGAATTCATAAACTCCCGCAGTGCGTCCGAATCCCCCGTCGCCTATATAGTCGGCAAAGTTTATCGCAGCAGCCGACAAGTGGCCGCCGGCACTGTCGCCGGTGATGAATATGCGAGTCGGGTCGCCTCCGTATTCGGCCGCGTGTTCCATAATGTGAGCTATAGCGCCGTAAACGTCCTCTATGATTTGGTACATTTCAACCGGTGTTTCCTCGCCGTCACCCTTGCCAATGAAACGATAGTCTATGCTTACGGCTATGTAATGTCCCGATTTGGCAATTTCGCGTCCCATGCCGCGCATGATGTCTTCGACGTTCGAACTCCAGCCGCCGCCATGCACTATCACCACGATGGGCAGGCTCTTTGCTTTCTTTGGAGCATATACATCGTACTTCAGTTCTTTTTTGCCGGGTTTGGCATACACCACGTTCTTGGTTACTTCGATGTCTTTGAAGTTGCTTTCGGGCAGGAACGCCGCGCCGATTGTTATGTTGTGGTCGGCTACGATTTTTCCCGGGTTGTCGTTAGTCTCATTGTAAAATGTGCCCCACTGGTGCTTTGTGCCTTGGAAGGCGCAATCGAACACGTAACCTTTTTCGGGCTTGGCAGTAACAGTGAACACGGTGCCTTTTGCAACCATTCCGTCCGAGGGTATTTCAGGACTTATGGTAAATGTTCCGCCTTCGGTGTTCTCTATTTCTACCTTTACTTTGTCTTGCGCGAACGTTGTTGCTGCAGAGACCAATGCTGCGAGGATTAAGATTGTTTTTTTGGTTTTCATGGTCTTGTGATTTTATTTGTTGATATTTTGAGTGTAGTTCTTGCGGTTAAGCCGTAATTGCGGCGCAAAATTTAGTACGTCTGCAGTTAGTAGTCTTTCCAAAAACGGGGAACAAACAGGATTATTACTGTGAATATCTCCAAACGACCTATAAACATAAGCATTGAGCTTATCCATTTTGCCGTTTCGGGTATTACGCTCCACGAGGATAGTGCTCCATACGCATGGCCTATTTCCGGCCCGGTGTTACTTATCGATGTAAGGGATATGCCTGTTGCGTCCATTAGCGGAACGCCAGAAATGCACAGCGCGATTGTTCCTACAATTATGAAGAACACGTATAGCGTGGCAAAAGACAGCAGAGTGTGCTCCATAGAGTAATTCATCGTGCTGTTGTTTATTCTTACAGGTATTACGGCGCGCGGGTGGAGGATGTATTTGAACTCGTTAATCGTAATTTTGAATAGTGCTACAATCCTTACGACCTTGAATCCGCCGCTTGTAGAGCCGGCGCATGCTCCGGTGAACATCACTATTGAAAGGATTATCCAAGTAATAGGCATCCATCCCATTATGTTTGCCGACAGGAATCCTGTTGTTGTTTCTATCGAAACCACATGGAAAAGTGCCTGCCTTATGGCTGTAGGAACGTCGTAACCCGAGTGGAAATAAAGGCTGACGCTTATGCCGGCGGCCCCAGCCAATGTGATGAATATGTATGCTTTTATTTCTGAATTGGTAAAGAAGATTTTGAATTTTCTGCGGAAAAATAAGGAGTACAGCATGGTGAAGTTCATTCCCGACAGAAACATGAATAATGTTATGATATATTCTATGGCGGGAGAATTGTAGTATGCAATGCTTGCCGACCGTGTGGAGAATCCCCCGGTGCCAGTGGTGGCGAAAGCGTGGCATATACTGTCGAACAAATTCATTCCTGCAAGGTACAGCGACGCTATACAGCAAATAGTGAGCAGGAAATATGTCGAAAGAAGCCAGCGTGTAGTAGTCTTGAAGCGTGGATGCAGTTTGCTCGACTTCGGTCCCGTCATCTCGGCAGAGAAGAGCTTGATTTCTCCTACCGAATTGGACGGCAGGAGCGCGAGGGTGAAGACTACTATACCCATACCGCCTATCCAGTTTGTCATGCAGCGCCAGAAGTGCAATCCCTGTGGAAGAGAATCAAGGTTGTCTATAACGGTAGCGCCTGTGGACGTAAGTCCGGACATTACTTCGAAGAATGCGTCTGTTACAGTTGAGAGACCTCCTGAAAGAAGATACGGCAGCATGCCCATAATGGTGCACGATAGCCAGGAAAGAGTAACAACGGCAAAGCTGTCGTATCTTGTGAGCGAGGTTTTTGCGTTGCGTCCTGCGCGGCGCAGCATAATACCTGCTAATAAGGTTACGGCGGTGGATATTATAAACGCAGTTATTCCCGAGTCTTTATAATATAAGGATACCACCAGGCATACGGCGAATGCAATGCTCTCGAAAATGAGCAATGTGCCGATGAGTCGTATTATCAGCTTTTTGTTCACCTTGTTTGTATGTTTAGTTCCGGGGCGATGGTGTTTTACGTTTGGCTTGGTTCTTCGTTACACGAGGCGTTTGCCTCAGTTGAAGTATTTTTCGATTTTCTTTATGTTCCCAATGCAGAATACCACAACCCTGTCGCCTTCTTTTATTTGTGTGGAACCGTTTATGAGCTGTCCTTTCCCGTCGCGTACAAGTCCGCCCAAGGTTATGTTAGGCGGAAGCCCCAGGTCTTTAACCTGTTTACGTGTTACTTTTGCGTCTTTTGCAACAACAAACTCAGCAACGTCGGCGTTCGACACGGTCAGGCATTTTACGTTAGTAACGTCGGCGTTCAACATCATCTGGTATATGTGGCTTGCCGTTATTGTTTGCTTGTTTATTATCGTTCCTATGTCCAGGCTTTCCGCCATCGGCACGTAGTCTGAGTTTTCCACAATGGCCACGGTCTTTCTTACTCCCATGCGCTTGGCCGCAAGGCAGCTTAGTATATTCGACTCGGTGTCGTCAGTAAGTGCCAGGAATGCTTCGGTTGTTTGTACTCCTTCTTCGGCAAGAAGCGAAAGGTCGCTACCGTCGCCGTGAACCACCAGCGTATGCTTGTCTGCGTCGAGTTCTCCTGTGAGCCATTGGCAGCGTTGTTCGTCCTGCTCTATTATCTTAACCCTCATGTAGTCGGGCATTTGTCGAACCACGCATACGGCAGTGTCGCCTCCGCCTATAATTATGGAGTTTCTTACGTCGGGGTAATCGTCCTTGCCTGCTATTTCGCGTATGTAAGGAATATATTCGTGGGTTGTCATAAAGTAGACAACGTTGTATGCGCTGAGTTTGTCGTCTCCGTGGGGTATTATGGTTTCAGTCATATTCTTCACCGCCACCACATGGTAAGGCGAGTCGGGGCCGCAAAGGTTCTTGAGCGGAATGTCGAGAATGCGCGAATTTTCCCTCAGCTTTACTCCTATCAGTATCAGGCCGCCTTCCTTTACTTCCCACCATTGCCTTATCCAGCTGCGCTTCATGGAGTTTACAATCTCTTCGGCTGCAAGCATTTCGGGGTATATCATCGAGTTTATGCCTACCGAAGTGAAGAAGTCCTTGTGCTCGGGGGCGATGTATTCATACGAATCCACGCGCGCAACGGTTTTTTTCGCTCCCAATTTGCTTGCCAGCATGCAGCATGTCATGTTGCGCGATTCTTCTTCCATTACCCCTACAACGAGGTCGGCGTTTCCCGCGCCCGCTTCCTTCAACGTGGCAATCGACGTGGGCGAGGCGTTCATTGTCATAATGTCGAAATTGTTTTCAACATTGGCCAGGCGTTCTTCGTTGGTGTCTACGAGTACTATGTCGTGGTTCTCGCGCGACAGGAGCTTTGCAAGGTGTGTGCCTACAACTCCTGCGCCGGCGATGAGGATTTTCATTTGCTGAGTTTTAGTATTTCGTTGTAAATAGCCTCTTCGTCAAGGTTTGTTATGTGGTATAGTTCCGACGGGCTGCCGTGTTCTACGAATCTGTCGGGCAGTCCCATGACTGAAACTTTTTTCGTATATCCTTTTTGTGCCATGAATTCTATTACGGCCGAGCCGAATCCGCCTTCTTTCACTCCGTCTTCAATGGTTATAATCCTGTCGAACGTCCGGCATACGTGTTCCAGCAGTTCTGTGTCGAGAGGTTTAAGGAAACGCATGTCGTAATGAGCTACCGACAGTGACGGGTTTTCCGCTTCTGCCTTTTTTATGGCTGCTTCGGCCTTTTGTCCTATCGGCCCTATGGTGAGCACGGCAATGTCGCGCCCGTCTTTTATGGTGCGTCCTTTGCCCACTGGTATTTCGTGCATTTCGCATTTCCAGTCTTTGAACGTGCCGTTGCCGCGCGGGTAGCGTATAACGAATGTTCCCTTGCCGGGCAGCTGTGCCGTGTACATCAGGTGGCGCAGTTCGTGCTCGTCGTAAGGCGAAGCTATCGTAAGGTTCGGGATGGGGCGCAGGTAAGCCATGTCGAACGCCCCGTGGTGCGTAGGTCCGTCGCGGCCTACAAGGCCGGCGCGGTCGAGGCAGATACACATGTTCAGGTTCAGTATGGCTGCGTCGTGTATGATATTGTCGTATGCACGTTGGGCAAACGACGAGTAAATATTGCAGAACGGGAACATTCCTTCTTTGGCCAGCCCGGCCGAGAAGGTAACGGCGTGCCCTTCGGCTATGCCTACGTCGAACACTCTTTCGGGCATGGCTTTTTGCATTATGCACATCGAGCAGCCTGTAGGCATGGCGGGTGTTATTCCCACAATCCGGTCGTTCCTGCGTGCCAGTTCGAGCAGTGTCTCGCCGAATACGTCCTGGTATCTCGGTCCTTCGTCGCCCACGTCTTCCTTTATGAACTTGCCGGTTTCCTTGTCGAACTTGCCGGGAGCGTGCCATGCTGAGGCTTCGAGTTCGGCGGGACGGAATCCTTTGCCTTTTACTGTGTGTATGTGCAGCAGTTTCGGGCCTTCCATGTTCTTTATCTCGTTCAGCGTGCGCACGAGTTCGGTTACGTCGTGCCCGTACATGGGGCCGAAGTAGCGTATGTTCAGTCCTTCAAAGATGTTTTGCTGGTTGGCGAGCAGTGATTTCACGGAATTGTTGAAGCGTATTATGCTTTTCCGCCTGTTTTCGTCTAGGAAGCCTATGGATGTGAGTTTTTGCGACAGCTTGAACCTTATGCGGTTGTAGAATGTGCTTGTGTGCAGGTGCCGCAGGTATTGGCGCATTCCGCCTACCGAGCGGTCGATGCTCATGCCGTTGTCGTTGAGTATGATAAGCAGGTTGTTGGGCGTGGCCGAGGCGTTGTTCAACCCTTCGAAGGCAAGTCCCCCGCTCATTGCTCCGTCGCCTATTATGGCTACTACGTGGCGGTCTTTCTCGCCTTTCTTTCGGCTGCCACAGCCATTCCGAGCGCGGCCGAAATGGAATTCGAGGCGTGCCCCGAGGTGAACGAGTCGTATTCGCTCTCTAAAGGCGAGGGAAACGGGCGCATGCCGTGAAACTGCCGGTTGGTGGCGAACTTGTCGCGCCGGCCGGTGAGTATCTTGTGGGCATACGCCTGATGGCCTACGTCCCAGACAAGGCGGTCGTAAGGTGTGTTGAACACATAATGGAGAGCCACTGTCAGCTCCACGACTCCTAAGCTCGAGGCGAAGTGCCCTGGGCTTTTCGATAAACTATCTATAAGGAACTCGCGCAGTTCGGAGCATACTTGCGGAAGCTGTTCGACCGGCAGTTGCCTCAGGTCTTCGGGATAGTTTATTTTAGACAGCAGCGGATAAATTTCGCTTTCTTCCATAGACTCTTTGTAGTTTGCAAAATTAGCATAAAACGTGGAGTTGGCAAAATTAAGATTTCCATTTGGCATGCTGCCGGTTTTTTGTCCCGTTGTTTCTTGCGTGAATATGTTGCGTAATGGTGTGCTCCTGAGTGTGTTTGTACGTAGAGTTTTATTTGTCTGCATTTTTGCCCCGGTTTCCAAACGGGTTTTCAGGGGGCGAAAAAAAGGTCTGAGGAATTTTAAAAAAGGTCGGACATATTTTGAAATATGTGCCTTGTATTTTTTCTTTTCTCCTATGTGGGTATAATGAGCTGAAAAACAGTTTTCAATTTTTCCGCCCCGAAACGGCTTTTTTCCGGCCTTGGTTTTCCTGCGTTTTATGTCCGTATTCTTATGCGGAAGGTGCGGGTAAAATAAAAACTCCGGGAATATCCCGTGTCAGGAATTTCCCGGAGTTGAGGTGTTGCGAGTCCGCAGGTGCGGTTGCTGTAATGTCAGTCGGCTATTATGTTCAGCTCCGCTCCTGTGGCGAAGTCCAAGCCGTCGAACGCGTTTACGGCAGTAAACCGCATGTAGCGTGCTTTTACTGGCTGCGGGAACAATACGCGCTTTTCCTTGGTGTTGTCGTCGAGTGTGCCTTCGCATATCACGTCGCCCCATTCCTTGGCGTCATTGCTCACTTGCACCTTGTAGTCCTTCACACGTCCGTTGCGGCTGTCCTGGCGCGGCAGGTAGACAAAGCCTTTTATCGTCTTTACGCTGCCGGCGTCGAAGTCCACCCAGTGCGGGTGTTTGGCCACCGTAACCGAGTACATCGTGTGCCAGTAGGTTCCCGGGTCCCTGTCGGTAAGGTGTTCGGCTTCTCCTTCGCCCGGTTCCACGCTGCTGGCGTAGATAACCTTGGTAGCGATGGTCTCTATTTTGGGATATGTTTCGGTTACTCTCAGTTTAGGTGCCGATTTGGTCCATGCAACGACCATTCCTCCGTCGCGCAGGTTGAACGGTGCGGTGTATCTCTTTGCTTTTTCGCCGCTTGTCATGTAGTAAATTGTTTCACCTTCCTTCTCGGAACTGATGGTTACGTTTCCTTCCTTGTCGCGTTGCAGCAGGAGTGGAGTTTCGCCTGCAAGCGATACATCTGCCGTCTGGGTAATGTCAGCCCCGGCGCGGCGTATGAGGAACCCTATCTTGTGCCTGCCTGCCTTTATGCGGTCGGGCTCGAGCGGGCCGCCCTGCCCGCAGCTGTTGCCGCCAAGGCCGGTTACCCCGCAGTCGAGGTGCAGGTACGTGTTGCCGGGCGCGGGCAGCTGGAACGGATGGGCAACGGTGTCCAACATTTGTTCCGGGTAAGCGAGCGCAGATGTAGACATGCTGTCCTTGGCAATGAACACTACGCCGCCGCCCGAAGCCCCGGTGAGGGCACACCAGCGCACCTCCTCGTTGTTGCTCATGTTCTGCGGTTTGCCGTAAGGCACGAACTGGTCTTTTACGGTGCTTTCGTACAGCCCTACGAACTGCGATGTCTTGCGGTCGTTGTAATTGTTTATCGGGCCGCGGCCGTAGTAAGTGTATTTGGAGTACTGTGCCGGCACTTGCAGCAGGTAGCCTAAGCGCGGAAGCACCACGGAGGGCTTGTTCGAGCTTACGGAGGCCTCGAGCTCAACCGAGCCGTCGGGATATACCGTCCATATCTGCGTGGTGGTGAACTTGAAGTCGTTTTCGCCGAAAGGTTTGTCGGTGAGTTGCTGCACGGTTATGCGTCCCGACGTGCCGCCGTCGCGGCGCGCGGCATTGGGAGCTTGCGATTCAACGGTGTACATTATCACGTAGCAGCCGTCGTCGCGCTTGTAGGCCGTGTGTCCCGTGGCCTTGTGGCGCAGCTGGTTCAGCCCGTTTTCATACCATGCCCAGTAAGCCCAGTTGTCGTTGTCCACGGGGGCGCGGAATGCGTCGAGCTTTGGCCCGCAGCCGGGAACTATAACGTTCTCGTTGTTGTAGGTGAGTATGCTGATAGAGCCCGTTGCGTTGTCGAACGTAACGTTGAAGTCGGCTCCCGTAACGGTTATTTCCTTGTCTGTTTCTTTCATCTCTGTTTTCTGCCGGCTCTTGGAAGCCTCGGCAATAGACGTGCGTTGCTCCGCGTGCTTCACGAGCAGCTGCTCGTCGGCCTGCACGTAGCCAGCCTTGGCCCACGGCTCGTCTTCGGGCAGGATGAACTGTATTTTGAGGAAGTATTCCTTGTCGGGACGGAGCGAAGAACGGTCGAAGTCCACTGCGTACAGGGCGCTATTGCGCGGCTCGATGTCTTTGCAGCTGCCGAGGCTGCCCGAGGCTTTTTCGCGGCCGTCCTCAAGCAGCGTCCAGCGCATTTCGTAGTTGGCCGGGCCGAAGTAGTTCTTGTTGAACACTTCTATCTTGCCGTCTGCCTTGGCAAGGTCGCCTGCAGCCTTTACCGAAACGTACTGGTACACTTTCTTTATCTCGTAGTATTGCGGTTTGGGTGTGAGGTCGGCAAACATCACGCCGTCCATGCAGAACGTGCCGTCGTTGGGGTAGTCGCCAAAGTCGCCGCCATAGGCTATGTAGCGCGTGCCGGTGGCCTTGTCGTAGTTGTAAATGCCGTGGTCAACCCATTCCCATATCGCTCCGCCGCAAATGAAGTTGGTCGATTCTATGGCGTCCCAGTAGTCTACGAGGTTGCCGGTGGCGTTTCCCATGGAGTGCCCGTACTCGTTGATGTGGAAGGGATATTTGTGCGAAGTCTTGCCCGTAGCCAGCTGGTCGGTGAACGCTATCGAGGGGTATTGGTTGGAGCCCATGTCAACAATGCTGTTGTTGCGCTCGTATTGCATGGGGCGCGATTGGTCGTACGACTTTATCGCCTTGTAGCCTGCCTTGAAGTTGTCGCCGGGGCCTGCTTCGTTGCCCATCGACCATATCAGTATGCTGGGGTGGTTGTAGTTTGCGCGCACCATTTCCAGCTCGCGGGCCACGTGTGCGTTTTTCCACTCCACAGGGTGCGAGAGCGAGGCTTCGCCGTAGTGGTAAAGGTGTGATTCCACGTTCGCCTCGTCCATGAGGTAAATGCCGTACTTGTCGCAAAGGTAGTACCAGTAGGGCGCGTCGGGGTAGTGGGCGTTGCGCACGTGGTTTATGTTGGCGCGTTTCATGAGCATTATATCCTTTTCCATTTGTTCGCGTTGTACGGCGTGGCCGCGCTCGGGGCTCGTTTCGTGGCGGTTTACGCCTTTGAGTTTCACAGGCTTGCCGTTGACGTAGAAGTAACGTCCCTCAAGTTTGAACTCGTCGAGGCGTGCGGGCGTGTCTTTTATCTCTACTTTCCTGAAGCCGGTGTATGTGGACACCGTTTCGACGGTGCGCCCTTTCTTGTCTTTCAGCTCGGCTACGAGAATGTAGCGCCAGGGTGCTTCGGCCGACCATTTCTTCGGGTTTATTACCGTCATTTCGGCTTTCGTCTCAACAGATTTTCCGCTTTCGAGCTTTTCTAGGGCGGCCGAAGCAGTTGCTCCGGCCACACGTGTGGCAGCGTCGCCGTAAAGTTCAACGGCATACAGAGTGTAGTCCACGCGGTAGTTCTTTGCGTCTTTCTTCGAGAGGTTGCGTATGTCGGCGCGTATGCCGAGCGCGCCGTTTATGAAGTTTGCGTCGAGGTCGGGTGTGGCCGCGAGGTCGCGTATCTGCACTTCAGGCTTGGCGGTTAGGTAAACGGAGCGTATTATGCCTGCCATGCGGAACATGTCCTGCGTCTCGATGAACGAGCCGTCGCTGCTGCGGTACACTTCGACGGCTATGCGGTTCTCCTCGCCGGGTTTGTTGAGGTACTTGGTTATGTCGAACTGTGCCAGGTTGCGCGAGTTTTTCGAGAAGCCCACGTAACGGCCGTTTATCCAGAGGTAGAAAAACGAGTCCACGCCGTCGAAGTTGAGCATTATTCGCCGTCCTTTCCAGTCCTTCGGCACGGTAAAGGTGCGCACATACGAGCCAACCTCGTTGCGGTAGGTGTAGGTGGTGTATTCCTTGGGCGGCACGCGCATTACGCCTTTGCGCCAGTCGTCCTTCTCCACCTTGGTGTAGAATATAGAGCCGATGTTCACGTACATCGGTATGCCGTACTTGTGGTCGCCGTTTTTCTGTATGCCCGCCACGTTCCACGACGAGGGCACTTCAATCTTGTCCCAGCCCGAAACGTCGTAGTCTGTGCGGTAGAAGTTTTCGGGACGTTTGCCCGGCTCGGGAACCCAGTGGAAGCTCCACATGCCGTCCAGCGAGGCGTAGTAGCTGCTGTGTTCGGGCAGCACGCCCAAGGCCGATTGCGCGTCGGCAAACGAGAAAAACAAGGCGTGCGGCTGTTCCTTGTTGAGCGCAAGGGCTTCGGGCGATTGCCATTCGCTGCCCGTGGGGGCAATGCTGTCGCCGTAGGCAAAGCCTTGCAGCGGGTAGCCCACGTATTGGGCGTTTGCGCCGGCTGCGGCCATTATTGCCGCGAATAATATTTTTTTCATTGCAGTGAGGTTTTTTAATGCCGTTTCCCGGACAAGTGCATACCGCCGTGCCGGGCGGGCGGACGTTAAACAAATTTTCACAAAGGTAGGTATAAAATACGATATGAAAAAACGCATTTTTTGCCTCTTTTTCAGTGTGCTTGATTTTCAATGTGAAAAACCCGGGTAGGAGCAAATAAAAAATAGGTCGGACATATTTTGAATTATGTCAGACATATTTTAAAATATCTCAGACATATTTTTTGCCGCCTCCTTACACCTTGTTGATATGGGAGACAAATACGGATTCTTTCCCCGGTTAGTCTCAATTATGTATTATTTGCTATTGTTGACATTTTTGGGGGTATTTTTTTTGGTAATATTGCCAAAAAATAATATATTTGCCGAAATGAATGGATAATTGATAAGAAGAACAAATCTATTATGCACTTTTTGCTTTAATATTAATATATGTTTCACTAACTTAAATTAAAACAGCATGAAGAAATTATTACGTTTCTCGGCCAGGCTTTTTATTTTAGCCTTGGCGCTCATTGCAGGTAGCAGTGGGCAGGTAGCCGCACAGGAAATGGAGAGCGGTTACTATTACATTACAAGAGCCGGCTCGAACGGGCTGTATCTAAGCTATCCGGGCGAAGACGACGCAGAACCTTGGCGAATGAAGGAATCCGCTTATCTGTCGAATCCTATTCCCAATCAGGCGGATTTGCCTTACATATTCAAGGTGACCAAGCTTGACAACGGCTATTTCCAGTTCCAAAACATGGCTTCCAAGGAGTATGTGGGACGCTGGGGTGGCAGTTCTCGCGGTGCCGGCCTTGGGCTTGTAGAGACTCCGCGCAGCTATGCTCTCGTTTGGAACGACATGGTATACGGTTACAACTGGCAGGACGTTGAAGATACGGAGGACCATTTCTATGTAATGTCGTGGGGCGACGGCTATGCCAGCTATAACTACGAAGCCAGCAGTAACATTAACAACATGACGTATGCATGGAACTTTGAGAAAATCGAGGATGAGTATGTTGAGAACATGCAGGAGCCCGAAGTTGTAGAAGGCAGCCTCGAGAGCGGTTACTATATCATCAACCTTCCGGATTACGACATTGGCAACGTATATATGTGCGCAGCCCCGGACGAAAACATGAACTACCGTCCGCAGTGCGACATCATAGACGATGTGCAGGCTGATTACGACCCGGCGTTCATATTCCATGTAACCAAGCTCGACAACGGCAACTACCGCATAAAGAACATGGGCAAGCAGAACGATACTTACATAGAGCCTTATGTTTACGGCGACCACTCCACGCCAAACGTATTCATGACGGGCAACAAGAATGCCGAGCAGAGGATAGAATTCCTGAGCACCGACAGGGCTTATATCTATACAGCGGGCCAGAACTTCCGCTACCACTTAAACCCCACGACCGCAATGGTCGAGACGGGCGACTATGCGAACGTCTACTCGTCGTGGAAGTTCATCAAGGTTGACGACAGCCGTGTTACGCCCGAGCTGAAACTGCAAGAGGCCATAACAGACGCCAAGGGCGGAAACTACCAGGCCGGCTCCAATCCCGGACAAGTGCCCGAAGCGGCGCTCACCGCTTTCAACGAGGTTATAAGCGAGGCCGAGGCCGCTGTAAGTGCCGGTGTTGCCGACCTGGAAGCAATGGTAGGGAAAATAAACGCTGCCGTTGAGGAAATCGAGGCGCAGAAAGTGCCCCTCACCGAGGGCTACTACCGTTTCGTGAACCAGACGCACGGCGATTACCTTATCCCGTACTGGACCACGCAGTACGGCGAGACGGGCTATTGGCTTTGGCACGGGGTGGTTGACGACCTCGACCCCATGAGCTACTGGCACGTAACGGTTACGCCCGAGGGCGGGTACATTATGAAAAACTGCGGTATGCAGGAGTACACCTATATAAAAGGCGTGGCCGAAGGTGACGCCTGGGGCTTGGTGAAAGTAACCGGCACGAGCCAGACCACACAGAGCTTCGTACAGAAAGCAGGTAACCTCTACAAGATATTCAGCAGCGGGAATCTCTATCCTTACAATGCCGACGGCTCGGGTCTGGTTTCCAACAACAAGGATTATTATGCAGGCGACGGCTACTGGTACATCGAGAAGGTATCGGACGAGGACGTGGGCGTATTGATGAAGCTGCGCGAAGCAATAACCGACGCTAAGGGTATTATAGCAGACTCCAACGTCGGCTCGAACCCGGGACAGAACGCCGGCGACACCACTGCGCTTGCTGCCGTAATAGAACAGGCCGTTACCATGTACAACGAAGGAATGGCTTCGGACGCTGAAATAGACCAGATGATAGAACAGCTCAAGGCAGCTTCCAAAGAGTTCGCGGCACAAGACCACTCGATGAACCCCGTAACCGACGGCTACTACTACATCGTGCAGGCCGACTATTATGTTGTCAACGATCCTATAACGGGAACCGACAGGGCTACGGCGATGTACAGCACAAACAACAACCAGCTAAAATGGGGTATGTTGGAAGAAAAGACGCCCGACTACTTGTTCCGCATAACCGATAACGGCAACGGCACGTTCAACGTACAGAACGTGAAGTACCTCAACTACGTCGATACTTATTCACAGAGCGCGCTTACCGTTGTTATGACCGCTGAGCCCACCACGGGACAGACGTTCAAGTATATCGGAAATGAACGCTGGTACATGTCGAACACCACCGACAATGTGGCTTACAACCTTACTACATACGGCCACGACACGGGCGGTTCCATACGTCTTGTCGACAATAACGCGAAATCCGAGTGGTATCTTGTCAAGCTGACCGACGAGCAACTTATCGACAGTATCGTAAAGGCCGGCGAACAGGACGGTATCACGCAGCAAATGCGCAACGCCCTTGTAGACGCAGAGCCGGCTTACAAGAATGTCATGAGATACGTTGTTGACCACGAGAACGGCGGCCTTATCACCGAAGTGAACGAAACCGACCCGCTTAGCGGACAGGTTTGGGCTTCGCAGGAACCTAGCGCTGCAGGAGACTATTCAAGCTACGCAAACCTTATTGACGGCAATACCAGCTCATGCTTCCAGTCAACATGGAATCCAGACGCGGCCACACCGCCGCAGCCGTTCCAGGTTGACCTGCGCGACAACCCCGTTTCCGACTTTGAGTTCTACTTCGGCCTGCGCGACGGCGACTGGGGCTTCAAGGAAATGTGGACCGACGTA
>ENA-OROO01000224-OROO01000224.1-human-gut-metagenome-genome-assembly--contig:-NODE-224-length-39955-cov-4.012206_pt1 | contig 39955 bp, 27 predicted proteins | sample MGYA00242130_ERZ509052 | MGnify/ENA primary metagenome ERZ509052 (study PRJEB26280, sample SAMEA2338730) | human gut metagenome | biome: human gut; feature: human-associated habitat; material: faeces... | reverse complement strand
CCGCCGACAGCCTTATGTTGGAGGAGTCTTTTACCGAAAGGTCTGTGGCATCGCTGGCACTGTATGTTATATTTGTGTTCGTCTCATCGGTTTCCGGGTCGTTAGCGCCTGTTGCCACGTTGCCCCACATCAGAGTGTTGGTGATATTGTTTTTGCGGTTATTATGGTAAATAATGGCGTTATTGAGTGCTTTGTTAAGCGCGAAAGTATTGTTCATTAGCGACACCATAGGTACGTAGCCCGTTATTATACCGACTGTGTAGTTCGTTCCTATTGCGCCTCCCTGGCCTGAAGTTTCGTTGTTTACCCAGAGTGTGTTCACAGCATAAAGGGCAGCCTGCGTGGCAGGCGAATATGATACGCCTGCTATGTATACAGCGCCGCCGCGCGGTGGTTGGGTAGGCTCCGTCTGCGGGTCATCTACAGTTCCGTTGCCTGCAAAAATGGAGTTGATGGCAGTCAGCCTGGCGTCGCGTATGTAGATCGCACCGCCGCGCACCGCAAAGTTATTTGTGAAGCGGCAACGGTTTACAATGTACGATACTCCGTTGGAATAGATTCCGCCGCCACGTCCTATCTCGTCCTGGTCTTGTACGTTGCTGAGCGTGTTTGATGTCTCGCCGTCTGTTATCGTTATACCGTCCAATGTTATCGGGTTCGTCTTGGTTGAATTGGCCCCGTCGTTTGAGAAAATAACGTGGTATGCGTTTTTAGCGTCGGCCGAGACATTTATGTTTCCTGACAGTATGGTCTGGTTTGCCAGTTCCCAAGGCTCCCTGATATTGTTTTGGTTGAAGTCGGAGAATTCTCGGTTTTCGAGTATTATGCTGATGTCTTCGTTGCATGTGAAATTACCTGTAATGCCGGGAATGCTCGTTATATAGTTTTGTCCGTCGGCTGTTGAGGAATACATTTCCTCTCCGCTGAATCCGCCGTAAATGCGGACTCCTTGTGGAACTATAAATGAGTTGAGCCGCTGATCCTCGGGCTGACGGTCGCTTGTCCGTTGTAGCATGGGCTTGTATGTCCCGCCTGCCATGAGTATTTCAAATTCAGTGTCGTCGTTGGCCACTTCGTTCTCGCGCACTACGCGAATATATTCAAGCGCGCGTTCCAGTTTTGTTAGAGGTGTATAGAATGAGCGGCCGATATATTCATTCATGTCAGCGTTGTCGGGTAGCATTGTTTCTGTGCCTTGCGACACAAAAATGCGGGTTATGAGTCTGTTGGTGGGAAGCATACCCCCTTCAAACGCATAGGCACCTGCGTCCACCCGGCCTATGTCGCTTTGGCTGCGTGAAATGTTTTGCATGTCGATAGGAGCTATGCCCAGGGCCGTAACCAGTTTTTCATGATATTCTACGTTCATTCCGCTCTTTATAAGCGGGGAATAAGTTTTAAGTACCCGCTCTTCGTTTGCAAAGTAGCTGTTTTGGCTTTCCATTGCCGTATTTTCGAAATTCGACGGCAACTCGGATGTTTCCACGAACGAATAGTTGAACGGGTAGTATTCCGTTATGCTGTTTTCGAGGTTTGCGTTCCACACCTCGTCTGCGAAAGTCGAAGTAACCTCGCCGCTTATGTTTTTGTCGGACGGCGCGGTGTTGTTCCACACAACGGCATTTACGCTCATGAGTGCTCCCTGTTCCATGTAAATGCCCCCGCCGGTGGACGAGGCTTCGTTGTCGGTGATTGTGCACGAAATCAAGTGCGCGCGGTTTGAAGCCGTTGCGCCTTCGCCGTCGGCGTAAATGCCGCCGCCCTCTTCGGCGCTATTGCCTATTACGGCCGTGCCCGACACTGTTGCCCCGGGCAGGAGGTAGAGTCCGCCGCCCTGGTTGGCTTGGTTGCCGCGTACTATACAGTTCCTTACATGTCCCCATGCCGGCACGATAGCTCCGCCGCCGCGTGTGTTGTCGCCGGTAGAGCCGAGGGCGGTTGCGTTGCCGTCGTACAGGCACAGCCCGTCGATTACCGTCTTCTTGTCGTTGCCTTTCCAGCCGTCGGGCTTCGCTCCGAATGTAACGGCGTGGTAGCCGTTCACCTGCTGTTCAAGGGATGAACTGTTATTTATGGCAGAGAGTACGGTTTTGTATGTCATGGGGTCGCGTCCCTTGTCGCTCCAGTCGTCGGAGGCATCGTTGTAGCCGCCCATTACTGTTACGCCGTAGGGTATGACGTAGGTGTAGCTTTGCGGGTCGCTCGGGTTTCCCAGCGTGTTTGCATGGTAAACGAATGACGCGCCGTCGTAGCCGGCCACTTTCACTATTACGTTAGCGCCCGGGTTCTCAAGAGCCGTTTTACCGGCATGGTCAAGTATGTTTTGTAGCTTCATGGCACATGCGGCATTGTCTATCGAGCTGCCGCTTCGTATTCCGTTTCCGTTTTGAGTTACATAATATACAAGGCTGTTCGTTTCACTGTTTGTTTCGTATGCTATATTTGTCTCGTTCTCGCTCTCGTAAGCGCCGGCATCGACCCGGCAGTCTTTTATCCTGTCTGTAAAATCCATGTCAGTGTATTCTGAAAGATCTATTTCCTTGCCATCCACCACGGGCATGTCAATTCCCATGTTTGCTCCATCGTTTCCTCTCAGACGATAGTTGCCGTTGTTGTAGTCAGCGAAGATAGAGTTCGTTCTTACAATACAATTATTATATGTTATGCTGTATTGTTGTCCGCCATATACATTTTGTGTAGATTCAAATATCGAATAAAAACATTCGATGCTACCTTCTTGCGTAGCTACGTTTTCATTACCGTGAATCATTCTTTCACCGTACATTCCTTCTCGGAAGCCTCGATTGTCAATAACAATGCAATTATAGATTGTAAGGTCTGAAGAACCACCGCTTCGCCAAATGCAGATCCCGCCAGACCCGCGGCGGCCGGCGTTGCTTACATTATTAACAATAGTGTTGTTGTAAAACTCGGCGTTTTCTATGAATATTCCTGCTCCGTCAGCATAAAAAGCCGTTGTTACATTTCCAGCGATTACGCAGTTGTATGCAGTACCGCTATACATATAACATCCGGCTCCGTATGCCGCGCAGGTAGACGCGTTGTCTCCTAATTTATTTTCAATGATGTAACAGTTAACGATACTGCCCCCGTCGCAGAAAACCCCGCCACAACGGATGTCTGTGTACCCTCCCGCATTGGAATGAACCAATGTGTTGTTCCGCACAACGCAATTCCTCAATGTCGTATTCGTAAATATCGCAGCTCCTGCTCCCCCGTTACGGTTAGGCGAGTTTATGTGCGCGGCATCTATATAGCCGTTTTGAATCGTGAATCCGTCCCATGCTGTTTCGTATCCAAATTCATTATTGCCCAAACCGGGGTTGTAATTATCAGACTGGCCTAAAACACGGCGCACATTGCCGCTGTTACTTTCCGGTTGGATGATTGTTTCGTAAGTCCCGTATGCGTAGTCGTCATTCACATTATAGATGTATTGCGACACCAGCGGGTGCCGGTCGCCCATTCCGGGATTGCCTTCTGCAGGGAAAGCACCGTAAACGTTAACTCCGTCAAGGATGTCGAAGCTATTGTCTGAGTTGTTTTCAGGAGATTGGCTGTACGTTCCGGCAGCAACCCATACTTGCGGTTTTTCACCGTCTACTATCAGGCCTTCATCAGCCGTCTCAACGGCTTTGCGTATTGTGCGGAAGGCCGTTTCCCACGAAAGGCCGTTATTGTCGTCATTCCCGTTTGTTCTTACGTAATAAACCCTTCCGCTTTCCGGCAGGTTTGCTTCATATGCGCCGAGGTCGGGCAGTCCGCCGAGGTCGCGCTCCTTGAAAGCGATGTCGGTAGTGATGTCGGCGGGAGTGCCTGTGGCCTGGTTTATGATAATGGAATTTGCGGTGGAACTTGTAAGCGGGCGGAACTCTGTGTAACCGCCGTAGTAGGTGTTGTAGCCGAGGGTGGCTCCCAGGCTGTTTGTGGGGTTGGAGAAATTGGCGGCTCCTTCTGCGCCGGTCGAGGCGAGGGTGACTGTATTGCCGGAGCTGTTGCCCACGGCGAACGAGCTTGGGCCCATGCTGGCAGGGGCTGCGCCTATGTTGTTTGCCACGGTGACGTGGTTCATGGTAAGGGCAGCGCAGTTTATCACGGGTCGGCTGGCATCGGTGTTGGTGTTGTTGTTCACCACGCAGTTGTTCAGCGTGAGCGTAGCGCCGCGCGCGTCGATGGCGGCTGCCTCCTGTGCCGTGTTGTTTTCAAAAATGCAGTTGTTCAGCGTTACTTCCGCACCGTCGCCCACAAGCATTCCGGCACCGTAAAGCAGGGAAGCCTCTCCGGCTGCATACCCGTTCGTTATGTGGAATCCGTCGATTACCGCTTTGGCCCCGGCCTCGACTGTAATGCAATGGTACAGGCCGGCAGTGATGTCGTTGGCCTCGTGGTTGCCGTTTATCACGGAACGTGTCGAGAGGGGCGTGCGCTCGTGCGTTGAGGCGGCGTAACCGCCGTATATGTATATGGTTTGTCCGCTCTGTGTTGCCGGGATGTTTACCGTAGCCGTTTGCGGGTTAAGGTTCGTAAAGGCATAGCGTGGCCACAGGTTGCCCTCCTGTACGTGTATCTCGAGCGTCTTGCCGCCCACGGTGGCGGCATCGAGGCCGGCGAGGTACTCTATTGCCTCGTTGAGCGAACGGTATGCCTTGTCCCACGAGCTTCCGTCGTGGTCGTGCACGGTGCAGTCGGCGTTTACATATATTTTCAGCGTGCTGCCGTCGTCCTCGGGATGTATGTTGGCCTGTGGTATGCTATATGCTCCCAGCGACGGCTTTTGCGCGAACAGCGAGCCTGATATGTCGATTTCCGGGGCAAGGAGAACTTCGCCGGGAAAAGTGCCGAGCGTCAAGCCGCGCGCACGCAGGTTTGAACCGCTTACGGGCTTCCACATGTATGTAATGTCGTGCAGCGACCCGTCAACGCCCGGTACGGCGGGAAGCCCGTCGGGGTCGAAATCGGGGCTCAACGTGCCTTCGGCGGCGATGTCGTTGCTTTCGGCAAGGTTGATTATTTCGCTTTGCAGGGTGTTATTCCAGATGGCGTTGTTCACGCCCGAGAGTGCCGAGTTCATGAAACGCACCGTCTGTGCTGTGGAGTTGCGGGCGTACATGGGTATGTTGAGCCCCTGTATGGTGTTGTTCCAGATAACGGTGTTTATTATGAGCGCGTATGTGTCGATATACACGCCGCCCGTTTGCGAGGCGTTTGCGTCGGTGTTGTCGGTGGCGGTGGGGCAGTCGTTGTTTGTTATGGTGTTTTGCAGCAGCACACCGCCTTTGTTGCAATATACTGCACCGTTGTTGCGGCTGGTGTTGTTGGATACCACCGACGTAGAAAGTATAAGGTATTCGGGATGGTTCAGTCCGTCGCTCCATGCGCCGCTATGGTTCAGGTAAACTCCGCCGCCATTGTTGGCCGAGTTGTTCGTAATCATGCAGGCGAGTATAATACCTGCGTTTTCAATGTAAACGCCACCGCCGTTTGCGTCGGAGTTATTGTTGAACACAAGAGAGTTGGTCAGGCGGCCTCCGTTTATGTATGCGGCTCCTCCGTTGCCTTTTGCATGGTTTTCTTTTATTATACAGTTTTGAGCATAAGCATTTAACGCGATGTATATTCCCGCGCCTTTGTCGGTTTGGAATTCATTTTCACCCAGTCCGCCTTGTGCATATCCTCCTTTTATTGTAACGCCGTCGAGTATGGTGGTGCGGTCGAAGCCTGTTTTGTTTTCCGAAGCCAGCGGTGCGAACCATACTACGTGGCGCGAGTCGCTGGTCAGTGTCCAGCGGTTGGTCTGCCAACTTATGTTGTCGGTATAAGCCGAACCTCTTAAGATAGTCTCGTTGGTGTAGTTCCAAGGCATGCTGCCTTTGGCGCGTTCCTGCTTAGTTGTCTCTGTACCGGCAAAACCGCCGTATACGCTTATGCCGTCGCGCATGCGGAACGAAGCCGAGTAGGTGGTTGCGCTTATTATCTGCGACTGCGGCTCGTATTCGCCTTTTGCCACCCACACTTCGCCCGCCAGGTTTTGCGGGTTGTTGTTGGCCAACTCGTCAATCATCCTTTGCAGGTCGCCCGAAGCGTCATCCCACGAAAGGCCGCTTCCGGTAGCTCCCTCTTTTACGTAACGTCTGCGCGAAGTAGGCAGGAACTGGTATTCCTGCGCGCCGATGTCGATGTTATCGCCGCTTATGCGCGGGCGGCCCTTTATATCTTCGTTGCCGTAAGCGGCCTGGTTGTAGAAATTCGAGTTGCCCTTGTTTACCATTACGGTACCTTCAAGTATGTCCCACGACCAGGTGGGGTAGTTGGTGTTTTCCCCGTTGTATTCACGGTCGAAACCCGTTGACAGCGATGGCGCGTCGAAGAACGGACCATACTCTTTGTCGCGGTTCTTGTCGCTTACGTATATGTTGTTGTTACTGTCATCGTCTTCTACCTCGTGGAATGCCGAATATCTGAACGTAGGTTGATATTGCAGCGACAGGGTAGTGTTGCCCCATATAATAGTGTTCTGTACGTTTTGGGTGTGGTCATCTTCTGTGAGGTCTATGCCTGCGCCGCTGTTGCGGGCAACGGTGCAGTTCGTAACCGTTGCCTCGGGCGAAATGCGCATACCTCCGTTTTCGTTGTTGAACGCCGAAGTGTTTGCAGCCGTAGCTTCGCCGGCAATGTAAAATCCTCCGCCGGCATTTTCTTCAACCGAGCGTTCACCAGCCGCGTTGTTGTAAGCCACACACTGGCTTATAAGCGATATGTTGTTGTTTACGTCTTTCACGTCTTCGGCCACATAAACGGCACCGCCCTGCGATGCGTAGTTATATGTAAGGAAGCATTGTTCTATGCGGAAAATACCTCCTTTGCTGTTGTCGCCGTATATGTATATGCCGCCGCCCTTGCCGTCGGTAGCTGCGGCATGTCCCCCTGTTACTGTAAAGCCGTTCACAACCGTTGGGTATGAGTTGTTGTTGCCCGATGACGACGACGGATTCATGTCGATTGATAAAACGTGCGTGGCGTTGTCGTCGCGCGTTCCGTTGCCCGGGAATATCAGGTTTACCGCGTCGAGGGTGTCATTCTTGGCTATGTCGCCCGAGAGGATGGAACGGTATTTCAGCCTGTAAGGGAAGTCCAGGGTCTCCCGTTCGTCTATGGATGTTTCCGTTCCGGCAAAGCCGCCGTACAGTTGTACGCCCGACTTCAGTTTGAAGCCGTCTTTGCTGTCGGGTATGTACATCTGCTTCTCATTGGCATTCTCATATCCGCGCACCCATATCTGTTCGCCGGCCCGGGCGCGGTTGAGTGCTTCGGAGAGCGTAATAGTGCTTTCCCATGACGAGCCGTTGCCTCCTCCTTCTATACTTACATATATCTGTGCCTGCGACACGACACTGAACAATATTGTTGTTGCAAGCGTTAAAATACGGGGTATGCTTTTCATCTTAATCATAAGTTAAGATATATTTTGTTCTTTTTTTCCGGTGAAATGAAAGTTATGCTTTGAGCGGCATGAGGGTGCTGTATGTATTATTACATGGCCAGGTTTATGCTTCCGCTTCCTGTAATGCCTTTTATCGTTGCGTTTACCTTATACCATGCGGCTTGCCGCAGCGGATCCTTGAAATTGAGCGTGAAATCCTTGCCTTCGTCGGGACCGTTGTTCTTTGCGTCGATGTGGAATGTTATGCTCGGCTTGTATGTTCCGTCGGTAAAGGTGTAATGATACACGCGCCCGTTGCGCTGGCTAATGTCGGATGTGTTGTAGAACGTCCACGCCTTTTTGGTGTCCACAGTAACGGTATTTACAGACGGGAACATTCGTCCCACGGCCTGCCCGTTGTATTTGAAGTCGGTAATCTTGACTTCGGTATATCCCTGTTCGTATGCGTCGGCTGCGTCCCACTGTACGTCGATTTTCGAAGCCAGGCGCGTGAGTGTCATTGTTGGCATGCTTTCTATCTCGCCGCTGCCCTGTTGCACGGTAAATAATGCGGGCAGTCCGTCATCGCCGGCATAGTATCCCGTAGCCACGCTAACGAACTTTGCATAATCGATGGTTGAATTGTTTGAAGCATAGTCATTGGATATGGTCAGTTCCTGCACATCGGTATAGCTTTTGCAGGCGTCTATATCGGCTTCGGGGTTGTTGGCTGCATTGCTGCTATAGGTTATGCCATATATATAGGTGTTACCCACCGGCACGTTTATGGTGAACAGTTTTATGCCCGGCCGCGATTCATAATCAGGCAGGTTGTCGAAGTCGTCCTTGCTCAATGTACGTTTCAGAACCCTGTTCCCGTTGTCGTTATAGGCCAGAATTATGGTAAGGCGGTCCCAGTCGCTGCCTTCGTCTACGGCTGTGCCCGGGTCTCCTGTGCTTTTGTCCTCTTTTCCTCCTGTTGCCGTGTAGCCGGGTATGCTGACAAGGAGCTTAACGTTTTCGCGCGGCGCGCCTTCGGTATGTTCGCTGTCGGAACACGAAGCCAGTGCAAGCATGGCCGACGCGCCAACAAGCAGCGCCATGCAGCCGCAGCACACGAGGGTGTGTTTCAATGCCGCATAGCTCCGCAGGAAACCGGACGCTTTTGAAGCAGTGCCCCCGGTAAGGAGTGCGGAAAAATATGTCTGACCTATTTTGAAATATGTCTGACATAATTTAAAATATGTCTGACCTATTTTTTTTCTGCTCCCGGAGCCGTAGAAAACTTTCTGCTCCGGCTTTGTGGATTTATTGTCAGTAGAGCATATTTTCATATTCGTTTCAGCTTTTTTGCCGTTCTTTTTATATCCTGCGGTTGTTGCGTTGGTAAGAGTAGTTTATGTATATAAATTGGCCGTTGTGCGATTCCCTACATCTCGATGTCGAAATCGCCGCCCGGGTTCCAGTCGAGTTCAACAGATACGCCTACTTCGGGCGAGTCGGTCGTGATAGTGCCGTCGTCCTTGAGGAATGCCTTTATTACAAGCATGTTTCCTGCCAAAAGCGGCTCTTTTATGTCCAAGACGTTCTTTACGTATTTGTTGTCGGCCGTTTGCGTGTACACGTCCATTCTCCACAGGCCGTCGTCCGACTTTGTCGTAGCGTTGGGCGAGGGGAAGCAAACGCAGTGGTAAGCCTCCAGGCTTCCTGTCTCGGTGCACCTTGTGCGCATTACTGACGGGTTGTTGTATGTGAAAGTGCTGTCGGAGCATTGCAGGCCTGTGGCTGTTCCCTGCACGTAAGTGTATAGCACTTTGGCTGATGAGCTTGCTGTGTTGATAACGAGCACCGGCACTGAGTTGACCATATAAAGAGGAACTAAGAAGCGGTCGTCCTTTTGTGCCATTGTTATAAGTTCCAGTCCCATGTAAATGGCCGAGCTGTAGGCGTCGATGGTGTCGGCGTCGGCCTGGCGCAGACGGATTCCCGAGTACGACGAGGCATCTTGTATGTTTACTGTGCTGCTCACTTCGTTGGTGGCGGCAAGTGCCACGTTGTAGTATTCGCCGCGCTTCATGTAAACGGTTAGCGATGTCTCGTTGGCGTTAGGCATGATACGGTTGTGCTTTTCCAGTTTTCCGCTTTGCGCTTTGAAGAACGACAGGTCCATCAGCTTGGCCCGATCGCTCAGCACACTGCTCAAATCGGTACGCAGTTTGGCGGCAAGGGTCTGCTCGTCGGCCGTGATGAATTCTTTGTCGAACGTTTCCTGCAACGACAGCGACAGCTTCAGCTGGTAGCTTATGGAATAATTCTGGCCGCACCTCGACAGGTCTTCGTCTATACAACTCGTAGCTATGAAGAGCAACAGGAACATGGCTTTCCCTAATCGTTGTATTTGTGTCATAACTGATGGCTTATCCGTAATCATGTTTACTGGCTTTATGTGGTTCGTTTTCCCTCTTGCGTAGGTATCCGAGGGGTATTCCGCCGTGCTGCGGAATTTCTGTTAGTGAGTGGCAGGCCGGTCAAAGCCTGCCACCCTGTGCTCGCGGCTATTGCCGGGGATTTTTGGGATTTAGTCGATGGTGATGTCCTGTACAAGTCCCTCGGTCCATTCGAGGTTAACCGAAAGGCCAAGCTCGAGTTCCGGGTTCTTGAGGTCGGGTATGCAGTTGTAAGCATGGGCCAGCGAACTTATGGTTACGTTGGCCTTTGTGTTGTAGGCCTTTGCGAACACCTGGTTGCCGGCCTTTTCTGCCTGCGGTACCAGCTGGCCGACGAGGTAGAACTTGGCACCGGCGGGAACTATGCCGTCTATGCCGGTAAACTCGTTACCCGTATTGTTGGTAAGTTCAAGGGCGAAGTTCACTGGGGTTGCGGCTGCTGTGGGCAGTGCCAGCGACTGCGCCATTATTTTGCTTGCAATGTCGGCCGTGCCCAGCTTGGTGGAAGTTACCGAAGCGTCGTAAATGGTGTATTTTTCGCTTGAGGCGAGGGGGGCGAATTGCCAGTCTGCGTTCTTTTGCCCGCCGATAAGTATGCCGTCGAGGGTAATGCCGTTCCCTGCCGTTACGGCGATACTTTCGCCTACGTTGTCATTTATGCTGGAGGCGCTGAATTTGGCAGCCACGTCGAAACGGCCTACTGCATACTGGATTTGGTTAACCAAAGCTACTGATTGTGTGTTTGCTTCAACCGAAGTACCACCACCGTTGTAAAGATCAAGGCAAGTTTTCCAGTTTGTGCCGTACTTGTCGGCAAGGCGGCTTGTAGAAGTCTTGATTGCGGTGTTTGTCGTGTAATACAGCGAAGCAGGGTAAACGAAATTAGCCATGCTTGTGTATGCCAAACTACCAACGTTCGAGGAGTTGATGTAGTCGAACGCAGCTCCGGTCCATTTTACCTGTGCAGCACCGTCGGGAAGGCCTACGTTCTGCGGGTAGGTGCAGTCTGCTATGGACGCGAGGGCAGCTTCAATAGCATTTGAGATAGCGGTTTTTAAACCCCCTTCGCTGGTGGCGGTAGCTCCGGTTATGCCGGTTTTGAGCTCGTTGAGCGCCAGTTTTATGGAGTTTGCGGAGCCTGCCTTCAAACGGGTGAAAGCGTCATAGAAGGGCTTCAGGTCTGAAGTGGAGCTTGCCCACGTATTGCTGCTTTCGTCTTGAGACTGTGCAACTAAGTTGAGCGCAGCCAACAAAGTTGTCCTTTCGCCATCGCTTTCGGCATCGGTGCTGATGGGCAGGAGGCTGAAAGAGATGTTGTTTACGGCTTGTTCAACATTGGCGGTAAGGGCACCGTTGGTCCTGGCGTCGTCGTTCGCGCTGTAGGCCTCACCGTAGAACAGGAAATGGCTCACGCCTGGATTTATTTGCACCTCATAGTAGACCTTGGCGTTCGTGCCCGCTGCCAGCTCATTGTCGAGTATGGAGCCGAGGGCGATGGGTGTCTGGCCGGTTCCACCTGCAGCAGGGGCTGTGGTGAAAGGAATGAGCTGGATGTTGTCCATGCCGCGGAACTGGGCGGGGTTTTGGCCTTGCACGATGTCTTGTGACAAACGGCCCGACTTGCCTACAGGCACGCTGATGGCGAACTGTGTCTTCACGGGTTCGCCCGACTGTCCTTTACTTCCGGAGAAAGTGTCATCCGAGGAGCACGACGCGAGACCTGCAGAAGCAAGCAGCAGTACTCCTAACTTGAAATTTCTGTACTGTTTCATAATAAGTTAATTTAATTAGTTAAAGAAAAAAAGGTTTGTTAATGGTTTATAATGGTTTTATTCGTTTTCGAGTTGCTTTGCGTGATCAATGGCTTCGAGTTGCCTTATGTTCCCGGCTGCTTGTGCGTTGCCTTCGTTGGCGGCTTTACGCATGTATTCCATTCCGAGTGCTTTGTTGCCCGTCATGTAGTAGGCCACGCCAAGGGCGTTATACGCACGCTTGTCGCTTTCTACCTTTTTAAGTAGTGTGAGCGCTTCGTCGTACTTTCCCTGGTTTATAAGTTCTGAAGCCCGGTTGATGACAGGCGCAGCCTTGTCGTCGACGTAATCGTAATATATCTGAACGTACCCCGAGTTGCGCTGGTCGTGCAGCAGGTTGTCCTTTATATATACGTATGTGCGTCCGCCGTTGAGGCGTTTAATTGCTTTCTCCCTGCGGTCGGGGTTGTTTTCGGTGTCGATTATGCGCAAAACGTCGTCGCGTCCTTCAAAATCGTTCCCGGCTACCACGTAGCGGAAATCAGCCCAGGCCTCGCCGCCGTTGTTGCACTCGAACACGGAATCTTTCATCTGCACGCGCTGCCGTATGTATTCTTTCAGAGCCTCGGCACGTTTCCCGGCAAGAGATTCGTTCCATTTCTGCGAGCCTTCGAACGAGGCAGAGCCTATGATTTGTATTATCCTTACCGACGACGCGGTGTCGGCGGCCACCTGCTTTGTTATCTCGATAATCCGGTCGAGCGTAGCGGCGTTTTCGCGGAACGAACGGTCTATCTCAGCCTTGTCTACGGGGAAGTGCACAATTAGTGCGTTCTTTCGATTGTGAAGAATCTGTGTACGGTCGTATGGACGATATTCCGACATGTGGCGCAGAACGGGGTTCTTCTCTTTGAGCTCCCCGGCCTTGCCTGTGCTCTTTTCCACGTGCGGCAGTGCAGGATGGAATTCCGGGATGTAAACGAACGAGCCTTTGCTGATGTGTGGCAGCGCTTCCTGGTCGCAGCAGCCCTGCTTCTCGCGTTCAACTCCGAGGCTTACCTTGTCGCTCCATAGCCACGGAGTTTCGTTCCGGTTGAGCACAACGTCGTATTGCGCCGTTTCGTTGAGCATGTAGTTGCCCGTGTTGAGGTCGGCGGTTTCCTTGTTATAATATGCGGCGCGTTCGGAGTAGCGCTTGTTCTTTTTTCCGCGGAACACCGAGGGGTTGAGCCACAAGGTGTCGCCTTTTGTTCCGGCCAGGTAAGGCGAAGCCAGAACGGCATAGTTGCTGCCGACGTTGCGGTCGGTTTCGGCAAGCGAAAAGGCTACGCGTACTTTGGTCGAGTCGAGCCATTCCGTCCTTACGTCCTGCTGTGCAAGTGCTGCCAACGGCAGAAAAGAGAGTGCCAGCGGGGTGAGATATTTTGCTTTTTCCATATTTTTAACGTGGTAAGGGTTGATTTTGAAAAATTAGGGAAAAACCAAGGTTTAAATACCGTGTGCGTATATATTACTTGATATAATATATGATAGAAAGGGATAGTTTTGTGGGCATGAAAACGCCGCGGGTCTTTTCGCCCACCTTGCTGCCGCATATAGCGCATGCATATTGTTCGTAGTGCGTCAGTCCGTATCCTAATCCTATGGCTCCTTCAAAGCTCCAGCGTTTGCCGGGCAACATCCAGCTGTAGCCGTAAACGAGTCCCACGGCTCCGAGGTCGCCCTGGAAGCGATAGTCGCCCAGGTCGGGATAAATGCCTAACGGGAGTTTTATTCCGCCGGCATTATAGTGCGAATACATGAGGTTCGCACCTATGAAATGTCCCGAGAAAGGAGCGCATAGCCAGTAGCGCGCTTCAGGCACAACGGCAATGTGCTTAATCTTCTTGTTGTCGGAATAAGTGAATGGATTGTAGGACGCAGACAGGTCGAGAGTCCACTTTTTTGCGATTTTAACCTCTGCGCCCGCGTTGAACGAGGTCGTGGCCCAATATAGGAGGTTTGTTTTTAACGCAATGTTCTGAGAGCGAGCTGCAATATATGTTAACCCGCAAAGAAAAATACAAATAAAAACCCGCTTCATATCGGTTTGTTTTATAATATGGTATGCAAAAGTCCGAAATTTTTTACGAGTGACAAAAAATACCCCCCGTTAACTTTATTTAAGTTTATTTTGCATTCTCAGTATTAAAACGACCACAATGAATTAAACTTTATTTACGGCTGTGCAATGTATTTTCGCAAACGTTAAATAGTGTTGTGACGTACTATTACACATTTTATGTTGTCATTTGTTATTTCCGGCAGATGTGTATGCAGAAAATTTCAAAGAAAGGTTTAACCCAAAACGGTCATTAGGTAATTAAGTAGTAACGTCGAGTGCGGTTCCTTCGCCAACTTACGCACTTCTGCCATTATCTGCCTTTGCGCCCGGCTTCGCCGTAGCCCGCTACGCCTTCAGCCGGGCGCAAAGCTGTCTGCCGGGCATAAGCACGCAATTTGACGAAGCCTAACGACCGATTTGAGTTTAATTGTGCGTTGTACTCAGTTGCGAAAATAGTGATACGATTTTATGTCTTTTTTGTCTGTGTGTTTTTTACCCTGTTTTCAAAGGGCTGAAAATATGTCGGACAAATTTCGAAAAAGGTCGGACTTATTTTAAAATTCAAGGCACATATTTTTTCTTTTCTCCCAGCAAGGTGTAACTCGCTGAAAATGAGATGTCATTTTTCGGGCCAAAAAAAGCCCGTTTTCAGTCTCTTTTTTTGAGTCTTCTTATGTCCGTATTACGTTTAGGTGACATGGCGGCCTTAAATATTTATTGCGATATTTTGAATTTCGTTTGCGTTGCACTAACTTTGCACGCGCAATTCGAAAATACCTATGAACAAAAAATTTAAAGAAAGAACCGGGTTCGATTTAGCCAAGATAAACAAGGAAGTCCTTGCAGAGTGGGACAGCAACAACATCGAGAAACGAAGCATAACGGAGCGCGAAGGCCATCCGCAATATACTTTCTACGAAGGCCCTCCATCGGCGAACGGACATCCGGGAATACACCACGTTCTGGCTCGCACGATAAAAGACACCGTGTGCCGCTACAAGACGATGAAAGGCTTCTGCGTGCCCCGCAAGGCCGGCTGGGACACACACGGACTGCCCGTTGAACTCGGGGTGGAAAAGGAACTGGGTATAACGAAAGAAGACATAGGTAAAACCATATCCATTGAAGAATACAACGACCACTGCCGCAAGAACGTTATGAAGTACACGGCCGAGTGGGAAGACTTGAGCCGTAAAATGGGTTATTGGGTGGATATGGCACATCCGTATATAACATACGAGAACTATTATATAGAATCGGTGTGGTGGTTGCTCGCGCAGATGTACAAGAAAGGACTTGTATATAAAGGCTACACCATACAGCCGTATTCTCCTGCCGCAGGAACAGGGCTTAGCTCGCACGAACTGAGCTTGCCGGGCTGTTATCGCGACGTGAAGGATACCACTGTGACGGCACAATTCAAGATCGTAAACCCCTCAGGCGAATTGTCGCAATGGGGTACGGCATATTTCCTGGCTTGGACCACAACGCCTTGGACACTGGCCTCGAATACGGCACTGTGTGTGGGTCCGAACATCGACTATGTTACCGTGAGGACATATAATCCGTATACGGGCAAGCCGGTTACTGTCATCATGGCAGAAGAAAGGCTTGCAGCATATCTCGACCCTAAAGGTGCCGACATACCGCTCGAGGATTACAAGAAAGGCGACAAGGTGATACCCTACAGTGTTGTTGCGAAATGCAAAGGCACGGAACTCGAAGGTATGCATTACGAACAGCTAATGCCATACGTCAATCCGGGCGAGGGCGCTTTCCGCGTCATCTTGGGAGACTATGTTACCACGGAGGACGGTACTGGTATCGTACACATTGCTCCGACGTTCGGTGCGGACGACGCATTCGTGGCAAAAGCAGCAGGTGTGCCGCCCTTGATGATAGTGGACAAGAACGGTTTGGAGCGCCCGCTCGTAGATTTGCAGGGACGTTTCTACCGCCTGGAGGACATAGATGAGACGTTCAGGCGTGAACGAATGAACACCGAACTGTATTCCGTGTATGCCGGCCGTTACGTGAAAAACGCATACGACGACACGCTCACCGACAAGGACGAGACACTCGACGTAAGCATTTGCATGGATTTGAAGCAGAACGACAAGGCATTCAAAATCGAAAAACATGTGCACTCGTACCCGCATTGCTGGCGCACGGACAAACCTATACTTTACTATCCCCTCGACAGCTGGTTCATCCGCTCTACGGCGAAGAAAGAACGCATGTCGGAACTGAACACGACAATAAGGTGGAAGCCGCAGTCGACCGGAACGGGCCGCTTCGGAAAATGGCTCGAAAACCTGAACGACTGGAACCTGTCGCGCTCACGTTTCTGGGGCACGCCGCTTCCTATATGGCGCAGTGAAACAGGCGAAGAAAAATGCATTGAGAGCATTCAGCAGCTTTACGACGAGATAGAGCTGAGCGTGAAAGCAGGTAACATGTCTTCGAATCCGTTGAAAGAGAAAGGTTTCGTGCCGGGTGATTATTCCGACGAGAACTATCATAAGATTGATTTGCACCGTCCCTATGTGGACAACATCATACTGACATCGGAGACGGGAAAACCGATGAAACGCGAGCTCGACCTGATGGATGTGTGGTTCGATTCGGGTTCAATGCCTTTTGCGCAGATACATTATCCGTTCGAGAACCGTGACCAGATAGACAAGAACCTGTCGTTCCCGGCAGATTTCATAGCCGAAGGTGTAGACCAGACACGCGGATGGTTCTTCACGCTTCACGCAATAGCCACTATGATTCGCGACAGCGTTGCTTATAAAGCCGTTGTCAGCAACGGACTCGTGCTTGACAAGAACGGAAACAAGATGTCAAAGCACCTCGGCAACGCAGTCGATCCGTTCGGCGTGATAGAGAAATATGGCATTGACCCCGTGAGATGGTACATGATGACGAACTCATCGCCCTGGGACAACCTGAAATTCGACGAGGCTGGAGTGGAGGAAACTGCACGCTCTTTCTTCGGAAAGCTGTTCCAGACGTATTCGTTCCTTTCGATGTATGCCAATGTGGACGGGTTTACATATTCAGAGCCTGATGTACCGAACAAGGAAAGACCTGAGCTGGACCGTTGGATATTGTCGGAACTGAATACGCTCGTAAAGAACGTAGATGAGGCTTTCGATAATTTTGAACCTACCAAGGCCGGACGTTACATAGAAACATTTACAATCGACAACCTTTCGAACTGGTTTGTGCGTCTTTCGCGCAAACGTTTCTGGGGAAGTTCGATGAGCAAGGACAAGTTGAGCGCTTATCAGACGCTATATACCTGTCTCGTTACGATTTCAAAACTGATAGCACCGTTGGCTCCGTTCTTTGCCGACCGTTTATACAAAGACCTTGTGGCCGTAACGGATAAAGGAAAGGACAGCGTACACCTTACAGATTTCCCCGTAGCCGATGATAAGATAATAGACAAGGAACTCGAACAGCGAATGGAACTTGCACAGAAGATTACATCAATGGTGCTTTCGCTGCGTAAGAAAGAACATATTATCGTGCGTCAGCCGCTGCAGAAAATTTCCATACCGGCAAACGATGAAACGCTGAAGCGTCAAATCATGGCGGTGAGACAGCTTATTCTGGATGAAGTCAATGTGAAGGAAATAGATTTCGTAGACCAGGATAACATGCTGAAAAAACGCGTACATCCAAACTTCCGCGTAATGGGCAAGAAATACGGCGCTTTGATGAAAGACATAGCAGCTGCCATAAACGGAATGTCGCAAGATGACATTAAAAAGTTTGAAGAAAACGGAACATTCACTTTTGCCCTCACCGGAAAGGACGTGGAGATAAACCTTGACGAGGTAGAGGTGGTAAGTGAAGATATTCCGGGCTGGACCGTAGCCAATGAAGGCAACATAACAGTAGCCCTTGATTTGACAATATCCGAAGATTTGCGTCAGGAAGGATTGGCACGCGAACTTGTAAAACACATACAGAACTACCGCAAAGGCAGCGGTTTCGAGATAACCGACCGTATTGACATTACGATAGAAAATTCGGAAGAATTGAAAGACGTGATAAAAAACTATTCCGAATATATCTCCGCCCAAGTGCTTGCCACTTCATTGTCGATTGTTTCCGCAAATGAAGGAGAACTATGGGATTTCGGTAATTTCAAGGCAAAGGTAGAAATACGAAAATCGCAGAAATAATAAATAACCCAAGAAACACAACTTACAGTAACGAAATAAAAATATCAGGAATATGGCAGACAGAATACGTTACAGCGACGAGGAACTTGCTGAATTCAAAGAACTTATACTTAAAAAACTTGAAAAGGCCAAGCAGGAATACGACCAGATGATGGCAGTGTTGACAAACCGTGCCGGTAATGATGTAAATGACACATCACCTACGTTCAAGGCTCTTGAAGAAGGCTCGGCTACTCAGGAAAAAGAGGAACTGACGGCCATGTGCGCACGCCAACAAAAGTTTATTGTAGGACTTCAACAGGCATTGGTACGCATAGAAAACAAGACTTACGGTATTTGCCGCGTAACGGGCAAACTTATTCCGAAAGAACGTTTGCGCGCTGTTCCGCATGCTACATTGTCGATTGAGGCTAAAACGCAAATGAACAGAAAGAATTGATATAAAAGTGCAAATCACTGACATAAAGAAAAAAGGGGCGATACCTGTAATAGCCGTTATTGTCATTGTTTTTATCGACCAACTGATAAAATTTGCGGTAAAGACGAATTTTTGCCTGCATGAGTCGGTAGAAATTACATCCTGGATGTATCTTCTATTTGTAGAAAACAGCGGTATGGCTTTCGGCATGAGTTTCATAGGAACCATGTTCCTTACAATAGTCAGGATTGCCCTTGTCGTTCTTTTGACGCTGTATTTGCGGCAGATAGTAGTCAACCGCTTTCCACGAGGATATATTATATGCGTCTCGATGGTTTTGGCCGGAGCATTGGGCAATATTATCGACAATGCCTTTTACGGCCTTATATACAGCGAAAGCACAGTGTTCGATGTCGCAGAGTTAGTGCCTTTCGGTGAGGGATACGGAAGTTTCATGTCTGGAAAGGTGGTCGACATGTTTTATTTCCCGATTATTGAGACCGACATTCCTGCGTGGATTCCTTTTTGGGGTGGAAACCATTTTATCTTTTTCAGTCCTGTGTTTAATTTTGCGGATTCTTCTATTACCTGTGGAGCAATAGCAATATTGATTTTTTACAGGAAATACTTGTCAAGCGCAAAGGTGCTTTCAAAAGAAAGCATAAATAAAAAGTCGGATAATTCAGAAAATAAAATCGAGAAAGACAGTTGAATATGGCTTCTGTCTAAGTGTTTCGGATTTAGGTATTAAGAGAAAGCGAGATTCTATAACATAATCCGGTGTTAACGTGAGAATATAATGAGGACGAGTTTTATCATATTGCTTTCTGTTGTTTGCGCTTTGTGCTTTTCGTGCAAGGTACGGACACCGAAGGGAATCCCTTCAGAAAGCAAGATGGAAAATTTGCTTTATGATTACCACCGGGCACAGTCGATGGCGGACTCGAAAGACAGCGCAGATTATAAATTACGCTTATACACTGATGCCGTGTTGGCCAAATATGATTTGTCACACGATGATTTCGACAGCATAATGAAATGGTACTCACGGCATGCCGATAAATTGTATAAGGTTTATGAGAAGGTAAACCAGCGCCTTGACAATGAAGCGCAAGTGTATGGAGCTTCTCCAAATTTGCGGGCTTCAGGGAAATATACAAATGTAGCAACCACGGGCGATACCGCTAATATATGGAGAAGCGCTACCGAAGGCCTTCTTATTCCCAAAGCCGGGCATAATATATTTTCTTTCCGTATCGTAAACGACAGTATATGTAAGCCCAAAGATAAATTCGAGTGGAATTTCAACACACAATTCATCTACCAGTCGGGCAGAAAAAATGCCGTTGCAGTTATGGCAGTCAGGTATGAGAACGACTCGGTTACGTCGGTACAGCAACAATTGTACGGAAACATGGACAATACTTTAGTGTTGTCTGCTGCCAATTTACCAATAAAACAGATAGAAGGATTTATATACCTTGAAGAGCCTTTGGATTCAAAGGCAAAGCTGTTGTTCTTGTCGAAATTCGTACTTGTGCGGTTTCATAATACGGAAAAACGCGACAGTATCATAATATCAAATACCGACAGTACGGCCGTTAAAGGTGACAGTTCAAAGGTTATGACCGAAAAAGAAAAGCAAGAGTTCATAGATTCCATACAGAATACGGCAAACGGCGATAGGCAAGGAGACCATTTCAGAACAGCTCCCCGAAGAAGGGCTATGCCTCGTGAGAAGATATTGCCGAGATAATAGTGAACTCTAAAATGACATTTTCTTAATGTCGCTTCTATAACCTTTTCATATACTGTTTTGAGTTCAGAAAAACGGTGTCAGATTTAAAATTCGATACTACATTTGTTACTTCGTAAAATACTTAGTATTTTTGAACACAAGCTAAGCACACAAAAACAGGTAAAAATGTATTATTTGAACATTCCTGACATAGAAACGCAGCGTGTCTCTTTCTACTTGGCAGTAGAAGAATATGCCGCGCGTTTTTTAAAGGAAGATCCAATATTTTTTTTCTGGCAAGTGGAGCCGAGCGTAATAATAGGACGCAACCAGGATTTATGTAGTGAAGTGAACGTGGATTATTGCCATGAACACGGTATAGGAATATACCGAAGGAAAAGCGGCGGGGGATGTGTCTATGCCGACAAAGGCAATGTCATGCTGGCGTATATAACAGGAAAAAGTAATGTTATGCTGGCTTATTCAAACTATGTAAACTTGATATTAAGCACACTAAAAAGGATGAGTATCCAAGCGTGCTCTACGGGTCGTAACGATATAGTAGTGGATGGATGTAAAGTGAGCGGAACGGCTTTTTATCATTTGCCGGAACGTAATATTGTGCATGGTACTTTACTTTATGATACTGATATGCAAAACATGATGAACAGTATCACCCCAGCAAAAGAGAAGCTTGTTTCAAAAGGTGTAAAAAGCGTTAGAAGTAGAATAGGCCTGTTAAAAGATTATACGAATCTTACGATAGAAGAAATAAAAGATAAATTTCGTACTTTGTTGTGTAATAAAACTATAAACCTGAGTGATGAAGACTTGAGGAAGGTTAGAGAGATAGAAAAAAGCTACATCACAGAAAACTTTGTAAGCAAGCAAGCAAATAAATGGAACGTGGTTCGTAAAGGCAGAGTTAACGGATGTGGCAATTTAGAGGTTTATATGCAAGTTAAGCACGGTAATATAGAACGTGTGGAACTGTCCGGGGACTATTTCCAGTTGAAAGATTCCGTAGGAGATTTGACAGATTCCATGCGTGGCGCACAATTTACGATAGAATCTTTGAAATCCGTTTTTTTGAAATATCCCCCTGAAAATTATATTCGCGGTTTGAAGGGAAAAGATATGATAGAAATTTTGTTTGATTAAGTTGCAAGAAATTACCATGAAACCAGAAACAGAAATGTCAAATAAAAGGACTTGCCTTTACGACCGGCATGTTTCCTTGGGTGCAATGATAAGCCCTTTTGGAGGGTTTGACATGCCCATACAATATAGTGATATAATAAGCGAGCATAAGGCTGTACGCAACAATTGCGGCGTGTTCGATGTGTCTCACATGGGGGAGATTACCATAAGCGGTCCGGACGCAGAACGTTATGTGCAATATATATTTACGAACGATATTGAAAATGCACCAATAGGGAAGATATATTACGGAATGATGCTTTATCCGGATGGTGGTGTAGTAGATGATTTGCTGGTTTATAAAATGGACGAACAAAAGTTCTTTCTTGTTGTAAATGCAGCAAACATAGATAAGGACTTCGATTGGATTTGTCAGAATAAAGCGGGTTATGAAATAGAAGTGAATAATGATAGCGATAAATATGGCCAGATAGCCGTTCAAGGGCCGGAATCGGAAAATGTTATGGAGCATATTCTGGGACTGGATGTAAAGGAATTATCCTTCTATACATTTAAGATAGTTCACATTTGTGAACAAGACGTTATAATAAGTCGTACAGGTTATACAGGCGAAGACGGCTTTGAAATTTACGCAAGCCACGAATACATAATAGAAATGTGGGATAAACTGATAGAAAGCAAAAAGGTTGTGCCTTGTGGCTTGGGTGCGCGTGATACACTGCGTTTCGAGGTTGGGCTTCCTTTGTATGGACAAGAGTTGAGTAAAGAAATCTCTCCTGTTGAAGCAGGCTTAGTAATGTTCGTAAAAACAGAAAAAAGCGATTTTATAGGGAAACAAGCAATAGTAAAACAAAAAGCAGAAGGGACAACCTGTAAATTAATAGGTTTGGAACTTGATGACAAGGCGATACCCCGTCATGGTTACGAAGTTGAAAATATGGGAAAAGTAATTGGACATGTTACGACAGGTTATAATTCCATATCAACGGGAAAAAGTGTAGCAATGGCTTTAATAGAAACGTCCAGTGCTAAAATAGGAACTCGCCTTGATGTGCGGATTCATCGTAAATTGCACAAGGCTACGGTAGTGAAGAAAAAGTTTTATGATAAGAAATATAAAAAATAAAGAACTATGGCAAATGTAATGAACGACTGTTTATATACTAAGTCGCACGAATATGTTAGAATAGAAGGGTTATACGCTTATGTAGGCATAACCGATTACGCCCAGCAACAATTGGGAAATGTAGTATATGTAGACATGCCAGAAGTGGGCGATGAGGTAACTGCAGAGGAAGAATTCGGCGCGGTTGAAAGCGTAAAGGCTGCGAGTGATTTGATTTCTCCAGTAAGCGGTACTGTTGAAGAAATAAACGAAGATTTAGAGGATAATCCGGAACTGATAAACGAAGATGCTTTTAAAAACTGGATTATAAAAGTAAAGCTGTCGGACAAGTCAGAACTTGATAATTTGTTGACACCTGAGCAGTATCAGAATATTTGTAAATAGAAAAAAAGATGGGTCATAAATATTTGCCTCAGACGGACAGTGATATAGCCGAAATGCTTTCAGCGGCAGGTGTAGGAACATTGCAGGATTTATATGCGGATGTTCCTGAAGCTTTGAAATTAAATAAGGATTACGATTTGCCGTCAGCTATGTCGGAACATGAAGTACGCAAAACGTTTGCTTTGCTTTTAAAGAAAAACAAAGTGCTGACTTGTTTTGCGGGTGGTGGCGTTTATGATCATTACGTACCTGCGGTTTCCGATTATATAACGTCGTGTTCTGAGTTTTTGACGAGTTATACTCCTTACCAAGCCGAATTTTCGCAAGGTACTTTGCAATACATATTCGAGTACCAAACTATGATGGCTTCGCTTACAGGAATGGACATTTCTAACGCCAGCTTGTATGACGGAGCTACAGCCACGGCGGAAGCAATGATGACCGCATTGGCTGTAACAAAGAAAAAATCTCGTATTTTGCTTTCTTCTACCTTAAATCCAAGAGTTATACGAGTTGTAGAAACTTATGCTAAGTTTCGCGGTATAAGATTAACTCTACTTCCTGAAATAAACGGGGTAACTAATCTTAATGCGATGAGAGATGAATTATCTAAAGGAGATGTTGCCGGCGTAATATTACCGGAACCTAATTATTATGGAATAGTAGAAGATTTTTCCGGAGTGGCAGATGATATACATTCTGCAAAGGCTGTTATGATAGTTAATTGCATACCAGCAGATTTAGCTTATCTTAAAACTCCGGGAGAATGGGGAGCAGATATAGCTGTAGGGAGCGCACAATCGTTGGGATTGCCAATGTCTTACGGTGGCCCGTACTTGGGCTTCTTCTGCAGTAAGAAAGAATACTTAAGAAAAATACCCGGAAGAATAGTTGGTGCTACCATAGACTCAAAAGGTAAGAGGGCGTTCTGCCTTACTATGCAAACGAGGGAGCAGCATATACGTCGCGAAAAGGCTACTTCAAATATTTGTTCCAACCAAGGCATAATGACCCTTTACGTAGCAATATATCTTTCTTTAATGGGAAAGAAAGGCTTGCAAGAAGCTGCGAAAAAATCGTACATAGGCGCACATTATTTATATGATTCACTTCTTAGAACAGGTAAGTTTGTAGCTGCTTTTCCCGGCTTACCTTTTTTTAACGAGTTTTGTGTAGAAGCAAAATTTGATTTGGACAAATGGAACAGAATATGCGTTCAAAATGATATTATGGGAGGTATAAGAGTAGGGGATTCCAACCGCCTTCTTTTTGCAGTAACAGAAATTCGAACAAAAGAGGAAATAGACAAACTTATTTCATTGTCTAATCTTATATAAAAGTACCGTGAAATGAACAATAAGTATTACGGAAAATTGATTTTCGAGTTATCCAGTACTGGCCGTATAGGTTATTCCATACCCGATAACGGGTTAGCGGATTACGCAAAAAACGAGCTGGATGATAAATTAATTCGTAAGGAAGATTTGACATTGCCCGAGGTAGATGAGTTATCGGTAGTCAGGCACTATACAAACATGAGTAATAATAATTTCGGCGTAGATTCCGGATTCTATCCATTGGGTAGTTGTACAATGAAATACAATCCTAAAATAAACGAAGAAATTATTCATACAGATAACTTTGCCAAGTTACATCCTTTGCAATCTGCCGATACGGTACAAGGAGTTTTGGAAATATATTATAACCTGCAGCAAGCTCTTTCGGAGATATGTGGTATGAAAGAGTTTACCTTGAATCCTTTTGCCGGTGCACATGGAGAGCTTACAGGTCTTATGATAATAAGAGACTATCACTTTAACAGGAACGATTTAAAACGAAAAAAAATAATAATTCCCGATTCCGCCCATGGAACAAACCCCGCTTCTGCTGCATGTTGCGGCCTGGAAGTTGTAGAAGTAAAAAGTAAAGAAGACGGGCGTATTGATGTTGAAGAATTGAAAAAACTTTTGGGGGACGATGTCGCAGGTATGATGATGACAAATCCAAATACCTTGGGACTTTTTGAGTATGATATTCCCGTAATATCCGACCTGATACATAGATGTGGCGGTTTGATGTATTATGATGGAGCTAATTTCAATCCCATGTTAGGTGTTGGTCGTCCGGGAGATATGGGATTCGACGTAATGCACTTGAATTTACATAAAACTTTTTCTACGCCTCACGGTGGCGGAGGCCCGGGTGCAGGACCTGTTGGAGTACGAGAAGGATTGGAAGATTTTCTTCCAAATCCTAAAGTAGTGAGGACAGAAGAAAATGTGTTTAAAGTAGTTTATGGCGAAAAGGCTATTGGAAATATTTCTGAGTTCCTTGGTAATTTTTCCGTCCTGTTAAAGGCATACGCATACATCTTGACAATGGGAAAAGAACACCTTAAGCAAGTTGGCCCGCTGTCAGTCTTAAATGCAATTTATGTTCGCGAGCGGTTGAAAGAAAAATACGAACTTCCCATAACGTCGCTTTGTAAACATGAATTTGTTTTCAATGGGTTGAAAGATAAGTCAACAGGAGTAATGACGCTTGACATAGCTAAGCGGTTGCTCGATTATGGCTTCCACGCTCCTACAATATATTTCCCTTTGTTATTCCACGAAGCAATAATGATAGAGCCTACAGAGTGCGAAAGCAAGGAAACGCTGGATGATTTTGTGGAAGCTATGCTGCGTATTGCAGACGAAGCAGTCTGCGACCCCGAATTAGTTAAGACAGCACCGCATAACGCTCCAGTCAGCAGGTTGGATGAGGTGAAAGCCGCACGAGAACCGCGTCTTACATATTTTGATTTATTGGAATGTCCCTTAGACTGAAAAATAGATGACTCAGGCAGATCTAATTATAATAGGTGGCGGCCCAGGAGGGTATGAAACAGCCGTAAGTGCGGCGAAGGCCGGGCTGAATACTGTTTTGGTGGAAGCTGAAAGATTAGGAGGCGCATGTTTGAATGAAGGGTGCATACCTACGAAATGCCTTTGCCGGACAGCTGAAATTATAGACATGCTTAATGACTCAGCGCAATACGGCATTGAATGCCGGAATGTGACTTTTAATATACAAAAGGCGCAGGAACGGAAAAACAAGGTCATTGAAGAGTTGCACTCGGGTATTAGCAAACTCTTGGAGCTGGCAAAAGTCCGGATAGTATATGGTAGGGCAGAGTTTGTTTGTAAAAATGGAATCCGGGTAATCAGAGATTCTTCCGAAGGTACTTTGTCTGAAGAATATACTGCAAAGCATATAATAATAGCCACAGGTGCAAAAACATGTTGTTTACCTGTCCCCGGATATAATTTGCCAGGTGTCGTAACTTCTAAAGACCTTCTGTCCATTGAAACCATACCCGACTCAATTTGTATAATAGGAGGAGGGGTTATTGGTGTTGAGTTCGCTTCAATATTTTCATCTTTCGGCTCAAAAGTCACAGTTATAGAATATCGTAAGGAGATACTTCCTAATTTCGACAGCGAATTATCTAAAAGACTACGCTTGATTTTAAAACGTAAAGGAGTAGTTTTTTACACGAATTCTTCAGTAACGAACATTTCCAAACCGGATGTTCAACGGCTTTCTGTCGGATATACCGCCAAAGGTGTGGATAGTACAACTGAAGCAGACGTGGTTCTTATGGCAGTCGGCCGGAGTGCTAATATGGAATCCATTAATTTAGATGATATAGGTATTGCTACTGATAAGCGCGGCATTGTAGTAGATGAGAATTTCCGAACAAACGTAGACGGCATATATGCCATTGGCGATGTCAATGGTATTTGCCAGCTGGCGCATGCGGCAAAATATCAGGGAAAACGAGCTTTGAACAATATATTGGGCAAACCGGATTCTTTTAATTTTGATGTTATTCCTGCAGCTGTATTTACGCAACCGGAATTTTCCATGGTAGGAAAAACCGAAGACGCTTGTATTGCCGACGGTATAGAATACATAACGCGCAAGGTGCTTTTCCGTGCTAACGGTAAAGCACTCGCATTAGGCAGCACGGAAGGTTTGGCAAAGATGATTCTGTCTCCTTCCGGCAAGATTTTAGGATGTCACATATTAGGACCTCATGCTTCCGATTTGATAGAAGAAGTGGCAGTCGTTATGCAACAAGGTGGAACGTGTGCCGATATTTACCAAACGATACATGCCCATCCTACGTTATGCGAGGTTGTGTGCGATGTAGCAAGCGAATAGTTTTTATTAGACAATAATATAAATCGATTATAAGGTTATGAAAAAAGTAGCTTTAATTTCAGGTATAACAGGCCAGGACGGCTCTTTTTTGGCAGAATTTCTATTAAGCAAGGGATATGAAGTTCACGGGATAATGAGGCGTTCCTCATCTTTCAATACGGGAAGGATAGAGCATTTGTATCTTGAGGAATGGGTAAAGGATATGAAGAATCCGCGCCAAGTGAACCTGCATTACGGGGATATGACGGATTCATCATCCTTGATTCGCATAATACAGAAACTTCAGCCCGACGAGATTTATAACCTCGCCGCGCAAAGCCATGTCAAGGTTAGCTTCGACGTTCCCGAATATACGGCCGAAACTGACGCCATAGGAACATTGCGAATGCTTGAAGCTGTAAGGATACTCGGGCTCGAAAGAAAAACAAAGATATACCAGGCTTCTACCTCTGAGCTGTTCGGAAAGGTACAGGAAGTTCCGCAGCGCGAAACGACGCCGTTTTATCCTCGTTCGCCTTATGGTGTGGCCAAGCAATATGGCTTTTGGATTGTTAAGAACTACCGTGAAAGCTACGGCATGTTTGCCGTAAACGGAATATTGTTCAATCACGAAAGTGAGCGTCGCGGCGAAAATTTTGTAACGCGCAAGATAACGCTTGCCGCTGCGAACATAGCTAACGGATTGCAGGAAAAACTTTACCTCGGAAACATGAACGCTAAGCGCGATTGGGGATATGCCCGCGATTACGTGGAATGCATGTGGCTTATGTTGCAGCATGAGCGCCCCGAGGACTTCGTTATAGCTACGGGCGAGCACCATTCGGTGCGTGAGTTTGCCACGCTTGCGTTCCATTACGCAGGTATAGAACTTGAATGGCGGGGCGAAGGCATTGACGAGAAAGGTATCGACAAAGCCACCGGAAAAGTGCTTGTCGAGGTCGACCCGCGCTTTTTCCGTCCGTCTGAAGTGGAACAGTTGCTCGGCGACCCCACGAAAGCCAAAACGTTGCTGGGCTGGAACCCCACTACAACATCGTTCGACAAACTCGTGCGTATCATGGTTGAGCATGATATGAAGAATGTAAAAAACCTGAAGCATGAATAAGGACTCCAAAATATATGTTGCAGGGCATTGCGGCCTTGTCGGTTCTGCAATATGGAACAATCTCAGGTCAAAAGGCTACACAAATCTGATAGGCCGCACGCACTCTGAGCTCGATTTGCTCGACGGCGCGGCAGTACGCGATTTCTTCGACGCGGAGCGTCCTGAATACGTTGTTTTGGCAGCGGCTTTCGTGGGAGGCATAATGGCGAACAGCAAATACCGCGCGGATTTCATTTACCGCAATTTGCAGATACAGCAAAACGTTATAGGCGAGAGCTTCCGCCACGATGTGAAGAAGCTGCTGTTCCTGGGCTCAACGTGCATATATCCCCGCAACGCGCCTCAGCCTATGAAAGAGGACGTGCTGTTGACTTCTCCGCTTGAGTACACAAACGAACCCTATGCGATAGCCAAAATTGCGGGGCTTAAGATGTGCGAGAGTTTCAACCTCGAGTACGGCACGAACTACATAGCAGTAATGCCCACGAACCTGTATGGCCCTAACGACAATTTCCATTTGGAAAACGGGCACGTGCTGCCTTCCATAGTCAGGAAGATACACCTTGCAAATTGTTTGAACGAAGGGCGCGAAGACGATTTGCGCCTCGACTTGAATGTACGTCCCGTCGAGGGCGTTGACGGAACGGCATCTTTGTGCGACATCATAAATGTTCTGGGCAAATACGGCATTACCGCCAAGGAACTCAACCTGTGGGGAACGGGAACACCGCTGCGCGAATTCCTTTGGAGTGAGGATATGGCAGACGCCAGCGTCTTTGTCATGGAAAACGTGGACTTCAAGGACACTTACCAAGCCGGCGCAAAGGACATTCGCAACTGCCACATAAACATCGGTACAGGCAAGGAACTCACCATAGCCGCCCTTACCGAACTGGTAAAAAACGCAGTGGGCTATATGGGCTGTATAAACTTCGACGGCGTTCATCCCGACGGCACAATGCGCAAACTTACCGACGTAACCAAATTGCACAACTTGGGCTGGCACCACAAAGTTGAAATCGACCAAGGTGTCGTACTCTTATATAAGTGGTATCTGCATTCCCTTACGGTAAAAGATAAAGAAATCATCGTAAGGTAGCAGATAATTTTTCATGATGTCCGGCCCGTAATCTTTTGGGTTTGTATCCGGGCAAAAAGATTTTACAACAAACAAGACCGGCGGAGCCTTTAAGACTCCGCCGGTCTTGTTTCAGCCTTTTACAGGCAAGCTAATCTTTTACCTTTACGGCACGATAACCTTGTAGTTCTTTTCGCTTACCGTTACTATGTACATGGCTTTGCGGGGCACGTCGATAACGTCGCTTTCGCCCCGGTACAGCAACCGGCCGACGGTGTCGTAAACCGAAACGGTATCGTCCTGCTCTTTGCCCGAGACGGTTATCCTGCCGTTAGCGGCAAGCACTGTTACCTTGCTCGTTTCAACGTCTGCAATGCCGTCGATGAAAGTAACCGTAACCACGCACGAGGCCGATACGCCGCTGCCGTCGTTAGCCGTGGCGGTAATAGTCGCCGTGCCTTCACCTACTGCTGTAACCAACCCGTGCCCGTCAACGGTTGCGACTTCCTCGTTGTCACTTGTCCAGCTAAGAGTGGTATTTCTGCTATCCTCGGGCAGTACAGTTGCAGTGAGTTGCAATGTATACTGCCTCTCTAACGTAGCCTCCGTCTTATCCAAAGAAATTTCGGAAACAGGTATGGAGAACGCTTCAAAATAAGGTGTAGACGAGCCGTCGTCTATTCTCCACAAGTCCGTCATGTCCCAGCCCAATGCTTCGTATGTGGCTTTTGCATGTATTTCGCTTAGGCTCTTTGCCGTCCCGTTTAGCGGGTCGTCGTAAATCTGCTGCGGAACGTTGTTCACCGAAACAGGTATACCATCGTAAGCGTAATTTTCGGTTATTGACGGGGCTGTCGCGTCTGATGAGAACCCGCCTATCACTCGCAATGCCGACTTTGAGGCTGAGAGGGAAGCATTTGCCGCTACACAGTCGGAGAGCTCCGCCTCATGGCCAGAATTATACCCGCTAATGCCAGCCACGGTATACCCCGATATGGCGCCACCAGAATGACAACGTTCTGTTAAGCCACTGTTGTAGCCTACGATTCCTGCAGCATACGAGTTATCGCCGGTGGCAGTTATGTTAGCTGAACTATAACAATCGGACGTAATGCCGCCGCTTTGGTTTTCTCCAACAATACCACCTAATTTGGAATTTGCCATAGACGACACGACACTACCCGAAGAATAGCATTCAGATATGCTGCCGCTGTTCTGCCCTGCAATGCCGCCTGCTGCGTAGCCGCCTTCTACCGCACCTGTTATGGTGCAGCGTGTAACGGTTCCCATGTTGTCTGCTACGATTCCACCCGAAGCCATGTTGCCTTTCACGACTTTTCCGCTATGTATAATGACTTTAAGATCTTTTACTTCGGTTCCGGGAATAAGTCTGCCAAACAATCCTCCGTTATTGTTGTCGCACCAAAGTCCGCTTACTGTGTGCCCGTCGCCGTCAAAAGTGCCACGCAATGTAATGTGAATCCAGCCTTTTTCCGGACTGTTTGTATCAATCCATTTGGTGAGGTCTACATCGTTTGTTAGTTTGTAGTAAGAGCCATTGGCTCCTATGTTAGAAATGAGCACAAGTTCCTCAGGAGTAGAAACGAGGAACGGGTCGCTTTCCGTACCATTTCCTGCAAGGCCAACCATTAGGCTTACAGCGTAAGAGGGCATTTTCCCAACGGCCTGTGCAAATACGTTTACAACATCGCCAGCCAACAATGGTTCGTCGAGCGTAAGATTCCAAGAATTGCCTGACGACTGAGTAATATAAGTTTTATCGCCAATGCAAATGGTTATCGTCCCAGCTTCGGTACATTGTCCTGATATGTTGGTATCGCCCTTTTTCAAAGCCTGTGCAATATAAGGCGGTGGTGTCTGAGTTTTAAAGTATGGGAAACTTTCCGTTTCTTCTATTTGCCATGTGTCGGCAAAATCCCAGCCGAGACCCTCGTATGTGGCTTGCAGTTTCAAGGTAGAAAGGCCTGTGTTCGTTCCATTATTTTCGCTGTCGTCGGGAATGGGCTGTTTCTCTCCGCCAATTAATATTGAAGACGAATTCAATGCAAGGTTATTTTCATAGTAACCTAATCTGGGGGTTTGGGATATACGACACGCTTCTATTTCACCGGAAATTAGACCATTAGTAGCCACGCTGTTTCCTATATAAATATAAGAATATTTACCAAGACCGCCAATAACACCTCCAACAGTGCAGCCCTCAATGGCATGACAATTAGAATAACATTTTCTAACATAGCAAGACAAGCTTTCGGAATAATATTTATCTACCATTCCTATTATTCCACCGGAGCAAGTTCCATTTATTCTACCGTTCGAATAGCAGTCTGAAACTTCAACGTTGGCATTGCTTACCAATCCTATTATTCCTCCAGAGCTAGAGTTGTCATTTATGCTATTAATATTGCAATAAGCATAACAATTTTTAAAAACCGCATTGCCGTAATCTGAACATTCTGAGGCTCCACATATTCCTCCAATATTTGTAAGCCCATTTATTAAGCTATATGAAAAGCAGTTCTCAACCTGTAATTCATGACTACTTGCCCATTGGAAATCACTTCCTATTATTCCTCCTAAATCATCACGACCGCTTATATGGCAAAATGATTTACAATCGATAATTTCCACATCGGAACCAATGGTCGTTTCGTGTATTCCCCTTCCACAAATTCCGCCTATATAGTTTTCTCCTGCTATATTACCATAGAAAATACATGAGCTGCATGATGTACTCCGTTCCATAACGCCGCAGATTCCACCAACTTGGTCTTTTCCGGTTATATTACCGTGGAAAGTACATGAATCAATATCCGAATACTCTGCATAACCGACGAATCCTCCAACATAATTTTTACCAACAAAGTCCGCATTTTCAAGTTTCAAGTTTACTATTTTAGCGGTGGAATTAGTTATTCTCCCGAACAGACCTATATAATCAGTATTTGGCCGGTTTATCCGCAGGTTGCTTATTGTATGTCCGTTGCCGTTGAAATATCCGGCAAAGGCAGAACTTGCATCGCCTATGGGCAACCAGCCTTGCGAGGAGTTGTTCTCAGCTATCCACTGGGTCATGTCAATATCCGCTTCCAATGAAAAATATACGACACCTTGGCCACAGAAATGCCTTACCTGGTTGAGCTGTACAGCATTGTATATGCGGTAAGGGTCTTCTTTCGTGCCGCTTCCCGAGCCGCTGAACTGCGCCGACATGCCGGCCGGGAATACAAGGCAGCAGGCGGCGATTAAAAGGTTTCTCGTAAAAATGTTTTTCATGATAACAGTTTGCTTATGAGTGATACAATGTTTTCGGCAAATATTCCGTTCAGGTCTGTTCCATTAGGTAATTGGGCACAGGCTTCGCCTTCGTAACCGTTGCTGCCGTATGTGCGACCGTAATAGCCGGATGTCCAAATCACGTTGTAGCCGTGTTTGGTTGCAAAATCTTTAGTGGCAGAAACCGAATCGCCTTTCGACCGGCAGGTCAATACAATTACGTCGGGAAACATCCCGTTGCCGGTGAGTGCCTTAAGTCCGTTTTCTACTAGTTCTAAAGAATCACCCTCGCTGGAAAAGCCCACTATCTTGTCCTTTCCCGCATAACTGCATTTCCCGCGGCATAAGACCCATGAAGGATTCGGCCCGAAAGTGAAGCCGTCGGGATAATACTGAAAGTGCTCGACATCCGACATGGGGAAACTCCTGGCAGCAGCCATGACCGAATGCGTTTTGCCCCTGTTGCCGGGCGCCTTAATAGCAATAATGGTTTTCATTGCATTGTGTGTTTTGCGCCGACGGGCTCCCGAGGCCGGCGGGTTGGTAAATAGGATGGATTGCTTGCATACAGAAAAAGCGCGGGAGTCTGTACCTGTTGCCCGTCCCGACACTCTGAGGCCTTCGCATTGCCCATTACCGTCTGAACGAGCAACGCAGAAGCCCACGCCGATATGTATGCCGGCAAAGTATGCCGTCGCAGTGCGGAGCATACATGCCGGTACTTAATACATACCCACGGGCATCTACCGTTGCCATGTTCCCGACGGTAATTGAAAGTTGCGAAGTTTCAGAGTGTCAAGAACAAAGCGCCATGTAAACGCCTTTCACATATATGTGCCCTTTCCCGCCCGGCCGCTTAGCGGCCACGGCGTAGTACAGGCAGTTGCAAAGTTAACATATTTTGCAATAAAAACCGTTTCGATTGAAAATTTTCTGCTTTCGCCGGGTTTTTCCGGGTGGGATAACGGAATAAGAAAGGTTGTGTAATAATGTTATGGATACGGACAAAAAAGGCGGCGTTTTGCGTGGCTTTCCGAAATCCGCATGGCAAGCGGGTTTCAGCGGGGTTTGGAGCAAAGAAAAAATTAGTGGCTCGGATTAAAATCCGAGCCACTAATTTTAAAATTCAAGGCACTAATTTTTCAGGGTGTCTGAGCGGGGTTTTCTTAAAACGGACAAAAAACGCTGCATTTAGGTGCAGCGTTTTGATTGCGTGTCCGGGCTCAGGTTTGCGGCACATGTTTCCGGCGCGGCCGGGCGCGGAATCACGCGTAAAGGCCGAGCGACTTTATTTGGTCGTAAACTTTTGGGGGAAGCAGCGCGGACACGTCTTTGCCTTCCTTGATACGCTGCCGTATTTCGGTGGAGGATACGTGGAGCAGTGGCATGTCGACGTATTCCGCGTTAGCTGGCAACGAACTTGCGTCGATGTCGTAGCCGGGGCGGGGATATACGGCCACGGCGTAGTTGTCGAGAATGTCGCCTGCGCGATACCAGCGCGGAAAGAGCTGCCAGTTGTCGGCGCCGATAAGGAGCTTGAATGTTTTTTCGGGAAAGCTGTTTTTCAACGCTTCGAGCGTGTTACACGTGTATGAGGGGCGGGGCAGGGAGAACTCGAAGTCGGAAGCGTGTATGCATTCCTCTTCCTCGCAGGCTAAGGCGGCAAGGTTGTATCGTGTACGCTCGTCGAGCAATGTGCCGCGGCTTTTCAGAGGGTTTTGGGGCGACACCATAATCATAACCTCGTCGACAACGCCTTGTGCCAGCATAGCGCGGGCAATGGCAAGGTGGCCGTTGTGAATGGGGTTGAACGAGCCGCCGAACAGGCCTGTGCAGCTTTTGCGCGGGGTCATGAGTTGATAAAGTCGCTTACTATTTGCAGCGTTTCCTGTTCGGCCTTGGCGAGGTCGTCGTTTATCACCGTGCGGTCGTACCTGGGTGCGAAACCAAGCTCGTACTCGGCGCGGCGTATGCGCTCGTCGATAACCTCGGGGCTGTCGGTGGCACGTTTTTCGAGGCGGCGGCGCAGTTCTTCGACCGATGGGGGTTGGATGAATATGCTCAGCGCGCGCGGGCCGTATATCTTCTTGATGTTGCAGCCGCCGATGACGTCGACGTCGAGAACGACGTTCGTGCCTTCGGCAAGCTGTTTTTCGACCTGCGACTTGAGCGTGCCGTAAAAGCGGTTGTGGTACACTTCGGCGTATTCGAGGAACTCGCCGGCGGCTATCTTGCGGCGGAACTCGTCGGCCGAGAGAAAGAAGTATTCAACGCCGTTTTTCTCTTCGCCGCGGGGCGGGCGCGAAGTGGCGCTAATGGAAAACGCCAGGTTGAGCCCGTGGCTGAAAAGCGAGTTTATGATGGTTGACTTTCCGCTGCCGCTGGGTGCGGAGAATATAAGAAGTTTTCCCGGTTTCTGCATGGTGGTAGTGTTAGGTTTGCGTTTTGTTTTGCAGGCGTTACAGGTGTTTTTTTACAACGCGTTAAGAACCTGTTCCTTTATTTGTTCGAGCTCGTCTTTCATCTTGACCACGATGTTCTGCATTTCGGCCAGGTTGCTTTTGCTGCCGAGCGTGTTTACTTCGCGCCCTATTTCCTGCGAGATGAAGCCGAGTTTCTTGCCTTGGCCGAACGGCCCGTCCATTGTTTCGCGGAAGTACTTCAGGTGGTTGGCGAGGCGTTGCTTCTCCTCGCTTACGTCGAGCTTCTCGATGTAGTAAATCATTTCCTGCTCCAGGCGGTTCTCGTTTATTTCAACGTCCTTTATTTCGGCCAGACCGTCGATAATGCGTGCCTTGATTTTTTCGACGCGGCTCTTTTCGTAAGGTTCAACTTCTTCAAGCAGCCGCCCGATGTTGTTGATTTTCTCGCTGAACTTGTCCTGCAGCGCGCGGCCTTCCTGCTCGCGGAATTGCAGCAGCATGTCGATGGCTTCGTGTATGGCCTGTTTTACCGCATTCCATTCTTCGTCGCAAAGTTGTTCCTGCTCGGCCGGGGTTGTGACATCGGGGAAGCGCAGCAGTACGGGCCACCAGTCTGCCGGCGCGTCGATACCGCTGTTTTCCGAGATTTCGCGTATCTGCGCCACGTAGCTTTTCACCGCGTTCCTGTTTATGGGCGTGGCGGCCGCTTCGTGCGCTGCCTCGGTGGTTATGGTAAAGTCCACCTTTCCCCTCAGCAGCTTTTCGGCTATGAGCGCACGTATTTCAAGCTCGTGCTCGCGATACAGTGCGGCTATGCGTGTGTTTAAATCCAGGGTCTTGGAGTTGAGGGATTTTATTTCTACATGGATTTTCTTGCCGTTAAACAAGGTCTCGGCTTTGCCGAAACCGGTCATGGATAATATCATTATGAAATGTTTATGGTTAATACTTTCGTGTAATGCAAAATTAGGATATTCTTTTTAAATTCAGCGGAGAAGCCGCTTTTAAATGCGTGGAAAGACACGTTTGCACGTGTCTGTGTTTGTACGCCGCGAAAATATCGGGGCTTATTTATCCGCCCGGGCAGGAGTTCTTTGTCACTTCTTTTGTAATTTTGCACTCCGTAGCACGGCCCGGCCGGGCGTGTACGTTGTTTTAATTATCAGAACAGTAAAGAGATGTATTACGTAAAGAAAAGAATCGAGGTGTCGCTCGCACACAAACTGTCGCTTTCGTATGAAAGCAAGTGCTGCCAAATGCACGGACACAATGCCATAGTAACGGTTTATTGCCGCGCCAGGGAGTTGAACAAGGACGGGATGGTTGTGGACTTCAAACAACTGAAGAATATCGTTTGCGACATGCTCGACCACCGTTATGTTAACGACGTGGTAGATTTCAACCCTACGGCCGAAAATCTGGCAAGGCATATTTGTGAAAGCATAGAGAACTGTTATAAGGTTTCCTTTCAGGAGACCGAAGGCAACGTGGCATGTTACGTAAAGGACGGAGAGCCGGATGTAGACTTTTGATTTGACAGGAAAACAAAACAGGACATCGACAATGAATCAGAATAAGACTTACAGAGTAAACGATATTTTTTATACCCTTCAGGGAGAGGGATTTTTCACCGGCGTGGCTTCCGTGTTCATACGGCTTGCCGATTGTAACTTGAACTGCTCGTTCTGCGATACTGAATTCAGCAGTAGCATGGAAATGGGGCTCGACGATATATCGGAGACTATAGGGCAATATAAGGCCAAACATATCGTGCTGACAGGCGGAGAACCGACATTGCAAGCCGACAAGGATTTGATAGACATGCTTCATGAAGAAGGTTGCTTCGTGCAGATAGAAACGAACGGTACAAACCCGCTTCCGGAAGGCGTGGACTGGGTTACGCTTTCGCCCAAGACGGATAAGCTGGCTTTGACGTCGTGCGACGAACTGAAGGTTATTTACCAGGAGCAGCCGCTCGAACAATATTTTAAAATCAAAGCAAAGCATTACTTCTTGCAGCCTTGCTCGTGCGGCGATGTAAGCCGCGACGGAGAGATAACGTTGAAAACAGTGAAGGCGTGCATGAAAGATCCCCGCTGGAGGCTTTCATTGCAAACCCAAAACTATATCGGAATAAAATAATAAAACCTGCTTTTCTGAAGGTAACAAAAAGAATGCGGGTCGAGGCAACATGATAAAGCCTCGACCCGCTTGTTTGTATGCTTTGCTTTTGTATAATATCAGTTTATTTTTTGTTCAAGGTATAGTTCAGGCCGCTGTCTATGGTCTTTAGGTCCTGCGTGAGCAAGGTAAGCGTCTTTTTAGTGTCGTTGTAAAGGAAGTTGTACGTTTCCTTATTGTTGTTAGTCTTTAATTGCCATACAGTAGCGTTATTGTCAGTCGCCGTTCCCCGCATTGTGTATCTTTTGCCCAATGAGCTAAAGGTAATGTCTTTTCCGTCTTCGCCTTCAATGTAAGTAAGCCGCAGCATGAAATATCCGTCGCCGCTATGTTCGCGGTTACGTATGGACAACTGGTATTTTATACCCGGACAGTCTGCTGCCGGAAGCGTCCCTTCGAAATATGATTCTTGCCATTCTCCAAGACTCGTGTCGTTGTCGCTATGCGCCTGTTTGTAAACAAGTTTTCCCCTTTGGCTGATAGTCCAGCAACCTTCAGCAAATCGCAGGTTTTTAGTATCATCGTCTTCGATGTTCCATACATGTTCTCCTGACGGAAGCGAACGCTGCTCCAATATTTCCTTATTTTCGTTTTCTGGCGAAAACAGTTCTGCCTTCATGGAATCATCACTGAAAACAACGTATATGCCCGGTTCTTTTCCGTCAACCGCTTCAACTCTAAAGCCATTCTTGAAAAAGCGGGAATAATCGTCTTCTGCAACTTTTGCTACGGTCTTTATGCTGTCGGCTTCCATTCCGGGTTTGTAGTTTCCGCCGTAGTATATTTCCACTGTATCGCCTAACAAAAGTCCTTTTAGGTTTGCTTTGTCGGCATTCATGGTGCTGAAGGATAGTGTATCGCTCTTCTCTGTAACTATTGTAACGGTATTCATGGACGCGTCAGTTACGATTCCTTTTGTGCTTTCTTCGTTAGGTGAGCTGTTGCAACCGGCCAACAATATGCAAGCCGCAAATAAGACTTTTTTCTTTTTCATGTTTGAATGTATTAGAGTTTTTGATGATTATCGAATTCGTTTCTGTTGAGCTGGTGTAGATATAGCTAAACAGAATGAACAGACATTTACTCCGCGCAATATTGATATGAACTTTTGTGACAATACAATTTTATGAAAATCCACTGATATAGCAATGATGTCGCTTGTGAATTTATGCTTTTTTAGTTTTGCCATGGCTCGTGTTTACAGATTATAACACAACAGGGGCAATGTGCTTGTACTTATTGGAAATTATCTATATTTTTGTCGCTAAACAAAATGAGTATAGACTGTGATAAAAAACATTTTATTCGACATGGGCGGTGTAATTTTCCGCCAGGATTCCGAAGAGGCTTTCAGGCGTTTCCGCGAAGTAGGATTAGACCCTGAAAAGTATATGGGCGCATTCGGGCAGAAAGAGTTTTTTCTTGACGTAGAGAACGGTAAAATAGACGCGGATACTTTTTGCCGGAAAATGGCTGAAGCTTCAGGGCGTGAGCATGTATCTTGGGAGGAAGCGCAGCATTGTTGGTTGGGTTTCTTGAAAGATGTGCCCGTTGAGCGCCTGCATTACTTATTGGAGTTGAAAAAACATTACCACGTATGTCTTTTGAGCAACACTAATCCATTTATGATGTCGTTCACACGCAGTAGTAAATTCAGTTCAGACGGCAAGCCTATTTCTTTTTATTTCGATACGTTGTTTTGCAGCTATGAGATGAAGGCTTACAAACCTGACAGTGAAATATTCATAAAGGCTCTCGACACGGATAAAATGATTGCCGACGAAACGCTGTTTTTAGACGACAGCATGAAAAATATTGTAGCGGCACAGCGCCTGGGCATACAAACGCTATATGTCAAGACAAATGAAGATTGGCGAGACCGGCTTACATTGGTCTTACAGCAAAACAGATGACAGATATGTTTAACAAAAAGGGCTTTCAATAATATGAAAGCCCTTTTGTTTTGATTGCAAGTTTCGATGAATCGTGTTATTTCTTCTTGTTCATCTTCTTTAATACTATCACAGCCAAAACTATTACGACGATACCCAAAATAGAGTATCCTATGATATGGCTGTATTTTGTGGACATTTCAGCAATCTGCTCCGGTGTCTGTATTCCGGGCACTTTGGATAACGAGTATCCTATGATAGCAAGAATTATGTTCCATAAACCGGCACCTAATGTGGTAAACAGCAGGAATTTGGGGAGCTTCATGCGGGCAAGGCCTGCGGGTATGGAAATCAGTTGGCGTACAGCCGGAATAAGCCTGCCGAAGAAGGTGGAGGTTGCTCCATGGTCGTCGAAGTATTTTTCGGCGTGGCGTACTTTTTCTTCATTTATAAGGCACAGGTGGCCGAAACGGGAACGGGCGAAGGCATATACAACGGGACGCCCCAATCCTTTTGCCAAAAAATAGTTTATAAGTGCACCCAAGTCAGCTCCTATCGTTGCTGCAATGATTACTCCTACGACGTTCAGCCCGTTTTCGCCGTTGGCCGCCAGCCATGCTGCAGGTGGAACAACAACTTCCGAAGGAAATGGAATGAACGAACTTTCAATGGTCATGAACAAAATTATTGTCCAATAGTTTAGGTGCCCCAAGCACCACATAATAATAGAACTCATATAAAAACATTATTTCGGCTGCAAATATAAAAATTTTATGGTACATACACTTCCATGACACATAAACAAAGAAACGACATACTGTAAAACATTCCGAGCTGGGGTTAGCGACCCGGAAAACAGGCATAGGCAGCAGCGAAAAACGTGGCTTGAATGCAGACAAATAAGGCCTTGAAAATAGTGCTTCATTTTCAGTAAGTTATAAACGCTTCGGAGAAAAGAAAAAATACAAGGCACATATTTTAAAATATGTGCCTTGTATTTT
>ENA-OROO01000211-OROO01000211.1-human-gut-metagenome-genome-assembly--contig:-NODE-211-length-40966-cov-16.021486_pt1 | contig 40966 bp, 34 predicted proteins | sample MGYA00242130_ERZ509052 | MGnify/ENA primary metagenome ERZ509052 (study PRJEB26280, sample SAMEA2338730) | human gut metagenome | biome: human gut; feature: human-associated habitat; material: faeces... | reverse complement strand
TGTTAGCGATGAAATTCGTTTTATTATTTGTAATTTTTTCAAGTTTTGAAATTCACAAAAAACATCATAATCGAGTAGAGGCTACCCATTAGTTGAGTAGCACCTCACACACACCGTGCGTACGGTTCCGTACACGGCGGTTCAATCATATTGAGTGCATAGACTTGTACGCTTCGGATATGTCATAATATCCCCTGCGTGCAAGTCTTTCGTTTGTAATGGTGTGGTTTAATATTCCGCTTCCTGCAACAGATTTCCGCCCTGTGGTGAGCCTTCTTCTGTTTTGTGTCTTACACCATTTTCCATTACTCCGCTTTTGAGATATTTCTTGATTAGGTCAATCAATCTCTTGTCGTGAATATCCTGTCTTAACATATTCATCAGAAGTTCGTGGTTAAGGGTGTCAAAGTATTTCGATAAATCAAGGCATACCGCATATTGGTATTCCTTATCTGCATACTCTTTGTGTTCCACACTATCCCTTTGCAGGAAGCCATCGTTTTCGGTGTATTCTGTTTTCATCATACCAACCTCCTTTGGCTGTTTACTAAAGACTTATGATTGTTCAGCCCTTCCCAAGTTTTTTCCCTTGGTACTATGGCTTCGGCTGACTTCTTGCAGTTAGTTGTTACTACGGAAAGATTATTCCGCCTGCAAGACCTCCTCGGGTAAGCATTACCACCTTCGCCTCGTATATCTGCTACATTTACACCTTGAAATTTCGGGCAGTATTGGACTTCGTTTTGATTGGGAAACTCGTCCGTTTCAAGTATGCCTTATATGTAGTTTCTGTTCGTCAGACCGAGGTTTTGCCCATTGGGAACTTTTCATCCTTCAATCCGGCTTCCTTCAGACTCCACCTCACGATGGACGCCCTTGCCTTCGGCTAACAGTTCCTACTGCCAAGTCTGTAGTGGACTTTCACCACCAAGTAATAATGCGTGCCGAGCACACAAGCAAACAGACAGGAGCACCACCTTTGATGTGTTCCTGTCTGTTTTTGGGTGTAATATGATTTGGAAAATATTTCTATTCTCAACTTATCGATTCAATGATTATCCTTGCTCCTAATTGGAATCCTTTAATAAAAGATTCACGCTCACTGATTTCAGAAATTTCACGTTTGCAATCCTTGTATTTTTCAAAGGTTTCTTTCTGCGATTCAGTCAGAGTTACCGTAAGCTTTTCTTCATTCCTGTTGAGCAGTTTCAATAGCTCCTTGACCTCATCATCAAGCTTCGCACATTTTTCTTGAGGGAATAAGTTTCCGTAATATAAATCTTCAAGTGTGTTCATTGTCGCACCGCCTTTCAGCAAGCAACAATATCACAACTGTTTTCAGAAGTCCAGCAAAAATCATAATAAATCATTTAGCAGATTCATACATTTCACTTTCTGCTGCATATTAGCACTTCCGTAAACATTCAGCGTAAAGGATACATTTTTATGTCCTAAAATTTCAGAAAGAGATTTGATATCAAACTCCGGAATTTCTATCGCCCTGACCGCAAAGGTATGACGTATTTCATGAAATTTTACCTGTTGCAGACCTTTTCGTTTCAAGAATCGAGAAAAGAATTGTCTGTAGGTTCTCGGCTCGGTAGGTTTAACCTTTCCTGTTAAAAAATAGTGATTTGGACTTTCGGTATAAAATTTTTTGATAATATTCATTAATAATGACGGAATAGGGATCACCCTTGCTGATGTTTTGGTCTTTGGTGGACCTATATTCAGATATGTAGTGCCTTTCTTTTTATCATATATTCTTTGTACTGTTTTATTAACAATTATTGTTTTGTCAAGCAAAGAAATATCTTTCATCTGGATACCGCATAATTCACCTATTCGCAACCCGGTGAACAAGGCAATTAAGATACCGGCTGTTTTACGATTCATATCCATATAAATGCATTGAATCAGTGCGAGTTCCTGTTCCTTTGACAAAGATATGACTTTCTTAACACTTGTATCTTTCGGATACTCAATCAAATCCCAATTAAGCAAAGGAATAATTCGCTCTTTATAAGCATAATTGAGAGATAACCGTAAAACAAGTATTACATCTCGTATAGATTTTACAGTCAAGCCCCCGGTATCATCAAGACGACCGTTATTGTACAAGTAAGAAATAAATTCTTGTATGTCGGTCTCAGTGAAACTGCCAATCTTCTTTCTTCCAAAGTATGGAATCAAATGGTTCTCTGAAATAAGAACAAAGTTTGCATGTGTTGACGGTGTAATCATTGGTTTCTTTTCTATTAACCAAGTATTTACAAGCGTCTTGAATTGTGTATTTTCAGTCATTTAGACCACCTCCGATAATTATTATACATGAGGTGGTTTATTTCCAATCTTATCTTCAAGTAACGGTCTTGAGAAGCGTCCGAAACTCCGCTTTCCGGGCTTCGATGAGCCGTGGAAAGAAACTACTTTATCTGCGCTTTTCTCTAAAAGCACACAGAAAAATGCTGATGGACATATTACGAATGTAATTTGCAATTCCGCAAAGCTCGGTCTTATTCCGCAACGCGAGTATTTTGATAAGGATATTGCAAACAGCGATAACACAAGCGGCTATTATATCATCCGACAAAATGACTTCGTATATAATCCTCGCAAATCGTCCGATGCTCCATACGGTCCGATTAGCAGCTACAAGTATGCAGAGGATGGCATCGTTTCTCCGCTGTATCTTTGTTTTCATGCGAAAGACGAAATCAATCCGCTGTACTATGAGTGGTATTTTCGGTCATCGGCTTGGCATAGATACATTTATATGTCTGGTGATAGTGGTGCGAGACATGACAGAGTAAGCATCAAAGACGATACTTTCTTTGCTATGCCCATCAACCTTCCATCAGAGCAGGAACAGAGCAAAATTGCGTCCTTTCTCCAAAGTCTGGATGAAAGAATTGCTGCACAAGAGAAACTTGTGGCATCCCTCAAGAAGTATAAAAGAGGATTATCTAATAAACTTTTTGAAGATTATTCAAATAATTGGATTGCCGCAAAATTTGCGGATGTTTTTAAACTCCTTCAAAACAATACATTTTCTCGAGCCGAGCTTACCTGTGAAGAAACAGAGATTCTGAATATTCACTATGGTGATGTTTTAATTAAATATGGTGATATTTTAGATTTATCAAAAGTATGTGATATTCCTTTTATAAAGAATAATATAGATCTAAAGAGATACTCAGAAACAAGTTATTTGAAAAATGGTGACGTTGTTATTGCAGATACTGCTGAAGATTATACAGTTGGCAAAACAATTGAAATTTTCAGTGCATCCGGAAAAAGAATTTTATCCGGACTGCACACAATACCTTGTCGGTCTTTAATTTCTTTTGAGGCAAAGTATCTTGGCTATTATCTTAACTCGTATAGTTTTAGAAAGCAAATTCTACCACTAATACAAGGAACAAAAGTATCGTCTATTAGTAAATCTGAGTTGCAAAAGGTCAAAGTAAAGTATCCTGAACCGAAGGAACAAAAAAGGATAGTATCAATCTTATCTTTGATTGACGAAAAAATATATATTGCCGAGCACCAGCTTACTTTCTTAAAAATCTGTAAGGATGGTTTATTACAGCAAATGTTCATATAAACATCTGCTGCAGTATAGCGTTCTTCAAGGACAGTAATGTATCATATTTATGCTGATGAAGGGTGATAAGGTCGCTTAGTTTGTCCAAACATCGGGCAATTGCTGTTTGTTCAGCCTTTGACGGATACACAAAACCGAGAGTTAGAAACTCCTCGTAGCTTATACTGCGCCCATCACGGATGCCATAGGTTACTGTTTCTAATCGCCGGATAAACGACTTAGAGGTAAACACATATTTCCAATACTCTGAGTCGTGCTTTTCAGGCTCAGAAAAGCCAAAAACCGTGTAAGCAGGCGAGGTTATGCCTTCTATTGCAGAATAAGCGAACCCACCTTGAAAAGAACGAAGGTGTATCACAAACTGCCCCGGCAATACTCTTTTATAGCCGGCTTCATTTTTCTTGTCGTGGAATATATTGATGCTGTTTTCATCTCTGCGAATCATTCCACGGTCTTGTGTTGCTGACAAAACAGGAAGTTCCGGATAGCCTTTATCCGCAGTTGATACAAACAGCTCTTTTGCCTTACGCTGTTCCCAAGGTTTAGTAAAACCAGCAAAGCGGTATTGAGGTGTGATTTCTCTTTTTTTAGGAAATAAAGCTGATAATGAACCTCTTTTATACTTCTTGATAAGATTAATTAAACTATTCTGTGAAGAGATTCTTGCATTTAAGAGGTCGATGAAATGAGCTATCTTGCGTTGCTCGCTTTCTGTTGGAACCCCAGTTTCATACTCTAATATATGGTTTTTGTCGCCACGAGGCATTTTAGATCCCTTTGCACCACACATAACATAGTTTACAAATCTGTCTTGCGCAATTAAAAAGTAAAGGAATTTACCATCAATGTTATCTGGTGAAAAGGCGAGAACATCAGTACTGCAAGCTCCATTAAAGTTGCTTTGCCAGACTTTTTTAAGATAGGGACGTATGTTTGCCATCAGCGTATCTCCACATTGTATAGAAATGCCTTCAGCCTCAGATAAATCATCGTAAGGTTCTATACCTGCATAGTTTTGAAGTATGTTTTCCGTGCTTATATATTGCGCTTTTTTTACTTTAGCTCGACCCTTTCTATATGAGCAAACATCTTCTAGTTTAACTAAATTCCACGGCTCTTTAAACTCTGGAAACCGAAGTTTCGGGAACTTTTCAATACCGTTACTTGAGGATAATTTTGCCATAATTATTTGCCCTCCTCGCCAAACGGAAAATCAAGTCCCAGTTCGTCAAAATATGGTTTTAATTGTGCGTCAATATCTTTGATTTCAGCCTGTAGTTTGCGAATTTCCGCTGCAACTTCATTCAAATCAATTTCTGGTTCCGGCTCGAATGTATCAACATAACGGGGAATGTTCATATTGTAGCCGTTTTCTTCAATTTCTTCCATTAATGCAACATGACAGAACTTATCAATATCCTTACGCTCCTTATAAGCATTTACTATTTTTTCGATATGCTTATCTTCAAGCGTATTTTGGTTCTTTCCCGGTGTAAATTCTTTTGAAGCATCAATAAAAAGAATATTTCCTGAATTTCCGTTTCTCTTGGATTTTAATACCAGAAGACAAACCGGAATTGATGTGCCGTGGAAAAGGTTTGCAGGTAAACCAATTACTGCATCCAGTTTATTCAAGTCTTTTACAATATACTTTCGTATTACCTCTTCAGCTCCGCCTCTGAATAATACGCCGTGCGGTAGGAGCACTGCAATACGACCGTCATCGGGATCCATATGGTAAATCATATGCTCTAAAAATGCAAAATCCGCATGGCTTTTAGGCGCAAGCTTCCCTGCGCCGGAATAACGAGGATCTTCCTCAAAAGACTTGTCCGCCGACCATTTAAGCGAATATGGCGGATTGCAAACCTGAACCGTCATCTTCACATCGCCATAGCAGTCATTTTTCAAAGTATCTCCCTTATAGATATCAAACCGCTGATATTCTATGTCGTGCATCAGCATATTCATACGAGCAAGGTTGTATGTACTGGCATTATTTTCCTGTCCGTAAAAATGTCCTACTTTGCCGCTGCTCAGGTGCTTCTTAACTTCCAACAGCATAGAAGCTGAACCACAGGTACAATCTCCTACCGTTTTTGCTTCATCCAGTCCGATTGTCGCAAGAATTGCACAGAGTTTGCTCGGACCCGTGGGTGTAAAAAATTCTCCGCCTTTTTTTCCGGCATCTGAAGCAAATAAACCAATCAAAATCATATACGCTGTGCCAAGAACATCAAACTGTGATTCATTTAACATAAAATCAATGTCAGCAATACGTGACATAACCTTTGAAATAAGTTCTGTACGCTCGGATACAGCGTCTCCCAAATCCGGGTCTTGCAGTTTCATATCATTAAAAAGCCCTGTAAAATCCGGTTCAGATTCTTGACCCATGGTAGAACCGGTCAATTCGCTGATTGCTTTTTCAAAATCTTCAACCGAAAAAGAACGCTTGTTAATCTTGTCTATCAGATTCCTGTAAAGGTACTGTGGTTTCATAATATAACCAAGACTATTCACCGACCATTTCTCTACTGTTGATCGAAATTTCTCATCCGCATAAGCTTCCTCATATGTGATTCCATCGTTCTTAAGTAAATCATTCATATATGACTCTGTTCGCTCTGACAAATATCTATAGAAAATAATACCCAAAATATAATTTTTAAACTTACTGGAATCCATATTTCCGCGAAGATCATTAGCAATTGCCCATAATTTATTTGAAAGCTCATTTGCCTGACTCTGATATGTATTTTTCTCCGTCATAATTATTCTCCCTCTGCCTTGTATTTTCTATAGGTTTCAACAATAAATTCCTTTAAATCTTCAATTAATAAAGTCAATTTGAGTAGCCCAAGATTCAAACAACTCACCTTATTACGAATTTCCTCATCCGTAATATAACCATTGAAGCTGTATTCAGAAAAAAGATCAAACACGATTCCCTCATCCAGATTATTTGTATAAGCAAATTCTTCTATCTCTGAATTCAATGAATCTCTCTCGTATTGCTCGTATTCTTTCTGAATATCAGCATCAGGAGACAAATCGAAAAATCTCGTTTGAATGAACGCTATCATCAAATCTTTTTTGAAACGCATAGATTCATTATCGGATCTTTCAATTTCCCTTAAAATCAAATCTACATCTCGCCGTTTTTCCTCGGGAGTGCTATCCTTATGCACATTTTTTAAAAGGTTCAATATATAGACAACATTAATTCTGTCAGTTCTGACAAGTTCGATATCAAAATCAACATCTACAGGAACAGGTATTTTTCCATTTGGGGTTCTGTGTTTGGTCTGGTCATAAAAGTACAGATACCAGCTTTTGAATTCTTCGTATTCATCTTCATCCAACGCAACCGCAAGATCGTTCCAATCAAATTTTGAAAACGTCTTTAATGTAGCCAGTGTCTGCGACAAACGTCGGAATGCCAAAATAAACATTCGAATTGTGTCTTCACTTTTCAGATTTCCGGCTTCTTCCGGTGTTCTCGCAACTTTGCGCAATATTGGCACCTGATTCAGCCACTGATTCACATAGTATTCATAATTCTGAAGCAGGTATTCATTCGGATCACCATCACCCGAGAACAGACGGAGAGCATCATCCTGTGCTTTCTTGATATTTCTGTATGTTACAATCTGACCGAACTGTTTTGTTACCTTATCAACACGGTTTGTACGGCTGTAAGCCTGAACCAAAGTATGCCACACCAAATTTTTATCCAGATACAATGTATTACAAGGTTTTGCATCAAAACCTGTAAGGAACATATTTACAACAAGAAGAATATCAATCTGCGGCAAATCCTTCTGTTTCATACGTTTGGAAATATCTTTACGATATGCATCGAATGTATCAGTTGTAAATGCTGTATCAAACATTTTGTTATAGTCCGACATAATGCGGTCTAGCAGTTCCCGTGAATGCTCATCTCCCCCTTCATCCATATCTTCATTTGCACCATAACTGAATATTGCAGCAATACGAAGTCGTTGATTTTCAGGACGTTCTTCGTTAATCTTTTTAAAATAATCATAGTATTTTCCCAGAGTCGGTATTTTATCGACTGCAAATAGTGCCGTATAAATATCCTTGCCCTGCGGATGAACATGCTGCTCATGATGCTCCATAATATGCCGAGCTATTTTTTCAATTCTCTCTTCATCATGGTAAAGCTCATTTATGTCAATATTATGCTGACGGCAATACTCAGGATTATCAATATATTCCGGATTAATACCCTTATGCGAAATCTTATTTGCCCATATGGTTCTTTGATATTCAACAGAAAAACGAAGAACATTTCCGTCAGCTATAGCGTCTTTTATCATATACTTATGTAAACAAGCATCCATCTTTCCTGCATTGAAAATATCCGCTGTTGTACGACCGTCAGCACCTTTATTTGCCTCAAAAATAGGTGTGCCGGTGAATCCGATATAATTTGCATTGGTAAAATGTTTTTTGATATCGGCGTGCATCTTTCCAAACTGACTTCTATGACATTCGTCTATTATGAAAACGACCTTTTGTGTCCGGTAAGAATCCATAAGTGCTGAATATTTAGAATTACGCACAGCAATAGCGAGCTTCTGAATTGTGGTAACAATCAGCTTTCTATCTTTTTCTTTGAGTTGTTTAATAAGGACCGATGTTTTATCTGTTCTGTCAACACAATCTTTTTCAAAGCTGTTATATTCGTCAATGGTCTGGTCATCCAAATCCTTTCTATCAATCAGAAAGATTACTTTTTCTACCCTGTTTTCATTCCGAAGTAACTGGGCAAGTTTAAAGCTTGTCAGCGTCTTACCCGAACCTGTACAGGCAAATACATATCCGTCTCGGTTTGCTTCCAACACTCTTTTCATTGCCGCTTTTACAGCATATATCTGATATGGCCGCATAACCATAAGAACCGGCTCGGTTATTTTTACAACCATATATTTCAAGAGCATATCAATAACGGCAACCTTTCTAAAAAAGTCACCTGTAAATTCAAAGAGCTTATTGATTCGTTCGTTATATTCATCTGTCCAGAAGAAAACCAAGCTTTTCAGGATTGGATTATATTCTCCGCCTGCCATTTCGTTTTCATTTGAAAAATATTTTGTCTGAACACTGTTAGAAACCACGAAAAGCTGTAAATACCTAAAAATACCCTTGAATGAAAACTTACGATATCGGTTTATTTGGTTAATGGCTTCATTTATTTCAACACCCGGTCGTTTCAGCTCTATCTGAATTAGCGGCAATCCATTAATGATGACTGTCACATCATAGCGATTTTTATATACCACATCTATACCACATCATCCTTATGAGCCGGATCCATTGTCACTTGATGTGTAACTTGAAAAATATTTCGTGTAGAATCATCGCTCAAAAAATCAATGTACACTGTTTCGTTATTATCCAGTAAAAGAACATACTGATCTCGCAGAATCTTTGCCGATTCATATACAGTATGATTATCTATATATGTAAGTAATCTGGAAAACTCAGAATCTGTCAGATACGCTTCTCCCTTTTTCTCAATCAGTTTCTCTTTATTAAACAGAGCTATCTGTTCACGAAAGTTTTCAAGAACTTCATCATAGTTTTTCAATTCAATGTATTCATATCCTATTTCACAAAGGCGTTCAATAAACAATTTCTCAACTTCATATTCCGTTTTCACCTTTGGCATTATTATTCCCTCCTTAAGTGAATTTTTCATTACCATAACTTGATGTCAGCATCCTATATGTTATTAATTGAGGATACATTTTGTCGCAGTCAGATTTCTGCTAGATAAATTTTATAATTTCATTGAGTCGATTTGATATCTCAGAAAATTCTGTATTTAAATCAAGAGTTTTTACACTAAAATTATTTCTGCCTATTTTAAAGGGCTTTTCATCAGGCAGGACAGTTTCATCTGTTTTTGCATAAAGCAATATTCCGGAAACATTTCCCGTATTATTCTTATCATAATTTTTCACATAGGTAAAAATCTGATACATATTATTTGAATGATATGATTTTGTATCATAATTTGTCTGCATAATATGAGAATAATATTTTGTGTCAATAATTAAAGTTTTATCGTTTGCTTTGTTTATCAGCATAATATCAGACTGCATTTGAGGCAAAAACGGAATTCCCAAATCGTCTTCAATATTCCAATGAATTTGTTTTGACGATACATAAAAAGTATCTCTAAAATGCTGTCTGTAATATTCAAAAACAAATTTCTCATACAATCTTGACATTAAGTCTTCTTTAAAAGACATCATTCTATATTCGCCGGATTCTGTAGTCATCAGTTGGGAATTCATAACAAAATAGCAAATGTACATCAGCATTTCATAACTTTGATTATTACTCCTGAAACATAAAGTATTCCAATTAACAAATTTCAAAGGAACTATATCAACATTGTCAAAAAAACAATAACAACTTTTTTAGCTCTCTCTTATGTTCAGGCTTAACAGTATTGTGTGCAACAAGTATATTCATTGTGGTCTTAAGAATCTGATTTAAAATATTATTTTTCTAAAGTTGGTAATTTCATATTAATCGAATCAAAAATATAAATTATCTTATTAATCAGAATTTTTCTATCATCGACATAGGCACGGAGTTTATCCGCCAATTCCACATAAAAATCTATCCAAGTAAAATTATCCATAAAAGCCATCTCCTGATAACAAATATATTATTAGTATAACATTATTTTTTATCACTTTCAACGAATTTCAACATTTTATGTAGATAAATCTACTAGTTTTTGTATACCTTTATTTTAAGAGTAAAATATTTAATGTAACATTTAAATATATCTTAATCTGGTTATCCCTTTTAGTCCGCAAACGATGAAAGTGCAATAGCGTTAGTTAATCTGTCGCACAAATTGGGGAAATGGCGACGATTAAAACGATAGCAGAATTCGTCAAGGTATTCCTGTAGGTTTTTCTTAGGTAAGCCGTGATAGGTTCCAAGAATGAAAACTTTGGCATTGCCAATCATCGTATGAAGCCAATGTAACATTCCGGCATCGGGATTATATACGCCGTGTTCGTGCTTGTAGTCCTTAAGAGCAGGAATATAACTGCGATAAACGTCACTGATAATTGTTGCTTCAGCTTGGATATTCGCTTGAGCAAATTTCCTTACAGACCTTTGTTGAATATTATCGGTTGTCTGCATCTTCAAGTACTTTGGACGACCTTTTTTATCAATAAATACTGCAACAAATACTTTTGATTTTTCAGTACCTATGCCACGTTTTTTACCGACTGTAGGACCGCCGATATATGTATCATCAAATTCGATTGTGCCGAGCAACATGCAATTAATATCACGTTGCTTCATAGCACAGCGAATCCGTTTAATCATATACCATGCTGTTTTGTAGGTTACATCAAGAGTTTTTGATAGCTGAACCGCAGAAACACCACGCTTATCCTGAGTAACAAAGTAGAAAGCCAAAAACCACTTTGTCAGAGGAACGTGAGTTCGGTGCAGAATTGTTCCGGCCGTTACAGATGTTTGATGATGGCAATCATTACACTGGTATAACCCGTTTGACAATTCGCAATAATGGAAACTTCCGCACTTAGGACATACAAAGCCGTTTTTCCACTTCTTCTGAAAAAGATACTCTCTGCATTTCTTATCGGTTGAAAACTTCTTTGCGAATTCTATTATTGATAAACGTTGTTGTTTTTTCATGTTTTTGCCACTTTTCGTAAACTTCTACTTCTATTTTATCAAAAGAAGTGTCCATTTAGCAGGACTTTGCCTAGCTTACTAAAAGGGATAACCATATAAAAGAATATCAAATTAGCCACAGCTATTCTTCAATTAATCCTTCTTTTTTGAGTCTGCTTCTGACATCTTCGTTTGTTCTGCCGTGGTTTTTGGCGATTTTGTCTATCGGGATTCCTACTTCGTATTCAAATCTTAATTTTTCTACTTCCTTTTCCGACCAAGGTTTATAGGCATAATTAACTTCGCTTTCTTGTGTTTTTTCGATGTTGTTTTGACTATCTTGTTCGTCTGTATTTTCAACACCTGTTGCTTTATACTCGGCAATTGCTGATATAAAACGGTCGCCGTATTGCTTCAGCTTGTTGTCACCTACACCGTTGACTGATAAAAATTCTTCGGGTGTTACGGGAAGTTTTCTGCACATATCCATAAGTGATGCGTCCGAAAAAATCAGAAATGCAGGAACACCCTTTTGGCTTGCAATCTCGTACCTGATTTGCTTAAGAGTATCAAACAGAGAAATATTAACTGTTTCCTCGACAGTTTTCTCTTTGGTTTTAATTCTGACAGTTTTCTTGACCTTTACTTTAGCTTTGCCCTTGAGTACGGGATAGCTCATTTCTGTTACTCTGAGTATCGGCTTGCCTGCTCCTACTGATATGATATATCCCTGTTCTTCCAGCTTTTCGATTATGTACTTTATTTCTGTCGGTTTTGAGTCCTTCATTATGCCAAAAGTGGATTGCTTATCAAGTCCGAAATATGTTATTCTGTCATTTATCTTTCCTCGCAGAACATCGACTATCATTGCTGCGCCGAATTTCTGTCCTGTTCTGATTATGCAGGAAAGGATTTTCTGCGCTTCTATCGTAACATCTACCGTTTCAAACTTTGTCAGACAGTTTGAGCATTTTCCGCAGTTTTCCTCTGCTCCATCTCCAAAATATCTGAGCATATAATTACGCAGGCAGTCGCTTGTCCTGCAATAGAAAATCATATGCTTTAAACGTTCTTCCTCCCTCTTCTTGAACATCTCGTTCTGTTCGGGTGTAAGCTGCGGATTCGGCTCGGTGTTTTCGATAAAGTATCGACAGGTCTGCACATCTCCTGCTCCGTAAAGCAAAATACAATCTGCCTCCTGACCGTCACGTCCTGCTCTGCCTGCCTCCTGATAATAGCTTTCGATATTCTTCGGCATATTGTAATGAATTACATATGATACATTCGACTTATCTATGCCCATTCCGAACGCATTTGTCGCAACCATAACTGGTTTGCGGTCATAGACAAAATCGTCCTGATTTTTAATGCGCTCCTCGTCGCTCAAGCCTGCGTGATAGCGTGTTGCCGGAAAGCCGTTTTTGATAAGCAAATCGCAAACGCTCTCGACCTTTTTTCCCGTTGAACAATAGATAATTCCCGACTTGTCCCTGCGTTCTTTTATCAGTTCAATAAGCCTGTTATCCTTTTTGGCAGGTCTTAAAACGGAGAAAAACAGATTCGGTCTGTCAAAGCCCGTAGTTACAACGGCAGGATCTTCAAGCTGTAAAATGTTTATAATATCCTTTTTTACTTCATCCGTAGCGGTTGCCGTAAAAGCTCCGATTATTGGACGATTCGGGAGCATAGAAATGAATTTGTTAATATTAAGATAGCTCGGACGGAAATCCTGTCCCCACTGCGAAACGCAGTGCGACTCATCAACGGCGACCATTGAAATTTTTATTCTTCTGCATAAATTAATGAAACTGACTGACTCCAGCCGTTCGGGTGCGACATAAATTATTTTATAAATTCCCAAAGCCGCATTTTTCAACACCTTGTCATATTGTGTATCGGTTAATGAGCTGTTGATATAAGCCGCCTTCACGCCCTGCTGAACAAGAGCATTTACTTGATCCTTCATCAATGAAATCAGCGGAGAAACAACAATAGTAACACCGCCAAACATAATTGCAGGAACCTGATAGCATATAGACTTGTCTGCACCCGTCGGCATTATGCCGAGAGCATCCCTGCCCGACAACAGGCAATCAACCATTTCTTCCTGACCTTTTCTGAACGAGGAATATCCGAAGTATTTTCTTAAAACATCAAATTTATCCATAACTCTGCACCTGATTTATTCTATACTTTAATTATAGGTATTTTTAGAGAGTTTTCAAGATAAACAACGCAGTTTATCATAATTCAGCATAAAATAAGGTCGGGTATCCGTTGTGAATTACCCGACCTTTGATTTACAAATCCTCATCTATTGTAACATTCGTATTTCGTTGTGTTTTTATCTTAATAAATGAGTCCATCCCAATTGACAAAAAATCTTACGAAATAATAAGTCATTCTCTTTTCCCCTTTCGATTGTTTCTATATTGTGTCTTTATCTTACCATACCTACTGTGACAAGATGCGAACAAATTTTTGTGATTTTGAAAAGTTTTTTACTTTTTCTGTTATCTGAATTTGTGGTGATTTTGCTTAAAATAATGAGTGCATCCAATTGTAGAAACGCTTTCCGAGATAAGCAATCATTCTCTTTTCCTCCTTTCGTTTGTTTCTTTATTGTGTCTATATCATAACAAACCGACTGTGACAAGATCCGGACAAAATCAGGGAAATTTTAAATTTTTTCAAAAATTCTTTGATAAATATAAATTTGCCAAGCAATATTACTCTCTTGCTCGGCAAATTATAATTACTAAAAACTATGTTTTACTTTTTAGTCACATATTTTTGATATCGGCTTGTGGGTTTATCCGGTATAGTCATTTTTAGTTTTCCGCTTTCAAGCAGTGGTTTAATATATCTGTTTGTAAATTCCCGGATATCCTTCAAGCCAAAATGCTCAACAATTTCTCTTTTACTTTTTGGTTCAATACAGAATTCAATTATTTTCTCATATACAACTTGAATTACCTTTTCTTGTAGGTTGTCTTGTAGGGTGTCTTGTAGGTTATCTTGTGGGGTATCTTGGTTGCCATCAGGTCCCACCATACTCGTTGCCGCAGAGGATAGAGGAATTATTGTCTTAAATACATCACCCTCGATAAATTCAGGAACTCCGCCTGAGTACATCTTTGTGTATTTATAGGTATTTCTCATACCCGATCCGAGCTCATCGGCAAGTGACACCTCTCTGAACACTTTTGCGATAGGAGGATTCTTAGAAAACGGTTCAAATCTGTCGAGCTTCAACTCACCATGACCGTGAGACAGATTTCCGTTTTCCGTGTACATCCTGTCTTTCTCAATAACAAATTTTGCTACATAACCTGTGGAATAATCACGATGTGCAAGGCTGTTTGAGAAAATTTCTCTTAAAATTGCATCTCTTGCACTTACAGCTTGTACTCCCTCAAGAATAAACGGATCATTCAAATGCTTTTTGCCAAATTCCATAAGCCTGTCAAAGGTATCAAATAAATTCGTAATAATAACATCACGGTCATCATATCTGTCTGTATTTTTGGTTCTGAAAATCGCATCTGTTTTGTGTTGCGGCAAAGCCGCCATTATAGTTTCATCCTTACCAAAAAGAAGTATCGCCGCAAGTGTCAGTCCGTCAACGCCTTTTTCACTGTCTTTAAGAATCAAGCCTGAACTGCGCAGTATTTCTTCATCAGTCATAGTAAGCCACGGATGATTTTTATTTCTCAGTCTTGACAATCTTCTTGCTCTGTCAATTATATCGGAACGCAGATCATCCATTGTAAAGCAAGTGAAAACTTTATTTACAAAATATGTGCCCTGCTTTTTTGAATACAGCTTAAAAACCAAATCTCCTGAATTGGTTATGTCTATATCCGAATCGTTGTTTCTGTCAAAAATCCTGCCGCCGCAACGGCAAACTTGCGTACTCTCGGGGACAAAAATATAAATAATCAGCTTATCATCATATTCAATACTTTCAATCGTCAGGTAAAGCGGAGGATACATTTTATTCGGGTTATTTATTGATGTAACAAAATCGCTCTTAATCCTCTCTGCACGGTTTCTGTCCACTCCGATAACCGTACCGTCATCTTTAACACCGAGCAGAATATGACCGCCCTCACGGTTTGAAAACGCACAAACGGTTTCATAAACATCTTTAGTAATATCGGTTGTGGATTTCTTAAACTCAATATTCATCCCTTCGCCCTGCGATATTATATTTTTAATTTCTTCATATGTCATTACAAGCTCTCCAATAATCTGACGGTTTATATTTTTATTATATTCGCAATCAAAAATAATATCAAGTGATTAAAGATAAATCACACCAAAGTTTTTAATATCGTTTTCTTCACTGGTTACCATATCATTTAAGGTTAAGTAATATATTTGCAAAACCACATTGTTTTTTTCGGATTTCGCAGGTGTATCATCATATGATTATTATTGGTGTCAGTTTTATAAAAATATCCCCGAAAGGCTGAGGGTAATTTCTGCCTTTCGAGGAGTGGTGTTTATTATTCTATTAAGCCTTAAAAATGCGATAAACAAGCCGTTTTTAATAGGTTACTTTTACCTGATACGTAACCTCCTGACGGTGTCCCTCTACATTGCGGTTATTTCGTATGTAAGACTTATTTCGTACGGGTAACATCTTTTTAACCATCTGACCGCCTACAGAACCTGCTTCTCTTGCGGAAATGTCGCCGTTATATCCCTGTTTGAGGTTTACGCCTACTTCGTTGGCACATTCCATCTTAAAGCGTTCCATGGCTTCCTTTGCCTGAGGTACATTAATCTGATTGTTATTGCTTGACATAATTTGTTTTCTCCTTTTCAAAACTTTTAAATCTCGTTAAATTTATCAATAAAGCGGCGTTTCGGCATCCCGTTTTCATCGCCGCAATAGTATTGTTAGCGATGAAATTCGTTTTATTATTTGTAATTTTTTCAAGTTTTGAAATTCAGAAAAAACATCATACAAAGCAAAAAGCAGCTATGCCAAACGACATAACTGCTTTTTATATTGTGTATGAAAGGGTTAGGGAAATAAGCCTTTCGTCTTGCTGTTAAATATATTGAGTTACTTTTTCTCGATTGAATCGGTCTTGTAGATGAAGTCAACCTTACCGTCCATATCATCGGAAATACCGCTGTAGTTGTTGTACTTCTTTGATGCTTTCTGAACAGCCTTGAAGCGGTCGATAATATCCCGGACATCACCGTTTGCGGCATCAACAATGCTGTCAATGCCCTCTTCCTTGAACTTCTTCATACCCTTGGACAATGTCATTGCACCGTCATTGAGCTGTTGTACACCGTCAACAAGTGTTTTGCCGCCGTTCTTAAGCGTTGCAATGCCGTCAAGAAGTGTTGTTGTACCGTTTGAAAGTGAGCCTGTGCCGTTTTTGAGAGTCTTTACACCGCTCTTAAGGCTTGATGTGCCGTCCTTGAGGGTTGAAGTACCGCTCTTGAGTTCGCTTGTGCCGCTCTTAAGACTTGAAGAACCGTTCTTGAGCTGACCGGCACCGCTTACAAGTGAACCTGTGCCGTCCTTGAGTGTGTATGTGCCGGCGAGAATCTGCTGAGCGCCCTTGTTAGCCTGATCAACACCCGCTGTGTATGAAAGCACACCCTGATAGAATGTGTTGTAGCTGTCAAGCTGAGTTTTGAGAGCCTGAAGTGACTTTCTGCCTGCCTGAGCTTTTGCAACACCTGCCTGAATCTGACTCTGAACCTCTTCGCTGTTCATATTTGTTTCGATAAGGCTCTGAATCTGTGCCTCTGTATTGCTGTCAATTGCAGTCTGAACCGCAGATGAACTCATTTGTGTAGAAACTGCAGTAGAAACCTGAGCCTGAACTTCTTCGCTGACCTGACCTGCGGCAACAGCGGCATCATACTGATCTGCCGTCATACCAAGACCTGCGGCTGCGAGAACCTGTTCCGTAACAGACTTTCTTACCGTTGCCTCAACGGCAGTTCTGATAACATCCTTCTGGCTGTTTACAGTTGCCGTTACTGTTTCGAGTGCTGTATTGTAAGCGAGCTTCTGAGCATTTTCATCGCTGAGTGATGAAATAAGTCCTTCAAGAACGCTGTCATAGTTTTTAATTGTAAGCTTGTCGGCTGTAAGACCTGCGGCGGCAATCTGAGTGTCGGCAGTTGAAAGAAGTGTGTTAAACACCTGTTCTGCACCGCCGTTTAGAGTTGCGCTGTTGGATGAAAGCTTGCCGAGACCGCCCGCAAGTGTTGCAACATAACTGCTGAGACTTGCCGCACCGTTGTCAACCTGTGACGCACCGCCTGCAAGTGTTGCAAGACCGCTGTCAAGCTGTGATGCACCGCCATCAAGTTGTGACGCACCGTTTTTGAGCTTTGACGCACCGTCATCAAGCGTTTTTGCACCGCTTGAAAGACCGTCTGCACCGCTGTCAAGTTTTTTTGCACCGCTGTTTACCTGTTCTGCACCGTCATAAAGCTTGTCAATACCTTCAATGAGTGTGCCTGACTTGTCAAGAAGTGTGCCGATACCGTCATAAAGCTGCGAAGAACCGTCAACAAGCTGTTCTGCGGCGTCTTCGAGTTCATCAAGAGAATCCTTAAGCTCGTCAACCTTATCGTCAACCTTTGAAAAATCAACATCGTTGAAAATATCGTTCATTGCAACTGTCATTGTTGTTGAAAGTTCAAAATCGGTTGTATCTGCTGTGATTTCAACATAATCAGGGATTTCCATTTCATCCTTGTCAATATCAAGGCTGTCCTGCATACCCGGAAGAGCAAAACCGGCAACGATTGTTCTTGTACCGTCATTGATAGCCTTGCCGTTTGAAACCTCAACATTTTTGAATTTGTCATCGTCAAGAATCATACCCGAAAGCATAAGGAACGGAACATTAACTTCTTCTGTCTTGCCGTTAATCTTAACCTTTTCCTTCTGCGTGTTTTCATAGTCAATGCGGATTGTAACCTTGCCGCTCTTGCCGGCAATTTCATCTGCAGAAACAGTTTTGCCGTTGAGCTTATAGCTTAATTTGAGCTTTACGGGAAGTTCGGTTGTGCCTGTTCCCTGATAGTAAATGTCATCGCCATTTGCAGCCCACTCATAAGCGTTGTCTTCGTTTACCGTGTATGTTTCGTCACCCTTAACATTTTTAACATCCTTGAGCTTTGAAACATCCTTAACCTTGCCTTTTGTATCTACACCCTTGAGCCAGTCGCTTACAATGATTTTCTTAGCCGCACCGCTTGCGTCGGCAATAACATAAACGGTTTCATTTTTGCTTAGCTTTTTGAGAGCCTCTTTAGTTGTGCTTGCCTTCTTAACAGCCTCAACCGTACTTTCTGTCTGAACACCGAGAGCCTGTGCAGTATTGTCTGCACCGGCGGAATAAGCGGCAACGCCTACTCCGCTGCAGAGAATTGTGAGTGCAAGCGCGCCTGAAATAGCACCCTTAATGTAGTTTTTATTTAAAAATTTGTGATTATTATTTTTGTTAGTCTTTTTCATTATACAGCAGCCTCCGAATTTGATGTTTTTTTCGGCTTAAAACCGAGAGTTGTCTTTGCAATTACCTTGTCGAACAGCATAAACATTGCCGGCAAAATAAGCGTTACGCAGAACATACTGATGACAGCGCCTCTTGCAAGGAGCTTACAGATTGATGAAATAAGGTCAACATCCGAGTAGAATGCAACACCGATTGTAGCGGCAAATAGTCCCATTGCACTAACGATAATTGACGGAATTGAAGTTTCAAGAGCCGTAATAACCGAGGTGCGTTTATCGTTTCCGAGATACCTTTCCTTCTTATATCGTGTCGTCATCAAAATTGCGTAGTCAACCGTTGCGCCAAGCTGAATTGTACTTATACAGATAGGTGTGATGAACGGGAGCGACTCGCCCATAAGATGCGGAATACCGAGGTTAATAAAGATAGCAAGCTCAATAACCGCAACAAGAATAATCGGAAGTGTGATACTCTTTTCAACAATCGCAATGATAATAAAGATTGCAACAATAGAAATTGCATTTACAACCTGAAAGTCAACTGTCGTGATGTTTACAAGGTCGTTTGTACAAGCGGCTTCACCGATGAGAAGTCCGTCCTTATCATACTTTGTAATGATTTTATTCAACTCGTCAATCTGCTTTGCCATAGGATCTGTGGCTGTTTTGTACTCAGAGTTGATAAGCATAAGCTCCCATTTATCATTTTTGAGAACGCTTGTGATTGAATCGGGAAGAACTTCTTCCGGAACAAGCGAACCTACAACGCTTTCAAGACCGAGAACATATTTTACGCCGTCAACCTTTTCAAGCTCGTTTGTCATATTTCTTGCGTCCTTTGCAGAAAGCGAAGAATCAACAAGAACCATATGTGTTGTACCGACACCGAATTCATCTTTAAGCTTTGTGTTGGCAATTACATTTGCCATATCTTCGGGAAGACTTTCCGACAAATCGTAGTAAATCTCATTGTTTGTCTGGCTGTATGCCGAATAGAACGGATAAATAAGAGCCGCAAACATTACGAGAAATACGGGGAAAATTTTAACAAGTCCTGTTGCAAGCTTCTTTGTTGACGGAATAAGCGACTTGTGCATTGTCTTTTCAAGAGGCTTGTCAAGAACAAGAATGAGTGACGGAAGAACCGTTATACAGGAGATAACACCGAGGATAACACCCTTTGCCATTACAATACCGAGGTCAAGACCGAGTGTGAATGTCATAAAGCAAAGTGCGATAAAGCCTGCAACCGTTGTGATTGAACTTCCGATTACGGAACGGACGGTTTCGTGAATTGCAACAGCCATCGCCTGCTTGTGGTTTTCACAAATACCCTTTTGTTCTTCGTAGCTGTGCCACAGGAAGATTGAGTAGTCCATTGTTACCGCAAGCTGAAGGACTGCCGCCAACGCTTTGGTAATGAATGAAACCTCACCCATAAAGTAGTTACTGCCCATATTTACGAGGATAGCAACCGCTATACTTGCAAGGAACACAAACGGGATAATCCAGTTATCCATAAAGATCATCATTGCAATTACCGCAAGGACAACAGCGATTGCAACATAAGTCATTTCCTGTTCCTCAAACATATCCTTCATATCCGTAATCATTGCCGACATACCCGAAACAAAGCATTGCTTACCGGCAACCGAACGGATTTCTTCGATAGCGTTCATTGTTTCATCAGCTGATGTTGAGGTATCGAAGAATACCGCCATCATTGTTGCATTTCCCGAATTGAACGCATCATAAATTTTGTCGGGCAACATTTCCTTTGGGATTGAGATGTCGGCAAAATCGTCATACCAAAGAACCGTATCAACATGGTCGATTTCTTTGATTTTTTTCTCTGTTGCCGCAACATCCTTATCATCCATATTCTCAAAGATGAGGAATGAAAAAGCACCCTTTCCAAAGTCATCAAGCAGATAATCCTGACCCTTGATTGTGTCGAGGTTATCGGGAAGATAACTAAGAATGTCATAATTAACCCTTGTAAATGCCATTCCCAAGGCTGACGGAATCATCAGCGCAACGGCAAGTATAAGGATTACGAAACGGCTTTTAACAACCGCTTTCCCTAACTTCATATTTCATACTCCTTCATATATGATTTGCAGACTGCACTCTGCATTCAAAGGAACAATCCGAGAGGTGAACCGTATTTCCTTTGTCCGTAATATATTCTATTACGGCTTTGTTAAAATTTAAACAGACACAAAAAATGCCGTGTCAGGAATTTAGACACGGCAATAAATTTGTACGAAAATCAGACATTTTGTTAAATTCGTCTGCATTTCAGACACGCAAGCAAGCGCAAATATTCATTTTTAACCAATAAAACAGCAATCAGGCATTGATTTTGGCACATCTGTCCAATGCAGACTCCATTGAACCCTCAAACAGCTCACAAATGCGTTTCATCTTAATTCTGAGGTCATATTTCATACCTCCGCCGAGCCAGTCGATAATAAAACCGACAAGCTGACACTTGTAATACATAATCATTGCGTCAAGGTCATCTTCGGCAATATTTTTTGTAATTTCAAGCTTGTCAAAATAGCTTTTTATAGCGTGAGTACAAATTCTGTTGAGATACACATCAAATGTAGTTCTGTTCGCAGAATTGTAAATGTGCTGAATCACCGACTTGTTTGAAAAAGCATAGTCAATTACAGAAATCAGGCTTTCATAAACAGAAGTATTGTTGTCGGTTTCGGTCGCAACAAATCTGTCAGCCTCTTCAACGAGAATTTCCTCAAGAAGCGACGGAATGTCGTCAAAATGGTAGTAGAAAGAATTACGGTTAATTCCGCATTCTTCAACAATTTCCTTGACTGTAATTTTATTCAACGGCTTTTTATTCAAAAGCGAAATAAAGGTCGCCTTGATAGCCGCCTTGGTAAATGTCGGCATAGTGTCCCCCCTGAAAATTGCAAAACATCCGTGTGCAGACGGATATTTCCGTTCCGAATTTTTTCATACACAATATATGCAGCCGATTGCTGCACTAATCAAAGTAAATTGTATCACAATTATTTAAAAATAGCAATAACAAGCATATTAACAAAATCAGGGGTTTGTTTTGTATTTCCTATGTAAAAAAGCCCCGAAATTGATGTTATCCCCCAAAAAAAGTCAGACCAAAAATCTAATGATTTTTGAGGTTGGTTCAAAATCGTGGCTTTATAGTTATAAAGTGATAAATTCAATATCTTTCGGGAAATCATTTTGCACACTGCAAAGGCTGATTTCATAGTCCGAAAATTTGTATTGTTTCATATAATATTCGGTTTGATTTTCAGAGAATTTTCCGCTGCTGACATCAACACTTTTTGCGCCACGGTGAAAACCGTCACCCATACATTTTAGGAGTGCCTCTTTTTTAGTCCACAATTCAAAAAATGTGCCGAGCCTGTCAAAAGCGTTGCCGAGCAATTTCATCTCGTTGTCGCAGAAAACAATTTTGCCGAGCCTTATACCCTTGAGAAATCGAATTTCTTCTATATCACAACCGACTTCGGAATCCGACAACGCAAAAAGCACATAGCTTCCGCTGTGCGAAATATTGAAACAAAGTTCGTTGTCACATTCGGGCTTGCCGAATTCATTCACGGTGATTTTTGCACCGCCAAGAAATTTGTTCATAAACAAGCCGCCTGCAATGCAACGCAGTTTATCGTCAGCTCTGCGGCATCTTTGAACACGCTCCGCCCTTTCGGGAGAAAGCTCACCGACTCTGTCAAAAGAAATTTTGCGGATATCGGTTATAAAAAGCCGTGTTTTCATATCAATAGCCACGGAGTGCGTCAAGCGAATCATCGGACATAATCCAATCGTTCACATCAATTTCAGTAAAATCGGTTTTGTTGTTTCTTACAATAACCTTGTCAATACCTGCGTTGATAACCATACGCTTGCACATTGCACACGAAGATGTGTTCTGAACATACTCGCCGTTTGACATCTCCTTGCCGACAAGATAAAGCGTTGCGCCAATCATCTGTTCTCTTGATGCATGAATAATAGCGTTCGCCTCGGCGTGAACGCTTCTGCAAAGTTCGTAACGCTCGCCACGGGGAATGTTGCGTTCCTGACGGATACAAAATCCCAAATCACAGCAATTTTTTCTGCCTCTCGGAGCGCCTGTATAGCCTGTTGAAACAATCTGGTCGTTGTTCACGATAATTGCGCCAAAATTTCTGCGCAGGCAAGTTCCCCTTTCAAGCACAGTTTCGGCAATGTCAAGATAATAATTAATTTTGTCAATTCTGTCCATATAAAAACACCGTCCGTTATCATAATTTCAAATTCGGTCAAGTATATTTTAGAGTAGTCGAAAGCAGTATCAGCCTTTGAGCTTTTCAACACAATCTCTGCATACATATTTTCCGCCGAATGCAATCAGATTATCAAGAGTATTGCAAAAAACGCACTTGCTCTCTGCCTTTTTTATCGTAACGCACTCATCGTCAGCCTCAATGTGAAGAATGTCACCCGGCTTAATGTTGAGGTGGTTGCGGATATCCTTTGATATTACAATTCTGCCTGCTTTATCAATTTCCCTAAAGTTTGTATAAATCATTTTAATTCACCATAATCCCTATTTTTTAATTCACCATAATCCCTATTTTTACCTATACTACCATTTTTCGGGATTTTTGTCAACGATTTTATTAAATAATTTGATTACAAAAATGACAATATTGTACATTTTGTCGTTAATTGCAGCAAAAGGAGTAAAAATGCTGAATTATATCTGGAGCGGACTCATTGCCGTGAGCGTATTGTGTGCGTTGTTTATGGGCAACACCGCCGACATTTCAAACGCACTCATCGAAAGCGGAGCGTCATCAATACAGCTTATTCTCACAATGGCAGGCATAATCTGCCTTTGGTCGGGAATTATGAAAATCGCAGTTGAAAGCGGTTTGACAAACATTTTTGCAAAAATCTTTGCACCGTTGCTCCGTCCGCTTTTTCCGAGACTTGATAAAAAAAGCGACGCCTTTCAAAGCATCACTATGAATATCAGTGCAAATCTGCTCGGACTCGGCAATGCCGCAACACCTTTCGGACTAAAGGCAATGGAACAGCTGCACACGCTCAATGACCGCCGTGACATTGCGAGCAACGAAATGGTTGTTTTTGTAGTTATGAACACAGCGTCACTCCAGCTGTTACCAACAACGCTTGCCGCACTCCGCCAATCCTACGGAAGCTCTGCGCCTTTTGAAATTATCGTTCCCGTCTGGATAAGCTCTGCGTGTGCGTTGACGGTGGCATTGCTGATTGCCTGTACGCTGAATATCAGGCAAGGTAAAATTTGAGAAATGTGGTGAACAAATGGAATTTGTAATGCCGGCATTTGCGTGTATTGTTGTGGTATTCGGACTGATAAAAAAAGTCCCCGTATTCGATGTGTTCATTTCGGGGGCAAAAGAGGGAGTAAAACTTCTGTACAACATTGCCCCGACAATTATGGGACTTGTGTTTGCCGTTGACCTTTTGCAGTCAAGCGGAGCAATTGACGCAATATGCGCACTGATTCAGCCGACAGCAGAATTTTTAGGATTTCCGAAAGAAATAGTTCCGCTCGTACTCCTCCGCCCCGTTTCGGGAAGCGGTTCAACCGCACTCCTCACAGCCCTTTACAAAACCTGCGGTCCCGACAGCTTTGCGGGCAGAACAGCATCCGTACTCGCAGGTTCAAGCGAAACAACCTTCTACGCAATCGCAATGTACTTTGGCTGTATCCGTGTCAAAAAAATTCGCCACACCCTCTTTGCCGCCATAACCGCCGACCTAACCGCTGCAATCATGAGTGTTATAACGGTCAGATTGTGGTTTAATATGTAATATAAAAATAAGTTTTTGATTTATTTTCTTTTCTGCGGCTTTTTTATCATGCCGGTTACGGGCTTCAGGGTCTTTGACTTGTAATAATGTTCTATAATGCGAGCGCGAAAGCAGCACATCTGATTGTCTACATACTATGTAGATAATTTCAGGAAAGGGGGCTGTGAAAAAATAAAGTTTAAGACTTCATTCTTCGCAGCTCCACAAATCCACACCTTCCTCGCGGAAGGTGACATAAACTTGGCTATAAAGTAGACGCTACTATCACATTTCAATCCACACCTTAATAACTTTTACACACGGCACAAGATACTGTATCGGCAACATCTGCGCCTCGTCAAAAATAATTACGCTGTCGGAAATATTATGCAATTTTCTGCTTTTTGAGGGCTTGTTGCTGAATAAGGATTCAAAAAACTGAACCGCAGTCGTCACTATAACCGGAGCGTCCCAGTTTTCGCAGGCAAGTTGTTGTCTTTGAACCGTTTCTGACGAAGTTATTTTAGGATCAAAAGTAACATTGGAATGGTGTTCAACAACATTTTCTGTGCCGAGTGCGTCCTTAAAAACGGCGGCATTTTGCTCAATAATGCTCGTGTAAGGAATTACATAAATCACACGCTTTCGCTTGTGCTTGTCCTGAACCGCATAATTCAGTGCAAAAGCAAGCGAAGATATCGTCTTTCCGCCGCCTGTAGGGACTGTAAGTGACAAAAGATTTTCGTCGCTGTCTTTGGCGGCTATACATTGCTTTTGAATTTCAGAACGAAGTATATTCAGTTCTTTTGTAGGTGTTCCCCATTTGGCAGTATAAGCATTAAGTCTTTCAAGCAAAACAGGGATATCATCATATCTTCCACGGCTAACCGTATCGTCAAGCATAAAACGCTCAGTGCATATAAAATCCGAGTCAACAAGGCAGGAAAACAGCATATGTATCAAAAACGCATTTTTAAATTCATCGGTTTTTAAGACTTCGGGAACAATTTGCTTTTCAAAATCAGGCTGTTCGGTTTCCCACGCAGAATAATTTTCAATGCTTTTGTCATTTACTTTTCCGAGAAATGTACCGGAGTCAGGCATATCACAACTGCTTCCAAAATCAGGCAATCCTCCGTGATGACCCGAAATGCAAAACGCTGACATAACCAATTTATGTTTACATGCGGTTATTGCACCTGCCGTTGAATGATTTACGGTAATATTTTCGCCGTTGATACGCCTTTGAAATTTTTCGCTGTATTTGCCTATATCGTGAAGTTTACCCATTTCATAAGCAATCTTTTCATAACCAAAACTTTTTGCAAATTCAGCCGCCATTTCGGCAGTTTGATTCAGATGATCAATCAACAATTCTTCTTTTCCGTCCGTATCATTTCGTTTATGTGCCAAATATCGCAAAAGCATCACTCCCAAAGATAATTATAACACTATTATATCACTTATTTGGTTATTTTCAATAGTATTTACGGTTATTTTTGAATACTATTAGTATGTATTTAGGTTTTATAATAATTTTTTTAGTGCTTACAAATCAAACTTATGTGTGTTTAATTATTGTTGTAATGCATTTTTAACCTTCTTCCGTTACCTTTCCGTTTTTTGGGGGTATCCCAAATATTAAAATTGAGCCGCATTAACAAAGGGCGGATATCGCAAAATACGGTATCCGCCCTTTTCTATATTAAAACATCCTCAGCAATAAGCCGAATGGGGTCTTAGTCAGCGTGCTTTATCAGCAGCCGCAGCCACAGCTGTTGTTGTCACAACCGCAGCCGCCGTTATTTCCGCCGCAGCAGCAGAGAACGATGATAAGAAGAATAATCCATGAGCAGCAGCCGTTGCCGTTACCAAAGTTACACATACGCTTACCTCCTTTCGTTTACACTACATATTATTGTGAAAGGAGAAATGTGTGACATCAAAAAAAATGACGGCTGCGAAAATCTTCGTAACCGTCATCAACTGTAATGATTTAATTAAACATTGAACCTGAAAAGAACGACATCGCCGTCTTTCATAACATAGTCCTTGCCCTCACTGCGGACAAGACCTTTTTCTTTTGCGGCTGTCATACTTCCGCAGGCGATAAGGTCGTCATATGCGATAACCTCGGCTCTGATAAATCCACGCTCAAAATCCGAGTGAATTTTGCCCGCTGCCTGAGGTGCTTTTGTTCCTTTTTTGATTGTCCATGCACGAACCTCCTGTTTGCCTGCCGTAAGGTAGGAGATAAGTCCGAGAAGTGCGTAACATTCCTTGATAAGTCTGTCAAGACCGCTTTCTTCAAGTCCCATATCGGCAAGAAACATTTCCTTTTCTTCCTTGTCCATCTCAACGATTTCTTCCTCAATCTGAGCACAGATGGGAAGAACGCCGGCGTGCTCCTCGGCGGCAATCTTCTGAACAGCCTTGTAGCCCTCGTTTGAGTCGATGCCGTTTGAGAAATCCTCGTCACTCATATTTGCGGCATAGATAACAGGCTTGTTTGTGAGAAGAGCAACCTCTGAAAGAATTGCTTTTTCGTCATCGTCACATTCAACACTTCTTGCAGGCTTGCCCTCGTTGAGTGCGGCAAGAACTCTTTCAAAAAGGTCGATGTCTTTCTGATACTTTTTATCGCCCTTGAGCATTTTCTTTGTCTTGTCAATTCTGCGTTCGAGCATTTCAACATCGGAGAGAATAAGCTCAAGATTGATTGTTTCAATGTCACGGGCAGGGTCGATGTTGCCTTCAACATGGATAATGTCGTCGTTTTCAAAGCAACGGACAACATGAACGATAGCGTCACATTCACGGATGTTTGAAAGGAACTTGTTGCCGAGTCCCTCGCCCTTTGACGCACCCTTTACAAGACCTGCAATATCTACAAATTCAATTGACGCAGGAGTATATTTGTCAGGATCATACATTTCCGCAAGTTTATCAAGTCTTTTGTCCGGAACTGCAACAACGCCGATATTCGGCTCAATTGTGCAGAAAGGATAGTTTGCACTCTGAGCGCCTGCGTCTGTAATTGCGTTAAAAAGTGTACTTTTGCCGACATTTGGAAGTCCGACGATTCCGAGTTTCATTTATTTTCACCTCAAATAATATTCGGGCAATGCTTGCCTATTTTCACTGAATATTGTATTATTATATCGTATGGATACTTACTCTGTCAATTCACAGACGAGTAATGCACACTTTGTTAAGTATATCACATAAAATTGCTTTAAACAATAAGAAAGGAAATTTTTATGAGCGAAATAAATACATATTCTGTAACAATTAAGGTGGAAGAAGAAAATCTTGCCGTTTCAATGGGCAGCGGCAGTCTTTGCGTGCTTGCAACTCCGTGCGTTGTGGCTCTTATGGAAAATGCCGCCGCAGCTCTTGCAGACAAGGTTCTTGACAACGATGAACTTACAACTGTCGGCACGATGATTTCAATTGAGCACACAAGCCCCACTCCTCTCGGTGCTGAGGTTACGGCAACAGCCGTTCTCAAAAGCGTTGACGGCAGAATGTTTAATTTTGAAGTTTTTGCCGAAGATAAAAAGGGTGAAATTGCAAGAGGCACTCACACAAGAGTAAGCGTAAAATCAGAAAAATTTCAGATGAAGGCGGACAGCAAGTTTGATGAATAAGTACAAATATTATCTGTTTGACCTTGACGGCACAATCAGCGAGAGCGCATTGGGCATAAGAGAGTCACTTGAAAACGCAATTAAAAGTATGGGCAAGCCGTTGCCGAATCTTGACGATTATACATTATACATCGGACCGCCGTTGCTCGATACATTCCGCAATATCTGCCGTTTCAATGAGGAAGAATCGGCAAGAGGCGTTGAGATTTATCGTGAATACTACAACACCAAGGGCAAGCTTGTGAACAAGCTTTATGACGGCATTGACAGGGTTCTTGCAGAGCTTAAAAACAGCGGTGCAAAGCTTGCCGTGTGTTCGTCAAAGTATGAAAAGTTTGCCGAAGAAATTACAGAACTTCTCGGTGTGCATGATATGTTTGACGCGATCTGCGGTTCAACACTTGACGGCAGCAGAAAAGATAAAAAAGACCTCATTCCGTATGCTGTTGAAAGATTGGGCGGCAATCTTGAAAATGACAGAAAAGATACCGTTATGATTGGCGACACTTGGTTTGACACAAAGGGTGCAAGACTTTGCGGTGTTGATTTTGTCGGTGTTGAATACGGCTACGGCGACCTTGAAAGTATGAAAAAAGAGGGCGGCAGGGTGTTTGTAAAAACAACGGCTGAACTCTTGGATGTTCTTACAAAGTAAATAATTTGAAATCGGACAAACGGAATTATCCGAAGATTTTTCGCATACATTTTATCAGAGAATAAAATATGCGGAGGATTTACAATGTTCGTTTTTGATTTTAAAATCAAGGCTAAAAAAACAGTAATTTTGGCGGCGGTGCTGTCAGTAACAGCGGCAATAATATGTACAGCCGTCACGGTTGCAATAAATTCACGGTTGCCCGATACAGCCGTGAGTGATAAAACAGGGGAGTATTCTCTTGTGCTTAATGACGGTGAGGAGAAAAAATTCCTTGAACAGTTCGGAATTGAAACCGCCGATGCAAAGTCTGAGAAACGCTCGGTTGTAATTCCGTCGGATTTTAATGAATATTACGAGGAATACAATGAACTTCAGAAGAAAATCGGACTTGACCTCGGAAAATTCAAGGGCAAAGAGGTTACGGAGATTATCGTTCCCCTGGAAAAGCCAAAGGATAACAATGCCGTTTTGCTTGTTTACAAAAACAGGGTAATCGGCGGACACATTACAAACGGAGAATACGGCAGTAAAAATCTGCCGCTTGTTGAATAAGATGGAAAGACTTGATAAGCTTATTTCGTCACAAAGAGCCGACGGCAGAAAAGAGGTTCAAAAGCTGATTAAAAGCGGTGCGGTTCTTGTGAACGGAAAAATCTGCAAAAAGCCTGATACAAAGGTTGACCCCGACAAGGATGAAATTGTTGTGGATGGACAGGCTTTGAATTACAGCAAATACATATATATAATGATGAACAAACCTGCGGGAGTTGTTTCGGCAACCGAGGACAGGCAGTTTAAAACTGTTATTGACATTATCCCCGAAGATATGAAACGAAAGGGACTTTTTCCCGTCGGCAGACTTGACCGTGATACGGAGGGACTGCTTCTGATTACGGATGACGGTGACTTTGCGCACAGCATAACCTCGCCTAAAAAGCATGTGGACAAGAAGTATGTTGCAAAGCTTGACGGAGAAATCACAGAAGATACCGTAAAGGCTTTTTCTGACGGAATTGAGTTCTCTGACGGAACGAAGTGCCGCAGTGCCGTGCTTGAATGTGACAAAAATGATAAAAAAACAGGAATTGTCACAATTTGTGAGGGTAAATATCATCAGGTTAAAAAAATGTTTTTGTGTTGTGGATTAAAAGTTGTGCATCTTCAACGAATTTCAATAGGGGGTTTGTATCTTGATAGCAATTTGCACATAGGTGAGTGTAAATTGCTGACGGATTTGGATAAAAAGTCGGTCTTTATCGGCAATATACACTAAAAAATGCATCTGAATTTTATCCTGTGTCAGTTTTAAATAAAATAATGCATATATCTTTGGTCAATTTCGGTATGGTCAAATTGTGCGAAAAGTGGTATATTATTGTAGTAATAAAGCTAAGGACTTTATAGTTATCGACTAATTGGAGGTTTATACACAATGGCAAATGTTTCATTAAGACATGTTTACAAGATTTATGACGGCGGCGTAACTGCTGTTACAGACTTCAACCTTGAGATTGCCGACAAAGAATTTATCATTCTCGTTGGTCCTTCAGGCTGCGGTAAATCAACAACTCTCAGAATGATTGCAGGACTTGAGGATATTTCAAAGGGTGAGCTTTATATCGGCGATACACTCGCAAACGATGTTGCACCTAAGGACAGAGATATTGCGATGGTATTCCAGAACTATGCTCTTTATCCTCATATGACAGTATATGATAATATGGCATTCGGTCTTAAACTCCGTAAGTTCCCTAAGGAAGATATTAAGAGAAGAGTTGAAGAGGCTGCAAGAATCCTCGGTATCGAGCAGTATCTTGACAGAAAGCCAAAGGCTCTTTCCGGCGGTCAGAGACAGCGTGTTGCTCTCGGCCGTGCTATCGTTCGTAACCCGAAGGTATTCCTTCTTGACGAACCGCTTTCAAACCTTGATGCTAAGCTCCGTGCTCAGATGAGAACAGAGATTTCAAAAATTTATCAGCGTCTCGGCACAACATTCATCTATGTAACCCATGACCAGACAGAGGCTATGACAATGGGTACAAGAATTGTTGTTATGAAAGACGGTTTCATTCAGCAGGTTGATACTCCTCAGCATCTTTATGATATGCCTTGCAATATGTTCGTTGCAGGATTTATCGGTTCACCTCAGATGAACTTCATCAACGCTGTTCTCTCTAAGAACGGCGGCAAGTATACTCTTGATTTTGACAAGTATCACATTCCTGTTCCGGAGTCAAAGGTCAATGCTGACCTCGACAGCTATGTTGGCAAGGAAGTTGTTTTCGGTATCCGTCCTGAGCATGTTCACGATGAGCCTGAAGAAATTGCTAAGGCTGAGTGCCTTCTCAAAGCCAATGTTGATGTTACCGAACTTATGGGCGCTGAGATTTATCTCTATGTAAACATCAACGGTACACCTATTACAGCTCGTGTTGAACCGACTTCAACAGCTAAGCCGGGCGACGACATTGAGATTACTTTCGACCTCAGCAAACTCCACATCTTTGATAAGGACACTGAGAAGACAATTACAAACTGATTATAATTTAATTTGTATTTCACGGCGGAGCGTTATGCTCCGCCGTTTCGGCTTTTTAGGCAATTCTATTTTAACGGATTTTGGCAAAATATGCTCTGCTTTTTTACTTTTTATTTACAGGCTCTTTTTCTGCTCCAACTTTTATTATAGAGCTTTATTGTATAGCCTTTTTAAATTCGTTTTACTGTGACGAATGAACAATTTTTCGTATTTTGTCACAAAATCAACACAATGTTGTGATATATTAAAAAAGTAATAAAGTTATGTAACAATTGTTTAATTTTGCTTTCAAAACTGTAACTTGTTGCTGATTATGCAAATTCTCTAAAAAAATTCAAGAAAAATTGTAAATAGAGGTTGATTTTTTTCTCGTTTTTGTGTAATATGTATATGAGACAGATTGTATTTTATTGAACTCTTTTACAATCACAATATATAACTGCGGAGAAAACGAGGTAAAAATTTATGTCAAACAGATTATTTCAAGGTATTGTACACCAGATGAAAGACGCAATCGACAGAACGATTGGCGTAATTGACGAGACTTCGGTTGTTATTGCCTGCTCCGAGCTTGGAAAAATCGGCGAGGTAAACGAGAGCGTTAATTCCGAAACACTCAGCTCGACAGCACCGTTTGTTGTGAACGGCTATACATACAGATCTTTCGGCAGCAATGCAAAGTATGATTATGCAGTATTTGTTCAGGGTACCGATGAGTATGCTCAGAAGTATGCTCAGCTTTTGTCGGTTTCCTTTGCAAGCATCAAGCAGTATTATGACGAAAAGTATGATCGTTCAAACTTTATTAAGAATGTTATTCTTGACAACATTCTTCCGGGTGACATTTACCTTAAAGCAAGAGAGCTTCACTTTAACAGCGAGGTTTCCCGTGTTTGCCTGCTTATTAAAATTGTTTCAAAAACAGATGTTTCCGCTTATGATATAATTCAGAACCTTTTCCCGGACAAGTCAAAGGACTTTGTTATCAACATTAACGAGGTTGAAATTGCACTTGTTAAGGAAATCAAGCCTGACACAGAGAGCCGTGACCTTGAAAAGCTGGCAAGCTCGATTTCAGACACACTTTCGAGCGAGTTCTACACGCATTGCGTTGTCGGTATCGGTACAACGGTTACAGGCATCAAGGATCTTGCAAGAAGCTTTAAGGAGGCTCAGTCGGCGCTTGAGGTTGCAAAGGTATTTGATACTGACCGTACAATCGTAAGCTATGATAACCTCGGTATTGCCCGTCTTATCTATCAGCTTCCCACGACATTGTGTGAAATGTTCCTCAAGGAAGTTTTCAAGAGAGGTTCAATTGAAAGCCTTGATCAGGAAACTCTCTTTACAATTCAAAGATTTTTTGAAAACAACCTTAATGTTTCCGAAACGTCAAGAAAGCTCTTCGTACACAGAAACACTCTTGTGTACAGACTTGAAAAAATTAAAAAGCTCACAGGTCTTGACCTTCGTGAGTTTGAGGATGCAATTGTGTTCAAGGTAGCTCTTATGGTTAAGAAATACCTCAACGCAAGTCCTACAAAATACTGATTTGGTTAAAGTGTGCCCGAGCATAGTGCGTTCGCTGTGCTCTGGGCGTTTTGACTTTTTATGAGTATTTGTACAATAACTACAAAACAAAGGTGACTTTATGATTGATTTTATAAATGTGTCTAAAACATACCCTAACGGCACTCATGCTCTCTACGGTATTACGCTGAGTATTGATAAGGGCGAGTTTGTATTTATTGTCGGTGCATCGGGCGCAGGCAAGAGTACATTTCTTAAACTCATTATGCATGAGGAGACTCCGACATCGGGCAAAATCGTTATCAACGACACTGATGTTACAAAGCTGAGAAGGAGCAAGGTTCCTTATATGCGCCGTCATATGGGCATTGTTTTTCAGGATTTCAGACTTATTGACAAGATGAATGTTTTCGACAATGTTGCGTTTGCGATGCGTGCTGTCGGAAAACCTTCGGCAGTAATTAAAAAGCGTGTTCCGTATGTGCTTGAGCTTGTCGGTCTTAAAGATAAGATGAAAAACAGACCGAGTGAACTCTCGGGCGGTGAGCAACAGCGTGTAAGCCTTGCAAGAGCCCTTGTGAATAACCCCGAGATTATTATTGCCGATGAGCCGACAGGTAATGTTGACCCCGAGATGTCACACGAAATCATTGAGCTTCTCAATGAAATTAACGCAACAGGCACAACCGTTATTGTTGTAACGCATGAACATGACCTTGTTCGTGAGTTTGACAGACGAGTTGTTGTTCTTGACCACGGAAAAATTAAGAGCGACACCAAGGATTTGTTTGTTAAAGATGACTATACTGACGATTACGGTGATGACAGCGGTGAAGAAGAAAACACACCGGATTATCCCGATAATGCAGTGGTTGTTCCGGAATAATGCGTTTGCGCAAATAGGATTTTGAAAGGATTTTTGATATGACCGGATTTGGTTATTTGGCAAAAGAAGGTTTCAAAAATGTGTGGAACAACCGTATTATGAGTATCGCTTCCGTCTGCGTACTTATAAGCTGTCTTGTTCTCACAGGTGCGGCGGCACTTTTTTCATTGAATGTTGACAAGGTTGTTGAATCTGTCGGCAAGTCAAATGAAACCTCTGTATACATTAAAGACGGATATTCACAGCTTGAGGCTGTTTATGTAGGAAAAGCAATTGAAAAGCTTGACAATGTTGAGTCTGCAACCTTCTATTCAAAGGAGGATGCGATAAAGCAGTATAAATCAACCCTTGGCGACGACCTTTTTGCCGAGATGAAAGGCAGAAACAAACTTCCTGATTCATTTATTGTAGTGATGAAGGATTTGTCAAAGTACGATGAAACTATTGCACAAATCAAGAAAATTGACGGTGTTGACAGTTTCAGCAGTCACCGTGAGCTTGCAAAAAAGCTTACGGACATCAGCAATCTTGTAAATATGATTTGCGTTGCAGTTGTGTGTGCTTTGACAATCATTTCAATCTTTATCATCGCCAACACAATCCGTGCAACAATGTACTCACGAAGATTTGAAATCAGCATTATGAAATCGGTTGGCGCAACGAATTCGTTTGTCCGCTGGCCTTTCCTTATTGAAGGTATGATAATCGGACTTATTTCCGCAATTCTTTCAACAGGTGCAATTGCAATTCTCTATGAGACTGCACAGGCTCTTGTTTATCAGATTGTTCCGATTGATTTCATTCCGATTAACAATGTCATCTGGATTACAGGCGGCTTGTTTGCAGTTGCGGGTGTTGTTATCGGCTTCTTCGGCAGCTTTATCTCAATAAGAAAATACCTTAAAATGGAAGGTAACGAAATACTCGGTTGGTAATCCCGACAGAAATCTTAAAGGAGGAGATTACAATGAACAAATTAAAAAGAATTTTATGTGCAATGCTCTGCGTATGTATGATTTCAATTCCTATGGCAATTCCGACTGTTGTTTCTGCTGAGGACAGCATTTCAGACCTTGAACAACAGCTTCAGCAGCTTGAACAGGAAAATCAGAAGTATCAGAAGATTCTTGATGATACAAAGTCTGACATCGCAGAAAAGGAAGAATACAAGAGCGCCCTTGTAAGCAAGGTTCAGGTTCTTGATGAAAAAATTGCAGTAACCCGTGAGAAAATTTCAAGCCTTAACGATGATATTAAGGAAAAGCAGGACGCTTATGACAAGGGACTTTCGGAAGTTGAGGATCAGTTTGACGCACTTGCAAACAGACTCAGAATTCTCTATATGTCGGGCAACGCAACAGACCTTGAAATCATTTTCGGTGCAAAGGATTTTTCTGACCTTATTGATAAGATGGAGCTTGTAAAGAGCCTTGCAAACAGCGACAAGGAGCTTATCAGCGAAATCCAGACAAAGCTGGACGAGCTCAGCACCCAGAAGGAATCCCTTGAGGCCGACAAGAAAGACCTTGAAACTCAGCAGTCGTCATTGAAGTCGGATCAGGACGAGTTTAATAAACTCATTTCAGATAATGACGAGATTCTTAAAAATCTGTACGCATCAAATTCCAAGGCGCAAAATTCTCTTGAAAGTGCGGCTTTGAAGAGTGATGAGATTGAATCCAAAATCAGCGAGTACTATGCCGCTCAGAAGGCGGCTGCGGAACAGGCTGCTCAGGCTGCCCAGAGTTCAAGCAGTTCATCAGGCGGCTCTTCAGGCAGTTCAAGCAGTTCGGGTTCATCAAGCTCAGGTTCAGGCTCTTCAAGCTCAGGTTCATCATCTGTAATTGTTCCGTCGGGTTCGGGCTTTGCATGGCCTACACCGGGCTTTGTAAGCCTTTCATCAGAATGGTTTGAGGACAGAGAAGTTTATAACCACGGCGGAATTGATATTGCCGGCGCAGGCATCATGGGAACTCCCGTTGTTGCGGCTGCCGACGGTACTGTTATCGCAACCAACAGCAGTTGTACACACAACTGGGGCAAGAGCTACAGCTGCGGCTGCGGCGGCGGTTATGGTAACTATGTAATGATCAGCCACGCGGGCGGTAAGATGACAGTTTACGGTCACCTTACAAGTCTTACAGTAAGTACAGGTCAGTCTGTTTCTAGAGGACAGGTTATCGGCTATGTCGGTTCAACAGGTAACTCAACAGGACCTCACCTCCACTACGAATGCCGTCTTAACGGTGTAAGATACAACCCGATGTCTGAGTATCCGTACATGTGATAATTTCTTTGATACATACACAATTTGATAATTAATTTAAAAGCCTTCGCATATACTTAAATAAGTAAATATGCGGAGGTTTTTGTTTTGATTACTTCATTGAATGTTGTGTTTCCCGAAAAGTGCGGGAAAATAAGGGGATTTTTTAACACGCTGAGGGGGGACAAGGTGTGCGTTGAAATCAAGAGGGCAAGGGGCGTAAGCGTAAAACAGCTTACATACATCTGTCGCAGACAAAAGGTCAATCTCAATAAAATTGACAGGGCAATCGGCAATCAGCGTACAAGACTTTTGTGTTGCGAAGAAATGACTTTTCCGAACGACAGCGGTTACAAGCGTTTTTACTCGCCGTTTTTTTCGGCAAGACTTTGTACAAATATGGCGCTTTATGCCCTCAGCAAATTTGACGCTCCCGAAAGGCTGACGGTCGGAATTTATGATCCCGACGCACAATGCACAGACCTTGTTTCATTTGTGTTGAAATATACGGGCAATGCCTGTATTATCACAGACAACGAAGATGTGTTCTATAATGAGCTGAATACCATTGCAGAAAAAACGGGTGCGTGTGCCGTTGTTACCCATCACCGTGAACAGCTTTCAAATTGCGACCTTGTCATTGCACCGTTTGAAATTGAAGAAAATCTGCCTGTAAAAAATGATGCGGTCATCCTCACAAACGGCAGACCTAAGGAAAATATAAAGGGCTTTGTGTATTTTCGCTATTGCTTTAAAATGCCGAACGGTTTCGCACTTTTGCGGCCTGAGGGATTGTCTGAGGAATACTTCTGCTCAGCACTATATACACTCGGTTCGCAGTACGAACTCGGCTCAATTATTCCCGATTTATGCCGTAATGACAATGAGGCACAGACAGTGAAATCTCTTTGCAGTTATCTTGCCCGTTTTGCTTGACAATCGGTGTGAAAAAAATTATAATAAATCTATATGCAGTTTTTTGCTGATATGAAAGAATTTTATACCGTATGCACGCTTGTGCAGGTGCGGTATTAACTGAAAGGAACGATATAAAATGGCAGCTAAACCAACAATGCTTACTGCGGAAGGTCTTAAAAATCTTGAAGAGGAACTTGCAGAATTAAAAAATGTCAAGCGTAAAGAAATTGCAGAGAAAATCAAGGTAGCCCGTTCCTACGGCGACTTGTCCGAGAACAGTGAATATGATGACGCAAAGAACGAGCAGGCTATTATGGAGGCAAGAATCGCTACTATCGAGTCTATCCTCAAAACTGCTCAGATTATTGATGAGTCCGAAACATCTAACGATAAGGTACACCTCACTTCTGTTGTTACAATCGAAATGGTTGGCACAGACAGACAGATGACATATAAAATTGTTGGTTCGGGTTCTAACGAAACAAATCCCGCACAGGGCAAAATTTCAGACGAATCACCTGTCGGCAAGGCTCTTATGGACAGATGTGTCGGTGATGTTGTTGAGGTTGAAACTCCCGGCGGCGTAAAGGCATTTAAGATTCTTGAAATCTCAAAGTAATTTGTTTATCTATTGAATTTTAGCTGACGGATTCTGCTTTTGCAATCCGTCAGATTTATTGATGTTGAAAAGAGAGGAATGATTGGAAATGAGTCAGAAGCCACAGCAGACCGGCACAAGCGATGTTATCAAGGTCAGATACGAAAAGCTTGCCGCCCTCAAAGAAGCAGGCAGAGATCCGTTTGTAATTACAACAAGTGCCCGTGATGTTCTCACGGAAACAATTAAAAACAATTTTGAAGAGTACGAAAACAAAGATGTATGCGTTGCAGGCCGTTTGCTTTCAAAAAGAGGCAAGGGCAAGGTTTCGTTTATGGACCTTTGGGATCGTTCGGGCAAAATCCAGATTTTTGCAAAGTTTGACGATCTCGGTGAAGAAGAATACGGTTTCCTTAAAAAGTGGGATATCGGCGATATCGTTGAAGTAAAGGGCTTTGTTTTCAAAACGCAAATGGGCGAAATTTCTGTTCATGCAAAAGAGGTTAAGCTCCTTTCCAAATCACTCAAACCCCTCCCCGAAAAGTATCACGGTCTTACAAATACAGACCTTCGTTACCGTCAGCGTTATGTTGACCTTATTATGAATCCCGAGGTAAAGGATACCTTTGTAAAGCGTTCAAAAATTATCGGCAGTATCCGCCGTTACCTTGACAATCAGGGCTTTATGGAGGTTGAAACTCCAATGCTCGTTGCAAATGCCGGCGGTGCGTCGGCTCGTCCGTTCCTTACTCACTTCAACGCTCTTGACGAGGATTTAAAGCTCAGAATTTCTCTTGAACTTTACCTCAAAAGACTTATCGTAGGCGGACTTGAAAAGGTTTACGAAATCGGCAGAGTATTCCGTAACGAGGGTGTTGACACCCGTCATAACCCTGAGTTTACTCTTATGGAGCTTTATCAGGCATATACCGACTACAACGGTATGATGAATCTTACCGAAAACCTCTATCGCCATGTTGCACAGGAGGTTCTCGGCACAACAACAATCACATACAACGGCATTGAAATGGATCTTGGCAAGCCGTTTGAGAGAATTACAATGCTTGACGCTGTTAAAAAGTATTCAGGTGTTGATTTCAACGAAATTCATTCTGATGAAGAGGCTAAGGCAATTGCTAAGGAAAAGGGTGTTGAGTTTGAAGAACGCCACAAGAAGGGCGACATCCTCAACCTTTTCTTTGAAGAATTTGCAGAAGAGCATATGATTCAGCCTACTTTCGTTATGGACCATCCGATTGAGATTTCTCCGCTTACAAAGAAGAAACCCGAAAATCCCGATTATGTTGAGAGATTCGAGTTCTTTATGAACGGCTGGGAAATGGCTAATGCGTATTCGGAGCTTAACGATCCGATTGACCAGAGAGAGCGTTTTAAGGCTCAGGAGGCACTTCTCGCACAGGGCGATGATGAGGCTAACACAACCGATGAGGATTTCCTCAACGCACTTGAAATCGGTATGCCTCCGACAGGCGGTATCGGCTTTGGTATCGACAGAATGTGTATGCTCCTCACAGATTCAGCCGCAATCCGTGATGTTCTCCTCTTCCCGACAATGAAGAGCCTTGATTCCGACAAGAAGCCGTCGGGTATTCCGAAAACCAAGGACGCTGTTGTTGAAGAAAAGATTGATTTTTCAAAGGTGAAGGTTGAGCCTTTGTTTGAAGAATATGTTGATTTTGAAACATTCTCAAAGTCAGATTTCCGTGCAGTAAAGGTTAAGGCTTGCGAGGCTGTTAAGAAGTCGAAGAAGCTTTTACAGTTCACTCTTGATGACGGCACAGGCACAGACCGCACAATTTTAAGCGGTATCCACGCTTATTATGAGCCTGAAGAGCTGGTTGGAAAGACTCTTATCGCTATCACAAATCTTCCGCCGAGAGCAATGATGGGCATTGACTCCTGCGGTATGCTCCTCAGTGCAGTTCACGAGGAAGAAGGCGAAGAAAAGCTCCACCTCCTCATGGTCGATAACCATATCCCCGCAGGTGCAAAGCTTTATTAAAATATGATGTAAAAATGTACCGTTTACAAAATAGATTGATGCAGAAATCGGTGCAAGCAAGGAAAAATCGCATAATTAGTGCAATGAGTGGGCAATTCCAATCGGGATTGCCCATTTTTGAAATAAGGAAAACTACAAGACTAAAGTTAGGAAGGAGAAATGCAGATTATGGGGTTATTTAGCAAATTTAAAAAAGAGAAAACAGCGGTTGATTGGAGTAATGCATATACTGCAACACCAAAATTTTATGCTAAACCAGATGGTAGTCCGTTTGGAGCAATAGCATTAACAGAAGGTACAGAAACAATTCTACCTAAAATGCCACAAAACGAATATGCTGTAGATGGAAAGCGGGTGGATGATTGGAAAATGGTACTTGTAAGTACAACAAAAGACGGTATTATTGGGGATTGTGATTATCAAAAAGCTTTAAAGAAATTAGAAAAACACACATTAGACTCTAATGAGAATACCATTTTAATTAAAGGCTTATCTTTAGGTGAATTAGAAGCTATTGCGGAATAATGGTTATCAACCTACCCTTTGAATAATAAGATTTTGGAAACAGAATATTTCGGACTACAGCGTAAGTGCATCTGATTATTATTGTAGAGTTTTAAAAAAGGAAAATACAGTATTATATGTGACAGCATACCATGATTATGAGGATAAGGCAAAAAGTGTTGTTAAGGAATTGAGGTATAAATAATGTTTGTGTTTAAGAAAAAAAAATGCACAGAAGAAACGATTGGATTTATAAAAAAGAAACGATGGAATGGTGATTTATGGTTTCTGACAGTGGAATACAGTGTAGATGGAAAAACGTATATAGTAAAAGAACAGTTAACGTATCATATTACAAAAAAACATAAAATAGGTAGTATTCCTGTGGGAGTTCATGCAAGTTCGACAATTGAAAATATCGAAGTGGGAGCGAGTATACGTGTTAGATATAATCCAAACAAACCAAAGCAAAGTTATTTGCCAGAGAACAATGGATATCATATCTCATAATCTTTTGCAGTCAAAATCGCAGAAAATTAGTTGAGCTAATAGTTAAAGTTTGAATAGGAAGTTCAGGATGGTAAGAAATTGCACATGACAAAAGTGATTAATAGAATGATATGTTGCATATACTGGAAGTTGGATGATGAGGATTGAAGTGCTATAACAGTTTGGAAGGCCAATATTAATTATGAAACAATTTATGGAAAAGACTGTCTTGAAAAGATCTTT
>ENA-OROO01000209-OROO01000209.1-human-gut-metagenome-genome-assembly--contig:-NODE-209-length-41046-cov-35.484911_pt1 | contig 41046 bp, 46 predicted proteins | sample MGYA00242130_ERZ509052 | MGnify/ENA primary metagenome ERZ509052 (study PRJEB26280, sample SAMEA2338730) | human gut metagenome | biome: human gut; feature: human-associated habitat; material: faeces... | reverse complement strand
ACTGTCTCCGGCAGCTTGCACTTGATGCCAGCTACCTCGTTCTGCAGACCTGCCAATACCGCATTGATAGGAGCTACCGCCTGACCAACAATCTGAGAAGTCATGGCAGAAGACTTAAAGGTACTGTTCTCTTCACGCAGAGAATCAATCTTGTTCTGCATTTCGCGCATCTCAGCCTGCTTCTGACCGTCAACGATGGTCTGAGTGCTTTCCTTGATAGCGTTATGCAAATCGCAAGTCTGTCGCTGGGTTTCGTAAGCTACGTTAGAGAAGCCACGCTCCTGACCATTAGCTACATTGTTGATGGCATTCTGTAAGGTACCAGTCTGCTGACAGATAGCCAAGCGGTTCTCGCAGCAGCAGTTTGCAATCTGCTGAGCAATCTGCATGTTACCCTGCTGCAAAGCATTGATGGTCTGCATGCCACTCATACCTACCTGATTACCTACACTCTGAACCTGAGAAGTCAAAGCAGAAATGGCATTCTGAATCTGACCTTCGGTACAATTGAGCTGAGTAGCCAAATTGCTGAGCGCATTACGATTACCACCGATGGCATCCATCAAAAGGGCACGACCATTGTCGTTGTTAATCTCGTTAGCAAGACCGCCACGACCGTTATTGCCGAAGCCACCCCAGCCATTACCGCCCCAACCCATAAGGAAGAAGAGGAAGATAACCCACATGAACCAACCACCTTCACCGCCGAAGCCATTGTTGCCCTTCATAGCGAGAAGCACATTTGGATCTACACCCTGCTTCTGGAGCAGAGGAGCAAGAAGTCCAAGCATTCCATTTGAACCTCCGTTTTGGTTTTCACCAAAGATGTATGTCTTAGATTCTGACATAATAAAATAGATTATTCGTTTCGTTCACTATTGAACTTGGTGCAAAGTTACGAAGAAGATGAGGCTCTGCCTAACTATGCTCAAAATAAAATTTTTGCCATTAAAGCCTCTGTTCCTCAGCATTTTATGCTGAGTCATTTCCTGCTCATTTATTTAGTAAAAGTCTAAACTATAAAGAAATCACCCTCAACCCGATACAACCTATCAATATTTTCACTACTTTTGCAGGATAACAATCGGTATAAAATTACAATGCATGAAGAAACTTTGGAACTTTATTAAAGATTTGCCAGTCCAAATTTTTGGCGCATCAATGGGAGTGATAGCTATGACAACAATGGCTATATTCTTTGCCTGTATGATAGCTTCCGCTATCGTGTTGGTATGGGAAACTGCATCTTTTATATTTCGCACAATTAATCTGGGATTAAAGCATTCATATAATGTTTTGAGCGTAGAATATCAAAGCAACAATATCCTATTTATCAAGTATATATGTATGATGTTTGTTGTGTTTGTATTGTTACTGCTTCTTTTTAGGTATATATATAAATACAAGAGAATCAAGAAATCGGTTTCTCATTTTTATATTCCTTATGTGGATTTGACAGAAGCGCAGAAAAAATTAATTCCTGAATTATTTGAGCAGTATGTAAAATCTGCTTATTTAAGTATGAAATATGGTGTAGTTTCTTTGAACACTATTTTAAATGACATAAAGCAGGATATATCCAAACATGAATTATTACACCCTAGTGATATTAGGTATATTTTACATAAGATACCATACCAAAATTATGAAGATTTTGGAAGGTCAATGTCTTTATTGGAATGGTTAGACTATTATGCAATTCAAAAGGAGATTGGATTTGGTAGCTTTGTTGGAGATTTATCAAACTATCAGCGTGACTTGATAACGGTCAGCGTTCCAATTATTGAGCAGTACTTTATTGATAGTGTTAAACATGGTATATATGATGAAAAATTAATTATAGAAGACATAGATAACAGATTTGGTTCCGTTCTCAAAATTCTTTGTTGGCAAGATAGAAGATTTTTTTTGTCTTTGATACCTAATCTATATTGTACTATTGAAGGCGTAAGCTATACTCTGCACGAGTATCTAGAATACGCAAAGGAAAAGAAGCCTGCTTATATAGAAGGAAATATATTTAAGAAGGAGTGAGCCTTGCGCCCACTCCTTTCTTTATTTATTCCAATCTATCCAGTTCATCAACCGCATCCATCATAATTCTGTCAATATTCTGATTAGCGAAGTTGATGCTCTCGGTATCAGAAGACTTATCTCTGAGCTTCTTCCATCGCTTCATCTGCTTCTCTGCCAGCTCTATGATTCTAACCTTGGCAGCCTCCTTGGAGTTTTGGAAGTGGAAATACTCACCGATATTCGTGATTCTCTTATCAATCGGAACGTTCTTCGATTTCAGGCGGTCCACGTTGGCCATGGTCTTTTCCATTTCGTCCTTGTAGTTATACCACTTGCTCTTGGTTCGCTGCAAGCTACTCTGCTCACTAGGTGTATAGAGAAGAGAGCGAAGGAAAGGAATATCCTTGGTTTCCGTGTCGCTTCCGTGCTTAATAACACCGATAGCACGCTCAGTAAAGGTAGCCGCACCACCACCTATGCCACCGATGTAGTGATTCAGCATACTAGGGTTTGTTACCATATCCAGGAAACTATTACCCAGCATATCTTCATTACCCTTGGCTACATCGTTAGTCTGAGCATTCACCCATTTATTCACAGCCATATATCCGTCAGGCACACCCTTGTAGGCTCTCTGCCAAGCAGGGGAATTTTCATTCCAGTCACCACGTCTTTCAATCGGCGCACCCTTCCAGTCGGTGTTTAACTCCCATTCCACGAAAGGAGATAGGGCAGAAGGAGAGATAGCCTTGATCGTCTCGTTCAAAGGCTCCTTGCCAGCCGAAGAGTTACCGAGATAGTCCATTACCGGCACAAGCTGCGACATACAGCCAACGGCATCCAAGGCAGGGTTCTTCTGTCCGCTTACATTTGGCGAGAAGGTCAAGCCAGCCGCCAAGTCGCCAAGACCATAGAAGGCTCTCAACTCAATAGCAAGCGGAATAGTAACAAACTGACCGCCGCCCTTGTAGATGCAGAGATTGTTTCTTCTCACGTAGTCAGGCAACTCGCCGTATGGGTCCTTCACTCCCTTTCTGTCCTTCTCGTCCTCACTCGCAATCAGCACATTGTTACCAAGTGCAGCCAGAGCACCTAGGGCAAAAGGAATGGCAAGCATATTGATAGAAGTACCTACAGGATGATTCTTCAAGTTCTTCACAAGCAGATTGGTACTCTGAATACCGGCATTAAAGAACATAGAATAATGTCTGAGATAGCTAGCAGAAAAACCATAAGCCCATCTTCTCTTCTCCTCTGCCCAGCTCATTTCTCCATTCTTGAAACTCTTGATGGCATCACCGCTACCATGGCGGTTGAAGTTGGTAGATACCTCCTTTGCATCATAGACCGAACGGATGATAGAGCGGTTACTGTCTCGGCTCGCACAGTAGGTAGCGAATCGTGCGATATTCTCAGCCACCTCGTTGATGTTCGCCAGATTTCCGAAGAAGAAGTCACGAAGGGCAGCACCGCCCTTGTCAATCTTGCTTCTTTCGCTCTTCACATCTTTCTTATACTCCTTGGTCCAATCCTGCATGTTCTTGATCTGAACCCAACCAGTTTCGCCGCCGTTCTCCATGAATTCCTTGAAATATCGCTGAACCTTGTCAGAAGTATCAAGTGTTCCGTTACGATACTTAGCAAACAAGCCCAAGCCTGTAGTTCCGCTCAAATCCTTGAAGCTGATATTCGATGCACCCTTGTATAAGCCCAACTGCGCATAGTACTTCGCCCAGAGCGCACCATATCTTGCACCCTCCTTAGAAGTAACGTTGCTCGATGCAAACTCCGCATCACGCATGATGTTTCGCATCACGAACTCAGGGTTATAAGATGTACACAACTGTGCCATCATTCTTGAGATAGAACTCAATGGTTTCATGATTCCCTTGGCGCCCGAGTTCTCCAGCAATCCATTCAGAGCCTGCGCCGCTCTAGGATTTCCGTTGATAATAAAGGTATGGGTCCTTCCGGCAATCTTTACATCTACGATATGCTGCGATTTATTCTCCGCTCTTTGGAACTTATAACCTATCTTGTCTCTGCGATAAACCTTGTATGCCATACCCTGTGATTCCTTCATCTTCATATCCTTATTGAAGTCTGAAACAATCTGGTTGATTTCGTCGGCCGTAGCATCCTCAGGAATATCAGGGTAGCGCTCATAGACGATGTTCACCACTGGGTCCTTCTCATACCAGACGCTTGTTTCGGTAATCAGATTATTGCCCGAATTGTTTCTCGCGAATCTTGCGAAAGCCTGACGGATAGCATTCATACCACCGTTCTTGATGGCTCTGTTGCCCATCGCACCAATCTGCGCCAGTACGTTTGTTTCACTCAGATACTTGTGACCTCTCGCTCTCATGATCGTGCTTCCGATATAACTCTTCGGGTCACCCTGCTCAGTAATGTATCCATAAGTATCTTCTGCCGTAGCCTCATCATACTTTCTCAAAGGCACATACCAGTTGAACATATTCGATACATGACCATGCAATTCCTTGCTGATGATGCCATTCTTGTAGTCGCTGTCAATAGAATACTGGGTAGCAGCCTTCACCTTATCCCAATAGTCCTTTACAGCTCCCTTCTTGATGCTCTCCATCTTCGCTTCCGAATCCATCACGCTCTGAATAGCCTCGGCATCATTGTAAGGGTCAGAAGATTTCGTCACCTCCTGAATAGCGTGCATACCCGAATAGTCGTGCTCGCCAGCCTCGAAGTCTGCATCAAAGTGATTTCTGATACTCTCGTCCAACTGTCTGTAGTACTCCTTCAGGTCGATGTTGCCAGCCTTCAACTCGTTGTCAAGATACTCCTTATCGCTATAATAACTGTTTTCCAAGAAGTCGGCATCCTGCTTTTTCTGCTCGTCCATCCTCATATTTCTAAGGAAATCACGCACAAAGAACTCTCTGTTTCGCTCCAAACCATGCTTGGTAATCATGTAGAGATTGAAGTTGCGAATCTTCTCATCATCCTTCTTTCCGTCGAAAGCATCCAGCACATCGGCCATGGCCTTGTCAAGAGGCTTCATCACGTTGCGCTCAAACATCTGAGCCGCATCACTCATCGCACCCTGCATGGTGTTCTGCAGCATATAAGGATTCTCCGAAGAAGCAATATCCTCAATCTTCTTGTCAGGCACAATCGCATTCATCAACTTCTTCAACGAAAGCATATTGTCCATATAGCTCTCGGTGAACATATAGCCATGTTCATCAAGCGAACGGTGGTATCTGTCAAGTGCCGTGCCGGCAGATGGGGTAGTACGGAAGTGAATCTCACCATCTGTAGCCTCATTCCACTCAGCCTTGGTAAGATTATCCATACTTCTAACCTTTCCGTCATTTCCGTAGAACATACCATCATGCGCCACGACAGCAGGCATACGCTCATGGTCGAGACGGTATTTCACCGCCTCGGCTCTCAGTTTCCAATAAGGATCGTTTGGATTCTTCTGCAAGTTCTTGCTCAACCAGAGCAGATACTTCACATCTTTAGTATTAGGAGCAACACGATAACCGATTTCGTGAAGGAAATCAGATACCTTATTCTTGATACCATTCCAGAAGCCAGCTTCACCCTTTCCATCCTCGGCGAGTCGGGCGATACCTTCCTCAATGGCATCATAGATATTCAGAGGATTGAACTTTCTCTCCTCATCCACCAGCTTCTTCAAATCCGCATTCTCAGGCTTATCCAAGTCATACCATACTTCACGAAGGAACTTATCGAATCGTTCATCACCAAACAACTCTCTCATTCCCTTGTGCCCAACCACCTCATGCCAGATAGTCTTCTCAGCAGTATATCGGTCGTGGATATTAGGCATATAAAGATGTACCTCGCCAGTCTTCTCGTCATACCAGCCAGTTACCTTTCTGCCTTCTTCAACAGCAGCCTTAGCCGCCTTGTTGGTGATTTCATCAACCGATGAAACCATGTTCACCTTTGCACCAGTCTTCTCTGAGAGTTGTGTGATATGGGAAGACACAGGAATGCTAGCCTTTTTGTTAACAATCTCATCGTTAAGCTCTGCGCCTTTTTGGAATACACCGTAATCAAGATTTCTGATTACGTTCTCCAATGCTTTATCAAGTCTGTCTAGATCGGTCGTTGTGTCAACGTGGAATCCAAGCATCTTTTTTATAGCATTGAAAGCTCTTCTGAACCATCCTTTTTGAGCAGGAATCTGAGCCGCTATCTTTCTCCATTCTGGATTAGCCAACTCAGTTATCATTTCGGCAGGATTTGTTAGCGCATAAGGTTCGGTTCCACCGATATGCTTATCAAAGTAAGACTTTATCTCGTCATACAAATCAACTACCTCTTTAGCTGCCTTTCTTTGTGATTCAGTAAGCAAGTCACCATATCCTTTTCGGTAAAGGTTGATGATGTCAGACGTCACAACGTGCAACATTTCGTGGCAGATTGTAGAAGCAAGTTCTTGTTTGCCGAATTGAATTGAAGATAAGAAGTCTGTATCTATCAATATGTAGTTCTTTGGATGATAATAATATCCCTCAGTATTGACCTTTTTATAAGCCTCACCTTTCAACTTTGTTCCAAGAACATCAACTAAACCTTCAATGCGGTCAAAAATCTTTTTAACGTCAGCATCGCTGTTGTAGTCATTAAAAATCCTTTCAACCTGTTCCTTGCTTGCCCAATCTCCTTCTTCGAGACCATACTTTAATCGGATATTATTGAATCTTTCGAGAAGATATTCTTTAGCTCTTTGAGCTGCTGCCAAAGAGAGCGCCGTTTCTTTGTAATCTGAGAGTACCCCTTTTCTGCCGGATATTCGCACACTATCCCCTTGTGGAACTCCACCCATTCCTCTGGAGTCATTTCCTTCGGTTGTTTCGGTTCCAATAGCACTTTTGATTTCGTTGATGTCTGATTTCCTGTTGAATCCATATCTCTGTTCTATATCTTTAAGTTTACTATCCAACGAGTCAATGACAGATTTTAGACCTTCATACTTTTGAATAGGATTTCCTTTTTTATCATATTTAAAAGTATCAATATACTGTTTTGTAGCATATTTGTTTGCCTCTTTCTCTATGTTAGGCTTTTCAGAAGAATCCCCATAAAGTCTTTCAACCTCATCATCGAATCTCTTTTCAATCTGCGAAGATACATTTTTATCTACATCTTCCGGAATGATTCTACTATTCTTAACATCTTTTGTATCTGTTTTAGAATACTGCAAGCCTCGGTCCTCACGGAAGTGGGTGCCTGATTCGCTATAATCGTTAGGAGTCTTAACTTCTACGCCCATACCATTCAGAACATTCAGAACATCTTTCAACTTCTCTGCATCGAATGTTGCCCAGAAGTTCTTACCCTTCGACTGGAAGTTGTGGCCATGAACCAAATCAAGCAAATCTTGGTTCAGGTAATACTTGCCTCCTTCTTTTCTGCTGGCAGGAACAAAGAGTGTGTACATAGAACCGAAATTCTTTGTTAATCTCAATGCGCCATCTGTAGAAACAAGCTCTGTGCCACTTGTTTTCTTGGTGAACCAATCATAAGCCTTGGCGATTGGCATGTTGCCCGTAATCTCAGCCGTACTTACGCTGTCAGGAACCAAGATACCCTGCTTTACCTTGCCATCATCTGTAGTGTAAGAAATCAAATGACCAATAGAACTGTTGTCAGCCAACGCCTCCAACATGTTTCCTGTAATGATACGTCCTGTTGTACGGTCTTTCTTCGGAATCATTCTATCCCAGGTATCCATGTTCACAACCTTGCATTCCTTGCTGAACATTTCTGAATCTTTCTGTATTCTTTCAAAAACTTTTTGTCTGTTCAGCGGAATCTCCACACGCTTTCTTGAATCGGTGGTAGCAATAACGATAGAGGATGAACCAACACTGTAGTTCTTGTCATACTTGAAACCAATTACCCTACCAAATTCAGGATATAAAGATGTTGACAATTCTTCCAAATACCAATCGTTAGACACGCTGATCGTCTTGTTCGGGTCGAAAATAAAGAGAGGATTGACGAACATATCATATTTTGCATTTACATTCTTAATCGCATCTGATAACTTTTCAGATAGTCTTCTCTTTACATCATCAACAGCCGCATTTACTCTTGTCTTGATTTCTTCTTCTGTCAAGACATGCTCACCCGGTTTAAGCTCTTCGCCCTTATCAAGCTTCTTCTGAATCTTGGCATTTTCCTTTTCCAAAGCAAGACGAGTACTTTCTTCTACCTTGGCAACCTTCTTTTCCGTCTGTTCTGCCATCTTGGCTTTAGTGTCCTCTATCTTGGCTTGCTGGGCAGCTCTGATTTCGGCAACCTTATCATTTCTCCAAGTTTCATAATCCTTGCCGTCGAGCATTTTCTTCTGGGCATCTTCTACCTCTTCGGCTTTCATAGGCTTTCTGAGCACGTTCATTTCAACGGTCTCAATATAGGTGTTGTCCGCAAAGGCATTATCGCCGTTAGGGTCGGAACCCTCCTTCCAAACCTCACGTTTCAATGTCTTAGCCTCTAATGGCATGTCTGTCATTTCAAGGTCGTTCATGCCCATATCATCCAGCTGCTTAATCTTCTGGCTATAGCTGTCTGATATATCTTTCAGAACTATTTCCTGTTCCTTTACTGGAAGCAAGGTGAGTCGCTTCATTACCTCATAGGCAGGAGAAGTAATGTTAGGCTTCATGTCAGATTTCAGTTCACCAATAGACAAACCGTCTCTGGCATATTCCATGAATCCCCAACCTAATGGGTCTGCAAGTTTATTGTAATATTCAGGATGCTGAGCCATATACTGCAGAACAATCTCATCACCATACTTATTGGTGAAGTCTTGCACATCTACCTCATTAAACTTGCTCTTTTGGGATGATGTAGTGTTGGCATCAAGAGATTTCAGCTTATTCTTGAACATCATCATCAGACGTTGCTCGGCAGGAATAGCAGAAACCAAGTACACGTATTTACCACGTCTTACCTGTCCGGTGCGGTCAATACGTCCGCGAATCTGCACTTCATCATTAATATTACCTTGCATCTGTGCAAATATCATGGTGCGTTGTCTCTGGTCTTTATACTTACTGGAAGCATGGAGAGAAATGCCGGCAGCGGCCGAGCGGTTGATAATAAGTGCATCAAGGTCACCATTGTTGAAACGGTCAGCCAAGGCATTCTTGTTTTTGTCGGTTCTGTTCTTTCTGATAACCTTACCGTTTTCCGTATATACCATTTCTGTATTTCGTCCTGTCAGCTCGCCAACCTTATAGCCTGCTTCTTCAAGACGATGCTTGATAACATCAATAGGGCTGATGCTTAGTCCACTAGATACAGATGCTATCTTCTGCTTGATCTCATTATATCGGGCAACAGCTTCTTCGCCGAGTTCTTCAACTCTCAGCGTACTGTTAACTTGGTCGCCCATATCGTTCTTTTCCGTATATCTCAGAATACCCTCCAAGCCCTTCATAAGAGTAGAATTAAGGTCTGGCATATCCATTTCAACGCCCATTGGGTACTCATCTATCATACTGCCCATTGTATTGTTGACAGCAATAACAGGTTTCTCTCCGTTCTTGATAGCCTCAATAGCATAGTCTGCTACCTTCTCTGCCTTGATAGAGAAGAGAGCCTGCTGAACCACATTGTAAGCCTTGCTTGCAAAGGTAACGTTGCCAATACCCATATCCTTTGTGCCTGGAGTATGGTCTACGCTACCTTGAATAAAGGCAAGATCATCACTCATCTGTCCGAGCTTGGCATCTACATAAGTACGCTGGAAGTTCAGAATATCGTTGAAGATTCCGAAGATATTATCAAACTTGTCTCTCTGGCCTTGAATCTCCACTTCGTTCTCAGTCAAAGGATTCCAGTCAATAGTTACGCCGGTCATATCTCGTTCACGGCGAATCATCTGACCGCTCTTTGTTAAGGCTTGACTCATGATTTCTTGGAATACGGCTCCACCTTTCTTGATGGCATTCAGTACCTTCCAAGAATCATCACCCTTTTCTCCTTCCTCCTTATTCTTGCTGCCCAAGTCGGTCTTCAAGGCATATAGCTTCATGGCATCAGGAGTTTTAGCATAGGTAGCTGAAAGGAATGTAACGCCCTTAACCTTCGGCAATACGTCCTGAATAAATGCGCTACCGCTTCCTTCTCCTGCGGCATCATGGCTTTCGTCAAGGATAAAGACGCTGTTCTCGGCGATTCTTTTGATAGCATCACGCTTCATCTGACCATTGCGGTCCGTTGCAGTAACTTTCTTTTTCGCCTTCCATTTTCCACCCTTAAACTCTTCCATACCATTTCTGATTTGCGAATAGGTGGTGAGGATATAATCATATCCTTCTGGCAACTTTCCGTTTTCTGCAATATATTTCAGTACGCTCTCTGTTTCAGTCTTGCTTGGAACCTTATATACAACCTTCTGCTTTCTAACAGTAGTTGTTTGTCCATCAAGACCTTTCACCTCTTCGTCATAGTTTACCTTGATGTTTCCCTCGTTGCTTGATGCAAGGATGAATGGACGCAACTCTGGGCTGCCAATATCATTCAAATCACGGTAGGTGTCTGAGAAAAGATTAGCCTTTTGAGTAAATGAAATAGGGATTCTTCCTTGTTTCACGGCGTATCGGATGATGGCAGCAGCCTGTCTTCCCTTACCAATACCTGTCTGGTCGCCGATAATGAAACCATTGCCCTTTTCCATCTGCTTCAACCCCAAGGCTACCGCATCAATCTGTTCTGCGGCCAGATGCGCATAAAGGTCTTCCTTGTCGTTGTAACCAAGGTTATCTACCAAATACTGGTCGGCATCGCCTAATTTGTTAAGTACGTTATCCAATGCCTCCTTCTGTCGGGCAGGAACTACCGCACCGATAGAGTAGGCAGCGCTATGTGGCTGATACTTAACTTTCTCTGTTGTAAGAGACTGCTTCTTTTCTTCTTTAGGAGTTTCCTCTAATGGTTGTTGAATATGTCCGGACCCATGTCGTACTCCAGACTCTCGTCCATTTTCTCCATTACCATTTCGTAAAGGCTCATTTCCTCCAGATGGTTCATTTCCTCCTCGTCCGCTTCCACCATCGGCTGGTCCAGACTTTGGTACAGAAGTTTGTCCCCCTCTTCTGTCTGTGTTACTATCTCCATTGCCAGTAGCTTTAACTGGTCTTCCGTCGGCATCTTCTGATTGTCCCATAGATCGGGTGCTTGGGTCCAGCTCAGTCGGTTCAGAATTTTCAGGAGTTCCGTCATGAACTGTTGTGGTTCCCAATCTTCCTCGTCCACCATTCTCTTCAGTAGAATCAGAAACGTTTTCTCTACCACTTGGCTTGTCACCTTCTCGCTTTTCTTTTCTGCGAATATCCACTGGTTGTTCTGTGCTACGTAATATGTCATCTTCAATTCGTTTATAAAGTTCGTCATAATCTTTCACGGCTTCCGCTCTAGCATCCTTCTCAACTGGTGGGAACACCTTGTGTTCAGGATCATAATTGCGTCTTCCGTTTATTAATATAATACGTGTAGGGTAGCTGGTTCCCTGCTTTGCATACAGACCGCCATCCACATTAATCACGTCCTCCACATTATAGTGGCTATAGAGATAACCAAGGAAAGCCTTATCCTTTGGATTCAGACTTCCGTTCTTGGCGTATTCCGTCTTGCCGCCGATGATAATGGCAGCACGACCATCGTCCTTCATGCTCTCCAAGGCATTGATAGCCATCTGTCCTTCCAAAGAAGAAATCTTATAGCCGTCATACTCCTTAGGGGTAGCACTACCGAATGGTGGATTTGTCACCACCACGTCAACGCCCTTGTCTGCAAAAGGCTGGGTTCCGTCCTGACTGGTCACGTTCTTGAAGCCCTGTCTTCTCAGGTTCGCCAATCGCTGGGCATCAATGTCGTTCACATGCACCTTATCCATTGGCAGACCGATGGTAAGCATACCGTTACCGGCACTTGGTTCAAGGGCGCTGTCAATCACCTTGCCGTTACCCTTCACATACATGTCTGCAAGGAAGGCGTAAGGGGCAGGGGTAGAGTACTGCTGCTTCATCACTCGCTCAGAATCACGCTGATTGAGGCTAGGCTGATTCTCATAGAGCGTCTTGATACGTTCAAACTTCACGGCATCGTTGGTAGATTCCGAAGAAGCGATACCTCTTGCTCGCTTAACAATAGCTGTTTCAGCAAGCTCCTGAAGGTCTGTGTCCTTAATATCCTTCAAGCCGAGTCTCTCTGCTATCTTTCTCAGTTCAACAATACCGTTAAACTTATGCTTGAAGCCCAACTGTAGGTTTACGACATCAATAAACTTCTTCTCAGCCATCTTTCTTTCCTCGGCAGTCTTGGAGTCACCCACCAGATTCTCCTGATGCTTAGGCGAAGTCTTCTCGTAGTAGTCGGCCCACTCCTTCAAGCTCATGCGCTGCTCGCCATCACGATAGCGGATATTCATCATCTGCTCATAGATAGCATCCACGTCTTCCTTCTTAAAGAGCTTGGCAGCAGGGGCAAACTCCTTGCGCATTTCTTTCACCACGTCTTCAAGATTGTGCATACCTCTCTTGATTCTCAGATAAGCATTCTCTGCCATGGCGCTCACCAGCTTAGGCAACACTTCCAGCTGTCTAGAGTTAAGACCGATGAACGAAGCAGACACTTCATCCTTGCCGGCATTTTTGAGCATATCCCAAAGGTCATTAACCTTCTTGTTGGAAGCAGCCACTGCTGCATCGTCAGCAGTTTGCTGAGGCTTCTTTTTGGTTTTTGATTTCTTCTCCTTCTCAAATCCTTCTGCTGCATTCTTGATTCCTTCCATAGGGTCAGCAGATGGTTCCGTTTTTGGAGTCTCAACCTTTGGTTCAGTCTTCTGCCCTCTAGTCTTGGCAAAGATGCTTTCGTAGATAGCACGGTGCAAATCGTCTGTCACTTCTCCGTTCAGATAGTCAAGCGCAATATCCTTGGATAAATCGTCCACGTCAGCCTTCATAATCTCATCCTCGGTCAAAGGATGCTCCTTCTTGAACTCTGCTGCAGCCGCCTCAATTGGGTTAAACTGAGGGCCTGGCTTCTCTTCTTTAGGAAGGAGTGGGAGAGGACCTTCTTCATTCTTGCTGTCAATATACTCAGTAACCTCATTCAAGTCACCAAACTTCTTGCCATCATACTCGTAGTATGAACCGGTGTATTCTCCCTTATCGTTAGGCTCATCAACCTTGACAACCTCCTTGTCGCCATCAATCAGAATTTTCTGCTTCATGATAGGACCATTCTTTGATGGAGTCTCGGTTTCCTCGTCAGTAACCTTAATACGACTTTCAAGTTCTTTGTTTACTAAGTCGTCTGGTTCTTCTACTCTTGGTCGCTCTGCTTCTGCTGGTTCATTTCCTCCTGATGCTTCTTGTTGAGGTTCTTCAACGCCTGAAACATCATGGCTTCCTTCAATTTCTGAATGTCCTGTGCCATAATCTTGCCATTTTTTAAAGTTCAAATACTCGTTAATTAACTCTTCCTTGGTAGGAGCTGCCTCAAACATATTGCCCTCGCCAGTATTTCTAGCCTTAGCGATGCGGTTGTATTCGTCAAGCAAATCTCTGAAATCAGAAACCTTGCCCTCCAAGGCCAAAGCCATCATCTGAGAGATAGAAGAGTAACGCTTAGCCGCATCCTCACCGAACATTTCCGGTGTTCTCAGCAGCGTATCAACCTTATTGCCGCCCTGTCTTGCCTCATAGAGCAACTGGATAGCCTGATCAATCTCATCACGAAGAGAGAACTCGCCCAGTTTCATGTTGTCCATTACCGAGCGGATAGCGTTGATAGCCTTATTCTTCACCGTAGAGTCGATGCCCAGCATTCTGATAGTCTCTGGCTTGAAGATAGAACCCAAAAGAAGGTTCTTCACATACTCCCTGCCTTGTGCAGAAAGTCGCTCAGGACTATCCATCATCTGTGCCACCTCGTTCTGTCCGATGATGCCTTTATCTACTAACGTCTTCACCAAGTCATTTATTGCCTTGGAATTGTTAAAGAAAGCATCAAGAGAACCATTTCCCTCAATCTCGGCAACAATCGCGCCTACCTCGTCAGAAGTCAAGGTCTTAGCCTTGGCAACCGCCTGTTCGGTATTACTCTGAGTCTTCTTCTCATTTCGGTTGAACTTGGCGAAGGTAGCTGCATCGTAAGGCAATCTCTCATCGGTCACCATAACCAGACGAGGATGCTCAATACCGCTCTGCTCAATCTGTTCTCTTGTGAAGCCGAAGTTCTCGGCATTTTCCAAGAGATCGTTGATGTATTCGCTGTCCGTGCCTTCCTTTGCAGCCTTCTGTCCTGCCATCGTTCTGCCGTTGCCATCATAAACGATGCCCTCGTCAGACACCACTGGCACCTGCTCGATAGCCATACCGTTATACTTTCGGGCTATCTGGTCCGTATTCTGCTGAGCCGCCTTGTCGTGCTCATAGTCACGATCGTTCACGGTTCTGCCCTCAGCATCGGTAGGGAATCCCTCAGATTTCTTATAGTCGTTATTCACATCATGAGAAGGAGTAAGACTTTCTGCCGGAACAATCTCATAGTGTCCCTTAATCTTTGTCTCTCCGTCAGGCAGCATTCTTGTGCGCTTGTTGCCTACAAGTCTAGGTGCATTCACAAACTTCTGTGCAGCCACGCTGCCAGCCTCATGTGCGCCCTCAGTCTGTTCTGTCTTACCCACAGTCTCCGCAACCTTCTTGGCAGTCATGGTCTTCTTGATATTCTGAGCGTGCTCTAGCTGCTGCTTGGCAGCCTCAACGGTCTTAGTCTTCAAAGCCTCCTGCTCCATGATGTCGTTAGGCTCGGCGGTATAGTCCACCTTCATCTTCTCGGCATCCTTCAAAGCATTCTCAGCTTTCTTAATCTGTCCGTCCACCACCTTCTCGGCATTCTCCCCGAAATCCTCAGTAAGAATCTCCGCACTCTGCTCTGGAGTCATTTTCTCATAGTCAGGCGTAGGTCTTCCCTTGCTGTCCGTAGCCATAGGAACGTCTGAACCATCGGCAAACTTACGGGTTTGCTGAGGCTGCTCTACTTGTTGAACTGAGGCATCGCCTTCGCTAGCATTTTCCTCTGCTTCTCCATCACTTCCACTATTGGCATTGTCGCCTTTTCGAATTTTTCCATCTGTTTCATTGTTACTAATCTCTTCATTTTTATTTTCTTTAGGTTGAACTTCCTGCTGCGCCTTGGCTGCATCCTGCATCGCCTGCTCCTGTGCCGCCTGATTGTAAGGCTCAGAGTTCTTCATCTGCAATCTCTGACGATATTCTGCAGCAAACTGGTCGATAGGCTGGTTTTGGAGCAGAGTAACCTCGTCTGCCTTCACGTAAACCATTTCCTTTGTATTAGGATCTAAGCAGACGAGCATATCGCCGCTGCCTTCCTTGGCTCTACCTGTAGTCTGGTCGAAGGCAACATCACCCGAACCAACAAGAAGTGTTCTTCCGCTGCTGTCTTGAACATACAGAGCCTGCTCGCCATTCATCGCCTGACCGTTCAAGGTTCCGTGATAGCTCCAATCAGAAATAAAGCTCTTCACGTTTTCCTCGATGGCATCAGCAGTAGCCTGCTGCATACCCTGCACTCTAGCGTTCGCATTAATATATTGGGCAAGTGGGGTCAACTCTTCTTGTATCAATCCATTCTGAATGAGTGCATCGTAAATCTGTGCCGGCGTTAAGCCCTGCTGGTGCAATTGCTCAAAGGTTTGCTTGAACACATCGTTGCTATCCATCGCTGCATCAAGGGCTTGCTCTGCGTTGCGAAGATTGCGCAACTCATCAACTACCACGCCGCTATCCGGGTTGTCCGTTCCCAGACTATGCTCCTCGGCAACCGTCTTACCTTGGCTGGCAGACTGGTCTGCGTGTGGCCTCCAGCTAGGGAAAAGCTCATCTTCGAGTGCTCTCTTCACATGATAGAAGATTCTGTTCTCCTCATCAGTACGCTTCATCGGGTCCTTGCGCATGATTTTGTCAATATCAATAACAATGCTTCCTTCTTTACCAAGAAGTTCTTTGATAGAAGCCATGAAGTTATTAGTATAACCTTTGCTTTCTGATCTGAGGTAGCCAAGCAAACCGTTCTTATCTGCATACTTCGTCCAATCAAGATAGAGCGCACTCTTCTGGTTGCGCAAGTCATTAATCAATCGGGCATTATTCGGGTCTGTAATATCCTTATTCTCGTCATATCCGTTTTCCTTAAGGAATCTAAACGCTAGATTAGTGACAGTTCCATCATCATCTATGAACTGCATATCCTTCATCCTTGCGTAGCCCATCAGCGACATCATATCGTCATTATCACGATAAAGCTTCTGCTTGTAAAGGATAGCTCTGCGCTCATCGGCATTCTTATAAGAGGTACGTGTAAGCAGCGTTCCGTTCTTGGTGTATTCCAGAATCTGCTTGTTCTTCACGTCGTTCACGCTTCGGTAGCTTTTGCCTCTTGTCGTGTTAAACAAGCCCATGGCCGCATTCACCTTCTCCTTGGTGCTCTGAGAAACGTCTGGGTCGTTCATAAAATCCGTGTAAGCAGTCTTATACTTCGGGTCTCTTGGGGCTGTCTTCGATGCGCGGTCCACCTTTACGAAAGCATCCATCAGATTCTTACCCGATGCAGAAGAAATCAATTCATTCTTCTCGTCAGGAGTCAGACGAATATCCACGGCAATAGGGGAACCGTTGGCATTCTTTCCGATCACGAAATTACCACCGCTATTATGAGTAAGATGATGCAGAATGTTGCCCATCTTCACGAAGTTGCTAGGCTCGCCAGCCTTGAAAGCGCCCACCATCACAACATCTTCCAACCAAGTACCGAAGGAAATATCCTTGTCGCCGGTCACGTTGTCGGCAACCATCATGGTTCCAGCCTCAACGCCCAGACCGGCAGCCGTAGCACCAAACTTCTGCGCGCCATGAAGCAACCGCTCGCCAGTACTCTTCTCCATACCTGTAATACCGAACTTGGAAACCCAAGGAGACATGATTGCGCCCGAAATTCCAAACATCGCACCTGTTACCGCACCATGCTCAGCACCTTTCAGACCAGCCTCGCCGATAGCCTGCAGCGAAGTATCATCGCCAGTAGAAGCCTGATTCAAAGCAGCAGTCACACCCGAATATCCTGCAAGGTTCAGAGCACCTGTTGCTGTTCTGGTTCCCAATCCCGACATGATCTTCTGTGCCGTAGTCATGTTGGCCACCTTGAAAGCCATCTGTTGGGCGGTAAGCTTCTGTGCCGCCTTCATCACGCCAGCTTTCACCAGTCCGTTAGTCAGAACTCGGGTTCCAGTATTCACGGCAGCACTTGCGCCGGCACCGATTACGGCAAGCGAACCAGAATCAGCAGCCATGTTTACTGCAGTAGAAGCGAATCTCGTACCGATTCCCGAGCGGTAGGTTTCATCCTTGTGGCCGGCAACTTTCTGAATTTCCGCATCACCATCAGCAATAGCAATACCTTCCTGCAATCTCTGTCGTGTATCTCTAGACATCACAGATGGAGCCACCACCATACCGATAATAGAGTTACTGAGGTTCTTGGCAATATAGTCAAGCGCACCATGAGGCATGATTTCCTCCTGATTACGCATCGTCAGAGCCTTCTGAGCATAGTTCATAATCTCTGGAGTAACGTATTTGTCCACGTATTCCTCCACACTCATGTTCAGTTTCTCTGCGCTCTCGGCAATATGGCGCTGCATTCCCTTCTGAGAATAAATCTCATTGATTTTGCTGCTGAGATTGTTCATCAGAACGTTCTGGCGGTTCACCTGTTCCTGTGTCTGAGCATCACGGAAAGCCTGTTCCTTTACTGACTGAGGCGCATAGATGCCGCCCTTCTCGTCAAGGTTCTGCTGATACTGCTGACGTGTCAACTCCTGCGCCTCATTCATGGAAGAATCTACCAGTTTGAGCAGATCATTACCCAAAATACCTTCGGTCTGTCCGTCATTCCTTACGAACTTGTTGCCCTCAACCTCATACTGGGCGAATGCTCTAGCATCATCCTCTCTCTGCTGCTTGGCTCTAGCCCTGCGAGCTTCAGGAGTAGAAAGCTGCTGCATCGTCTCGTTGAAGTTCTTGGCAGTAGGGGTTATTCTGTTTCTGCTGATAGGGGTAGCTCTCTGCTGCTCCTGACGTGCTGACTGCTCTTGTGCTCTTTGCATGCGTGCGCGCGCATTGCTAGCCTGAGCCTGCTGCATCGGGTTCATCTGGTCGTTGCGCATGTGCATCAACCGCCAGTTCTGCATGTAGTCTGTACCAGAAGTAGTAGCCGTTCTAGGCTGCTGAGCCTTCTGCTGCTTTGGCTTCCGATACTGAGCTGCCACTTCCTGCGCTCTCTGCTTCATCGTCAGCTTCTTGACAGGCTGAACTGGCTTCTGCTGCTGAGGCTTCGGATTTACTGCATGAAGTCCGAGTCGCTGCGCAAACTCCTCATACGAATTACTGGAAACAGCACCGTCTGCGTGAAGTGCATCATAGAGCTGCTTTCTGTTATGATAGCCCTGCTTGCCCGGCGCATACACGAACTGTCGGAAATGTTCTCTAGTTCCCGATACTGCGCCATCGGCTTTCAAGGCGTTATAAAGTTGGTCAAATTTATCTCCAGCCATATATTATATATTAATGTTTATAATCCAAGTTTCTTTGTATTCTTATAGCCGTTCTTCGACTTGCCGGTAGGCTTCGGTCTGTTTCTCGCATTCCTAGCCGCATTCTGCGAAGCTGCTGCCTGACTGGTAACAGATGCACCCTTTCTTCTTGTGGTGGTCGTTACCTCTGCGCCAGTCTTCGGATTGATGGTCTTTGTACTGGTAGAAGTAGAAGTCTCGCCCTGCGGAAGCTTTCCGTATTCACGGTAGTACTCCTGTTCCCACATGGTCTTGTTAGGCTGATAGCGCATCTTTCCGTTCTTATCCTCAAACCAGTACTTGGCTCCCGAGCCGCTACCGCTCCTGCCTGACCGTCCACCGCCGCCACGCCCCTTATGGGTTGCGTTGTACTGCTGAATAGCCAGACGCTGCCTAGCCTGCTCATCCTTCACCTTGTCACGCTCCTTCTTATACTCGAAGTCACGCTTATCCTTATCCTTCTTATACTGGGCAGCAGCCTCATCCTTTCCCTTTCGGTACTCAAACTTATCCTTGGCAAGCTGATTACCCTCACCACGAAGACCCATAAGATACTCCTTATAAATCTGATCAGCCTGTGCTTTTCGGTTATCTAGGTCGAGATTTGCCTGCTTATAGGCAGCATCCGCATCAAGGGCAGCCTGTTTCTGTCTCTGAGCCTTGCGGTTCTGATAACCCTGTTCCATCATGGCAGTAGGGTCGTTGAACACCTGCAGAGGCGCACCCTTAGAAGTATTGATGATGTTTCCCATGTGGCGAATAGCATCGGCAAAGGCAGCGATATTCTCACGGTTGGTAGTGATTCTGCGGTCATATTCGTCAGGAGTCTCGCCCTCACGCATTCCCGGTCTGCTCTTCGGCATAATCTTGCCGAGCCAACTGAAAAAGCCGCCATCCCTCTGTTTAGGGTCAGCCTCAAACTCTGGAACCTGCTGCTCCTGCGGCATCTGAAAGCCGCTCAGAGCAGTAGAAAGCGTATCATAGCGTGGTGTTCCGTCAGCATTCCAACCGGTAGAAGGCTGCGGCATTCCCTCAAAGTTGCTCTGAGGCTGGGGAGTATTCTCTGCTGCATCGCCCATGTAAGGAGTCTGTACTGGTCCCAAGGCAGGGTTAGCATTACCGTTGCCCTGCGGAACAAACTCTTCCTGCTTAGGCATCTGGGTGAAGTCTGTAACAGGTGCTGCGCCAGTCTGAACAGTATGAGCCTCAAACTTACCGGTAGCACCGCCCCCATTCCCGAAGAAGTTAACGCCCGCGGTCCCTCCATTAACCCCCGCGACCCCTCCGTTGCCTCCATTCATCACCTGATCATAATCGGGATATTTCGCCCTCATCAGGTCATGCACAGCCTCAGGATAGCCGCCGATAGTTACCGGCTTCTTCCTAGGCTGCTGCGTATTCTGATTATTATTTACTGCCATAGCTTATTTTTCTTCTTTAATAATAATTTCGCCAAACAGAAGAAATTGGTCTATAACGTCATCGAGTACTTTAGAAAGTTCTTCTTCGCTATACGCCATAATCCAACACTTTTTGAAAACATCTGAGGTTACAGGCTTCTTATGGACAATAATCTCAGCCATCTTATGAACCATCTTTGTATTGCCATCAAGCTGCTTCTTCAACTTTTCACATTCATCCATGCGAAGTTTAAGATTATGCTTGGCACCATCATATTTCAAGCTAATATCATCCACCAAGTCTTTCTGAGCCGCCAACTCCTTGCCCAAGTCTGCAATCACCTCATCCTTCTCTGCAATCACCTTCTCTTTGTAAGCGAGAGCACTCTCGGCACTCTTTAAAGCCTGAGCATCAATCTTGTCAACAATCTTTTCTGCAAGCTTCTTCTTCAACTTCTCATTCTCCCCAACATACTTAAGACCTAACTCGGCAAGATTCTTCTCACGAATCTTTGAAAGACGAAGTTCCTCTGCAACGTCAGACAAAACTGCGTTCTTGTCATGGATGATGATGTTCAACTTGGAAATCTCCTTGCCGAGACGCTTAATCTTCTTTGCCTGCTCAGCAATGGTTTGCTTGGAAGAACTAGCAATTTCCAATATGTCGAGCTTTTCATGCTCCAGCTTCTTGATCTTCTCAGCCTGTTCGTCAACCAAGGCTTTATCGAAGTATCTCGCAGGAATCTCACCTTTTTTCAAATCCTCATTTTCCTTCTCCAGAACTGATTTTTCATAATAGAGTCGGCTGATACTGTTCTCCTTCTTCTCTACAAGCGAAAGCAAACGAGTAATCTCTTTATTCTGCTCGTCAATCTTCTTGTTTTTTTCTTTCAACTCTCTGGTGGCGTAAGTCAACCCTTCAAGATTCAAATCGGAATCTCTGATTCTACGATTCTCAGATTTCAATTCCCGAAGTTTGTCTTCTAAAGAATCTACAACATATGCATACTTTTTACATTTCTCCTCCAAACTCTCAATCTTCTTTCCCTGCTCATCCAACAAGGCATCGTTGAACTGGGAGGCTGCTTCTTTAAGGGCAGTGTTTACGCCAGAATCTTCCTTGATGTGGTTCTCAGCAGAACCGGGAGCCTTGGTATTCTCTTCATACTCCTTCTTCAAACGTTTCTCACGCATATTGTAATCATGTCCGCTGATGGATATATAATAACCTCCCTTGGATAAAACACGGAAAGCTTCAAGCACAGAAGGCTTCTCATGCTCAATCCAGCCACTCTCGTCAAACTCAAATGGCTCTGTTGACTTGTGAAGACTAATCACTGCAAACTCTTTCTCCAATATCTTCTTTGCTTCTTCTAATGTCATAATCTATTTTGTTTTAATGTTTAACTTTTCGTGAACATTTCTATTGAGAAACGCACTAATTCCTCAAATGTGAAGGGAATGTTATCGGCTTCATCTTCATGAGCCATATTCCATGTTCCCTTCTTTAGTTTCGGAAGGTTCTTTATAAAAGGCTTTCTGTTTATGTAAGCAACAGCTAAACCTTTTGGTCTATGATGCCTTTCGTATTCTTTTCTACCACACAGAATAATCTTTGTTCTATTCATAATCTATAATATTTAGTATTATTAACACTTCCCGAAAATTCAGGGGTGGGGAAAATCGGAAAACCGAAATCCAGAAAAAGGGGGTGGGGGAGGCAGAATTTCTTTATTTGTATTATTCTACTATAATTAGCAACGGTGGTCGAAGGGGGTGGGGGGCTTGGGGTCGCCTGTTGTGCCTCGTCCACCTTGCCTGTCGCTCATCCGCTCCACCTCCTAGCTGCTACCCAAGCCCCGACAAGCCAACTGCCTTCTTCAAGCGGTATTGGTTCTTCTCCTCGGGAGTCATCATGCTCTCAGCCAAGTGGTCTTCGGCAGCAGAATGAGCGGTTCGGTCTTGTTGTGTTACAATTGTGTTATCAATTGGCTTTCCATTTGAGACTAAAACGTTGGTTTTCACCGCCTTAGTACTTTCGAGTTCTGACCCCAATTGGTTCACACCGAAATTGAACATCGCATTTGACGCATTTTGAGCCGCATCGCTAGTGTTCTGCGCTTTCTGCTGCTCGATTTGCTGACGCTCTCTAGACAACTGCTGAGTGTTCTGAAGGTGAGCGTCCTCCACATGCTGCTTGCGAGCCGTGTCCTGTGCCGCTACGTTGGCTATCGTATCGCCCATAGCCTTGTTAGCTGCCTCCTTCGCCATCGCCACGCTTGCAGCAGTTCCACCGCCAACGGCAGCAGCGCCATCAGCCTTGCGAACATACTCGTCCTGTACTTCCTTCGCCCTTCTCATGAGGTTCTGACCCGCTTTCGTGTCAAGGTAGTCCGTGTTGTAGTTCTTTTCGTACCAAGCCTTCTCAGCGTTCGTTCTGTACGTGTTCTCCGCTTGCGCCCTTCTAGCCGCCTTCTTAGCCTTGTTAGCGCCAAAGAGAGAAGACGCAACACCGCCAGCCAAGGCAGCAGCGCCTAATATCCACTCCTTTTTGTCCGTGAGTACAGGACAAGAGGTCAAATGCTTTGGGATTTTTGATAATATTTCCGTCATAATTGCAATTATTTGATGTTTCGAGGACAAATATATAATATTTGAAGGTTCGTTTTGCCGTGTTCCAACCTCGTTCAAAATCGCCCAAAATCCCACCAATTTCTTTCTCGGGGCGCAACTCACCCCTTTCCCTTCTCCCTTTTTGCCCTCTAGAGTACCAATTTTGTAAACATACGTGATTATTGTAAAGAAAAGACAAGCGGTTAATTATAAGCAAGTTAGTTTGAGTTGTTTCCAATGGAGAATAAAGCCATGATGTAAAGAAAGTTCTTATTTCATAAAAGAAGATTCTTTGCAAACAAAAAATGGGGTTTGCATTAATAGGTACGCACGCACGCAAGGAGTTCGTTAGCAAACTTTAACTAGGCGCATTCAACCTTCTTGAATGGTTTTCACCCACAATCAACGCTAAACTCGCTCATTTCTGCCGATTTTTGCGATTTTCGGGCAGTTGGTCGGGATTTATCCCAAATTCGTGAGTTTTGAGCCGTTTAAGAGCCATTTGCAAGCAGATTAGAGCCGATTTTGTGGGTTTTTCGTAGATTTCATGGTTTTGTGACGGATAATGCGCTCATCTAGAAATAAGGCTTTTAGAAGATGATTTAGGCGGTTTCTATTTTCCTAGTTGGAGAAATATTTTTTCCTAGTTAGGGAAATTGTTTTCTTTGGTTGTGTGGTTCCCTGTACTCTCTCTTCTCTTGTGTGTTCTCCTTATGGGTGAGAGTGAAGAATCCTCGGGGGAGATAAGGGGGCAGCGCCCCCACGGGCGCAAGCGCCCTCCCCATGCCCTGTGGGGCTGATGCCCTAGAAGTCTTCTTGCACGTAGTTGTATGGCCCATACGCTATAGCTGCGCCACAACCATCACTCCATTGCGCAACATAAACCATTACGCCATACTGAGAAGAATCTGTAGGGTCAACACCTCCGATGAAATAAGTAGAACCATCAGTTTTCGTTCTTTCCTCCATATCATATTTAGATAACATACTGGCTAGTCTCTTTGCCTTTAGTCTTGCATCCGCAATGGACGAGCAATCACAAGCCATAATGCAATTATTAAAATATCCCCTTCCATAAGAATCGTACTGAAACTCAAACATTATGCGACTAAAGAACACACCACCATAACTTTTGTTGTAGTAAACTATCTCGTTTTTGTCCGAATTGTCACAATATCCAAACTTGTTTTGAAGTGCATTTTTGGTAGTACTATAAGAGCTACCAAATGAAACACCGCAAACTTCCCTCTGTGCAAAGCCGCATAAAGCGACCATTAAAAAAAGTAAAATAAATAATATCTTCTTCATCTTGCTATAATCTTTAGTTCATCAACTTGCTTGAAGAACTCATCGAGCGTGTCTGCCGTGTAGTGGATGCCCTTGTAGCGGATGAAGGAAGAAAAGCCGCCCTTGCTCTCCTCAATATCTGTAGCCACCTCTTTAGGTGACGCAATCAACTGCCATGTAGGAACGCCCAAGGCATCAGCTATCTTGTCTAGCGTTGCAGTTGTCAGCGACTCAGCCTTCACCATTTGTCCTACCGCTTGTTTGGTAACTCCCATTCTCGTTGAAAGGGTTGTGTTGGTCAACCCTTTACTTTCCATGATTTCTTTTATTCTTAATGCCATATAAACTATTTGCTTTCTGTTATTGCGTACAAAGGTACACATTATTATTTAAAGTAAAGTGGTTTCTTTACTTAAATAACGTTAAAGAAAAGCATTTTCTTGCCCGAACATTTGGCAAAGTAAAGAATATGCTTTATCTTTGCACTCGAAATCAAGTTGGTTTGATTTCTCAAGCGTAGCAATGGCACATTTAGAGATTTTGGCTAGTAACGAACGCTATACAAATAGGTTAAGTAGGCAAAACACTGAGGATGATACAGGCAAAACACCGAGGACATCGTACACCGAGTTAGTTGCCACTCTCAAAGCGACAAGACAAAGAAGTCTCAAACACTCATCACGCAAGATGTAAAAACGCTAGTTGTGTTAGACTAGAGAAACATCGAAACACGTCAACCCACGGACGTTAAACTAAGGGAGTTAGGTCACATGTAACTTGTGAACGTTGGGCGCAAACGTACACCTGCACTTTGTATGTATAACATTTTAACAACAACAATTATGGCAAAGTATTATATGGAAGAAGTATTCAGCCTTAAAGATGGCGGTTACGATTTCGCACCATTCGAGTACGAGGATGACCCATTCGAGTACGAAGACGATGAAGAAGTAAAAAAAGTTTTCAGTGACTACGAGTACATCGAAACAACAGACGTATGGCACTCAGACTTACAGAAAGATGTACATACACTCATCTTCAATATCTCCAAAGGTAAGAAAAAGGAACTTTGGGGAGTGTTTAAACAATAGTAACAACTGGGGGGCTAGCAATAGTCCCTCTAAACCATAAGATTATGGAAACAACAAAGATGTGTTTATTAGAATTGACTAAGGCTGATGCTATGGTATTAGCCAACGTAATTAGAAGAACTGCAAACGAGAATCCATTTCATTGGAAGGAAAGCAGCGTTGAGAAGACAAGAGACCTGTACGATAACGTAATCGCTCAGTTGTACGACTATAAATATTAAAGACAATGAAGAAGGAGTTAACAAAAGCGGAGGTGGCTTGCATAAGAAGAGCGCTGAAACACTTTCAAAATTGGTTGGGCAGCGGTGAGGATCCTGTATTGGACTACCTAGTAAGTAACTTTTAAAACATAAGACTATGGCAAAGTTAGCAGATTATTACATTTGTGACCTTCGATATACCGAAGAAGGTTACGTAATTTTAGACGAAGACGAGGTTCACCCTAACACATATGAAGACAATGATGAGTACATCAAAGAGTTTTGGGGAGAATATCCGTTTATAGGGAAGTTCCCTGTAATGTACAGAGGTAAACTTGTTGATGTACTTGTGTTCAAAGATTTCGAACAATACTTTGGAGTGTTCAAAGATGAAGGCAAGTGTATGAAGGACTACATAGTAGTGAAAGACTACGTATGCGAACCCGACAGGAAACCCGAAGTTGTTGCACAATTCGATACTAGAGATAAGGCAGAAGAGTACTCCTTACAACATGAAGGTGTATATTGGGTGTATGAAATGAGCAAGGAATGGTAAGTAACAATGTGGGGAGATAAGGGGGCAGCGCCCCCACGGGGCGTACGCCCCTCCCCACGCCTAACGGACAAAAGACTATGTTAAGATGTAATTTCGTAGAATACCGCAGAATCGAAAGATATGCGGACAGAGTAACAATGGAGCCAATATGCACGGAGTACCTTAACGACAAGGAACTTGAAATGCTGAAACAAAGCCTTAAAAAGCAAGGCTACAAGTATGTTGGACGCAGCAAGGACAGATACGACAACTATTACACGTCTTATGAGCGTAAGAGTGAGTATTCAACAGAAAGTTGTGAGATTATCATCAAAGCAATAATAACAAGATTAAAATAAACGATTATGGAAAAGACAATAACACTTACAGGCGGTGAAATATATAATATTACATCAGCTATTAACGATAGAATAATCCTTCTAGAGGAATGTATTTCAAGCCACGATGATACTCCTGTAACGCACAAGCGATTGAAGGAGTTTAAAGAGATTATAGCAAAGTTGAACTATTAAAACGATAAGAAAATGGAGAAGATAATAACACTTACGAGCAATGATATTTGTATCATCACACTCGCTTTACTAGATAAGGCGATGAATATCAAGAACTCAGCGAAGATATGTGGTATAACCCTATCTTCACAGACGTTAGAGAGACTTGCTAACATGCAAGAATTAGTTAACAAGATTAATGATTAGGATATGGCAGTAAAAAGAGACTACAAGGAAGTTTGCAACGCATTTGACAACTTGCGCCAAGCATTAGGCGATAGCAGAATGTTAGATAACCTGTATCAGTTTATCGGCACAAATGAGTTAGCCGATTACGTTGAACTTATCGCAAAGGACGAGGATATTTATTTAAGCTATGAAGGCGAAATAGATGAAACCCGACCTTATGACGATGAGGACGAAGATGAGGACGAAGAAGAGGAGGAAGAAGAGGAGGAAGAAGAGAAGGAAGAAGAGGAGGAAGAAGAGGAGGAAGAAGAGAAGGAAGAATAACTAACTAGGTGGGGAGCAATCCCCACCGCAATACTACAAGATTATGAGAAAGAATAAAACTTACGAGCAGCAGAAGAAGTTCTATGACGCATACAATAACTATGAGAGTTTGGGAGCTATCTTCTTGCTTTGGCTTGAATGTGGCAACAAGACCGCATCACAGATACAGGAGAAGTACAGAGAAGGCACAAAGGAATGTAAGGAGTATATTATGGAAGACCTCTTCCACCTTTGCGACAAGAAACAATTCTATCAGTTCGTTAGAATCTTCAACTTTGGCAAGAAGTAACATGAAGCGGTCAGCGAATAGAGGAGCACATCACGTTCAAGCCGTGAGACCGCACAAGTATAACAATTAATAAAGAAACAGAAATGGAAAAGAATATTTGTTTATCTTGCAGATTTGCATTCAGAAATGGCAAATGCAATCGACTTGTAGTATCTAGTATGGGTATGAATGACCGCCTTGGCAGTTACTATAAGAAAGACAATAAATGCCCTTATCATGAGGAAGGAAACGATTGCAGAAACAGAGATTATGAGCCTATTAATTTTTATAATTCATAACAATTAAAAGAAAGGAAATTGATATGAAAGTACATCACGTAGCACATTACGAGTATGGCAGCAGACCGCACTCGGAAATGAGAGAAAAGGAGTTTCCTACACGTTGGGAGGCCGAGAAGTTTTGTGAGGAATGGAGGAGAGACCATTGGTATTTTGGCGGTGCAGCATGGGCAGAAAGCATAACAGAGCCGAGACCTATAACCGCTAACGATGTTCTCGCAGCCGCAGTAATCAAAAAGATTTTAAGATATTAAGCAATATGATAAAGAAAATTTTAACTTTGAAAGAGTATTGGCGTCTATTCAACGAGATAAGCGACTATCTCAGAGAAGACCATGACACCATTACCACAAAAATCAACGGAGTGGAATATATAGTGTACAAACGCCTAAATCCCGACTATTTGGAGTTTCTAAACAACGAAACGAAGGAAGTCACTTTTGTTGATATTATAGACGAGCCAACCGAGGTTTCAAGTCTTTTGGTTCAGTCAGCAGTAAACGAAATAAATAACAAGAAAAAACATGTTAGGGTATGGACATCACAATTTATGTATTAATCTTCTTAGTTGGCAGTCTTACAGGCTACAGACTGAGAGCAGCAAAAGACATGGAGGACGAGTAATATGAAAAAGAGAATTAAGATAGTTTTGGTAGTGGCAACGATAGTTTCCCTACCACTCATGGGAGCCGGAATGCAGCAGAGCAAGAGCGAGGAGAAATCTTTGCTTGTAGACTTCATCGAGTATTGCAAGACATGTGAGAACCTTAGGCAAGTTGATCCTAACAAGGACTACACCCAAGCAACACTCCATGAGCTGAAGAATGCATCACGTTTTTACGAGGAACAGGAGAACTTTGCCGACTGCACAGATTATCAGCAGCAAGCAAAGATAGACGAGATTATCGGCAGAACTTATGATGCTAAAGTCATTAACAAGTAAAGACTATGAGCGCAGATGATTTACAGAAGTTAAGTGACCTTCTTCTAGCTTTCAGCAACGAGGAGGCCACAAAAGGAGAACGTATCGCCATATCAAGGGCACAAGCAATCGTTTTCCGATATTATTTATCAAAGAAGTTTGGAGCAATTTAAATTATAGGAGATAAAATTATGAAGACAACTAAGGCAGTTAAGATTAGTACAAACATTGTAGGCGTTGAGATTAACACCATACAAGACGTAGTTAAGGCACAGGCAGCCGGACTCAAACTTGTAGACAAGGAAGGTTGGGAATATAGTATTTACACCATAGATGATGAAGAGACCGGAGAAGAGCGAGAGCCTACAGAACAGGAAATCTTCGAGCACATAACCAAAGACCTCTCAGAAGGCAAGGAAGTGTACGCATGTATGGAATTATCGTCTGATTGGGAAGTACAGGAACGAGCAAAGACAAATCTTAAAACCAACTTCTATGTTGGGCAGCAGGTTTTCACCATGCGTGATAACAAGATAGCTGAGATGAAGATTTCTCGCATCACCATTGAGAAGAACGAAGACAAGGAAGTCTGCAAGCTTTTGTTAGGTTATGATAGTATATACACCAAGGGTGTAGACGTCTTTGCCACCAAGGAAGAACTTGTAGAAAGTCTGATGAAGGAGTAAGTTTAACACGAGGGAGAGAAATCTCCCTCACAAAACATTTTGAGTATGACTAATTCAGTTGTTAAAAATCTGTTGGATAAAAAGGATTGGAGCAGAATCATTTTCCGCTTTCCTACATCAAGCTATACTTTGTTCAGTAGCGAAAAGTACGAGATAGATAGTTTCTGCATCTATATTCACGATATGTCCAGAGAGTACAAGGAAGTCTTAGACATAGCAAGTCTGATTTCCATGGAGATTAAGAAGAAGAGTTTTGAAGATATTGTAGAGGAGATGTAAGCGTAGACAAGAGCACTTGTCTTGAGAAGATAAAATAGAAGTTGTTGTTGTTTTATATATAGGGCGAATGCGGTATTCAAGCCGCTACAGATGGTTGCAACGTACCATCCGTCCACCAAGTATTAATTTTAAAAGAAAGGATTTGATTATGAAAAGGTATGTAGTAGAAATCGTGGAGACAATTACCTACAAGATGGAATGTTCTGCCGTTTCACCGGAATGCGCTGAAAGGTTCGTAAGAGACGTGTACGATAGTGGCGTTTTGAAAGGCACAGGCGAGTTGGAAAGTGTTTCGTTTGATGTAGAAGAGAAGGAGGGCGAGTAAGATGAAGAAACAGAAATTATTTGTGTTGATTAAGCACGGAGCAGACAACCAAGACTATTCGGGCGTTAATATTATTGGAGTATATCGCACCAAGACCGCAGCCAAGGAGCGGATGGCAGAAGAGGAGGATAATATCCTAGGTTTCTACAAGGAGGAATATCCCGATAACTATGAAGTGTCTGAAGACAAGGACGAATCATCATGGAGCTGCTCATGCAAGGATAGTATTATGTTTGATGAGTTGTTAATAACAGAAAGTGAATTAGATTAATATGAATAAGCAAGAATTTATCTTCGTCTTCCCTCAGTCGGGGGAGACGATAACAAAGAAAATGAATCCTTTGGCGGTGAAGGATGCAGCCGTGAAGTATCTGAAAATGCAGAACGAGGTAAGAGGAGACATCTGTATCATCAAGAACGCCCATGAAGATGTTATAGCCATGGCCTACGTGAGCGACATGATGAAGGTTTCCTTCTTCACCGAGGATGAAAGTGTAAACGACATCAAACCGATAGGAGTAATCGAGGAAGGAGGGGAGAAATGAGCGAAATCAATTTCAAGGCAATACGAGTAAGAACAGGTGCGTGGGTTGATTGTTCCCCAACTATCAGAAATAGCGAAGTTTTTTCTAACCACAAAGAACTTGGCGTAATAAACTCATATTTGATAGACACCAACACCCTCTGCCAATTTACAGACGCACGGGATTGTAACGGATTTCCTATCTATGAGCATGATTTGCTCAGATGTGAAAAGACAGGCAGCATCTATGAAGTAGTGTGGAATCAAGGCAACACTAGTTTTAGTTTGGTCGATACAGAATACCCTGTTCTCTATCCAACAAATACTTTAGGGAGAATGTTGCGTAATAGGCAACTAAAAGTTATCGGCAATAAATTCGATAAGAAAGGAGGTAAGCAATGAAAACAAGATTTGTAAAGAAGATTCTTCTCGGACCCGACAAGGGTAAAAATTTGTATTGGCTAAAACGAGTGATTAAAGCTTCTTTTGGTTGGAAAGAAGACCACAGAGTTGTTAAAGCACTTCAAATTTATCATCGCAAGAGAAGAAGAAAGGGGGTAAGCTATGAGTAAACAGGAATGGTTCGTGCTCTTTATCTTCTTATTCACGATACTGATGGCAATATTAGGTTGAGAATATGGAAAGGGCAAGAATCATAATCTACGATGATTGGGCGATACTCGATGAGACAGAGACCTTCTTCAAGGATAAAGCCTATCTTATCGGCATCGCCAAATCTACACTTCAGCAGACGCCCGATGCGGTAATTGCTGAAGTTTGGGTAAATGACCGGCTGAAAATGAAGTTCCGCATCAATAGCAAGGGCAAGGTTCAGCAATGCAAGGTCAGTCAGCATCCAGGGTGGGGTGGTCGCAGAGAGCGAGCCGGAGCACCGAGCAAGGGCGCAGCTGCCCTCATCTACAGGGTCGTGACGCATGTAAACGAAGAAACGTTTGAGTTTTGCGAATCCCTAGGACGCAACAAAGGCGAATGGATCAGACAGGCTATAGCCGAGAAACGAGAACGTGAAGACAAGGAAAAAGCAGGGCACTAGGCTCTGCTTTTTCTGTTACCATGTTATCATTCGGTCGTATTGCCTATGCCACATATAGGCAAGTTGTTTCTTATATTCTTTTATAATTTTAAAACGTGCCTTTTGTTTCCACTTGGTACGTCTACCTAATATTACATACTTAACATTCTCGGTATAGATGTATGCATGACCAACGTCTGTGTCCTTCTCTTCAGTCTTTGGGTATACACGTCTTTCAATACCATACCTAGCAGCCTTCTTTAGCTTTCGGGGAATGCGAACCTTAAAACCTCTAAAGAATCTTCTTTTCATGCTTACCTCGCTTTCTTCTTGATTTCATTCGGATAGGAAAGTAATTTTGTATTCGCCCATCCATATTAACAAAGCAGTAGTATATCCATTTAGTGCTATAATCACCAAGAAAAGACTTCAACGAATACCTGATTATCTTAGCCTTGCGCCTAAACCTGTAACCTTGACTTTCCCAATACGGACGAGCCTTCTTCATTTGCTTTTTAGCTTTTCTAATACTAGTCATACGCTACTCCTTTTTGTTCTTCAAAATAGAATACGATAGGCTTATTGAAAGAAGGAGTAAGCAGACCATAAGCGATACTCATACTTACTTGGAACTTTGCAGCACCTCTAAGCAAACCTTCGGCCTGTTCTCTTATAGATTCACGGAATTGTTCGATATTCATATCCCGCTTTCTAAAGTTACAGGCTCGGCAAGAAGGCATGTAATTCTCCATACTATCCTCACCATGAGAAACGACATACTTACCTTCCTTATCACTCCAACGAGGGTAACCGCCACGATTCTTAGGAACGAAATGGTCTACTTGCATATCTTCGAACTTTATTTCTTTTCCGCAGTATGCGCAATGATGGCCGTACTTCTCCCAAACCTTGATTCTATCTTCCTTTTTCATACGCAATAGTTTTACTAAACAAACCTTCTGCCTTTCAGAATCACCACTCTTTTATGGCGCTCAGCTGCATCATGCAATTTCTGAAGAAGTTCTTTCTGTGCCCAATACAATTTGGCATCAGTCAGATACTTATACATTACCTTTGTCAACCTTTCCATTCTTCTCTTTCATCTTAGCGATGCGTTCATTATAAGCATCATAGTCCTGTTTACTAATCTCAATAACACTCTGAATGATTACTGTTCCACTAACCATATCATCCTTGAATTTCTCTTCCGTACTAGTGATGATGTTCATGAGAGGATAGAACTTAATATCCTTTTCTTCCCCTTTAACGCTACACGTAACCGCACTAACGCTAATCTTGTCATCCTTGCGCATGAAGGAGGCTACTGCATAATAATATCTTTCAACTTCCATAAGCTATAAATTTTAACGACGAACTCTTTTTCTGAACTCAGCAAGCGTAGTTGGATATTTCGCTTTCGTCTTGTGATAATGCCTGTAGCGGTGTATCTTCCAAAAAGAATTTACGAAGTCCTTACATTTCTTGAAGGTGTAGCAACAAGTGCAATCCTTACACCTACCTGTCGAATGCGTCCAGCAGTATGCAAAAATGAGACGCTCTTTTATAAAACTTCCCATAAGCCTATTGTTTTTTTAATGTTAAGCCTATGATAGAATTAGCCAACTCAATAGCATGCTTAGGTTTGAAAAATCGCTTGTTCAAATCATCATGCAACTCGTCTGCCAAATTCCGTATGTTAGGGAGCAGATTCAGAATGCGAAGTTTGTCAGATTCGAAATTGGCAACCATAGCACAATACTTCTTACGCAATTCAATCTCTTTCCGGCTATTATCCTCTTCCAAGTCCCTTGTCTTCTTCTTATATTCCTCTTCCAAGTCCTTTGTCTTCTTTTCGTACACCTTCTTGAGGTCAGCTTTCTTTCCGTTGTACTCGTTGTCAAGCTTATTCTTCTTGTCGCCATAGGCTTGTTTTTCCATATTCCTATCATGAATGCTACGATTAACCTCATCTTGCATAGCCTGTTCAACCTTCAAGCGAACGTCCTCGAAGTTAATATAAGACTCGGATGATTCGATGGTTTTTCTTTGAGTCTCGTCATCCTCATCGTCACCCCACAATGTGCGAGGTTTATTAAAAAGCAAAGTTGTCTCCTTACGAAGAATAACCTTTGAGCCGCCTTTCAAGGATTCATTCAATTTCTTGAGTTCCTTAACTTGCTCTTCCAACTCTGAGTTGCGCTTACGTATAGCATCGTACTCAGATAAATCTACATTTACTACTGCCATAATCTACAACTTTTCTAATTCTTCCTGTAAGTCATTAATTCTCCTCTCGATGTTGGCGATAACCATCGCTCTCAGTCCTTTGATAACATCATTATCGAGAAGGTAATCTACATTGCGAATCTCGTTGTTGTATCTTTCTTCAAGATTAACTCTTAAATCCACATAATGGCTATTTGCAATCTGCAAAAGTTCTCTTTTATCATCAAGGGTTTTCTTCAGCCCAATAGCTTTATTTAAATCTTCTTCTTTCATACGCTATAATTTATCCTTTATATCATCCAAATACGATATAATAACGCATAGGAGGAATAATAATACTACTTTGAACATAACCTAATCCTTTGCCTTAAAGTTATAAATTGGTTTTATGACTTTAACTAAACGAACAGTAGGGTTTATGAGCTCAATAATTTCGTCCATAGGCTTGTAAGCCATAGGAGACTCATCTATTGTTTCTGTGCAGACAGAAGAAGTATAAATACCATTCATTTCTTTCAGATATTCTTCCATACTCAAATCCATCTTTGCTCTAGTTCTCGACATTAATCTGCCGGCACCATGAGGAGCAGACTTTAGCCAATCTTCATTTCCATTACCAACACAAATTAATGAACCATCACGCATATTCATTGGAATGATAACTTTTTCATATGGTCTGGCAGAGATAGCACCCTTGCGCAAGATATTATCACAACCGATATAATTATGCAAAGTATTAAAATAGTGATAGTCAGAAAGTCTACTTCCAAACAAATTAGCCAACATCTTTCTAGCAATGGTTCTCCTGTTTAAACCTGCATACGATATTGCATGACGCATATCATTCATGTAATCTTGGAACAAATCGCCCTCAATGTAACACAAGTCCTTTCTTGGAACAGAACATTTAGACAAATTCTTCAGAACATTTTCAATTTCTTTCTCTCTACCTTCTTCCTTTAACTTTTTAATAATAGAAGAACGGCTCTGCCCCTTACTCTTATTTAGGCAATATTGATAAGCTGCCTCTTGGTAATACTTACAAATCTTAACACCTAGGTTTCTGCTACCCGAATGAATTACGAGATATTTGTTTCCTTCATCATCTACATCTATCTCAATGAAATGATTCCCGCCCCCAAGTGTTCCTAACGAACGTGCAGCATAGTCGTAATCAACAATGCCTTTTGCTCTAATATGGCCAATTGCTTGTATCAATTTTGGTGTTTGGTTTGCAGATTCGTTCACGTTAAAGCCGGAAGGTATGTTCTCTTTGATGAACTCATCGACTTTAGCAAAGTCTATATCAACATTGCCTAATTCCACTACAAGCATACCGCAACCGATGTCTACACCAATAGTATTAGGGATAATCCTGTCCTTAATCTTGATCACCGTACCAATGGTACAACCTGTTCCGGCATGACAATCAGGCATGATTCTTATGTCGCAATCTTTATAAGCGTCACACTCAGATAGCTCTTTTATCTGCACAAGAGCTTCGTCCTCAATAGTCTTTGCGAAGACTTTAATATTTTCTAACATAATCTATAATTTTTAGTTCGACTTTCATTTAAGGGTACACCCCAACCTTTTCCGCACACTACTAGGGAGCGAGGATTGACCGACTTGAAATTTGGTTTTATATAATTATATATTTACCTACTCTAAGAGTACCAAATATCAAAAGTCTTACCTAGGTATAGAAAAGCCATTCCGCAAGCCTTCTTCATCCCAGTAGAATAACCTTTCGGTCGTGCGTTGCCTGTTGAGGTTGGTTGCTCAGAGCAGGACTGAAGGGATATATCTATCTAAGTTAGGGTCGTTTTATATATCGGCAGGTAAACCGAAGAGGACGATACTGATGAAACCTCGTATGTCTAGCCAAAAAACTCGGGGAAAATAAAAATCCCCAAGTCGTGTGACGCCGACCTAGGGATTTCGTGATTTATATTGAACCTATTGAATACAGGTTGAATATCGAAGTCTTATATCAATCGTCACATTGACGAGTGCAAAAGTAAGAAAAGTATTTGAAACCGCCAAATTTCAACTTTTGCAAAATATAGTTAAAAAGTAATGAAAAATTTGTGTTATAAAAATGTTATCACTATCTTTGCACCCAAAAGATAAGTGGCTGATATAGACAGTTTTGTGAGAAATTGGTTGTGACCCCAACGGAATCACTATAATAGGCAAAATGAAACTTATTTGTACAAAAATAGCGTGAGAGAACAATGGCAGTAAGTTGCTTATTCATAGGTACTTATCTCTGTTGTTCTTTTTTGTTTTTAAATATATTTTATCACTTATTCCTCTTTTATGTACTCTTTTTGTAAATAGCTGTTAATCAATATGTTATGAATTTGATGTATTGAGAAATCATCCATGTGTGTTACAAATGTGTTATCAAAAAGCGCTAATGTGTTACCAGAATAGAGAAGTTGAAATCCTTAATGACCATAATGACCGTGACCTTAATGACCGGAAATAGCTCCTAAACATTTACTTGTTTTTCAGATGAAACTCCTTTCTTGTCTTTGCCATTGCTTCCGTAGCCCTATCGTGGGTTTCTATCAGCAGTGGACTCTTGTGATATTGCACAATCTTGACCCCGACTGAGTTGTGCCTTTTCTTTTCCTCGATGCATTGAATGATCAAGTCTGGATTGGCTGATTTAGCCGTTGGAGTCTTGTCAAAGTTCTGAATATAGGCGGCATTGGTCAGGAAGAGAATGTCGGAACCTTCCGGTATTTCCTGCATTACCTTCACCATGAGGGTTAGCATCATGCGGAACTCCGTGGTGTGCAAGTCGCTGATTGCATCACGGCTGATGATGTTGCCGTTATGCTCAATCACAACGGCAGCACCACCAGCTCGCTCTTTATGACCATAATCACATGAGCCACCTATCCAAACGTAATATGTAGATGTATCTTGTGTCATAATTATTTTATCTTCAATGTCCGCAGATATTCCTTCTGCTCGGGCGTGATTCTGTAGCTCTCGATGGCCTTCTGAATGGTCTTGTTGTGCGTCCAGGGAGCAAGGCGTTGTTGCTCGATGTAGGGAATCGCCTGGTCCCATTGCTTGGCAAGGGCGGTGGCGAAGAACCAGGCTACCATCATCTTTACGTAATACTCTTCGCTCCTTACTGATGCAGGAATTTCAAGATATTTTGCCTTGAAGTCTTTATCCAGGTAATGAGACATAAGCGCCTCTATTCCAAAGCGACAAGTATAGACATGTGATGATTTACTCCAAGCCTTGATTTTTGCCAATAGCTCCTTCTTGTGTTTGGCAAACACCTTCGGAGACATAATGTCGCAAACAGCCCAGTTGTCCACGAATGGCAGGAAACTGTCTGTAAGACGAATGCATTCCTCGTAGTCCTTTACCTCGGAAATGAGGAGACCGTGAAGCATGTTCTCATCGTAGTATTCGTGAGGAAGCTGCTGAAGGAACTCCTCGCATTCTTTCTCCTTTGTAAATTCTTTTGCGAACTTGCGGAGCACAGGCACACGAATGCCTATGAAACTTTCCATAGGCACTCCCGGTGTCAGTTTCGCATGGAAAGCAGCATACTGCTTATCCTGCATGGTGAACAGTCTTTCTTGAAGTGAAGTCATAAATCTTATTGTTATTTTATCTTGTTATATTCCTCATCGCTCACAGCCTCCTGCCACTCGTTGGATGTGTTCTCGCCAGGTAGTTCAAAGGCAAGGTGGGCAAACCAGCTGTCTTTTGCGGCACCATGCCAATGCTTCACGTTGGCTGGAATATGGATGACTGTGCCTGGGAGGATTTCCTGCGCAGGCTTGCCTTCTTCCTGATACCAGCCTCGTCCGGCTACGCCTACCAGCATTTGCCCGCCGCCCTTTGTGGCGTGGTGCGTATGCCAGTTGTTACGGCAACCAGGCTCAAAGGTAACATTGAAGAATGGTATCTGACTGTCGGATATTTGTGCCAGATAACTGTCGCCTTTGAAGTATTTGGCGTAAGCGGTGTTGGGTTCGCCAATAGGGAATATCATCTCGCGCTGGAATGCAGACTTAGCGTCTTCTCCTTTCACATCTTCGTTCCATACCTCCTTTGCCAGATTGAAGGCGGCCCAGGCCTTTGGCCAACCTGCGTAGAAGGCGATGTGAGTAATAATCTCTGCCGCTTCAGTGCGGGTAATTCCGTTATTCTTTGCCGACTGCAAGTGATATTTCAGCGAGTTATCGGTGATTCCTTGGCTGATGAGCGAAGTGATTGTTACTAAACTGCGGTCGCGCAATGAAAGCAGGTCATTGCGGCTCCATACTTCTCCGAAGAGGATGTCGTCGTTGAGGTGGGCGAACTCCGGGGCAAACTCACCCAGCTGGGTGCGCCCTGCTGTCTGTACTATTTTCTTCATTGTATTATTTTTTTTATTCTTATCCATATTTTCAAATTCTTCTCCAGAAAACATCTTCGATGTAAAAAATAACAGTTATTCTATATATGCTTCATTATATTTAAGCAGTTTTGCGGTACTCGCTTGGAGTTTTTCCCGTCTGCGTCTTGAAAAAGCGGACGAAGTGCTGAGAATATTCAAAGCCGAGGCGCTGGCTGACTTGCGTAATGGTTAAGGTTTCATCTACAAGTAGTTGGCGGGCTGCAGAAAGCAGTCGGTCGTTGATCATACTCTTAGCGGTTCTGCCAGTCTCTGTCTTGACTAATTCACCGAAATATTTGGTAGAATAGCAGCATTTGTCGGCAAAGTAGGCTACGGTAGGCAGCCCTTCATGCTCCGCTTTCCGGGCAATGTATTCATCGAGCAGAGAGGTGAATTTCTTTACTACCGAATGGTTTATCTCCTCGCGTGTGATAAACTGTCGGTCGTAGAAGCGCAGGCAGTAGTTTAGCAGCAACTCGATGTTTGAAACGATGAGTTCACGCGAATGTCTATCTATAGGATGCTGAAGTTCCTGCTTAATCATTGAGAGTACATCACGGAAGATGTTTACCTCGGCAGCGGATAGATGTAGTGCTTCGTTGCTTGTATAGTCGAAGAACTCATATCGGGAGATGTTCTTGCCAAGCTGGGTGCGGTTGAGCAACTCGGGATGGAAAGCCAATACCGTATATTTGGCAAGCGGTACTCCTGGAATGGGTTCAACCTTAATCGACTGACCTGGAGCAAACGAGGTGACGGTCATCTCGTCAAAATCATATTCTGTTCTGCCGTATGACAATTTGCAGCCCTTGTTTTCCTTCAGGAAGAGGGCATAAAGTCCGTAGTGATGCACAGCCTCCTGTATCGGAGAGGTGTTCTCTACACGTGCAATGCTTACCAGAGGATGAAGTGTTTTCACCCCAATGTAGTCGTTGAACTCCTGTATGGTATTAAAGAATAATTCCTTCATAATCCTAAGCCTTTTAAAATTCTAAATTTCTTGGGTGCAAAGATACGCACATTCTCCAAAAGAGCTTATACCTGGTTTTCGGAAGATTTTACCATTATCGGAGATTTATTCCATTCTTCCATATTTCATTTCCACGCCTTCACATTACTCTTTATTCCTTTCTCATTTTTATCCAATTAATTTAATGATCTGTTTATCCGAAGCGTCAGGCAGGATTTCTTTCAGATGCTCGAAAATCCTCTGATAAGATTCCTGGGGAGTGCGATTGCATTGGCAAGCCTCCCTGCCATAGAGATCTTCGGGAGTATTGAGCAGCGACCAACCCCAGCCATATTCGTGATTGTGCTTGTCACGAGGATAGATGAAATCCTCGGTCACGATGTAAGTCGCCATTTCCAGTCGGGTGAGATAACCGTCAAACTTGCTTCTCATTCCCTTGCCGGTGAAACCGCAGGCTGCCCGAAGTTCTCTTGTGATGAGACTACCGGTAGATTGAAGCGTGCTGAGAATGGCTCCTTCTATTGATTCATCATCAGGGCGAGAGTATTTGCTTCTTCTGTAGTTACAGAAGTCCGGCCACCATTCCTGGCTGATGAATCCAGCCTTCTTGTTAAAGAACTTTCCGTACATACACGGCATTTCCTGAACGATTGCGCCCTTCCATTTCCATAGCGGCCAGTCCCAACCGCCTTCAGGAAGTCTTACGTAACCGCAGTCTTCCGCCACGATGTCTTCGGCTGAGAATCCTTCAATGCCACTATCAAGGAGAGGGAGGAAGCCGATCTTCTGGATCAGTTCTATCATGCCTGACGCTGAATATATTTCTGGAAAGTTCATAAGCTTCGTTCTTTATCTTATTATCAATTCATTCAGTTTATCCTCTCTGATAATCTTCGGCTGAGCCTTGCCAGCGAGAATGAGAATCTTTTTACCATTACGATAAATATGAAGCTGTCGTGAGCGAACTACGGCTGTCAACTCCTCATCATTCTGCATGGCTTGCCAGATAGGATAATATACGCCCTCAGGTTCAAACAACTTCTTTTGAAGATGCGAGCAGAGGTTTGTTGTATCAATAGTCATTTATTTCTTCTTTATCGTTCCATTAAATATTTTCCATTGCTTCTCAAATGACAAATCTTTTTCTGCCGAATCAAAGTAACTGATGTTGAGATTTTTCTCCCAAGGAATCCAGTTGCCGCAAATTCTGCCATCATGGGCGATAACAGGAAAGAAAATGCCATTATTAGTGTATGCAGAAGGCATTTGATGCGGATGGATTACTAATTCCCGGCTTTTATAACCAATCAGATATTCATCAAAGGGAGCTATCAGATGAGTCTTCCCACTTCTGAATCCACGTGTTCGACATGATTCATGCAGGTAGAACCGATAGTCTTTCCATTTTTCAACCCTCAGTTCTGAACCAAGCAACTCAATGCCTCGTTGGCAATCAGAAGTGCTCAGTCCTGACCACCAGACATAATCTTCGAATGTGGCTGGCGAATGGCTCTGAAAATATTTTCTTGCCAGAAGCATCAGCATTTCATCACGTTCCAGCCTAGCTGTTCTTGGAACCTTCTTTTCTGTGAGACTGTATGTCGCCTTTGTAGGAAGAAGATTGCCGCTGCAGAAAGTACCGTTCAATTCGTTAAAGCGAATGTGGTAGGATAGGCGATGTTTGTCCATGATGATGCCCTTTTCGAGCAAAGCCTCGTTCAGGTCTTTGCTTGTTACAGACTGCATCTCATCGGTTTTTTGAACAAATATCTCGTGAATCAGATTGAGCTCAGAATCATCGATGCTGATTTTATTACTCTTCATCCATCCTTTTACAACAGAAGTTGCCTTAGGTGAAATCAGGTCCAGCATCCACCAATAGTCTTCATTTGAAACCAGTTGCCAAGTGCCACGCAGCAGGTGAAGACGGACTATCTTACCCTCATCGTATGCATTCTTGAATGCGAAGGAAGAAGGTTTGCGAGTACGCATCATCACAGCCCATCTTACCATCCGGTAATCCTGGGCTTGTATGGCTCCAAAATGAGACACCACCTTTTGGGGAGTATCAAATTGAGGGCAGATGAGCTGCTGCGAAAGCAGGCGTATTGCTATTGGATTCATTGTTTCTGAGTCGTTAAAATTACGTTGATTATTTCAAAGCCTTGCCGTCGGAGAAAGCGTTGCCGACTTTCTCGCCCAGCTGGATATAGCCGTGATGAATAGGGTCGAAGACAATCA
>ENA-OROO01000199-OROO01000199.1-human-gut-metagenome-genome-assembly--contig:-NODE-199-length-41917-cov-12.761813_pt1 | contig 41917 bp, 59 predicted proteins | sample MGYA00242130_ERZ509052 | MGnify/ENA primary metagenome ERZ509052 (study PRJEB26280, sample SAMEA2338730) | human gut metagenome | biome: human gut; feature: human-associated habitat; material: faeces... | reverse complement strand
GCACGCCGTATACCTGAACGGCATACAATGTAAGTTTATAATTCTGATTCATTATTTCCGGGATTATTATGCTGTATAATCGTGCGCGTATCCTATCAGCCTCCAGTTAGACCCGTCGAACCAAATGCGGCGGTAAATTGTGGCAAGTTTCACGGGGCGCACCTCGTAGGCGCAATATATTGCCCATAATTCACGGGCGGCCTCTTTTCTTGTTTTCATGGCTTTCGGGGTTTAGCAAATACAAGACATCAACAAACGGAAAGCCTGATAATATGCACGTACTTGTACATCCATCCAGATCTCACAATGGTTCGGATCGCGGCGCCCGCCGTCTTTTTTCTTGAGCATTGACGGTGTGCAAAGGGCCTTAGCTATATCCGTGTTGTAGATCAGCGCGCCTCCGCCATAACAATAGGCTCTCCAGTCGTCCGCACCGTTTAATAATGTTTCTTCATTGAGTTCCGGAATTGGCTGGCCGTCATCCTCGCAATACTCGCAAATGTTTTCGTAACTTTCCAGCAGATCCAGCGCAAAACCTTTCACGCCTCGATCCCAGCACGACCGCGTTTTAACGGCTTCCAGACGTGCCCGGATTTCATTTACTTCGTTCTTCCAGTTGGTGGAGTTGTTCGTTTGGTTCTTTTTCATGGCTTTCTGGTTTTTTTGTGTTTATAAACTGCATTCGTGTATTTCCGTCCCGCCGAGGGCTGAAACTTCGACGAGGTACCCGCTCTCCGTCCTGTGTACCGATTCTACCCGAAGCGAGCAGCGGAACAGCATCCAGCATATCGCAGCTGTGAGCACTACTTTGTGGTTGAACTTCGAATCGTGCAATGTCTGTCTCTCTCTTTCTCTATTACAAAGATAGTATAAGATTTTATACCATGCAAGCATTTCACAAACTTTCTTCATCGTTTGTTCTTATGCAAAACGAAACAATCATAAGTTTTTACTACCCGAAAGCCTGCCAGCCTGAGACCACGGCGACCCGCTTCACCACAACCCAACGCCCACGCACGCCCTCGACCACAATACGGGATCCAATTACACTCCAAATGAACTCGGAGTTTGCTATGACTACTCCCCCTTATATATTACTTCTTATCATTCATATATATTAAGAACGTGTATAGTCGCAGGGAGGGGCATTTTGGGGGTGTTTTGAGTGTGTGGTGAAAGAGGAGAATTTTGGTCTGTTTGGCCGGGTGGGGAGGGGAGCCGACAGGAGAGGAAAGAGCGAGCGGGGCGAGGGAGCGACGGCGGACGAGGTGGGAAGGGGGTGGCCGGGGGAGTGCCAGCCCGGAGGTGGGAGCGAAGGCGGAAGCGAGAGGGCGGGGCGAGAGGTGGGAGCCGGGAGAAGAGGGAGGGCGCGCAGCCGGAGCGAGCGGAACAACGTGGAGCGAGCGAAGGAAGGAGACAGCCACCGGGAAGGGGTGCGGGTCTTTGGTCAACAGCCGCCCGGGGTCTGGAGCCTTTCTAACACTCGAGATATTCCCGCGTGGGGATGGATGGGGTACGGGTCTTTGGATTTTCGGGGGTATGTTTTGTGAGGATTTTTGGTTATTCAGGGGGGGGCTGGGATTTGGACGGCAAAGATATTATTACTATATTTGTACAACAATCTTAAACAATCTGATTATGGGAACAACGAAAAGTGTTACTACGCATGTAGGGGCTAAAGGCGCTTGTCATTTCGAGGCAGAGCTCAAGGGGAATCGCCTGCTCTCCTTTATTGGCATTTGCGTGAAAGGGGAGGGGCATTGTATTTGCGAGATGAGCTTTGGAGATATAGTTGAGCTCCGGGATGCTCTGAACATAGCTATCGGCTGGGACGAGCGCAGCTCGGATATTCCCGGTAAAACAAAAAACGTGCTTTGTCATGGGCGTAAGTAAATCAATCACTATCGAGGGGGTTACTTTCCAGTTCGAGGTGAAGTCGAAGGACGGGGTTATGTACGTTTCTCTCTACTCGGGCGAGGGCGAAGCGGCTCATGCCATCATGACGGCCGATGAGAGCAAGGAGGTAGTCGACGCGCTGGACATGGTTCGCGGGTGGGTGAGGCCGAGGGAAAACAGACCCTTTACGGAACAGGAGCTTAAATTCTGAGGTTATGACCGAGATGTTCGGATATTATCTTCGCCTCTACGTGACGGCGAATTTCGGCGAAAAATACGACGACGGGGTGAAGCTCATGCTGGATGCGGGGCTTCTGAACGAGACGGCGGCGCAGTGTGCCGTGATATGCTGCTACGTGGACAACTGGTGCAGGACGCATTCGGGGCCGCGGCAGGAGGCTTTCGCGGCGGCGGCCGAAACGTTCGGCATTGCCGTATACACGGTACGGCATTACTACTACGACCTGAACAAAAGGTACAATATCTTCAACAAAAACAACAAAGATTATGAAAAAACTGCTTCGCCGTCCCGCACTGACGGCTCTTTTCGGCCGGAACAAGAAGGTCGGGACAAAAACGACGGCCGAGATTAAAGCGTGGCTGGAGACGCACGGAATTGACCGATCTACGGCCGCGCACATTTCGGGGTTCATGAAGGCGCACGACATCGACCTCGGTGCTATCCGCCTCTGCTCCTACGGCCTCACCTACTCCTTCGACGAGTTCCTGGAGTGGTTCAAAAACGACGATTCCTCGCTCGTGCCCGTCGAAAACAAGTTCGCGATATTCTGGAACTCCTCGCACGCCGAGGCCGTTATCGCCGTATTCACGAAATACACGGACGGCATGTGGCTATCTTCCGACGGCATGAGTTACGACAACTGCTGCCGCTTCGTGTCTATGGCGCAGTATCGCATGATCCTCAACGTCCCCGACGACATGGACATCCCCCTGCCGCTCGGGTTCCTGGACGAGATTCGAACGAAAGAAACCGAAACCCCCGCCGAAGATGAAAAGTAGAACCTATTCCGTGGCTACGGGATCCGAAACCGTCATAACTCGTCGGCCGAAAGGCATGACGCAGGAAGAGTACCGCACCCTGCGGCGCGAGGCCGACCGGAAACTCAAATCCAGACTGCGCTACGGCACGACCATCTACGTGGCCTCCGAGATGTTCTCCGAGAACGGCATCGACATGATCCGGCGCTTCAAGCCCTACCGGCGCCCCTCCAAGTCGGCCGCCGCGAAGCTCGAAGCACTGCGCAAGGAAAAAAATATGCGCGCCCGCTTGGAATTGAAAAACTAATTCCCTATATTTGTTCCCGGAATGTTTCTGTGGCATTCCTGCAAACACCCAATTCTCTGGCTTATTTTTTCCTCCGCTCCCGCTCCAGGGGCGGAGGTTTTTGATTAATTTTTTCCATAATTCACGCCCTTCGTGGTAAATTCTTATATTTGGGCGTAAAAACCGAACTCCATGGACGACAGGAAATCCGCAATAGACTTTTTAAAGACCTCGACGGCAGTGCCGCAGATGCCGGATGCGACGCCCGCGGAGTGGGAGTGGCCTATATCGGAGCAGGTGGAGAAGCAACTGAAGATGATGGGCGTCTACGACATAATGCGCGAGCAGATATACATAATCGGCACCTCCGCATCGAAGGCGAAGATCGAGATCGCCAAGTCGAAGATCGACGGCCTTACCAAGTCCATGAATCTCATAAAGGCCACCATGTCCGTACTGGAATCCTCCGGATCGGACGTAGACGAAAACCGCATATCGGAAATCGACATACGCATGCACCTCGACGAAGATGATGATAACCAAGAGTAGAAAGGCCGGATGCCTCGACATGAACATACACCTCACGCGCAAGCAGCGGATCATGTGGAACCGCCTCAACGACGGCCAGTGGAAGGAAGTGCTCTTTTACGGCGCCTCGCGCTCGGGAAAGACTTTCGTCATTCTGTACTGGCTCATCGTGCAGTGCGTGGCGCACAAAGCCAACTGCCTCGTGCTCCGCAACCTCTTCACGTCGCTGCAAACCGGAATGCTCCAGCAGACCCTCCCCGCGGTGCTCAACGCGATAGCCAAGCACAACGGTTACGCCAAGTGGCAGGAGATAACCATGAAGGACGGGACACCGTTCGCAAAGTATAACGGCAAGGACAACTACCTCATGTTCTACAACGGCGCCTACATAAAATTCGGCTCCATACGCGGGTCGGCCAACGACGAGAGCCAGTTCGATAAGATTCTTTCGTCGGAATGGGGTCATATCTTCATCGACGAGGTATCGGAGGTCGAGGAGAGGGCGGTAGACACCCTCCGCTCACGACTGGCGCAGAAACTACCTGTGCGCAACAAGCTCCTGTTCGCCCTCAACCCCACACGAAAAAGCGGATGGACATACGTCAGATTTTTCAAGCACGAGACCCGCGAGGGACTGGCGATCCCCCCGGAGCAGACGTCGAAGTTCCTGGTCGTGAAGTTCTCACTTAACGACAACATGGAGAATGTCGCCGACGACTACCGCGAGACCCTGGAGGCCATGTCCACGCTCATGCGCAAGCGCTTCCTGGAGGGCGACTACTTCGACGAGAGCGAAGGGGAGATTTTCAAAAAAATATGCTGGAGCGACGTGAATCCCGATCTGCGCTTCCCGACGCCCGAGGAGTGGATAGACCTCATTATCTACACCGACCCGTCGGCCAAGGACAGCCGCAAGAGCGACTTCAAGGCGTCGCTGCTCATGGGCAAAGCCCGCGGCCGAATATGGCTCATCGACGTGCTGGCCGTGCAGGGCACCTCCCTGGAGATGATGAAAAACATTCGGCAGCTGTACCTCGAAAGCCCCAACCGCCTTATAACGCGCATCGTGATGGAAAAGAAGCAGATACCCCTGGACTTCAAGACCACATTCGACCAGTTCCAGGCAGACACGGGGTGGATATGCCCCCTGGAATGGGATACCCGGAATATGGGCGACAAGTTTACAGTCATCGAATCCATCCTCGATCCCCTCTTCACGTCCGACAGGTTCGTATTCAACGCTAAGCTCAAAGATACCAACCGCGGCGAGGAGGCCGTGAATCAGTTCCTTTTCTTTTCGCGCAAGGTCGATCCCAACCGCAAGGACGACATCCCCGATGCGGCGGCCAAGGGCGTATCGCTCATGAACCGCGCGGGCGGAACCGCGGGCTCCGCGTACAAAAGCTCCGGCATCATAGTAAAAAAATCAAAACGTTTCATATCATGACCGAGAATGTGAAAATTTATACCATCGAGGAACTCGAAGCCCTGGGTTGGGAATTTACCACGCTGAACAATATATACAATCCCCAGTACGATCAGAGTTTCCTAGAGCTGATGTCCTCGGAAGATATCCCCGCGGACTTGCCGTCCCCAACGTCGCTTCAGGCGTTCAAGCCCTACTTCAACGGCCCTAAGACGATCCCGTCGCTGGACTACAACAGATTTACACCGATACAATACTTGTGCGACGTGGAGAAAGATCCCGACGTCTCCACCGTGGCTATACCCGACAAATGGGTCATAAACCTGAAGGTAGGGTTATTCGCGATTACAGGACTTAGGGCTAACGAAGCCCTTACGCTCAAATTCACCCTCTCATGCTATATAAAGGGAGACACGCCGCTCCCGATCCAAATAGCGTGGAGAAGAGACAATGCTTCTATCTGGAGTATCTCGTACGACACCTATGCATACAAGTGGCCTGTACCGGGCTCTAACCCCCCAGGTATCGAATGCAATATGCGTTTGAGCGGATTGAAACCCGGCGATTCATTCCAGATAGGCATAATCAGGGACAACAAGGCGTCCGCCGATAAAAACCTGTACATCTATGGGTTCAATCTTGACGGAGCGACTATCATGCGTTCGTACACTACGGCCAAGAAGGAGTTCACAGACCCCAAGACCGGGGAGGTTCGAAGCTATGCCAACTCCCCTGTCTTGTGCACCTCGCCCGCGGATTCGCTCCAGTCGGCCGCAGAGTACGCCTCATGCATAGAATACGGGGAGCAGGTTATCGTGGCCGGGGAACCCGGCAAAATGTACTTCCCCGAGGAGGAGCTCTACCAGTGGATTTCACCCCAGCAGCTCGATCAGTTCAAGAAAATGTACCCCGACTGCGTGGAGATTTCCTACAACAGCGCCCTGGGGTACGTGTACAGTCAAATCGGGGAGCTGTACGACATAGCCTCGATACTGGCCGGAGACACCAACGACGGCACGGCGAAGATCATGCGGTGGATATTAACCGTCCTTACGGCCTACAACATCACGAGCCCCTCGGCACGGCACTCCGAGACCCTGCGCGACAACTACGAGATGGTCGTAAAGAAGGTCACGGAGATGAAAAACGGGGCTACGACGCTGCATGATGCCCCGATAAAGGAGACCCCGAATGCGTGGGGTACGGTAGTAAACGGATCGAAAAACAAAATGCGCGGATAAATGGCACAATTTCATACCCCGAGGCAGCAGCCTTACAACCCCTTCCGCCCTATTGGGGCGCCGAATGTAAAGTCGAGGTACATTCCCAACCAGTACTTCGTCGAGTTCACTCCGAGCTGGTGGCGAAATGCCATCGACAACGCGGTGAACTACTCCGACCTTACGATGGTGGACACCCTGTATTCGTGGTGCATTCAGTCATCGCCGTTCCTGGTGAGCCAGATGAACAAGCGCCTGAACCCCATCGAGAATGCCGTATTTGCGTTCTACCGCGACGGCGAGATCGACGATAACCTCACGGAGATGATAACCCGCACCCGGTGGTTTAACAAGATGAAGCGCGAATTCGTGCTCTCTAAATTCTATGGCGTGCGTATCGTCGGCATCGACGTCGAAAAAGACACCATCACCAGCTACCCGCTGCGAAACATAGACATGGTGAACAGGGCGATCCGGTCGCAGACCTACGCCATAGAATCCGTGGCCAACGTCGATGATTACGACAATATGTTCTACATGCAGCCCGACACCGACCAGGATTTCAAAATGGGAATGATGCAGCAGATTTCCCGCGCCATGATCGGCATTGTGGAGGCATACAACAACTGGTCGGTGACAAGCGCTACGTACTCATATCCCCGCACCACCGTGGGCTTCATCGACGGTAACGCGCAGGCACAAGCGCTGGCCGAGAATATCGCCAACAACCTCGACCCGCTCGACACCCCCGTGCTGCCCTTCAAGCAGAACCTCGACAATAAGGAGAACGTCTACCAGGTGGAGGTCAAGCCCCTCCAAACCCAAATGTACCCCGATGCCTTCCGCGTGTTCAAGGAGTACATAGACAGCTACCGCGCGGAGATCATGCAGGAGGTGACGGGAGGTACTCTGCTCGGTGCCACGGAGAAAAACACCAACTCCGAGCAGCTCGCGCAGATACATATGTCCCTCTACGAGGCACTGTGCAACGCCGACAAGCGCGACTTTGCGAACTTTTTCAACTACGAAGGTGCCATCCAGAAGATCGGCCGCCTGCTCGGCATAGATATGTCGGGCGTAAAGCTCATGGAGGTGCCCGACACCACCATCAGCGTGGATAAGTTCGAGCGCATAGGCCGCGTGCTGGCTTCGCAGGGCATGGCATACAGCCCCGAGGTCATGCGTAAGGTCGGCATGGAGCCCTCCGACATAAACACTGCCGTGCGCAACAACAACTGGACGGAGGTCAAATTGCAGGCCAAATCCATCATGGCGAAAATAAAGTCGGCACTCACTCCCTCCATGAAAACAAACGACAATGGCAACGATAGCAGACCTAAGGAGAAAGATTAGCACCGCCATCTACAACATCAAAACCCAAATTCCGGCTAAGGTGGCCGAAAGCATGGCCGGGGAAACGCGCCTCAACTTCGAGCGCGAGGAGTATGGCAACGACGGCACGCCCCGGAAATGGGCGGACAGATGGGGAAAGAACCTGAAAACAAAGAGGTTCGAAAACCTCGAATCATACCTCCGCTATCCGAAGCTGCGCCACAGAGGCCGTCTCGCCCGGAGCATCACACCCTTCTATGGGAGAGGTTTTGCCGGGCTGCGCGCCGCGGCGCCCTATGCGGAACTGCAAAACACGGGGAAGGGCGCCCGCACCGGAGGCAACCCTTTCCGCACGCGACCCTCGTCCTCGACGCCCGTGCGGCTCGGCACCAATCCCGTCGCCCCACCCTTTATGGGTGTTGGCCGAAGAACCGAACTCAATGCGCTCCGGCTATACTCCCGAGAGATCGCAAAACTGGTGTAGAAAAAATTTTATTTGCGAAATATTTTCCTTTGCACTACATTCGTAACGTCCTATACTGAAATTATGATCGGTGAAATTTGCAAAACAATAGTTACGGCACTGCGGGCTTCGGAGCTCGTGGACGAAAATAATGTCAGTATAGTCCTCGCAAATGACAACGGAGAGGGGACGGTGAACACCGACCTCCCGGCCATAGCCGTAAGCGTGAAGGGAACCGAGCGTGACACCGGGGAGTTCATCGGAGGAATGATCTACAACCAGTACATCGTGCAGTTGTCGGTGATAACGCCGTTCGACAATCAGGCTGCGTCGCCAGACGATGACCACCAGTACGATCAGATGAACCTTGCATACAAGGTCATGCTCTATATGGCCGCGTGTTCGCGGGGAGTGATAAAGAACTCGGAGGGCGAATGGGTGCCGCTGGACTTTTTTACCGAGCTGAGGCAGAAATACGGCTTTACGCTCCTTTACAAGGAAACCGAGACCTATCAAACGATAGCTATGGAGCGCGATATGGCAAATCTCCCCGTGCATAACACGCGGCTCATATACATGGCTAACTTCGTCGACAACAGCACCTACGAACAGGATTCGTTCCTATGTGATGCGATAGAGATGAAGTGTCTGTGCGATACAGTAAGGAGCACTAATTCATAAATCTGACATGGCAAAAGCGACATATCAAATACTCTCGAACGAGGCGCTCAACAGTAAGGGTTTCGTGGTGCTCAACTCCAGCATCGACTGGAGCAGGTACCTCAAAAATCCGATCCTGCTGCGCAACAAAGATACGGGAGAACATTTCGGCCAGCCCATCGGGCGCGTCGAAGATATTCATTTGGAAAACGGCAGGTGGATCGGAAAGCTGGTGTTCGGCTCCTCCGAACTCGCACAGGCCGCAAAAAGAGATTACGAAGCCGGAATACTCAACGGAGTGTCTATATTCGGTAGGGCGCGGATCGTCGAGCGCAATGGCAGGAAATACACTACATTTTTCGAGGTGTGGGAGATTTCCCTTGTCAACATACCGTCCAATCCCGATGCAGTGGCGATACGGGGAGAGGATAACGTTGGGTTGTCGGCAGTATCATTCGTGCCGGACAGCATAGAGATCGAACAGATCGAGAGCCTGTCGGCATACCAAACAGACATCATAAACCAATTTGAGAACAAGATGAAAAACGAGGAAGAGAAAAAAGTCCCCGAAACCGGGACGGAGCAGGCTTTCGACGACCGCGTGTCGCTGAGCGCCATGTCTAAATTCCTGGAACTTATCGGACTGGCACCCCGAAAGAGGCTCCGCCGCGCGGATGAAATAGACCGCGACACCAACCAGGACGACGCGGATGCCGGGCAGGATCAGCGTGATGCCCGCGAGGATCGCCGCGCTGCGCGCTATGAACGCGAAAAGGGCGATGATGCCGAAGCAAAACGGCGCGAAAAGGACGCCGAGCGCGACGACAAGATGGCCGAAAAGGACAAGAAGGAGGCCGACAAAGACCGCCGCGAAGCCCGCGAAGAGAGGGCAAGCGCCCTGGCCGCAGAGGCCGTTACCGAAGCCCTTGCCGCAGCCACAGACGCGGCCCTAGCCGACGCCAAGGAAACCAAAGCCGAGGCAGCCAAACCCACGGCGCTCTCCGCTGCGGAGGATGCGCGAGTATTCAACGACAAAACAATCACAAAAACCAAAACAATGGTAAAACCCTTTTTCAAGTACATCGACGACCCTGAAAATATGCCGAAGATTCAGGCAATCATGGGTCTGTCCGCCTCCTCGGGCACTGCCGACGGCGTTTCCGAGGTGAGCCTGTCGGCCGCACAGGACGCCGACGTTCGAGAATCAATTCAGGAGTTGTCCGCATCCATGCTCTGCGACCCCTATTTCATGGCCACCGTGCAGAACATGACCTTCCAGGTCAACGACGGACGCCGTGAGAGTGTCGTCGACACGATCCAGGGTCTCGCCTCGGGCGAAAAGTCGGGTCAGTTCGTGCAGAATGCCGACCTGGCGAAGATTTCATGGCTCTCGCTGTTCGTTCGCCAGCTCTTCCCGCCCAACACGTGGGCTGACCGTGTACGCCGCCTGTCGGTGCGCGACAAGGAAGGCATCATCTGGGTGGAGAGCGCCGTCAATCCGGATATCTACTTCGGAGATCGCGCGCCGCTGAATGCGCCCAACTACCTCTACGACGACCTGCCGCGAGGGTTGGAGCGCAAAGTGTTCTCCATGCAGCCTATTGTATGGCAGGCCGCGAACTCCGACGTCCTGGCCTACAACGACCGCGCAACGGGCCAGTTGGACGCCATGGCCAAAATGTCCATGTGCATCCACAACTACTGGCTCCAGACCATCGCCGAAGCAGTTCCCGCAGCTAATCACCTTACAATGTCCGGCGCAGAGTTCAATTCGTCAAATCGATTCCCGATCAACTCGGCCGCCGCTGGCAAGCTGCTCGGCATGACCCTCAATGACCTGCTCGCCGCACAGGGTCGCTTCATCGCCCGCAACCTCAACTTCCGCCGCGGGAACGGTGTGGCTGTGTTCGCAGAGCCCTACTACACGTCGCTGGTGCAGACCGACAAGGTTCAGAGCATTCTGACGCAGCAGTTGTCGAACGCCCGTCCCGAAGGCTTCACTTACTCGGGATTCGACGTCATGGCTCGCTCGGTCATCGCTGCCTACAACACTGCAACTTCTACGGTCGTGGATGCGGAGACTTATTTCGACAAGCCCGTCACCTTCGCAACCGGAGCTATCGACACCGCTCATAAGAAGCCCGTGCTGGCCGCAACGGTTTACGACATCGGCCTCGGATTTATCCCCGAGGAGGTCGTTGTGGCAATCGGCAACACGAACATCCATATGGTGTCCGATCCGAACAACTACGGTTGGAAAGTGTCGATGGATATTTCGACGGGTGCCGGAACTCTCCGAAGCAGCGCAGCAGGCATCGTTCTGTATCGCCCGACGGTATCCGCCGGAGCGTAACTCAACACACACAGGAAAAACCAGCCCGGCATGTTGTCGGGCTGGTATTCCAAAAAACTCCATATCAACAATTTAATTCCCCCTTTAAATTATGATTCAGATCGCAACATTCACCCGCAAGTTTTTCATCGAGCTCGTAAAGCAGCTCCAAATCTACGGCACCCTGTACGTCACTGAGGACGGCAACATCTACGTCAACGAATCGCAGGCGCAGACACGCTGCCAGTCCCGCGAGAAGCTGGCGCACCTGAACGGAGAACTCGTCCAGGAGCTCCGCTATGCCCGCGTCGACAAATCCAATCCGCCCAAGGACACCGCGGAGTTCGAGGAGATGCTCGAGAACCAGTTCCGGGCACGCCGTCAGGCAGCCAAGAACTCCCTGGCAGAGGCCGAGAAGGAACGCAACAAGCCCGTCATGTCCGATGCCGAGGCAGAAGCCCTGCTCGAAGGCAAGACCCCCACTCCTGAGAAACAGGAGGAGGAAGCCGCAACAGAGGCGCTGATCGAAGGCGTGGAGTATGCCAAGGTTCGGGATGCCATCCGGGCAACCGTGAACCCGAAGCTGCACCACAGCGCCGGGTACTCCAAGACCCTGGAGGCGTACAACGCCCTTTCCGACGAGCAGAAGGCCGCAGTCGGTGCAGAACTCGCAAAATAACAAAACCTACGCAAATATGGCAGTAGTAGATATTTATACAACTTTAGGCGACACCAGGCTGGGCAACACCACGCCCAGCGATGGTATTGGCATGATCGTCGCCCCGGCAATGGCCTCCTCGGGAACCGGAGGTGCGGCCTTCGCGCTCGATACCGCCTACCTCATTACCTCCGTTGCCGACCTTACGGCGATGGGTGTGACCTCGGGAACCGGAGCCATGCTCCTGTTCCAGGTGGAGGAGTATTACGCCAAGGCCGGTAGCGGCTCTCGCGTGTGGGTCGTGGGATATGCTCAGGCCGAATACAATACATTTATTTCGACCAAGCTGGAATCCATCATCAGCGGTACCACGGCGTCGAACTTCGACCTGCGTCCGCGCATGATCTCCTTCGCATCGCCGCTTCCCACATCCCAGGATTTCACGGGGACGACCGAGGGGAAACTCCCGGCTACCCACAAGACCCTCATTGGCAACCTGCAAACCGTACTCAACAACCTGTTCCAGCAGTCGATCCGCATGGTCGGCATCTTCGACGGCGTTGTTTGCGTTCCGACAGGCAAGACTATCCTCACCACCGACCTGAGTAAGCTGGAGAACCTCGCAGCGCTCAAAGCACCCCGTGTGGCCTATCAGGTTACAACTTCGACGCCCGGCATGTCGGCATCCGTAGGCCGAACTCTCGGCATGCTGTCGAGCCTGTCGCTGGCGACGTCTCCCGGTGCGGTGACCACTGCCGGGCCAGCAGGCGACATCGACTATTTTGTGGATGTAACGGCCAGCGACGACCCGCAAGAGGTCAACACTCCCGTATCGCGGCTTATGCCTGCGAAGTGCAACCTCCTGGGTAAGAACCAATACCTCTTCACCCGCGTGCGTCCGCAACTGGCGGGCGTATACTACAACGACGGCGCCACATGCAACGATCCGGAGATGGCTCTTTCGGAAATTTCGTTTGTCCGCGTGGGTAATGCCGTGTGTGACAGCGTGGAGAGATTCTTTGTCAAGTTGCTCCAGGAGAACATCCCTACGGATGCTTCCACCGGAGCGATCGACGCGGGATTCAAGTCCGGAACGCTGGCTCAGCTCGACGAAACAGAACTGACACCCCGTATCAACCGCGGAGAAGCACAGGCCATCAATGTAGATTTCGCCGCCAAAGACGGAAACTACAATATGTCCAAGGCTATCCAGGTTACCGTGGAGGTACTTCCCCTTAGCCCGCTCCGCGAGGCATATATCGAAACTTTCTTTGTAACTACGTTAAACTAAACGCCATGCCTAATCCTTATGTAGTGCCCTCGAAGGACGTCCAAATCTACCTTACTTTCGAGGGGCTTCCGGCAATCAAGATCGGTAAGTACGATATGATTATTCTCAACTACGCTAACTGCGATATGGTTGGTCACACAGGCGTATTCGAGGCAGCCGTAAAGGCTGTTGAGGCTGTTGACACCTGCGTTGGCAAGGTTGTTGACGCAATCAAAGAAATGGGCGGTGTTGCTCTTATCACAGCCGACCACGGCAATGCAGATAAGATGGTTGCAGAGGACGGTTCACCGTTTACTGCTCACACAACAAACCCTGTTCCTTTCTGCGTAGTAAACTACGACTGCGAGCTTCGTGAGGGCGGCAGACTTGCCGATATCGCTCCGACAATGCTCCAAATTATGGGACTCGAGCAGCCAAAAGAAATGGACGGCACGAGCCTTATTAAGTAATTTATTTTACTGATTATATACAGAGCCACCGATGTTTTATCGGTGGCTTTTTTGTGTTAGCACAAAACTGTAGGGGTAGCCTTGCGACCGCCGCCTGTGGCGGATAAAGGGAGCATAGCGCTGTCTGAAATAACGAGCAATAGGCAATGCATTTATGCACAACGCATTGCGACTATATTTCAGACGGGAGTTCATCGGACGCCCGCAAGTAAAGGCACATACATTATAGTATATACAAAGCGTATAAATGCCGCAAATTTCCGCAACGCAAAATTTAAGTTGTAAAATATCGTTAATCGGTGTAAAATAATATTACTTATGTATTGTTAATTATATGGCAGAGAAGGGGAAAATTTGATTAAGCTACGAAGATATCTTGCATACTACAAAAAGGAATGTATCATCGGTCCGCTTTGCAAGCTGTTTGAGGCAATTTTGGAGTTGCTCGTTCCGCTTGTTATGGCAGGAATCATCGACAACGGTGTGCGAAACGGCGACACGGCATACATTTGGAGAATGGGCGGTCTGCTCGTTATTCTTGCAACTGTAGGACTTTGCAGTGCGCTCGTGTGTCAGTATCTTGCGTCAAAGGCATCTCAGGGTGTGGGAACAAGACTGCGCCGAGATTTGTTTTTGCACATCAACAAACTCTCTCACGCAGAGTTGGACAAGCTCGGCACTCCGTCACTTATAACACGAATCACATATGACACCAATCAGGTTCAGCAATCTGTTGCAATGGCTATCCGCCTGCTCACCAGAGCACCGTTTATTGTTATCGGTTCAATGGTTATGGCAATGACAATCAACCTTGAAATGTCAATTATTTTCTTCATTGCGGCTATATTGATTGCCGTTACTCTTTACCTCATTATGACAAAGAGTATTCCTATTTTTGAAAAAATGCAGAAAAAGCTCGACAAAATCAGCCTTATCTGCCGTGAAAATCTTTCGGGCAACAGGGTTATCAGAGCCTTTTCAAAGCAGAAAAATGAGAAAAAGCGTATTGACGATTCAACCGAGGATTTGGCTAAAACTTCGATCAGAGTAAGCATTCTTTCGGCACTTTTAAGCCCTGTCACCTACATCATCACCAATGCTGCAATTATTCTCATCATTTGGTTTGGCGCTCAGAATGTCAACGCAGGCAACGGAATGCTTTCGGGTGACATAATCGCCCTTGTAAACTATATGACGCAGATTTTGCTTGCAATGATTGTTGTTGCAAACCTTGTTGTCCTTTTCACGAAGGCAAGTGCAAGTGCGGCAAGACTTAACGAAGTGTTTGAAACTCAGCCGAGTGTGTGTGAAAGCACTACCGAGAACATTGAAATTTCAGAGAGCGAAAGCACTCCGAAAATCGAATTTGACAATGTAAACTTCACATACGGGACGGGTGATGACGAGCTTGAGGACATCAGCTTTAAAATCAAGCGTGGTCAGACGGTCGGTCTTATCGGTGGTACGGGTTGCGGTAAAAGTACGCTTGTCAACCTTATCCCCCGTTTTTACGATGCAACGCAGGGTACTGTAAGCGTTGACGGCAGAAATGTCAAGGACTATCCGTTCTTACAGCTCCGTTCACAGATTGGTATTGTTCCTCAGCAGTCAATTCTTTTCAAGGGAACAATCCGTGACAATATGAAATGGCAAAACGAAAATGCAACTGACGAGGATATTATAAAGGCTCTAAAAATTGCGCAGGCATATGAGTTTGTAAGCAAGCTGAACAAAGGGCTTGACAGCTTTGTTGAACAGGGAGGAAAAAACTTCAGCGGAGGTCAGCGTCAGCGACTTTGCATTGCCAGAGCACTCACAGGCTCACCGAAGCTTCTCATTCTTGACGACAGCTTTTCGGCTCTTGACTTTGCAACAGATGCGGCACTCAGAAAGGCTTTGCGTGAAAACACAAAGGATATGACCGTGATAATCGTTACACAGCGTTGCTCAACAATCAAGAACGCAGACCTTATTCTTGTGCTTGATGACGGCAGACTTGTAGGCAAAGGTCAGCACGATGAACTGTTTGAAAGCTGCGAAACCTACCGTGAAATCTGTCTTTCACAGCTTAGTGAAGAGGAGGCAAAAAGATGAAAAATTCAGCAAAAAAACCCTCCTCTGTAAAAAAGGTACTCAAAAAAATAAAGCCGTATTCGTTTTATCTGATTTTAGCTCTTGTGAGCGCAATCATCAGCGTTTCGCTCACGCTCTATATTCCGGTTCTCACAGGTAACGCAATCGACAACATAATTGACAAGGGCAATGTTGACTTTGCAAGCGTTATTCAGATTCTTGTGTACATCGGTGCAGGCATCGGCGGTGTGGCACTTTTCCAGTGGATTATGACCTACTTTACCAACATCGTCAGCTACCGCACTGTTCGTGACCTCAGAAGAGAGGTTTTTGAAAAATTCAACACAGTTCCCCTCTCCTACATTGACACAACACCTCACGGTGACCTTATCAGCCGAGTAATCAACGATGTTGACGCAGTTGGTGACGGTCTTACACAGATGTTTCTACAGCTTTTTTCGGGCATTGTTACCATTGTCGGCACGCTTGTATTTATGCTGACAATCAACTGGAAAATAGCCCTTGTGGTTGTTGTTCTCACACCGCTTTCGCTCTTTGTTGCGGCATTTATCGGCAAGATGACACACAACCGCTTTACCCGTCAACAGGCACTCAACGGTGACATCTCGTCATATGTTGAGGAGCATATCGGCAATCAGAGAATTGTAAAGGCTTTTTCATATGAGGACAGAGCCTTTGAAGAATTTGAAAAGTACAACGATGAACTTCTTGAAGTGGGATTCAAGGCGCAGTTTGCAGGCGCACTTGCGAACCCGTCAACAAGATTCGTAAACGCATTGGTTTATGCCGCAGTAGGCATTATGGGTGCTCTGTTTGCCGTTGCAGGCACACTTTCAATCGGACAGTTATCATGCTTCCTTACCTACGCAAATCAGTACACAAAGCCGTTTAACGAGGTTACAGGCGTACTCACGCAGTTGCAGACAGGCATTGCGGCGGCAGGACGGGTTTTTGAGGTTCTTGAGGCTGATAACGAAATTCCCGACAACAGTACAAAAGAGCTTGAGCATTGCGAAGGCAATGTCAAGATTGAGAATGTAAACTTCTCATACACAAAAGAAAAACCGCTCATATCAAACTTTTCGCTTGATGTCAAGAGCGGCAGTCACATTGCCATTGTCGGTCCGACAGGCTGCGGCAAGACAACATTCATCAATCTTCTTATGAGATTTTATGACACGGACAGCGGCAAAATCAGCATTGACGGAGTTGACATTATGGACATCACCCGTGACAATCTCAGAAAATGCTACGGAATGGTTCTTCAGGACAGCTGGCTGTTCAACGGAACGATTATGGAAAATCTGCGTTATGGTAACGAAAACGCAACCGAAGAAGAAGTTATTACCGCCGCAAAGGCAGCATATGCGCACTCATTCATCCGCCGTATGTCTGACGGCTACAACACCGTAATCAGCGAGGACGGCGGTAATCTCAGTCAGGGACAGAAACAGCTTTTGTGTATTGCAAGGGCGATGCTTACAAACCCGTCAATTCTTATTCTTGACGAGGCAACTTCATCAATTGATACCCTTACCGAAATCCGTGTTCAAAAGGCTTTTGCCAAGATGATGAAGGGCAAGACGAGCTTTGTTGTTGCCCACAGACTTTCAACAATCAAGGAAAGCGATGTTATCCTTGTTATGAAGGACGGCAACATCATTGAGCAAGGCACACACGAGGAGTTGCTCGCCAAAGGCGGATTCTATAACAAACTCTATAACAGTCAGTTTGCAAAGCAGTAACTCAGCGGCAATCTGTTTTATCCTCCCGAAGTGTAAAAAAGCACAGTCTAACAAAAAAAGGCACATAACCGAAAATGATGACGGTTATGTGCCTTTTTGGGGTTTTATATATCATTATATAATATCCGCCCGTACTTTTACGCAAAAATTAAAAGGAACTGCGAAGAACGAAGCCTTGGACTTCATCTCTTCACAGTCCCTGAAATTGAACTTGTATAAACTTAAAAAGAATTAAACGAGCTCGATAATTGCCATTTCAGCTGCGTCACCGCGACGGGGACCGATTTTAGTAACTCTTGTATAGCCACCGTTTCTGTCGCTGTATTTTGGAGCAATTTCCTTAAAGAGCTTGCTTGTAACATCTTCCTTGGTAACAAAAGCCAAAACAAGGCGTCTGTTGTGAAGAGTATCTTCTTTAGCTGTAGTAATCATCTTCTCTGCCATAGCCTGAACTTCCTTGGCACGAGTAAGAGTTGTTTCAATTTTGCCGTTTTCCAAAAGGAAAGTAACCATAGCACGAAGCATTGCAGTTCTCTGTGCAGTAGTTCTTCCTAATTTTCTTGTACCTGGCATTTCTTTCACTCCTTTACCGTTGAGTTTATTGGTAAGAATTTGACAGAACAACTGTCAAAGACTTGGGAAGTTTATTCGTCTTCCTTCTGAAGACTAAAACCGAGAGAATTGAGCTTCTGTACTACTTCCTCGAGAGATTTTCTACCGAGGTTACGCACCTTCATCATATCCTCTTCGGACTTGTTGATCAAATCCTCTACCGTGTTAATGCCTGCACGCTTGAGACAGTTGAAAGAACGAACTGAAAGATCAAGATCTTCAATTGTCATTTCAAGAATCTTTTCCTTGCCCTTGTCATCCTTCTCAACCATAACCTCGGCACTTGAAGCCTTGTCGGAGAGGTTTACAAAAAGGTTAAGGTGCTCGGTAAGAACCTTTGCAGCAAGAGAAACAGCCTCCTGAGCATTGATAACTCCGTTTGTCCAAACATCCAAAGTGAGCTTGTCATAGTCAGTAATCTGACCTACACGAGTGTTATCAACTGTATAGTTTACCTTTAACACGGGAGTATAAATTGAATCAATCGGCAAAACGCCAATAACATTGTTGCCGCTTAACTGCTTGTTGCGCTCTGAAGGAATATATCCTCTGCCCTTGTCAACTGTGATTTCCATATTGAGCTTAGCACCCTCACCGAGTGTAGCAATATGGAGTTCAGGGTTGAGAATTTCAACCTCATCATCACATTTGATGTCGGCAGCCTTTACCTCACAGGGACCCTCGGCTGCAATTTCGATAACCTTTGGGCTTGTTTCATGGAGCTTTGCAACAAGACTTTTCATATTAAGAACAATTTCCGTAACGTCTTCCTTTACGCCGGGAATAGTTGAAAATTCGTGAAGAACGCCGTCAATCTTGATTGATGTAACAGCACAGCCTTCAAGAGAGGAAAGCAGCACACGGCGCAAACTGTTGCCGAGTGTGTTGCCGAAGCCGCGCTCGAGCGGTTCAACAACAAACTTGCCGTACTTTCCATCCTCGGTTAATTCCTCGGTTTCAATTCTTGGCTTTTCAATTTCTATCATTCGCGAATCCTCCTAAACATTATGCGACTGCAAAAGCAGCCCATCTGTGTGTAATCTGCGTGTGAAATATAAGATTACTTGGAGTACAACTCAACGATGAGGTGTTCTTCAACAGGAAAGTCGATGTCTTCTCTCTGAGGAGCTGCAACAACCTTGCCGCCAAGAAGGTTTTCGTTCTTCTCAAGCCACTTTGGTGTTACAATTGAAGATGTTTCGCCATCTGCGATTGCCTTGAATCTTGCAGTTGAACGGCTCTTCTCCTTAACTTCGATTACATCGCCAACCTTAACAAGGTATGAAGGAATGTTTACCTTCTTGCCGTTTACGGTAAAGTGGCTGTGACTGACAAGCTGTCTTGCTTCTCTTCTTGTTGCTGCAAGACCGAGTCTGAAGATAACATTGTCAAGTCTTCTTTCAATAAGTGTGAGCAATACAGCACCTGTCTTACCCTCAGCCTGTTCAGCTTTTTCGTAGTAAGCTCTGAACTGCTTCTCCATGATGCCGTAGATAAATTTTACCTTCTGCTTCTCAGTAAGCTGCATGCTGTACTCGCTCTTTTTTCTTCTCATCTTACCGCCGGGATTTCTGTTGGAAGTCTTCTTGGAATAACCCATAACTGCAGGTGAAATACCAAGAGCTCTGCAACGCTTAGCGATAGGCTGCATATTTTTAGCCATAGTAGAATTTTCCTCCTTTTAAAATACTATACACGTCTTCTCTTTGGAGGACGGCATCCGTTGTGCGGAATCGGAGTAACATCCTTAATCATAGTTACTTCAAGACCTGCAGTCTGCAATGCACGGATTGCAGCTTCACGACCCTGACCGGGGCCCTTTACATAAACTTCAACATATTTCATGCCGTGTTCCATTGCTGCCTTTGCAGCTGTCTCGGCTGCTGACTGAGCGGCAAACGGAGTTGACTTCTTTGAACCTCTGAAACCGAGCTCGCCTGCGCTTGCCCATGAAACAGCGTTGCCCTGTGTATCGGAAATAGTAACAATTGTGTTGTTAAATGTTGACTGGATATGCGCTGCGCCTTTTTCAATGTGCTTGCGTTCACGGCGACGGCGAATAACCTTCTTACCACCCTTTGGTGCTGCCATAGTCCTTTGCCCTCCTTACTTCTTCTTATTAGCCATGGTCTTACGGGGACCCTTGCGAGTACGAGCGTTAGTCTTAGAACGCTGACCTCTTACAGGAAGTCCTTTTCTGTGGCGAACGCCACGGTAACAACCAATATCAATAAGTCTTTTAATATCATAAGCGATGTCACGGCGAAGGTCACCTTCAACGCGGCAGTGATGCTCGATGTATTCTCTGAGCTTTGCAATATCTTCTTCTGTCAAATCTCTGACACGAGTGTCGGGATTAACACCTGTTGCAGCAATAATGTCGTCTGCAGTCTTACGGCCGATACCGTAGATATAGGTTAAACCAATCTCAACTCTTTTATCTCTCGGTAAGTCAACACCTGCTATACGAGCCATATAGTTGCACCTCCATATAAATTCTAAAATATAGTTTTGTTTTTCTTAGGTAAATTAACCCTGACGCTGCTTGTGCTTGGGGTTTTCGCAAATAACTAAAATCTTACCTTTTCTTTTGATAACTTTGCACTTATCGCACATTTTCTTTACTGAAGGTCTGACTTTCATGTATAATCATTCCTTTCTAAAAAGTCGTGTTTTTACTTTGGATTATTTAGTTCTCCAAGTAATTCTGCCTCTTGTCAGGTCATAGGGGGACATTTCCACCTTTACCTTATCGCCTGGCAAAATGCGAATGAAGTTCATTCTCAGCTTGCCTGAAATAACAGCTAATATCACGTGACCGTTCGGCAGCTCTACCTTGAACTGTGCGTTCGGTAAAGCTTCCTTAACAATACCTTCAATTTCAATTACATCCTGTTTTGACATATTGTCAACCCTCGCTTTTTCTAAAATCGCTTAAAATTTTTCTTATCTGCGGATTGGTCTTGATTGAACCCTCTATCACGGTTCCTGTAGGAGAAATATGAATCAGCTTTTTCTTTTTTGGTTTCTCAACCTTTCTTCGCTTTCCGTCTGCAATGTAAGCAAACACGGAGTCACAGCTGAGAACAACAAAAAAGCCGTTCTTTTCCCTTCCTGCCACAGCCTTTACAATACTACCTTTTACTGTGTTCATAAAATCACCTTTAATCGCACAAAGTCATAATTTTAGGCCCGTCAGGAGTTATTGCAACAGTATGTTCAAAATGAGCCGAGAGCTTTCCGTCAGCAGTGACGGTAGTCCACTTGTCATCAAGAACACGCACATTGCACCTGCCCTGGTTTACCATGGGTTCAATGGCAATAGTCATACCCGGAATAAGCCTTACTCCTCTGTGCGGAGTGCCGTAATTGGGTACGCTTGGGTCTTCGTGCAGTTTCGCACCTACGCCGTGGCCGACAAAATCTCGTACCACCGAGTAACTGCGAGCTTCGACATACTTTTGAACTGCGCTGCCTATGTCACCGACACGGTTGAAGGCAAGAGCCTGTTTAATTCCCTCATACAGACTCTCTTTTGTGGCGTCAAGCAAAGCCTGTGCCTCAGCACTGATTTTGCCGCAGGGGAATGTATAGGCATTGTCGCCGTGAAATCCCCCGTAGAAAGCGCCAACATCAACGCTTACTATATCGCCGTCTTTTAAAACGAGTTCTTTACTGGGTATGCCATGGATAACCACATTGTTAACGGAAATGCACGCACTCGCAGGAAAGCCGCCGTAACCGAGAAACGAGGGAACTGCTCCCTGTTTCTCGATGTATGAGCGGACAATGTTATCTATTTCATAAGTAGTAACGCCGGGCTTTACAGCCTCTCCCGCAACACGCAACGCCTCGGCAGAAATTCTGCAGGCGTCTTTCATTTTTGAAAGTTCCCGTGCTGTCTTAACTACAACCATGAATTAAGCCTCTATACCTTCAAGGATAGCCTTTGTAGTAGCTTCTACATCATCCTGTCCTTTTACAGTAACAAGCTTACCCTGCTTCTCGTAGTAAGAAACGAGGGGCTCAGTCTCTTTATGATAAGTTTCAAGACGAGCAAGCACGGTATCGGGGTGGTCGTCCTTGCGCTGAACAAGGGTGCCGCCGCAATCGTCACAAACACCTTCCTTTTTGGGCTTCAAAGTCACAACGTGGAAAGGTCTGCCACAATTTTCGCAAACACGGCGTCCGGACATACGGTTGATGATTTTTTCATCAGAAATGTCGATGTTGATGACATGCTGAATCTCAACACCCATGTTATCCAGAGCCTCAGCCTGAGGAATAGTTCTTGGAAAACCGTCAAGAATGAAACCCTTCTTGCAGTCATCGGCAGAAAGTCTTTCCTTTACAATACCAATTACTACTTCGTCGGGAACAAGCTTGCCTTCATCCATAAAGGATTTAGCCTTCAAGCCCATCTCAGTGCCGTTTTTCAGCGCTTCACGGATCATGTTTCCGGTTGAAATTGTGGGAATACCAAAGTGTTCACAAAGTACAGCAGCCTGTGTGCCTTTACCTGCACCCGGAGCACCTAACATGATAATGTTCATCTATTATACTCCTTTTTTCTCAATTAGTCAAGAAAACCTTTGTAATGACGCATCATCATTTGTGACTCGAGCTGTTTAACAGTTTCAAGAGCAACACCAACTACGATGATGATTGATGTACCACCGATTGACATCTGACCCATTCCTGAAGCAGCGCCGTAGATAAGCGGAATCATAGCAATAACAGCAAGGAACATTGCACCGATTAAAGTGATTCTTGACAAAATCTTTCTGATGTAATCGGCTGTCGGGGCACCCGGACGGATACCGGGAACCGTACCGTTATTTGCCTTAAGATTGTTAGCCATCTCAACAGGGTTGTACTGAATTGATGTATAGAAATAAGCGAACATTATAATGAACAAGAAATAAAGTACCATGTACAGCCAGCCTGAAGTGCTGAATGCTGCAAAGAATGCACCCCAGAAACCATCTCCTGCCGGAATCTTGAGGAAGAGGTTGATTGTACTTGGAATTGAAAGAATTGAGCTTGCAAAGATGATTGGAAGTACGCCGCCGAGTGCTACCTTGATAGGAAGGTGACTTGACTGACCGCCGTACATCTTTCTGCCCACAACACGCTTTGCGTACTGAATCGGGATTCTTCTTTCACTGTCCTGCATGAATGTGATAACCCATACAACTGCAACAAAGAGAATAACCCAAAGCGGTACAAGGAAGAAGTACTGTGTGCTGCCGTTTAAAGCAAGACCCCAATACTGACCGAGTGTGTTGATAATCTGTGGGAACTGAGCAACGATACCGGCAAAGAGGAGTATTGAAATACCGTTTCCTATGCCGTGGCTGTTGATCTGTTCACCGAGCCACATCATTACGGCTGTACCTGCCGTGAAAACAAGGATAATTACAATAGCTGAGAACCAAAGTTCAAAACCGCTGTTGTAAAGAGTTACCTTGCTGTTGAGAAGATAGAAGTAATATGCAGTACCCTGAATAATACCAAGACCAACAGTAACATAACGAGTGATTGCACTGATTTTGCGTCTGCCGGCTTCGCCTTCTCTTGCTAATCTCTCAAGCGGAGGAATAGCAACACAGAGGAGCTGGATAATGATTGAGCTGTTGATGTAAGGGGTGATACCCATTGCAAACAATGTTGCGTTTGAGAATGCACCGCCTGAGAGTGTATTCATATAAGAAAGCATTGTGTTTGACCAGTCATCCGGATTCATAACACTTCTGAGAGCCGCAGTATCCAGGAACGGAACCTGAATAACCGAGCCGATTCTGAATACAACAATGATTAAGAGAGTAAATAAAATTTTCTTTCTTAAATCGGGGAGTGACCAAGCATTTTTAATAGTTTTAAACACTTAGATCACCTCTGCCTTTCCGCCCACAGCCTCAATTGCAGCTTTAGCTGACTCGGAAAAAGCAGAAACCTTTACTGTAAGTTTTTTGTCAAGCTTACCGTTGCCAAGAACCTTAACAGCATCAAAGCCGTTCTTAACAACGCCTGCATTAACAAGAGCCTCAATATCTACTGTCGCACCGTCTTCAAACTTTCTGTTCAAAGTGCTGAGGTTAACTGCTACTACAGTCTTTGCAAAAATATTGTTGAAACCTCTTTTAGGGATACGACGCTGTAAAGGCATCTGACCGCCCTCAAATCCGGGACGGATGCTGCCGCCTGAACGAGCCTTCTGGCCCTTATGACCTTTACCGGAAGTTTTGCCCCAGCCTGAGCCGTGGCCTCTGCCGATTCTTTTTGAGTCCTTTTTAGAACCCTCAACAGGAGAAAGTTCATGTAACTTCATTAGTTCGCACCTCCTTGCTTATGCTTCACTAACCTCTACGAGGTGAATGATTTTCGCTACCTTACCCTTAGTCTGAGCATTATCGGGCTGTGTAGTAACATCACCGATTTTCTTAAGACCGAGAGCATGGGCGGTTGCAATCTGATTTTTCTTAGAGCCGATAAGGCTCTTAACTAACTTAATTGTCATAATTTACAACCTCCCTATTAAAGAATTTCCTTAACGGATTTACCGCGGATTGCAGCAACTTCTTCAGCATTTCTCAATGCGCCAAGACCTGCAAGAGTAGCTCTAACTACATTGCACGGATTATTGGAACGAAGAGCCTTTGTTCTGATGTCCTTAATGCCGACTGCCTCAACAACGGCACGAACGGGACCGCCTGCGATAACACCTGTACCGGGTGCAGCCGGTTTCATAAGAACTCTGCCCGCACCGAACTCGCCGATTACTTCGTGTGGAATTGTTGTGCCTCTGAGAGAAACCTTCATAAGGTTCTTCTTAGCGTCCTCAATACCCTTACGGATAGCATCAGGTACTTCGCCTGCTTTGCCGATACCGAAACCAACTGTTCCGTTACCGTCGCCTACAACTACGAGAGCTGCAAACTTGAAAATACGACCGCCCTTAACTGTTTTAGAAACACGGTTAATAGTAACTACTCTTTCTTTTAATTCGCCTGTTACTTCTACTGTTTTAGCCAAAGTTATTCCTCCAATCCTTAGAAATTGAGGCCGCCCTCACGGGCGCCTTCGGCCAATTCCTTAACACGGCCGTGATATATATTACCGCCTCTGTCAAATACAACATCAACGATATTCTTTTCTTTTGCACGCTCAGCAACGAGCTTGCCAACAGCCTTAGCTGCCTCTTTGTTTCCGCCATTGCCTGTGATTTCTTTATCAAGGCTTGAAGCCTGAGCAAGTGTAACACCTGCTACATCGTCAATAATCTGAGCATAGATGTTGCTTGTGGAGCGGAATACGCAAAGACGAGGACAAGAAGCTGTACCGCTGATTTTGCTGCGGACTCTCTTATGGCGTTTTGCGCGTGCCTTTTTTGTATCTGGTCTGCTTACCATTTGTTATTCACTCCTTAATTATTTGCCCTTACCGGCCTTGCCTTCCTTGCGGCGGATAACTTCATCAGCGTACTTAATACCCTTGCCCTTATATGGCTCCGGAGGACGCTTTTCTCTAACTTCGGCAGCAAACTGACCAACCTTTTGCTTATCAATGCCGGTGATAATGATTTTGTTCGGATCGGGAACTTCAATCTTGATGTCCTCTGTATCCTCAACGATAACCTGGTGTGAATAACCAAGGTTCATAACGCATTTGCTGCCCTGCTTCTGAACACGGTAGCCAACGCCGTTTACTTCGAGGGTCTTTGAATAACCCTCTGTAACACCTATAATCATATTGTGGATAAGTGTTCTTGTAAGACCGTGAAGTGAACGGTTTTCTTTTGCGTCGTTTGGACGGGTAACCTCAATTACATCGCCCTTAATCTCAACAGTCATTGCAGGATTGAACTTGAAATCAAGTGTACCCTTAGGACCTTTAACTGTGATAACGCCGTTGTCAATTGAAGCTGTAACGCCGGCGGGAATATTTATAGGTTTTCTTCCAATTCGAGACATTTATCGCACCTCCTCTTACCAAATGTAAGCGAGAACCTCGCCGCCAATGTGCTGCTTTCTTGCCTCACGGTCTGTCATAACACCCTTTGAGGTTGAAATGATGGCGATACCAAGACCCTTCATTACCTTTGGCATATCTTCTGCATTACTGTAAATTCTAAGACCGGGCTTTGATACACGGCGAAGACCTGTGATAACAGGAGTCTTGCCGTCTGTATACTTGAGTGTTACCTTAATAACGCCCTGCTTGCCGTCTTCAATAACTGTGAAATTCTTTACATAACCCTCGTCAACAAGAATCTGACAAATTGACTTCTTGAGGTTTGAAGCGGGAATTTCAACAGAATCATGCTTTGCTGAATTTGCGTTACGGATTCTTGTAAGTAAATCAGCAATTGTATCTGTAATCTGCATTATGCTTTACCTCCCTTGCTTACCAGCTTGCTTTCTTTACACCCGGAATTTCGCCCTTGTAAGCGAGTTCACGGAAGCAAATACGACAAATGCCATACTTACGGAGGTAGGCGTGTGGTCTACCACAGATGTTACATCTTGTGTACTCTCTTGTAGAGAATTTCTGCTTTCTCTGCTGCTTTACTTTCATCGAAGTTTTAGCCACAACAATCCCTCCTTACTTTGAAAACGGTGCGCCCATAAGCTTTAAAAGCTCGCGAGCTTCTTCGTCTGTTGCTGCAGTGGTAACGAAGCAAATGTCCATACCACGAACCTTGTCAATCTTGTCATAGTCAATCTCAGGGAAAATAAGCTGTTCCTTAAGACCCATGTTGTAGTTGCCGCGGCCGTCAAATGAATCAGGGTTGATACCTCTGAAGTCACGAACACGGGGAAGTGCTACATTGAAGAATCTGTCGAGAAATTCATACATTCTCTCGCCTCTTAATGTAACCTTGCAGCCGATTGCCATGCCTTCTCTGATTTTGAAGTTAGCAACTGACTTTCTTGCCCTACAGATGAGAGGCTTCTGACCTGTAATAGCAGAAAGGTCTGTACAGATAGCGTCAATTACTTTTGAGTTATCTTTAGCTTCGCCTGCGCCTACATTGATAACGATTTTATCAAGCTTAGGAATCTGCATTGTGCTCTTGTAGGAGAACTTTGACATAAGAGCAGGTGCAACTTCTTTTGAATAGTATTCTTTAAGTCTTGCCATATCTTATTTCCTCCTTAAAGTGCTTCGCCGCATTTAGCGCAAACTCTGCCCTTAGAGCCGTCCTCATAGAACTTATGAGCAACTCTTGTAGGCTTTTTGCATCTTGGGCAAACGATCTGAACCTTAGATGCGTACATAGCACCCTCAGCCTTAATGATACCGCCCTGCTCGCCCATCTTCTTGGGTTTAACATGCTTTGAAACCATATTTACCTTTTCTACGATAACTTTGCCTTCTTTAGGGCTTACAGCCATAACCTGACCTGTCTTGCCCTTGTCCTTACCGCTTAATACGATAACGGTGTCGCCTGTTTTAACATGAACTTTACTCATTGTGACACCTCCAATTAAAGTACTTCGGGAGCGAGAGAAAGAATCTTCATATAATCTTTATCACGAAGCTCTCTTGCTACCGGTCCGAAGATACGAGTACCCTTCGGGTTCTTATCTTCCTTAATAATAACAGCTGCATTTTCATCAAAACGGATATAAGTGCCGTCTTCTCTTCTGACGCCCTTTGCAGAACGAACAACTACAGCCTTTACAACGTCGCCTTTTTTAACAACACCGCCGGGTGCTGCCTTTTTAACCGAGGCTACGATTACATCGCCAATGTTGGCATATCTCCTTCTGGTACCGCCGAGTACACGAATGCACATAAGTTCCTTTGCGCCGGTGTTGTCGGCAACCTTGAGGATAGTTTGCTGCTGAATCACAGTGTAATTCCTCCTTTACTCAAAGCCGCTAAAATAAACTTATTTAGCTTTCTCTATAATCTCGACGAGTCTCCATCTTTTGTCTTTAGAAAGAGGACGGGTCTCCATAATCTTTACACGGTCGCCAATGCCACACTCGTTGTTTTCATCGTGTGCCTTGAAACGAACTGTACGCTTAACAATTTTGTTGTAAAGCTTGTGCTTTACGCTGTCTTCAACTGCAACGACAATTGTCTTGTCCATCTTGTCGCTTACAACTTTTCCGACAACAGTTTTTCTCATATTTCTTTCACTCACTGTTAAGTCCTCCTCTCTTAAGCTTCAGCGCCGTTAAGTTCCATCTGACGAAGAACTGTTGAAATTCTTGCGATGTCCTTTTTAACAGCACCGATTCTGGATGAGTTTTCGAGCTGATTAACAGCAAGCTGGAAACGAAGATTGAATAATTCTTCTTTGAGTTCAGTGAGCTTTGTCTGAAGCTCTTCTACTGACATATCTCTGAGTTCTGATGCTTTCATTACTGCTCACCCTCCTCTTTCTTAACAAACTTGCACTTGATAGGAAGCTTATTTGCAGCAAGGCGAAGAGCCTCTCTTGCAGTAGCTTCATCTACGCCGCCGAGTTCAAACATAACTCTGCCGGGCTTTACTACGGCTACCCAATACTCGGGTGAACCTTTACCTGAACCCATTCGTGTTTCAGCAGGCTTTGCTGTAACAGGCTTGTCAGGGAAAATTTTGATCCATACTTTACCGAATCTTTTGCAGTAACGAGTCATAGCGACACGGGCAGCCTCAATCTGGTTTGAGGTAATCCATGCAGGCTCTGTAGCCTGAAGACCGAAATCGCCGTAAGTAACCTTGTTACCACGAAGAGCCTTACCTGTCATACGACCTCTGTGAACTCTTCTGTATTTTACTCTCTTAGGTAATAACATTACTTTCTGCCTCCTTCTCTGCGGGGCTTTCTTGACTTAACTTCGTTAAGAACCTCGCCCTTGTAAAGCCAAACCTTAACGCCTACTTTACCGTAGGTTGTGTTAGCTTCTGCAAAGCCGTAGTCGATGTCGGCACGAAGTGTCTGAAGCGGAATAGTACCTTCGTGGTACTGCTCTGAACGAGCAATTTCAGCACCGCCGAGACGGCCTGAACACATAACCTTGATACCCTTAGCGCCGCGACGCATTGCGTTGCCGATTGACATCTTCATTGCACGGCGGAAAGAGATTCTCTTTTCAAGCTGCTGAGCGATGCTTTCTGCAACGAGCTGTGCATCAAGCTCAGGAGCCTTAACTTCTACAATATTGATTGCAACGGGTTTGCCGAGCATCTTTTCGCACTGTGCTCTGAGCTTTTCAATCTCAGAACCGCCCTTACCGATTACAAGACCGGGCTTAGCGCAGTGGATGCTGATTTTAACCTTTTTGCCGTCACGCTCAATTTCAATTTTTGAGATACCGAAGTTGTAAAGCTGAGCCTTCAGAGTTTTACGGAGGTTATAGTCCTCAACGAGTGTAGCACCGAAGTCCTTCTTATTTGCAAACCAACGGGAATCCCAATCTTTAATAACGCCGACACGGAGACCGTGCGGATTAACTTTCTGACCCATAATCTAACCTCCCCTTAGTCGTCTTCTCTTTCCTTGAGTACGAGGGAAATGTGAGAAGTTCTCTTGTTGATTCTGAACGCTCTGCCCTGTGCTCTCGGACGAATTCTTTTAAGGATGGGGCCTGCTGTTGCATTGCACTGAGCAATGTAAAGCTTGGATACATCCATGTCATGGTTGTTCTCAGCATTTGCCATAGCTGAATTGAGCAGCTTTAAAAGCGGCTCGCAAGCGGCCTTGGGAGTGTGCTTAAGAACAGCTTCCGCATACTTAACATCTTTGCCTCTTACGAGGTCAAGAACAACATTAACCTTGCGGGGTGAAATACGAACAAATTTTGCATTTGCCTTTGCTTCCATCTGCAATACTCTCCTTCCGCTTATTTGCTTGTTTTTGATCCTGCGTGACCCTTGAATGTTCTTGTCGGAGCAAACTCGCCGAGCTTGTGACCAACCATATCTTCGGTTACATATACAGGAACATGTTTTCTGCCGTCATGAACGGCAAATGTGTGACCAACGAACTCAGGGAAAATTGTTGAACTTCTTGACCAAGTCTTGAGAATTCTCTTTTCGCCTGCTTCGTTCATTTCGATAACCCTTTTGAGCAGTACAGGCTGAACATAAGGGCCCTTTTTAGTACTTCTACTCATGTTTTAGCTCCTTTCCGCCTTACTTACCGTTTCTTCTTCTTACGATAAGCTTGTCGCTGCTCTTGTTGTTCTTACGAGTCTTGTAGCCGAGTGCGGGCTTACCCCATGGGGTTACAGGGCCCGGACGACCAACAGGTGACTTACCCTCACCACCGCCGTGCGGATGGTCGTTAGGGTTCATTACAGAACCACGAACAGTAGGACGCCAACCCATGTTTCTCTTACGACCTGCTTTACCGATCTTAACATTTTCGTGATCGGTGTTACCTACCTGACCGATTGTAGCCATGCAGTTTTCAGGAACGTTTCTGAGCTCGCCTGAAGGAAGTCTTAAAAGTGCAAGACCGTTTTCCTTAGCCATGAGCTGAGCCATGTTGCCGGCTGAACGAGCGAGCTGAGCGCCTCTGCCGGGATAAAGCTCTACATTGTGGATAAATGTACCAACAGGGATTGCTGTAAGCGGAAGTGCGTTACCGGGCTTAATATCAGCGTTTGCACCTGCTGTTACCTTGTCGCCTACCTTAAGTCCTTCCGGAGCAATAATGTAAGCCTTCTCGCCGTCTGTGTACTCTACAAGAGCGATGAATGCAGAACGGTTTGGATCGTACTCTAATGTTTTAACTGTACCTTCAACATCAAATTTCTGACGCTTGAAGTCAATAATACGGTACTTTCTGCGGTTGCCGCCGCCTCTGTGACGAACGGTGATTCTGCCGTAGCTGTTACGACCTGCCTTTTTATTTAAAGAAGCAAGCAAGCTTTTTTCCGGCTCAACCTTTGAAAGACCCGAATAATCTGTAACCGACATATTTCTTCTTGAGTTAATGGTCGGCTTATATACTTTAATGGCCATTTGGTTTCACTCTCCTCATGATGGCTTTGCGGGAATATGGCATTTCCCATACATTCTGCCTGAATTATTGTTTTCAGACTCAATACTGAACCTGAGTCAGTATTACATCATGCCTTCAAAAAATTCGATAGGCTTGCTGTCTTCTGTAAGTTTTACGATTGCTTTCTTCCAGCTTTTTGAGTAGCCGCCGTTGTTTCTGCCCTGACGACGGAACTTTCCTCTTACGCTTACTGTGTTTACCTTAGCAACCTTAACCTTGAAGATTTCTTCACAAGCTTTTGCAATTTCAATCTTGTTTGCTGACTTAGCAACTTCAAAGGTATAAATTTTGTTAACTGCGCCGAGCATACTTTTTTCAGTAATAACAGGGCGGATTACAATATCATGAGCTATCATGCATATACCTCCTCAATCTTGCTTACTGCATCCTTAACGATGATAAGCTTGTCAGCATTCAAAATGTCATAAACATTAAGAGTGTTTACCTGAGCTGTCTTAACACCGGGGATGTTGTTAGCTGATTTAATAACCTTGCTGTCAACCTCAGGAAGAACAATGAGAGCCTTCTTTTCAGCTCCGATTGCGCTGAGCATTGCAACAATCTTCTTTGTCTTGTACTCGTCCATGCTGATTGAATCAACAACGATGAGCTCGTTCTCCATAACCTTTGAAGAGAAAGCTGACTTCATAGCAAGTCTTCTAACCTTCTTGTTTACGGAAAATCTGTAATCTCTTGGCTTCGGAGCGAATACAACGCCGCCGTGTGTCCACTGTGGAGCTCTTGTTGAACCCTGTCTTGCACGGCCTGTACCCTTCTGTCTCCACGGCTTTTTACCGCCGCCTGAAACCTCTGATCTTGTAAGAGCGGACTGTGTGCCCTGACGCTGTGCTGCGAGGTAGTTGACTACCATCTGATGCATAACAGCTGCATTTGGTTCGATACCGAATACGGACTCAGCAAGCTCGATTGTGCCAACGCTCTTGCCTTCCATATCTACTACTGCTAAATTTGGCATTTATAATCCCCCTTCCTTAAGCCTTTACGGAATCTTTGATTACAACGATTCCCTTGTTAGGACCCGGAATAGCACCCTTAACAGCGATGAGGTTGTTTTCTGCGTCAACCTTAACAACTGTGAGGTTCTGAACCGTTACCTGTTCTGCGCCGAGGTGACCTGCCATTCTCTTACCCTTCCAAACTCTTGAAGGTGATGAGCAGGCACCGATTGAACCGCCGTGGCGTACGCAAGGACCTGTACCGTGTGATTCCTTAAGACGGTGGAAGTTCCATCTCTTAATAACACCTGCTGTACCCTTACCTTTGCTCTTGCCTGTTACGTCAATCTTGTCGCCGGGGGTGAATACGTCTGCTTTAACGAGATCACCGATGCTGTAAGCGTCTGTGTCTGTAAAGCGGAACTCTTTAAGAGTTTTCTTTGGTGCTACACCGGCCTTATCAAAGAAGCCCTTCATTGGCTTGTTTACCTTGTGAGGTTTAACATCGCCGTAGCCGAGCTGTACCGAAGCGTAGCCGTCGTTTTCAACTGTTTTCTTGGCTGTTACCACGCAAGGGCCTGCCTCAACAACAGTTACGGGAATCATGATTCCCTTTTCATCGAAAATCTGTGTCATACCGATTTTCTTACCGATGATTGCTTTCTGCATAAATTGTATCCTCCTTATAGGTTATTGGTTGGTTTCCCAACATGACCCTGTCTGCTTGTAGGTTGGTATCCGATTATAACTTAATCTCGATATCAACGCCGGCAGGGAGCTCTAAGCTCATAAGAGCCTCGACTGTCTTGTTTGACGGTCTTAAGATGTCGATAAGACGCTTGTGAGTTCTGATTTCAAACTGCTCACGGCTGTCCTTGTACTTATGAACAGCACGGAGAATTGTTACAACCTGCTTCTCAGTTGGGAGCGGAACGGGACCTGAAACTCTTGCGCCTGTGCGCTTAGCTGTTGCCACGATTCTCTCTGCAGACTGATCAACGAGCTGATGATCATAACCCTTTAATCTTATTCTAATCTTTTCCTTGACTGCCATTATCGTCGCCTCCTTAAAAATGTTAGTTGGCGGGCGTTGCTTTTCAAAACTTTTTTGAAACTCTGCCGGGTGTTTCCTCACCCCGCATTAAAAAACCCGTTTAACTATTCAGTTAACCGGGAAGTTCTGAAAGCGTTTGAGCGCAGTTATGGCAAAGCAACCCCATTGCCACTCAATCGCTCTGTGTTTCAATTTAATCGCCCGGTTTAAAATCGGACATACTCCACGGAAAAACCGGCTTAATGCCGCAACCTCCCGCTTCATCGCATATCTTGTGCAGTCACACAAGCATTATTATAAACGAAATACCGCATTATTTCAACCTTTTCGGCAAAATAAGCGGTATAAAACTTTTGATAATATTTTAAATAAATTTTGTTTAATTTACACATACTCCCGTTTGCCGATTTTATGTTATAATTATGCAGACGAAAATGTTTTTTCTATACTATTGTATATAAGGGATTCCATTTTGTCAATTGTGCAGTTTTATGAAAAGGAATGACAGACAATGAAGCATTTGTATTTTGGTGACGGTAAGGGCAAAACCACAGCCGCCATAGGAATTGCCGTCAGGGCGGCAGGCAGTAACCTCAAGGTGCTGTTTGTGCAATTTTTAAAGACGGAATTTTCGGGAGAACGCCATGTTCTCAGCCACACCGAGAATGTAACGCTCACCTTCTGCCCCGCCGACCTCAAGTTTACATTTCAGATGAACGAAAAGGAGAAGGCTCAGGCGGCAAAAATTTTTAAGGGTATTTTTGACCGCAGCGTCACACTTGCATTAACAGAAAAGTATGATATGGTCGTATTTGACGAAATCATTGACGCAATCAATGCTGAAATGCTCACAGAATCAGAGGTTGTTGAATTTATCACCAATGCTCCATCAAGTATGGAAATTGTTATGACAGGTCACAACCCGTCGCAAAAGATGATTGACCTCTGCGATTATGTAACCGAGTTCAAGAAAATCAAGCACCCCTACGACCGAGGCATCACAGGCAGAATCGGCGTAGAATTTTAATTCACACAGTAGTTTTGCAAATTTTCGGCAGTTCGGCAGATAATAATTTAACCTGAATTTCCCGAAAAAATATAATTTTTAAGTTATCTAACAAGCGGCATATAATCCGTGTGCGGGCAAAAATACAAAATATCCGATATATGCAAACAGAGGCCATCAGCCAAAAGCGATGGTCTCTGTTTTTTATTGCCGGCAATTTAATCCGAAAGAGATTTCTCAACATTTATTATAGGATAGAGCTTATTGTTAATCGACTTGATTTTCTCGATTGCACTCTGTTTTATCTGTCTTTCTGTAAGGTCAAGTCCATACGGAATAACCATATCGAAAACAACATTTGTATGCGTACTGCCCTTGACAATCCTGAAATCGTGGATTGAATATTCGGGATTAAGTTCACACAAGCCCTCGGAAATTTTCATTTTCAGCTCATTTGTGAACGCGTCGTTTGACGCAATCGGATCCATATGTATGGTTGCAAAACAGTTGTACCTGTTTTCAAGCTGTTTTTCCGTCAGGTCAATTGCGTCGTGAGCTTCAAGGATATCCTCGTCACACGGTACCTCTGCGTGGAGTGAAATAAAGCATCTGCCCGGACCGTAATCGTGAATAATCAAATCGTGGATACCCACAATCATATCATTTTTCAACACTGTTTCCTTGATTTCATCAACAAATTCAGGGTCGGGCGCTTTGCCGAGGAGCGGAGAGAGGCTCTCTCTGAATGTGCTGACACCCGTAAAAAGTATGAACAGCGAAACACACACACCGAGCCATCCGTCAATCTGAACTCCTGTTGAGGCTGAAATAAGCAGTCCTATTATTACAACCGAGGTTGCAATGCAGTCGGTCAACGAATCGAGTGCCGCCGCCTTGAGTGCGGTTGAATTTATCTTCCTCGACAATCCCGAATTAAAAAAGTACATCCATAATTTTACGAAAATTGACGCAATCATTATTGCAAGCGAAAGCGTTGAAAATGCCGTACCGCTCTCGGGACAGATTATCTTTTCGACTGAGCTTTTGATAAGTTCAATGCCCATTAAAAGAATCACAACGGAAATCCCCAAGCCTGCCACATACTCATATCGGCCGTGACCGAACGGATGCTCTCTGTCGGCAGGACGGCTTGCAAGCTTAAAGCCGAGGAATGTAACAACCGAACTGCCTGCGTCCGAAAGGTTGTTGAGGGCGTCGGCAATGACGGAAACCGATGCCGAAATAATTCCGGCAAACAATTTTCCTCCGAACAGTACCAGATTAAGAATTATTCCGCAAACACCCGAAAGGTTGCCATAAGCAGTTCTAACCTTTGGATTATCGCAATTGTCGCTGTCTTTAACGAACAGCTTTACAAGTAATTTTGTCAAATAAAACACCAACTAAAATTTATTTACAGCGAATCGTTTCGGCTGAAAACATCGGCAACCTCCGTAATTGAAATGTACGCTTTCTTGTCAATTTCACGCACAATTTCCTTCAGCTTGCCAATCTGGAAACGGTTGACAACAAAGTAAATCATCACCTTGTCCTTGCCTGAATATCCGCCCTGAGCCTGCATTACGGTAACGCCGCTTTGAAATTCCTCCGAAAGTGCGTTACAAATTTCATCGCAACGGCTTACAGACGCAATAATCGTTGCCGCCTTTGCCCTGTCAAAACCTTCAACAATAAAGTCAATCGTTTTAAGTGCGGCAAAATATGTAACAATCGAATAAAGCGGAAGAATCCAGCTTTGCAGAATGAAACCGCATACAACATAAAGTACAATGTTGTACGCCATAACGAACGAGCCAACAGATACACCGATTTTTTTCGCAAAGATTACCGCCATAACCTCGATGCCGTCCATTGCACCGCCGAATTTGATTGCAAGACCGCTGCCTATACCCGAAATCACACCGCCGAATACGGCGCAAAGGAGCAAATCGGTTCCTGCAAGCGGAGATGCCATACTGACATCAACGGGCAGAACATCGGTTATCAGCCACGAAACGAACGAATAAACCGCAACCGTATAAATTGCGTAAAATGTAAACTTCTTTCCCTGCTTTTTAAGTCCGAACAAAAACAGCGGCAGGTTAAAAATTATAAGAAAAAGTGAAAGCGACAGGCTCTCGGGGGTAAGCTGTGCGGCAAGCATAGCCGTACCGGAAATTCCGCTGTCATAAAGGTTTACGGGGTTAAGGAATATTGTAATTCCGAATGCATTGATAATTCCGGCAATTGTGAGAAAAAGCATATTTTTGATTTTGATTGCCTTTCTCGCTCTTTGTAAGAGATTTTTCATTGTCATCATCCTTTGCAGTAAATTTCCATCCCCATCATTCACACAAGTATAATCTACATTGTACCACGATATTGATATTTACGCAAGAAAAGCAAAACAAACAACCGCTTAGGTTGAGAAAGCAACGGTTGTAACGCAAAAAATAACAGGCTGAAATTTTCAACCTGTCATTTTCATTTTTGATAACCGTTATTTAGTTATCTTAATGGGTTTTATTAAATTGCAAAATTTATTAAAACCGTGCGGACAAAGCATGATTATATTTTTACGGTTCTTCATATGAAACCACAACATTGAGATGTAAAGGAAAATCTGCATTTACACATTTTTCGATATATTTTTTCTCTGCGTCTGTTTTTGTGTCAAAAATTTTCAAATTTACACGGTTTTTGAGTGCAATTTCCGTTATTGTAAAGTTTTCCACACCGTAGCCCCTGACAAACTGTTTAAAATCATTGAGAGTACACCTTCCGCCAACTTTCTGCTCCGCAATTTTGAGCATATCTCTGCGTTTTTCAATAGAATACCCATCACGCACCTTGCCGACAAACCTTTCTCTTTCTGCAATTCCGAAATCCTCTGCCGTATCAATAAACAGCTCCCGTTCCATCATTTCAAGCATATTAAACACCGAATCCAGTCCCTCTGCATATGCCAAAAGCTCCGCGCCGATATTTGATTTTGCCGTAATATCATAAAGCCCCGTGCCTTCTAATTTTGTTTTCATTGACTCAAAGCTGTTCATCACTTCACCCCAATCGTAACTGTACCAACTGTGAAGCACTGCGATTTTGTCGCTGTCACATCCTGCATATCGGTATTCCAAGTGTAGTTATTTATGCATCCCGTTGCAACGAGCTTTGCTCCCAGCTCCGCAAGATGAAAAGTTCCGCCAATCGGAATTGAATTAACATAATCCGCAAAAGCCTTTGAAAGCAGAGCTTTCACCTCCGATGAAGAATAACCGTCCTCGGCATAAACCGTCACACTCATATTACAAGCAGTACGCTGAGCATTGACAACAAGAACATCCACATTCAGCTCTCTCTGCTTTGCAACAATTTCCTGAACTTTTGCAACAACATCAGTACTGACAGCGGCATCCGAACCTGTAACATAAATATTTACCGTGCCAAAGCCTCTCACCTTACCGACGGCACAGACCTTAGCCACACCGTCAACCGAGAGTGCAAGCTGTTCGTAATATGCCGCATTTGTACCGTTAGAGGTGTTGACATATGTATCCCTTATGCGTTTGCGAAGTTCGTCATCCGTTTCGGCATCGCAACCGCCCGTAAATTTTTCACGGTTTGTAACCGTTTCAATCTCTGTCGGCACACTCACGGGAACAACCGCACAACCAAGCCCGATATTACCGTTACTCCCCGCCTGCTCTGCCTCGGCATAAACACTCACAAGCGTGTTGCCTGCGCTGATTTCTTCATCTTCCGTTGTAACATATCTCACAGGCACAGGGTCTGACGTTGCCACAACACAGCCCTTTGGAATTATAATATTGTGACTGCACGGCTGAGAAATATAGAATGTAATTTCGCCCGTTGACTTCATCGCCTTTTTGCGTTCAATACCTCTCTGCGATGCCAGTTTGTCAAGACATTCACCGCTTGCGCTCACTGCAAACATCTGTCTTTTCCACCATTCAAGGTTTGTCTGCACCTTGAAAATCTCGCCCGCAAGCACCTTGAGCCTGATTGCAATATCGCTTTTTTCATTAAAACTGTCGCCTGTTTCCTGCTCATATACATTCTTCATTCTGCCGTAAATTTCGTCATATGTATCCATTTATCTGTACCTCCCTTGTAATTCCGTCAACCGTAAGGTCAATTGTAATTTTTCTGCCGACATTCTTAATGCTTGCAAAGGCGTTTTCCATTTCGGCAAGCGATTCATTGGCAAGCAGTTCAAGTTGTTTTGCCGAAAGCGTTTTGCTCTGTAAAGCAACAGTCGAACCGAGTTCTCGGTCATAAACAAATCCGCCGAGCTTTGCCGAAATACAAATCACAGCCTGCTGAAATTTTGCGTCAAGCCCCTCAAGCAGCACCGTACTGCCCGAAGAATTGATAACTGTGTCACCGTTTTTTATCATTATATCCCTCATTCTACACCGCCTTGCCGTTGATAAGAACCCTGCCGTCATTTTTCAGCACAATACTCGCTCCGCCCTTTGACGAGAGCATAACTTCGCCCTCATCAAGCTCAACATTTTTCGCAAGCACACCAAGGCTCACTTCACCGTTGGCAAGCGGCAATACAACCGCCGACTCTCCCACGGGAACAACGCTTGCAAAGCCGTATGGCACGCAACATTTTATCTCCCTGTGTTCTTCCGAAGAGTCAACCGAAACGGTGTTTCCCGAACTTTTCACACCGCCTCTTTCCGCCTTAGGAGCGGTAATCGAATTTTTAGTTATGTAATTCATCAGCCACATCGCCGTTCTCCTTTCCAAGCACAACCGTTGTGCTTTCACCGTTTTTCCCAAGTGAATATTTAATGCTTTTCACAACCAAGCCCTCCCTTTTTCCGACGAGGGGGTCGTAAATCACAGCCCTTCTGCCTACAATTCCGCACAGGCATTTCGGACATTCAACCGTAATCTCAAAGCTCTGCCTGTTGCCGTTTTCAATCATTCTGTCGGCTGTTTTAACCGCGTTGTTGTCGAGAAAAGCGTTTACATATCTAACTCTCTTAATTCTGTCGGCAGCACTGCCGTTGCCGACAACACTCTTGTAACCGCCGTATTCCTCGGTGCGTAGTTTGACCTGCGAAATCACCTTGCACGGCTTTATGTACTCACGCAGAGATGTATAACCTACTCCGTTTCTGCCGAACACAATCGGCTTTGCACCACCGTAAGTTCCGCACATCAAAGCAAATCCTGCCCCCGTAATTCTCGGACTTTTGCCGTATCTGCCGCTGCAGAATTTTTCAAGCACCTGCCACTCGGTCATACCCTTTTCAATCTTAATTTCGCCCATAAACGGGTGTTCGTCACCGTCATATCCGACAATTCCGAACGGCTTTAAATGCCTTTCAAAAATGAACTTCGCCGCAGGATTTATATATGTAACAGGCTCCGCCTCATTGTCGAGAAGCCTTCCGGCAAGACTCCTTGCACTCAGCCTTACAATCGCACCGCTGTTATGAACAATGCTGACAATCTCGTCAGCCTGTCCCACAAACACAAGCGACTTGCCGTCATAAGCCTCAAGCATATCAACATTCCTGTATTTTCTGTCATACGGCACAGTCAGCACAAGCTCATCGGCAGGCACATCGACATCTGCCGAAATTTCAACAGTAAGGACATTTTTAATTTCACACCTTTTGCCGTTTTTATCAGTAAAAAAGTAAGTCAGCACAGCCTCACCCTCCTTGTTCCGAGGTTTTCATCGGGGAACTTAACATCGGGATTGAGCCGCACAAGCTCGTCAATCTTCACCCCTGTTTTGTATGCAACATCCCACAGGGTTTGTCCGCTTTCACAGTCAAAATATGTAGTTTTCGTTTTCTGCTTTTTCTCCATAACCTCACGGAACACAAAGCTGTATTCAAGCACATTCGGCTTTGGCTCTCCCTTTATTTCAAGCTTTTCAAACACAGCATAAATGCTCGGCAGGCTTGGCACGGAAAGCACTTCCTTTCCGCTGTTTCTGAACACCTCAAACAGCCTTTCAAACTGTTCGGCACAATCCTCGCCGTACAGCTGTCCCGAACCGCTGATTTTCATATTCTTCCGCCCCATATCCTGAACGGCGGATTCACCGAACGGACTTTTCATTTCTGCAACGCTCTTGTCACATTCAAAGCTGATATTCTGCGGATTATGATGCCACACATATTCACCGAATTTCATCGGCACCGGTTTCATCGGCTTTTCGCCTCCTCTTCTTCGTCAAGCCTGCGGCTGTAACGGCGGCTTTCTCTTTCAAGGAATTCACCGAACATTTCGGTATCTTTACCGCCGTTCTCAGACTCCGCAAGCCTGTAAAGTTCGTCTGAATTTTTATCATTCATATAATTTTCCTCTCGTCGGCACTGATTTTCACGGTTGCAAGAATACTTCCGCTGCCCTGAGTAACGCTTGAAAATTCAAGCACTTTGCAATCCGTGTAAATGATTTTCTTCTTTGCAAGGTCAAGTTCAAGACTCTTAAAGCTGTCACGCTCCAAAAACGGAGTTTCGTCAGTAAGCCTCATTTCAAATGTGAGTTTCCATTCATTTGAAACAATCCTCTCAACGGGCTTGTCATTGAGAAATTCCTTGATTTCCGTGAAGGAGTTCTTTCTTGTACAGGTTGCCTTTTCAACGCCGCCGAGAATTTTCCCCTCACATTTCAATACGGCATTTCCGCAATTTTCAAATTCAAAGCCGTCCATTTATACCTCCTCGCAAAGACAGAATTCCATATTAAAACTCACCGTTCTGTAAATTGCGTTCATATCGGGGTCAAATTCAATTGAAGCCGCCTCACTGTGGGTAATCGTCTTTTCAGCGTCGGCAGTTTTAAGTCCGAGAAGAATTTCACTGACAACCTCCGAAAGACCGCTTCCGTTCTCGGTTGCAGGAGCATACACCCTGATTTCAACTCCTGCGCTGTAGCTTTCGCCCTTGATAGACGGTGAAAGGTATCCGCCGATATAGCTCTTCTCCGTTGACATATCTCTCACCGACACAACGGCAGTCATTCCGTTCACCGGTGACGGTGCTTCATCAGAGCCGTACTCTCTTATAAACCTGACATTTTTCAAAGCCTCATTTACCTTTAAGCCTGCAATAATACGGTCAACCTGTTTCTCAATTCTATTCAAAATCATCCCTCGTTTCTTCTCTGTACGCACACAGAACAGCCCTGACATAAATCGGATTATCCTGCACATAATATTTTTCGCACCTTTTAACAGTATATTTACCGTTTTCACTTTCTATTACGCTTTTTTCCGAATTAAGCAAAACATCGGGCGGTGCAATAAACAAAAACAGCTTCGTTTTTCTCATACCTAACTTATGCCGCACACTTTCATAATTCTGATTGAAGTTGTATCTCAAAGGTGAAATAAAAGCCTTTGTCTTAACCGTTTCATCTCCGTTTTTAACGGTAACATCACAGCCGTATCTGTTTAATATTTTCCCGATAGACGGTGAAATATTCATCATATCACCCCAAGCAAAAATTTTTCTCTGCCTATAAGGTCCTGCGACTTGTCGGCATATTCCCTCCACAGCTTTTCGGCACGGCTTTCGCCGTCCGCAGATGATGAAATTTTCAAATCACCTGCGGAAAAAGAAGAAATGCTGTCGTCATTGCAAAGGGAATACAACTTAAAAGCGTAAACGGCACACAGGTTTTCAAGTCTTAATTCGTCATCCTCCGAAAGATTTTCCTTCGTAACAATCGAATTAACATACACCACGGCATCATCAATAATGCTTTTCCATTTGTATGCTTCAGCACCGTCAATACCGCTGTATAATGCAAAACGCTTTGTAATGTTTGCAATGTTCAAGGCAATCCCTCCTTAACAGCTCATCACCTTTGACGCCTCTGTAAAGATTTTTGAAAAACCGGCG
>ENA-OROO01000188-OROO01000188.1-human-gut-metagenome-genome-assembly--contig:-NODE-188-length-43187-cov-21.441899_pt1 | contig 43187 bp, 42 predicted proteins | sample MGYA00242130_ERZ509052 | MGnify/ENA primary metagenome ERZ509052 (study PRJEB26280, sample SAMEA2338730) | human gut metagenome | biome: human gut; feature: human-associated habitat; material: faeces... | reverse complement strand
TCGGACAGCCGCAAGGGCTGTCCCTACGAAGTACGCGGTCTAAAATTTGTGCGGATTTTGAAAGGCAAACGAAGTTCGCCCCTACGGTCTGCAAAACGGGCTTTTCCGAAGATTTCGTGCCGCTCACGCGGCAGCGGTGCGTTGAGTCGCCGCACCCTACAAGCTACATATCAATAAAATTGTGCGGATTTCGCGACAAATCCCTGTTTGCCGAACCGATAAAAAGGAGCCGTCATTTTTGACAGCTCCTATACATTAATATATATTATATTATCTCTCGTCGGTCAGCGTTGCCGCCATGACAGCCTTTATCGTGTGCATGCGGTTCTCCGCCTCGGCAAAAACAACGGACTGTGCGCTCTCGAACACCTCGTCAGTGACCTCCATTGAGTTGCGCCCGAACTTTTCGCCCATCTCCTTGCCTATCGTCGTTTTCATGTCGTGATAAGAGGGTAGGCAGTGCATGAACACAGCGTTCGGCGATGCCTTTGCCATGAGCTCGGAGTTGACTTGATAGGGCGCGAGGTCGTTTATGCGCTCCTCCCAGACTTCAACAGGCTCGCCCATCGAGACCCACACGTCGGTGTATATCACATCGGCGTTTTTTGCTGCCTCGTCGGGGCTTTCGCAGAATTTTATCTCAGCGCCGGTCTGCGCGGCAATCTCCATGCAGGTGTCAATAAGCGCCTTGTCGGGGAAATATTTCTTCGGCGCGCAGGCGGTGAAGTTCATGCCCATCTTTGCGCAGCCGACCATGAGCGAATTGCCCATGTTGTATCTGGCGTCGCCCATGTAGACGAAGTTAATGCCTTTAAGACGCCCGAACTGCTCTTTTATCGTCAGAAAATCCGCGAGGATCTGCGTCGGGTGGAACTCGTTCGTCAGACCGTTCCAGACGGGGACGGTCGCATACTGCGCGAGCTCCTCGACTATCGACTGGCCGAAGCCGCGGTATTCAATGCCGTCGTATATGCCCGAGAGCACGCGTGCAGTGTCGGCGATGCTCTCTTTTTTGCCTATCTGCGAGCCGGAGGGGTCGAGATAAGTCGTGCCCATGCCGAGGTCGCGCGCCGCGACTTCGAAGCTGCACCTTGTCCTCGTGCTCGTCTTTTCGAATATCAGCGCAACATTCTTGCCGTCGCATATTTTGTGCGGTATGCCCGCCTTCTTCTTCGCCTTGAGAGAGGCGGCGAAGTCGATAAGATATTCAATCTCTTCGGGAGTGAAATCCAAAAGTTTCAAAAAATCTCTGTCTTTGAATGTCATGTTCAAGCCTCCTTGTCTGCACAGACTTCTTTTATAACGCCGACTGCCTGTTCAAGCAGCTCCATGGGAATGTTGAGCGCCGGGAGCAGTCTGACCTTGTCTTTCGCTTTGATAACGAGAACGCCCTTTTTCATGCAGGTGTTTATGACCTCGGAGGCGTCCTTTTCGGTCTTTATGCCGATCATCAGTCCGAGTCCCGAGACTTCTTTTATACCCGGTGCACCGCTGAGCTCTGAAAATATATATTCCGACCTCTCACGGACTCCGGCGAGAGTCTTTTCATCGAGCCTCGAAAGAATGTTTATCGCGCCGGCGCAGCATATCGGGTTGCCGCCAAAAGTGGAACCGTGGGAGCCGGGGGTGAGAACATCCTTTGTCTTTTCGCTGAACAGTGTAGCGCCGAGCGGCAGACCACCCGCGAGTCCCTTTGCGGTCGATACGATGTCGGGGAATATGCCGTAGTTCATGTAGCTGTAGAGCTTGCCGCTTCTGCCGTTGCCTGTCTGAACCTCGTCGCAGATGAGCAGAATGTCGCGCTCGCGGCAGATTCTTTCGAGCGATTGGAGATAGTCTTTGTCGAGCGGCATAACGCCGCCCTCGCCCTGAACGACTTCGAGCATGACTGCGGCGCAGCGATTCTCAAAGAGAACTTTTTCAATCTTCTCGATATCATTCGGCTCAACATAGATAAATCCCTCAGTCAGCGGCAGAAAATCCTTGTGGAACACATCCTGCCCCGTTGCGGCGAGGGTGGTTATCGTCCTGCCGTGGAAGCTGTTTTTCAGTGTAACTATGTTGTAGCAGTCCGCGCCGTGCTTCTCTGCAGCGTATTTTCTCGCTGCCTTTATCGCGCATTCGTTGGCCTCCGCGCCGGAGTTCGAGAAGAAAACTTTTTTCATGCCCGTGCGGTCGCAGAGCATCTGCGCGAGCTTCACGCAAGGCTCTGTGTAGTAGAGGTTCGACATGTGCTGAATTTTGCCCGCCTGTTCGGTTATTGCTTTTATCCATTCGTCGTCGGCTATGCCGAAAGTGTTGACCGCTATGCCCGAGGACAGATCGGTGTATATCTTCCCCGCGTCGTCCCAGACCACGGAGCCCTTGCCGCCCTCGATGGTCAGCGGGAATCTCGCATAAGTTCCGGCGATGTATTCCTTGTCCTGCTGCTGTAATATATCCATTATATCTCCTTTTATGCCGTGAACATCGTGCCCATGCCTTCGTCTGTCAGCATTTCAATAAGTATCGAGTGCGGTATCCTGCCGTCAATAATGAAAACCCTGTGAACTCCCCATTTTATTGCGTCGATGCAGCATTCGGCTTTCGGAATCATGCCGCCGCCAATGATGCCGCTCTTTATGAGCGCGGGAACTTCGTCCGCCTTTATGACCGAGATGAGCGTGTCCGGGTCGTCCCTGTCCTGAAGAATGCCGCTGATATCCGTCATGGATATAAGGCTCTCCGCGTTGAGCGCGCCGGCTATCTTCGCCGCGGCGGTGTCCGCGTTTATGTTATAGACATTGCCCTCGCTGTCGCAGCCGATGGTCGAAACGATAGGGATATATCCCTTGTCGATAACGTCGAGTATCGGCTGAATATTTACATTTGTTATCTCGCCGACGAAGCCGAGCTTCTCGTCTTTCATCTTCGCTTCAATCATGTGGCCGTCTATTCCGGAGAGTCCCATCGCCTTGCCGCCCTTGTTTTCAACGAGGTTGACGAGGCTTTTGTTGACCTTTCCGGCGAGCACCATCTGCACTATATCGGCGGTCTCCTTGTCTGTGACGCGCAGACCATTGACGAATTCACTCTTCTTGCCGGTCTTTTGGAGCATATCCGTTATCTCCGGGCCGCCGCCGTGAACCAGAACGACTTTTATGCCAATGAGCCAGAGCAGCACGATGTCGCGCATGACGGAATCTTTTAGCTTTTCGCTCGTCATCGCGTTGCCGCCGTATTTGACGACGACTATCTTGCCTGCGTAATCCTGTATATACGGCAGCGCGTGGACAAGAACCCTTGCGCGCTCCGCGTTTGAAATGTTCATATCTTTCCCTCCGTTTTTCGCAATCAGGTGCGGTAGTCGCCGTTTATCTTGACATAGTCATATGTCAGGTCGCAACCCCACGCCGTTGAAGATGCGTCGCCGCTCTTTAAATCAATAAGAATATCTATCTCATTTTCGGAGAGTATCTCTTTTGCCTTTTCCTCCGAAAAATCAACTCCCGCGCCGTTTTCGCAGACGAGGATCGAGCCTTTATCTGACTTGAACCAAACGTCGATTTTGTTGACGTCAACATCCGCACCGCTGTAGCCGATGGCGCAGAGAACCCTGCCCCAGTTGGCGTCCGAGCCGAACATGGCGGCTTTCGTCAGAGACGAGCAGACTACGCTCTTTGCAACAGTCTTGGCTGTTTCTTTATCTTTTGCGCCGCTGATTTTGCATTCGAGCAGCTTCGTCGCGCCCTCGCCGTCGGCGGCAATCCTGCGGCAGAGCCACACGGTTATAGTGTTGAGGGCTTTCATGAATTCATTGAAGTCATCGCCCTCTTTGCTGATCTCTTTGTTCCCGGCGAGCCCGTTTGCGAGCACTGTTACCATGTCGTTCGTCGAAGTGTCGCCGTCGATGCTTATCATATTGAAAGTTTCCGCAATGTCCGAAGACAGGGCTTTTTGGAGCATCTCGCTGCTTATCGCACAGTCGGTGGTTATGAAAACGAGCATCGTCGCCATGTTGGGATGAATCATGCCCGAGCCCTTTGCGATGCCGCCCATTTTGCATTCAACTCCGCCTATTTCGAAGCTGACGGCAATCTCCTTCGGAATCGTGTCGGTCGTCATTATCGCCTCTGCCGCCTGATCTGAGTGGTCGCCGAGTCCTGCTTTCAGAGCGGGTATGCCGGAGGCTATCGGGGTGATGTTCAGCGGCTGGCCGATAACGCCTGTCGAAGCGACGACGATGTCGGCGGGCTTTATTCCGAGCACGGACGCGAGCAGGTCGCTCGTGCGCTCGGCTATCTCAACGCCGTTCGCGTTGCAGGTGTTCGCGTTTCCGCTGTTGCATATGACCGCCTGCGCCTTGCCGTCAGCGATATGATTTTTTGTGACGACCAGCGGCGCGCCCTTGACGAGGTTAGTTGTATAGACAGCCGCCGCGTTGGCGACTTTTTCGCTGTATATGAGCGCGAGATCGCGCTTCGTCCTGTTCTTGCGGATGCCGCAGTGAACGCCGGAGGCCTTGAATCCCTTTGCGGCGCAGACGCCGCCCGATATTATTTTCATTTTATTTTACCTCCTCAGATATCAAGTCCGAAAGCCTTGTCCTTGCCCATGACAAGGTTCAGATTTTCGAGCGCGGCGCCCGATGCGCCTTTGCCGAGATTGTCGTATACGGCGGTCAGCAGTATTCGCTCATCGTTGCCGTAGACCGATATTTTCATGCCGTCCGTGCCCGAGAGCGCGCCCGCGCACAGAAAGCCGCCGTTGTCCGATTTGTCGCAGAATGTCACGACGGGACCCTGATATTTCGCTCTGTAGATGTCGGCGATTTCGCTTGAAGAACAGTTTATCTGCTCCGCGAACAGCGGCACTGTGACCTGCATTCCGCTGTAAAAATCATCGACCACGGGGCAGAATATCGGGGCGTTTTCAATGCCCGTTATGCCTTTCATCTCTTTTAAGTGCTTGTGCTGCTGAGTCAGCCCGTACTGTCTGGGGGCAAAGAGCATGGGGGACTTATCCTCGCTCTCATATTCGGCAATCATCTTCTTGCCGCCGCCGCTGTAGCCGGTCAGAGAATAGCAGCTGAGCAGTGCATCATTTCCGAGCACGCCCGCTTCGACAAGCGGATAGACCAGCGCGATAAATCCGCCGGCGTGGCATCCGGGGACGGCGATGCGTTTGGAGTTCTTTATCTTATCTTCAAATTCTGCTGACAGCTCCGGGAAACCGTAAGCCCAGCCCTCGCTCGTGCGGTGCGCCGTCGAGGTATCTATAATAACAGTGTCCGGATTTTCAACCAGTTCGACCGCCTCAACTGCGGCGGCGTCCGGCAGGCAAAGAAAAGCGACCTGCGCGCTGTTCAGCGCCTGCTTGCGGCTCTCGGTATCTTTTCTCTGCTCCTCGCTGAGCGTTGTCAGCTCAACGTCGCTTCGCTTCATCAGTCTGTCTTTTATTCTCAGCCCAGTCGTGCCGGCGCTGCCGTCGATAAATATTTTCATGGTGTCTCCCACTTAATGCGCTTTCGGCGAACACGGCGTTTATAAAAACGATCCGATATTCGCCAACGGTGCAAAATTATTCAACTATTTGACTAATAATATACTACTATATGCATAAATATTCAAGTGCTTCAGCAAAATAAATTCAATTTTGTCAATCTGTACCATACCTTCGTCCGTTGGCAAACAGCTTTGTAAAAATTGACAAGAGAATGGGAGAGAGGGTGAATAAATGTATATCGGCTGTTCAGATACAATTAAAAACAGGATATCTCCTTGTCGGAGATATCCTGTTTAATTTTATTTCGCAAGGAATCTTGAAAGGAACTCCTGCGTCTTCGGATCCTGCGGATTCTCGAAGATGTCCTTCGGGCTGCCCTGCTCGCAGATGAGTCCGTCCGCCATGAATACGACATTCGTTGAAACGTCGCGCGCAAACGCCATCTCGTGGGTGACGACTATCATCGTCAGACCCTCTTTTGCGAGGTTGCGCATGACTTCGAGCACTTCGCCGACCATCTGGGGGTCGAGAGCGCTCGTCGGCTCGTCGAACAGCAGAACTTCGGGCTCCATCGCAAGTGCGCGGGCTATTGCGACGCGCTGCTTCTGACCGCCGGAGAGCTGGGAGGGCTTGGCGTTGATGTAGGGCGCCATGCCGACCTTTTCAAGATAATGCAGTGCGGAAGCCTTGGCTTCGGCTCTGGACTTCTTGAGAACCTTCGTCTGACCGATCATGCAGTTCTTGAGAGCGGTCATGTTGTTGAAAAGATTGAACGACTGGAACACCATGCCGACGTGCGAACGGTATGCGCTCGCGCCGCCTTTTATATTGTCGATGTTCGTGCCGTGATAGAGTATATCGCCGGAGGTCGGAGTCTCAAGGAGGTTTATGCAGCGGAGCAAAGTGGATTTGCCCGAGCCGGACGCGCCGATGATGCTCGTGACATCGCCGGGATTGACCGAAAAGTCAATGTCGCGCAGAACTTCGTGGTTGCCGAAGGTCTTTGAAAGATGATTTATCTGTAAAATAGCCTCTGACATTATCTTCCCTCCTTCTTCTTGGCCTTTTTGACAAATGTGTACATTCCGCTGGTGTGGGCGAGAGTGTCGGTGGTCGAGAGATCGAAGTTCTCCGGACCGTCAAGCTTCTTCTCCCACAGTCTGAGGATAAGCGAGCAGATGACCGTCATTATCAGGTAGATAGTCAGCGTTATAACTGCCGACGGGAAGTAGACATACTTTGCGCCGACGATAGCCTTGTGAGCCGCGAAGAGCTCAGCGTAGCCGATAACGAACATGACGGAAGTATCCTTGATGTTGATTATGAGGTTGTTGCCTATCTGCGGGATGATATTGCGTATGGTCTGCGGAAGAATGACATAGAGCATGGTCTTGAAGTGGTTCATGCCTATGGACATTGCGCCCTCCGTCTGACCGACGTCTATCGACATTATACCGCCGCGGACGGTCTCTGCCATATATGCTCCGGTGTTGATGGAGACAACGAGATATGCCGCGAAAGTCGGTTCAAGGTTTATCGCACCGTTCGAGAAGTAGGGCAGGGCGTAGAAGATGAATATCGCCTGGATTATCATCGGCGTGCCTCTGAAAACTTCGACGTAGATACGCACTATAGCCTTGACTATGCCGAGGATGACCCGCTTTACGATATTGTCTTTTTTGCCGCACGGAATAGTCTGGATTATTCCGCAGACAAGGCCGATGAGGCAGCCTATGATTGTCGCTATAACAGCGAGCTCTATTGTCTTGAGCGCACCGGTCAGATACTGCATTGAGCTATCGCTCCAGCACTGGACTATGTCGCTCCACAGCTCGGCAAGCTTGTTCATATCTTGTTATCTCCGTTCTGATTATTGTTGATTACTTTGAAAGGGGCTGAATCTTGGTAGCCTCGTTCATTATCTTGTTGAAGTCGTCTGCGGTCATGCCTGCAAGGGCGGAGTTGATCTTGTCCTTGAGCTCGGTGTTGCCCTTCTTGACAGAGATGCCGATGTTGATGTCGCCCTCGTCAACCTTGAAAGCATCGTCGGGGAGGTTGAGTATCTTCAGGTCGCTGTAAGCGATGAGCGCGCCCTGAGCGGTGGGCATATCGGTGCAGATGAAGTCGACAGCGCCGGTCTCAAGAGCCATGAGCATCGAGGGAGCGGTCTCCTGTGCGGTCTGGATAAGAGCACCGTTTATCTGCGGAAGGCAGGTGGTATACCAAATGGTTCCGAGCTGGGAGGTGCACTTTGCACCTGCGAGGTCAGCAAGGGAGGTAGCGTTTGCATACTTGCTGTTCTGCTTTGTCATGCAGACGATGCTCGCATAGAGGTAGGGACCTGCGAAATCGACCTGCTGCATACGCTCTTCGGTCATCGACTGACCTGCGATAACGGCGTCAACCTTGCCGGTCTGGACTGCAGGAACAAGTGAATCCCAGTCAAGGCGGACAACTTCAAGCTTCCAGCCGTTTGCTTCGCATATCTTCTTAGCCATCATGATATCGTATCCGTTGGCGTAGTCGCTGGAATCCTTTATCGGGACAGCGCCGTTGGAATCATCGCTCTGAGTCCAGTTGTAGGGAGCGTATGCGCACTCCATGGCAACGGTCAGAACGCCGTCTTCAACGCCGGTCTTGGCACTTTCGGTTTTCGTGCCGCAGCCTGCAAATAATACTGCGCACATGGCAATAGCCAGAATGGCGGCCACAATTCTCTTCGTTCTGTTCATTAGTACCATCTCCTGGAAAAAATTAAATAAGCCTGCGACCCGAAGAGGTATCACAGGCTTTGTATATGCTGCTATATGTGCAGAAAAACCGATGATAGCGCTCCACATAAGTCATGTGACAGTCCGTCGCCTGTTCGGCGAGGGCCCAGCATTACCGCGGCGGCAACCGCGATAGAACTTCGGCGAACTTGCCTTTCCCCAGCTGCCGCTTGCCGGCGTTGCTGCTGGATACTCTTCTTGTTCGCATCCTCTATCAAGTGCTGTCTTAAATTGTCTGTATTATAGCATTGCATTTTCGGCGTGTCAACAGTTTAACGGGCGTTTTCGGTAAAAACGTCGGATTTAACAGCCTTTTGCGCCGTAACTTTTCATTTATTGGTGATTGTGCAAGTAAATTTGCCTAAATTCAAAGGCAGGGAACGGTTTTCTCCGCGCCCTGCCGTAAAGAATCAGGCTTATTTTTTCAGATCGGAGTATGTCTCTTTCTGCACGACGTCGTGCGCGCCGCCCTCAACTATGCTCGTTGCGGAGACAAGGGTCAGCTTTGCTTTCTGCTGCAGCTCGGGGATGGTGAGCGCGCCGCAGTTGCACATAGTGGACTTTACCTTGCTCAGCGAGAGCGTGACATTGTCCTTGAGGCTGCCGGCGTAGGGGACATAGGAGTCAACGCCCTCCTCGAACGACAGCTTCTTGTCGCCGCCGAGGTCGTAGCGCTGCCAGTTCCTTGCGCGGTTGGAGCCCTCGCCCCAGTACTCTTTGTAGTAAGTGCCCTTGAGTGAAATCTTGTTTGTCGGGCTCTCGTCAAAGCGTGCGAAGTAGCGGCCAAGCATCAGAAAGTCCGCGCCCATTGCAAGCGCGAGGGTCATGTGGTGGTCGTAGACGATGCCGCCGTCGGAGCAGACGGGGATATATACGCCCGTTCTCTCGAAATATTCGTCTCTTGCCTTGCAGACATCGATAAGAGCCGACGCCTGACCTCTGCCGATACCCTTTGTCTCGCGGGTGATGCATATCGAGCCGCCGCCGATGCCGACCTTTATGAAGTCCGCACCCGCCTCGGCGAGGAAGAGGAAGCCCTCTCTGTCAACTACGTTGCCCGCGCCGACCTTGACGCTGTCGCCGTAGTGCTCTCTGACCCATGCGAGGGTGCGGGACTGCCACTCCGAGAAGCCCTCGGAGGAGTCGATGCAGAGCACATCTGCGCCCGCCTCGACAAGTGCGGGAATACGCTCGGCGTAGTCTCTTGTGTTTATACCTGCGCCGACAACATAGCGCTTGTCGGCGTCGAGAAGCTCGTTCGGGTTGTCCTTATGGGCATCATAGTCCTTGCGGAAAACAAAATATCTGAGCTTGCCCTCGGAGTCGACTATGGGCAGGGAGTTGAGCTTGTTGTCCCAGATTATATCATTGGCTTCCTTGAGCGTTGTGGTGTCCGGAGCGGTGACGAGCTTTTCGAGGGGAGTCATGAAAGACGAAACCTTTTCGTCTCCGGTCATGCGGCTGACGCGGTAGTCTCTGCTCGTGACTATGCCAACAAGCCTGCCGTTTGCCGAGCCGTCCTCGGTCACGGCGATAGTGGAATGGCCGTTTCTCTCCTTGAGCGCGATGACATCGTTGAGAGTCGCGTCGGGAGTGATGTTCGAGTCACTGATGACGAAACCCGCCTTGAAATTCTTCGCTCTTGCGACCATGGCCGCCTCATCCTCTATGCTCTGCGAGCCGAAGATGAACGACACGCCGCCCTCCTTTGCGAGCGCCACGGCGAGTTTCTCGCCGGAGACGGACTGCATAATGGCGGAAGTCAGCGGAATGTTGAGCGAAATCGCGGGCTCCTCGCCCTTTTTGTACTTGACAAGGGGCGTCTTGAGCGACACATTCGCGGGCACGCACTCGCTCGACGAATAGCCGGGGACGAGCAGATACTCATTAAAGGTATGCGATACTTCGTTGAAATAATAAGCCATTTTATTACCTCCGATATTTATAGAAACTCCGCTCGGCAGAGTTTTTTTCTCCGAGCGGAATTATTATCTCAGAACAGACCTGTTATTCTGCCGCTTTCGTCAACGTCGATTTTTTCTGCGGCGGGAACCTTCGGCAGTCCGGGCATGGTTAGAATGTCGCCGGTCAGAACAACGATGAATCCCGCGCCCGCGGAGACCTTGACATTTTTTACCGTCACAGTAAAGTGCTCGGGCGCGCCGAGCTTTGTCGGGTCATCCGAAAAGCTGTACTGGGTCTTTGCTATGCATACGGGGCATTTGCTAAAACCGAGAGCTTCAAGCTGGGCTATCTGCTTTTTGGCATTGGGCATGACGGTTATTCCGTCGCCGCCGTAGACTTTTCTGACAACGGCTTCGATCTTCTCCTCGATCGAAAGCTCATTTTCGTAGGCGAAAGTGAAATCGCCCTTTTCCTCTTCGCACAGGCGGACTACTTCGCGCGCGAGCGCTTCGCCGCCCTTGCCGCCTTCAGCCCACACGGTGGAGAGCACGGTGTTGACCCCGAGCTCGCGGCATTTTGCGATGATGAAATCTATCTCGGCGTCGGTGTCGGTCGGGAATCTGTTGACCGCAACGACGCAGGGGAGTTTATAGACATTTTTGATGTTGGAAACATGGCGCAGGAGGTTCGGTATACCTCTTTCGAGCGCGCCGATATCTTCAACTGCAAGCTCCTTTTTGTCGAGCCCGCCGTGCATCTTGAGCGCGCGGACAGTGGCAACAACGACCACCGCGTCGGGCGCAAGTCCCGCCATGCGGCACTTTATATCGAGGAACTTTTCGGCACCGAGATCCGCGCCGAATCCCGCTTCGGTGACGGTATAATCGCCCATCTTGAGCGCCATCTTAGTCGCCATGACGGAGTTGCAGCCGTGCGCTATGTTCGCGAACGGTCCGCCGTGGACAAACGCAGGCGTGCCCTCAAGGGTCTGGACAAGGTTGGGCTTCAAGGCGTCTTTCAAAAGCGCGGTCATCGCGCCGGCCGCCTTGAGCTCGCCGCAGGTCACGGGCTTGTCGTCGTAGGTGTAGCCGACGATCATGCGCGAGAGCCTCGCTTTGAGGTCGGTTATCGAGCTTGAAAGACAGAGCACAGCCATTATCTCGCTCGCGACGGTTATATCAAATCCGTCCTCGCGGGGCATACCGTTCGCCTTGCCGCCCATGCCGTCGACGATAAATCGAAGCTGGCGGTCGTTCATGTCAACGCAGCGTTTCCATGTTATCTTGCGGACATCTATGCCCAGGACGTTGCCCTGCTGAATGTGATTGTCGAGCATCGCGGCAAGCAGGTTGTTCGCCGCGCCTATCGCGTGGAAGTCGCCGGTGAAGTGGAGGTTGATATCCTCCATGGGAACCACCTGCGCATATCCGCCGCCGGCGGCTCCGCCCTTGACTCCGAAAACCGGGCCGAGGCTCGGCTCGCGCAGGGCGACCGTGACATCCTTGCCTATCCGGCGCAGTCCGTCTGCGAGGCCTATCGTCGTCGTGGTCTTGCCCTCGCCCGCGGGCGTGGGGGTTATGGCGGTAACGAGAATCAGCTTTCCGTTTTCCCGCTTCGTCTCCGAGAGCAGGGACAGGTCTATTTTCGCCTTGTAGTTTCCGTATTGCTCGATGTACTTTTCGTCAACATGGGCGCGCTTTGCGATAACGCCGATGTGCTCGGGTTTGCAGCGCTGCGCAATTTCAATGTCGGATAAATAGGCCATGCTCCATTCTCCTTGTCATCATTTAAAATATTTAACAGCCGCTTCAAACATACGAATATTATAATCTCCCGGGACATTTTTGTAAAGACCTTTTCCGATTCTTTCGCTGTGTCCCATTTTTCCGAAGACTCTGCCGTCGGGCGATGTGATGCCCTCGATAGCGCAGACGGAATCGTTGGGGTTGAAGTGTATATCATTTGAAGCGTTGCCGTCAAGATCAACATACTGCGTGGCTATCTGTCCGTTCGCGGCGAGCTTGGCTATGAGCTTGTCGCTTGCGAGGAAACGGCCCTCGCCGTGCGAGATCGGCACGGAATATATGTCACCGACCTGAGTCAGCGCGAGCCACGGCGATTTGTTCGAAGAAATGCGGGTGCGCACTATTCGCGACTGGTGGCGCGCGATGGTGTTGAAGGTGAGCGTCGGGCAATTTTCGTCCGTGTCGATTATCTTGCCGTAGGGGACGAGTCCGAGCTTTATCAGCGCCTGGAAGCCGTTGCAGATTCCGCACATGAGTCCGTCCCTGTTTTCAAGCAGGTCTGTGACGCCCTCTTTTATCGCGGCATTTCTGAAGAATGCCGTGATAAACTTTCCGCTGCCGTCCGGCTCGTCGCCGCCGGAGAAGCCGCCGGGGATAAATATCATCTGCGAGGAGCGAAGCTCGTTTGCAAATTTTTCGACGCTGCGGCTGATGCCGTCCGCGCTGAGGTTGTTTATAACAATTATCTCCGGCTCTGCGCCCGCGTCGCGGACTGCCTTTGCGCTGTCGTATTCGCAGTTCGTGCCGGGGAACGCCGGAATGAGCACGCGCGGCTTTGCAACTTTTATCGCGGGAGCGTTGCGCTCAACAGTTTCATATGAGAAGTTCTCAGCACCCTTGCCTGCGTTTTTGATATTGCAGCTGTAGACGCTTTCGAGCTTGTTCTCATATATTCCGAGAAGCTTTGATAGCGCGATGCTCTCGCCGTTAAGGCTGATGCAGCCGCTGTCGTTCGTGTGACCGAGAAGCGTGCCAGTTTCTTCTGCGCCGTTTGCGAGTTCGAGAATGAAGCCCGCGTAGCTGAGTCCGAATATCTTTTCGAGCGTTATGTCTTTGCTGTATTCAAAGCCGATGCCGTTGCCGAACGCCATCTTCATGACCGCCTCCGCTATACCGCCCATGCCGGGAGTGTAGCAGGCAACCGCCTTGCCCGAGCGAAGAAGCCCGGTAACTCGGGAGAACACATCTATTAGCGAGTCGGTCTTCGGCAGACCGTTTTCGTCTTTCTCCGGCGCGATGAAAACAACCTTGTGACCCGCCGATTTGAACTCGGGCGAGACTATTGAAGAGGTCTTTTCCGTTGTCACGGCGAACGAGACGAGGGTCGGCGGGACATCGAGATTTTCAAACGAGCCGCTCATCGAGTCCTTGCCGCCTATGGAGCCGATACCGAGCTCCATCTGCGCCTTGAATGCACCGAGAAGTGCCGCCAAAGGCTGCCCCCAGCGCTTGCCGTCCCTGCCGGGGCGCTCAAAATATTCCTGGAATGTGAGATAAACATCCTTGAACTCTGCGCCCGAGGCGATGAGCTTGCAGACCGATTCGATAACCGCAAGATATGCGCCGTGATAAGGACTCTGCTCGGTTATAAACGGATTGTATCCGAACGCCATGAGCGAGCAGTCGTCGGTGTGCTTCTTCTCGACGGATATCTTCTGCACCATCGCCTGAATGGGAGTCAGCTGATGCTTGCCGCCGAACGGCATGAGTACAGTGCCCGCGCCTATCGTTGAATCGAAACGCTCGGAAAGTCCGCGCTTCGAGCAGATGTTGAGGTCGGATGCAAGCGCCGAGTAGTTCTCCGCAAACGAGCCGGAAATCTTCTTTTCTTTGAGTGCGGGTGCTTCGGGGGTGATGTCTATATGCTTGTCCGCGCCGTTGGAATTCAGAAATTCGCGGCTGATATCGACTATCTTTTTGCCGTTCCAGTTCATGACGAGCCTCGGCTCAGCCTGAACTTTCGCCACAGGCACTGCCTGGAGATTTTCTTTATTAGCCAGCGCGAGGAAAGCGTCAACATTGTGCGGCTCAACAACAACCGCCATGCGCTCCTGGCTCTCGCTTATCGCAAGCTCCGTGCCGTCGAGACCCTCGTATTTTTTCGGCACTGCGTTGAGGTCTATCTCAAGTCCGTCCGCGAGCTCGCCTATAGCTACCGATACGCCGCCCGCGCCGAAGTCGTTGCAGCGTTTTATCATCAGGCAGGCTTCTTTGTTTCTGAAAAGTCTCTGGAGCTTTCTCTCCTCGGGCGCGTTGCCCTTCTGAACTTCCGCGCCGCAGCTCTCGAGCGATTCAACCGTGTGGGACTTCGAAGAGCCCGTCGCTCCGCCGCAGCCGTCGCGTCCGGTCGAGCCGCCGAGCAGGATAACAATATCTCCGGGAGCGGGAACTTCGCGGCGCACATTCTCTGCGGGAGTCGCCGCGATGACCGCGCCTATCTCCATTCTCTTCGCCGCATAGCCGGGGTGGTATATCTCGTCGACTATACCCGTCGCGAGACCTATCTGATTGCCGTATGACGAATAGCCCGCCGCCGCAGTCGTGACTATTTTCCTCTGCGGAAGCTTGCCCTTTATCGTCTCGTCAATGGGCTTGAGCGGGTCTGCCGCGCCGGTGACGCGCATCGCGCCGTAGACATACGAACGCCCCGAGAGCGGGTCGCGGATAGCGCCGCCGATGCAGGTCGCCGCGCCGCCGAAAGGCTCGATTTCTGTCGGGTGGTTGTGCGTCTCGTTTTTGAAGAGCAGAAGCCACGGCTCGGTGACACCGTCGACCTCGACATCGATTTTCACCGTGCAGGCGTTTATCTCCTCGGACTCGTCGAGACGGTCGAGCTTGCCGTGCTTCTTGAGATATTTGACCGCTATCGTCGCGAGATCCATCAGGCATATCGGCTTTGTGCGGCCTAATTCTTTTCTGACCGCAAGATATTCGTCATAGGTCTTTTGCAGCAGCTCGTCCTCAAACTTCACGCTGTCTATGACAGTAAGGAAAGTAGTGTGGCGGCAGTGATCGGACCAGTAGGTGTCTATCATGCGTATCTCGGTTATCGTCGGGTCGCGGTGCTCGGATTTGAAATAATCTTGGCAGAACGCAATGTCGTCCGCGTCCATGGCGAGCCCGTATTGCTTAACGAAATTCTCAAGCCCCGCCCTGTCAAGTTTGATAAATCCGTCAAGAGTTCTGACCTCGGTCGGAATGTCGTATTTCACGGCGAGCGTCTCGGGCTTTTCGAGGCTTGCCTCGCGTGCCTCAACGGGGTTGATGACATATTTTTTTATCCTCTGCGCGTCGGCGTCGGTGATGTCGCCGATGAGGATGTATATTTTCGCCGTGCGTATCAGCGGGCGCTCGCCCTGCGAGATTATCTGTATGCACTGAGCCGCAGAGTCGGCGCGCTGGTCGAACTGACCGGGCAGGAATTCGACGGCAAAGCACTTGCCGTTTATCTCGATGCTGTCCGATACAATGTCGAGCTGCGGCTCGGAGAACACGGTGCGCTTCGCATAATCGAAGAGCTCGGGCGTGATGTTTTCCGCATCGTAGCGGTTGATAACGCGCACATCTTTAAGATTTTTTATCCCGAGCAGGTCGTTCGCTTCGCTGAGCAGGGACTTTGCCTCCTGCGCGAGCTCCTTTTTCTTTTCGACGAATACTCTGTATACCATTTATTTTTCCTCCCTTGCGGCGAGCGCTTTCGCGCCGATGTCGTGCCTGTAGAAGGCGTTTTCAAAATGAATTTTTTCTGCCTTTTTATATGCCGAGGAGACAGCCTTTTCGAGCGTGTCCTCAACTGCCGTAACTCCGAGAACTCTGCCGCCGCTCGTCACGAGCTTGCCGTTTTTCTCGGCGGCACCCGCGACATATACGCTGTCCCGAATCTCGTCCGGGATATCTATTTCATATCCCTTTTCGTATGCGACGGGATAGCCCTTTGACGCCATGACCACGCAGCAGGCGTTTTTATCCGAAAACTCAACGGGTGTTTCGGCGAGCGTGCCGTCTGTTGTGGCTCTCATAACGGTGAGCAGGTCGCTTTTGAGCAGGGGGAGCACGACCTGAGTTTCGGGGTCGCCGAAGCGGCAGTTGTATTCGATGACCTTCGGGCCGCTTTCGGTCAGCATGAGTCCGAAATAAAGGCAGCCTTTGAAAGTTCTGCCCTCCGCGTTCATCGCGTTTACCGTCGGCAGGAATATCTCTTTCATGCACCTGTCGGCGATCTCTTTCGTGTAATACGGGTTTGGAGCAACGGTGCCCATGCCGCCGGTGTTGAGACCTTCGTCGTTGTCGAGCGCGCGCTTGTGATCCATCGACGATATCATGGGGACTACGGTCTTGCCGTCCGTGAACGAGAGCACCGACACCTCGGGACCCGTCAGAAATTCTTCTATAACTATGCTGTCTCCGCTCTTGCCGAATTTCTTGTCGCGCATGATTTCAACGACCGCTTCTTTCGCCTCGTCGCGCGTTGCGGCGATTATAACACCCTTGCCGAGCGCGAGACCGTCCGCCTTTATAACGGTCGGAACGGGTGCGGAGTCGAGATAGGCGAGCGCGTCCTCCGCGCTGTCAAAAACTTCGTACTGTGCGGTGGGTATGCCGTATTTTTTCATCAGGTTTTTTGAAAAAACCTTGCTGCCCTCGATTATCGCGGCGTTTTTGCGCGGGCCAAAGCAGGGGATGCCGAGGCTTTCGAGCCTATCGACGCAGCCGAGCACGAGCGGGTCGTCCGGCGTGACAACTGCGTAGTCTATCTGATTGTTCTTTGCAAATTCCGCGATGCCGTCAATATCTGTAGCGCCTATGTTGACACATTCGGCGTCTGCGGCGATGCCGCCGTTTCCGGGCAGGGCGTATATTTTTTTAACTTCGCTGTTCTCTCTGAGCTTTTTTATAACGGCGTGCTCTCTTCCGCCGGAACCTACTACAAGAATGTTCATTTTGAGTCCTCCGTCAATGGTGGAACAGGCGCATGCCGGTGAATGCCATGACCATGTCGTATTTGTCGCAGCACTCTATCACAAGGTCGTCGCGGATGGAGCCGCCGGGCTCTGCGATATATTTTACTCCGCTGCGCTTTGCTCTTTCGATATTGTCGCTGAACGGGAAGAACGCGTCCGAGCCGAGCGATACGCCGTCTATAGAAGCGAGATATGCCTTGATTTCCTCGTCGGTCAGCGGCTCGGGGCGGGAGGTGAAATATTTCTGCCAGTTGCCCTCGGCGCAGACATCCTCTTCGTTTTTGTTGATGTAGCCGTCAATGACATTGTCCCTGTCGGGGCGGCCTATCGAATCCTTAAACGGGAGGTTCAGGACTTTTTCGTGCTGGCGCAGGAACCAGGTGTCTGCCTTTGTGCCTGCGAGGCGGGTGCAGTGTATTCTCGACTGCTGACCAGCGCCGACGCCGATAGCCTGCCCGTCAACCGCGTAGCAAACGGAGTTCGACTGCGTATATTTGAGTGTGATGAGCGAGATTATGAGGTCGCGCGCCGCGCTGTCGGGGAGATTTTTGTTTTCGGTGACTATATTCGAGAGCAGCTCTCTGTTTATCTTGAAATTGTTTCTGCCCTGTTCAAAGGTTATGCCGTAGACCTGCTTGCGCTCTGTCTCTTCGGGAACATAATCCGGGTCGATTTTCACTATATTGTAGTTGCCCTTGCGCTTGGATTTGAGAATTTCGAGCGCCTCGGGCTCATAGCCGGGGGCGATGATGCCGTCGGAAACTTCGCGCTTTATCATCTTCGCGGTAGTCACATCGCAGACATCGGAGAGGGCGACCCAATCGCCGAACGAACACATTCTGTCCGTGCCGCGTGCGCGCGCATAGGCGCAGGCGAGCGGGGAGTCGTCAAGGCCCTCTATGTCGTCGACGAAGCAGGCTTTTTTGAGCTTGTCGGAGAGCGGAATGCCGACCGCCGCCGAGGTGGGGCTGACATGCTTAAAAGAAGTGACCGCCGGGAGACCGAGAGCCTCTTTGAGCTCCTTGACGAGCTGCCAGGAGTTGAAAGCGTCGAGAAAGTTTATGTATCCGGGTCTGCCGCAGAGTATTTCTATGGGCAGTTCGCCGCCGTCTGCCATATAGATGCGCGAGGGCTTCTGGTTGGGATTGCAGCCGTATTTGAGCTCGAATTCTTTCATTTTTATTCTCCTTTTCAAGCGTTCTTGTTTATGAGTCTGCTGTCTTCCGCACCGGTCACGAGATCGGTGTATCTGACATAGAGCGAGATTTTGTTGTCCGCGTCAAGAGCGTTCCAAAGTGACTGCGTGAACTCGTCGATATCGTTCGGGATAGCCACTCTCTCCGGCTCGCCCTGAAAGGTGGGAATGGGGTTGCCGTCGCAGACATAGGTGTGGATGAAATGACCGAGACCTGCGAGCGGGGAATAAGAGAATGTGTATCTGTTGCACGCACTGCCCGCGGCGTCCGCGCTCTTGAGAATACTCATCTCATATGTGAAATCTTTGTTTTCAAATGTCAGCATGCCGCTGATTCTGGGGGTGAAGTTCGGCGCGTCCGGCTCAAACTCGCGGGTCTCAAGCGCGCTCTTGAACGAACCGCCTGATTTCAGCGCGTCGTTTATTGTATCCGTCTGATCGCCGTTTGTGACGATTATCTTGTTTTCGTAATTTCTGACTGCGGCGTAAATAATGAGACTCGGATCTTCTACTTTTGAAGCGTCGAACGGCTCGGTATAGAGCACTCCGTCGCGCTCGGTGAATATGCGGTTGCGGCTGTTTGCCGAGCGACCCATGATGAAATATGCGGTGCACGCCTTTGTGCCGTCGGCGCTCTTGCCGATGACGATGCCTCTGCCTACGTAGGAATTGCCCTCGATGAGCTTTGCTATGTCGTTGACTGCGTAAATATCCATTATTTTTCCTCCGCTTTTTTACGGACTATTTCGTCCGATATTTTTTCCGCCGCCGCCGGGAGTATTTTCCATTCGGCGAGGCGCATGACTCTTTTCTGAAGCGTTTCGGGCGTGTCGCCGTCCCTGACTTTGACCGCCTTCTGCATGATTATTTCGCCGCCGTCGGGTATCTCGTTGACGAAATGAACCGTTGCGCCCGTCACTTTGACTCCCTTTTTCAGCGCCGCTTCGTGGACTCGCAGCCCGTAGAAGCCCTCGCCGCAGAACGACGGGATGAGCGACGGGTGGACATTTATTATCCTGCGCTCGTATCTGCGCGTGAAGTCCGCGCTCAGTATGCTCATGTAGCCCGCGAGGACTATCAGGTCTATATTATTTTCTTCGAGTATTTCAATTATTTTTTCTTCAACAGCCGCCTGACTGCCGAATTCTTTCTTGCTGACCGTGACGCCCTTGATTCCCGCTTTCGCCGCGCGTTCGAGCGCGTAGGCGTTCGGGTTGCTCGAAACGACCAGCTTTATCTCGCCGTGCTCGATTATTCCGCTTTTCTGTGCGTCGATAAGAGCCTGGAGATTCGTTCCGCCGCCGGAGACAAAAACGGCGATTTCAGCTTTGTTTGCTTTCATTTTTTCTCCCTCCGATAAGAGTCAGCGTCGGCAGGAACATTCCGCCGAGCGAGTTGCCGATAACAACAGCGAGCATGAACAGTGCGGCACTCAACGAGAAGATGCCTGATGCGCCGAAATAGAACATGTCGGCTATCGAATGTTCAAATCCGCTTAGAATAAACACCGGCACGCAGAAGAGAATACCCAAAACGGTGTTCTTCTCTTTGTATGTGCTCACCGCGAGATACATCAGTATTCCGCAGAAAAACGCGCGGACAAGAGTCTGCCAAAACGCTTGGGTGAGCTTGCCGGAGCAAATTGCAGTTGCCGTCTCGCCGAGCTGCGGCATAGAGACCCGCACGAGCATGCCGAGAAGAAATGTCGTTATAAGATTGCCGATGAGTATAACCGCGAGAGCGGCAAAATCACTCTTTTTGTGGCTCTCGATTATATATCCGACCCTGCCGGTGTAGAGCGCATAGCCCTTGAGGCAGATGCAGAGCAGAGCCACCGAAAACAGCACCGCGCCGACATATCTGTTCTCACACGCGAGAAATACACAGCCGCCGATAGAAATCAACACACCTGCGCAGACAGAACTCAGAAAGTTTTTCAGCATATCTCGATTTTCTCCGCAGACGAGACTATTTCGCCTATGATATAGGGCTTTTCGCCCGAGGCTCTGAGAATACCGAGCGCCTCGTCGGCGTCGTCCTTTGAAACGACTATGCTCATGCCGACACCCATGTTGAATGTGTTGAACATATCGCGCTCGCAGATATCTCCCGCCTTTGCGATGAGATCAAATATCGGCAGAACTTTTACCGCCGAGCGGTCTATCTTCGCGCCGAGCGAGTCGGGGATGCTTCTCGGGATGTTTTCGTAGAAGCCGCCGCCCGTGATGTGGGATATGCCCTTGATTTTTATCTTTTCGAGCAGGGCGAGAACGGGCTTTACATATATCTTTGTCGGCGTGAGCAGAGTCTCGCCGATGCTCTTGCCGCCGAGCTCGTCAACGGGGAGGGTGAGATTGCGGTTTTCAACATCAAAAACTTTTCTCACGAGTGAGAAGCCGTTTGAATGAACGCCGCTCGAGGGGAGCGCGATTATAACATCGCCGGGGGTCATTGTTTTATTGTCAATAATTTTTTCCTTGTCAACTACGCCCGTGCAGTAGCCCGCGAGGTCGTATTCGTCTATCGGATAAAATCCGGGCATCTCCGCGGTCTCGCCGCCGATGAGCGCCGCGCCCGACTGAACGCAGCCCTCGCAGACGCCGCTGACAATGTCCGCTATCCTCTCGGGATAGTTCTTGCCACAGGCTATGTAATCGAGGAAGAACAGGGGCTTTGCGCCGCAGCAGATTATATCGTTGACGCACATAGCCACGCAGTCGATGCCGACGGTGTCGTGCTTGTCCATGAGAAAGGCGATCTTGAGTTTCGTGCCGACTCCGTCGGTGCCGCTGACGAGCACGGGCTTTGATATGCCCGTCAGGTCGAGCTCGAACAGACCGCCGAAGCCGCCTACATCCGAGCATACGCCCGAGGTGAGCGTGCGCGCGATGTGCTTTTTCATAAGCTCCACTGCCTTGTATCCCGCGGTTATGTCAACGCCCGCGTCGGCGTATACATCGGACTTTGATATCTCGTTCATGTTTTAAACCTCCGAGTTGAGTTCTGCCGAAACGGCGGCGTCCTTTTCGAGGACTGCTTTGGCGTCGGCGGCGCGTTTTTCTTCAAGCTTCTTTGCAAGCTCCGGCTCGCTCAGCGCGAGTATCTGAGCCGAAAGCAAAGCGGCATTGGCTCCTCCGTTTATCGCAACAGTCGCAACGGGTATGCCGGAGGGCATCTGTACTGTTGAAAGGAGGGCGTCAATGCCGTCGAGAGTATTGGATTTGCAGGGTATGCCGATAACGGGCAGGGTGGTGTTCGCCGCAATGGCTCCGGCGAGATGCGCCGCCATACCTGCTGCGGCTATAATGACCCCGAAGCCGTTTTCCTTTGCCGAGCGGGCAAAAGCCATAGCCTCGTCGGGCGTTCTGTGTGCCGAATAGACGTGCGCTTCAAACGGGATGCCGAGCGCGCGCAGGGTGTCTGTCGCTTTTCTGATGACGGGCAGGTCGCTGTCGCTGCCCATTACTATACCGACTTTCTTCATTTCATACCTCCTGAAAAAATCAAAAAGGGCACACTCCGAGAATGTATCTCAGGTGTGCCCAGACGGTCGGCTGAAAAAGAGTTTTTCTGTTCCCTTGCAGTGCTCTGCAATAATCCGTCAGTCGCAGAAAACTCATCCGTATTGTACTTAAAGTATACCAAATACAAGACCTTTCAGTCAAGGCGCATCGGAGAACTTTTTTACTTTCGCTCTTTGTCACAATAAATGCATCTGCACGCGCCGCCGTTTGCGTCAAAAGTCTTAAAAATGCTTCTGACATCCGGCTCGCATACGCTGATGCAGGCGGGGTTGTCGCAACGGTATTTGTCGTATATATACTGCGGCTCCTCCGCCTTTTCGGGCTGAACCTCGTTTGGTATGAGTCCGAGCAGCTTCATTATCAGCGCCATGCGCATGAACTTGCCGCACCGCGTCTGCTCAAAATACTTGGCGCGCGGGTCGGAGTCCACCTCGGGCGATATCTCGTTGACTCGCGGCAGGGGATGCAGCACGCACATGTCGCTCTTTGCAAGGCTCATCTTCTCCTTGTCGAGGACATATATGCCGTTGAGACGCTGATACTCCGCATCGTCCGTGAAACGCTCGCGCTGGATGCGGGTCATATAGAGTATGTCGAGCTTCGGCATCGCCTCTTCAAGCGAGCGGCACTCCTCGTATCGAAGCCCGCGTCCCTCGAGATAGTCGTCAATAACGAACTGCGGCAGGCGCAGCTCCTCGGGGGAGATGAGCACGAACTTTACATTCTTGTATCTCGTCATCGCGGCTATGAGCGAGTGGACGGTTCTGCCATATTTCAGGTCGCCGCAGAGTCCTATTGTAAGATTGTCAAACGTACCCTTTTCGTGGTGAATGGTCAGCAGGTCGGCGAGCGTCTGCGTGGGATGAAAATGCCCGCCGTCGCCGGCATTTATCAGCGGCACCGCCGTGTGCATGGATGCAACTACCGGCGCGCCCTCTTTCGGGTGGCGCATGGCGATTATATCCGCGTAGCCGTTGACTACCTCTATCGTGTCGGCAATCGTCTCGCCTTTGACGGCGGAGCTTGAGTCCGCGCCGGAGAAGCCTATCACCTGACCGCCAAGCGAGAGCATCGCGCTCTCGAAGCTGAGTCTTGTGCGCGTCGAGGGCTCAAAGAACAGCGTGGCGAGAATTTTGTGACGGCAGACCTCGTTGTATTTTTCTGGCTGCGCCATGATGTCATCGGCGACGGCTATCAGCTGGTCGATCTCCTCGGCGGAGAGGTCGAGTATGTTTATTATGCTCCTCATTTTGCACCGCCGATCCAGCTCTCGTCCGAGGGGTTGTTGCGGAACGCTATAAGTCTGTTTACATCCTCGGGCTTTATATATCCCTCCTGAGCCGCGACTTCGGAGAGCACGTCGAGATTAGTCAGGCTCACATTTTTGACATCCGCCGCGGCGAGTCTCTCAAGACCCTTTTTCATTCCGTAGGTGAAGATGCTGACTATTCCGAGCACCTCCGCACCCGCTTCGCGCAGAGCGTCAACGACTTCGATAACGCTGCCGCCCGTCGAGATAAGATCCTCGACGACTACAACCTTCTGACCCTTTTCGAGCTTGCCCTCGATGCGGTTCTGTCTGCCGTGATCCTTGTTGCCGGAGCGGACATAGCCCATCGGCAGCCCCATCAGATGCGCGGTTATCGCGGCGTGGGCGATGCCGGCGGTCGAAGTGCCCATGAGAACTTCAGCTTCCGGATAGTTTTCTTCGATGAGCTCCTTGAGCCCGGTTTCAACATCCGTGCGAACCTCGGGCGCCGTGAGCGTCAGGCGGTTGTCGCAGTAGACGGGGCTTTTTATTCCGCTCGCCCAGGTGAACGGCTTGTCGGGGCTCAGAAACACAGCCTGTATTTTAAGAAGATCTTTTGCGATTTTTCTGCTTGTCTCAGTCATTTTCTTTTCTCCTTCAGTCAACAAATTCTTTTATGCATCTCTCGTATGCCGCAACGGGGTCGGCCGCTGCGGTTATCGGTCTGCCGACGACGATGTAGTCGGAGCCGATTTTCTTCGCCTGCTCGGGCGTCATGACTCGCTTTTGGTCGCCTATGTCGCCGTCCGCAAAGCGTACGCCGGGAGTGACGGTCAAAAACTTTTCGCCGCATATGTCGTGGACTTTCTGCGCCTCGAGCGGGGAGCAGACAACGCCGTCAAGTCCTGCGTTCTTCGCGGTCTCGGCGTAGTGCATGACTACCTTATCTATCGGCTCTTTTATCAGCAGATCGCGCTCCATTGCTTCCTGGTCGGTGGAGGTGAGCTGCGTTACGGCGATGAGCAGGGGACGCGTGCCGTCCGGGCGGGTAAGTCCCTCGAGAGCCGCCTCCATCATGCGCGATGTGCCCGCGGCGTGGAGGTTGCACATATCGACATCGAGCCGCGAGAGCACAGCCATGCTCTTCTTGACCGTGTTCGGAATATCGTGAAGCTTGAGGTCGAGGAATATCTTGTGTCCGCGCGCCTTTATCTCGCGGACTATCTGCGGACCCTCGGCATAGAACAGCTCCATGCCGATCTTGACAAACGGCTTTCTGCCCTCGAATTTGTCGAGAAAGTTCAGCGCGGTTTCTTTGTCTGCAAAGTCGCAGGCGATTATCACATCTTTACCCATTGTGTGCTCCTCCTATGATGTCCTTGAGTTCGTTTATATTATACTTGTCCGCAGCCGCGGGCAGGGCTTCGACTATTTTTTTGCATATGAACGGGTCAACAAGATTTGCAGCTCCTATTTCGACCGCCGTCGCTCCGGCGAGCATCATCTCGATAACATCCTCGGCGGACGATACGCCGCCCATGCCGACTACCGGGATATTGACAGCCGACGAGACCTGGTAGACCATCCTCAGCGCCACGGGGAATATCGCACTGCCGGAGAAGCCGCCCATTGTGTTCGCTATCACGGGCTTTTTTGTTCGCAGGTTTATCCTCATGCCGAGCAGGGTGTTTATCAGGCTGATTCCGTCCGCTCCCGCGTCCTCGCAGGCTTTCGCGATGCTCACGATGTCCGTGACATTGGGCGAGAGCTTTATGATAACCGGCTTTTTCGTGACCGCCTTGACGGCTTTTGTAACCTGCGCCGCCGCCTTTGGATCCGTGCCGAAGCTCATTCCGCCGCCGTGAACGTTCGGGCAGCTGACATTGACTTCGAGCCAGCCGACCTGCTCCTGACTGTCGAGCCTTTCGCAGGTGTAAGCGTATTCGTCAACGGAAAAGCCGCTGACATTCGCCATGACTTTTTTGTTAAAGCATTTCTTGAGCCTCGGGAGCTCCTCGCTTATAACCTTGTCCACTCCGGGATTCTGGAGCCCGACGGCGTTTATCATGCCGGCGGTGCACTCCGCTATTCTCGGTGTGGGATTGCCGAAGCGCGGCTCCTTTGTCGTGCCCTTGAACGAAAAGGTTCCGAGGCAGTTTATGTCATAGAGCTCAGCAAATTCGTATCCGTAGCCGAATGTGCCCGATGCCGGGATAACGGGATTGTCGAGCTCTTCGCCGCAAAGATTTACGCTCAGTCTGCCCATATTATCTCCTCGCTTTCCATTACGGGACCCTCTTTGCAGATCCTCTTGTTGCCCGTGAGTGTCTTGCACGAGCAGCCCATGCACGCGCCGAAGCCGCAGCCCATGCGCTCCTCGAAGCTGTATTGCCCGGGCGTTTTCATGATTTTGTGCATCGCGCGGAACATCGGCTCGGGTCCGCAGGTGTAGAAAAATGTGTATTGCATGTCTTTTATCACATCCGTGACAAATCCCTTTATGCCGTAGGTGCCGTCGGCGGTCGCAATGTGTACATCCGCGCCGAGCGCACGAAATTCATTTTCATAGAACACATCGTCTTTTGAGTTGAAGCCGAGCACTACCGTGACATTTTTGCCCTCTGATATAAGCTCCCTGCAGAGCATATACATCGGCGGAACTCCGACTCCGCCGCCGACGAGCAGGGGACTGCCGCCGCTTGCTTCCGTGTTGTAGCCGTTGCCCAGCCCCGTCAGCAGATCGAGTTCATCTCCTGCCGCCACACAGCTCATCTGCTCTGTACCGTGGCCGACGGTTTTATATATCAGCGTCAGATTTTCTCCGACGCAGTCGCAGACCGATATCGGGCGGCGCAGAAAAAATCCGTCAAGCTTTATGTTCACGAACTGTCCCGGCGCGGTTATCGCCGAGGTGTCGCCCGCAAGAGTCATTTTAAATATGTCACGCGCGATCTTTTTATTTGAAGTTATCCTGAAAATACTCTGCTTCATGCTCTATCCTCCGCCTTGTAAACTACTTTTCCATTATGCACCGTCAGCAGGCATCTGCCGAATACCTCACGCCCCGCGAACGGTGTGGCGCGTCCCATCGAAAGAAAATCTTCCGGGTCTATTTTATACGCTTCGCTTATATCAAACACCGCGAAGTCATTATTTGTGTCTATCCCGAAGCGCTCTTTCGGCTTGAAGCTCATCAGCTCAACGAGCCTGTCGAGCGTTATGATATTTTTCATCACAAGCTCTGTGTAGAGCACCGGAAACGCGGTTTCGAGCCCGACAACGCCCATGAGGCTCTTTTCGAGCCCGCGCCCTTTTTCTTCTGCGCTGTGCGGCGCATGGTCGGTCGCTATCATGTCTATCGCGCCGTCCTTTATGCCCTCTATAAGAGCCTGCTTGTCTTCGCGGCTTCTCAGCGGCGGGTTCATCTTGAACCGCCCGTCCTCCTGCATGTCCTCGTCGCAGAGCACGAGATAGTGCGGCGCGGTCTCGCAGGTCACATTGACTCCGTGCGCCTTCGCCTGCCTTATCAGCTCAACGCTCTCCTTTGTCGAGATGTGGCAGACGTGATATGCGCAGCCCGTTTCCTCCGCAAGGCGTAGGTCGCGCTCGATTTGCTTGTATTCGCTCGCGCTCGAAATGCCCCTGTGCCCGTGCATTCTTGCGTATTCGCCGTCGTGGATATATCCGCCGAAGAGCAGGGAGTTGTCCTCGCAGTGTGCGGCGATTATCTTGCCGAGCCTCTTGGCGGCGGTCATCGCCTCTCTCATCATTTCGTCATTCTGAACGCCTTTTCCGTCGTCGGAGAACGCGCAGACTTTGTCGGACATAGCTTCCATGTCTGCGAGCTTTTCGCCTTTTTCGCCGACGGTTATCGCGCCGTAGGGCAGAACTTTTATCGCCGCGCCGCGCTCTATTGCGTCCAGCTGAACTTGCAGATGTTCCGCGCTGTCCGGCACGGGCGAGAGGTTCGGCATCGTGCAGACCGCCGTGTATCCTCCGTGCGCCGCGGCGGCAGAGCCGGAAGCAATGGTTTCTTTATAAGAAAAACCCGGCTCTCTGAAATGCACATGAACATCACAAAGACCGGGCACAATAATATATTTTTTTGAAATAACGGGCGAAAGACCTCCGTCGGCAAGGAACTTTTCCGCAAAGGCTCTTATTTTTTCGTATCTGCAAGCGAAGTCGTGCGTCATTTTTGCGTCTCCTTTAAAAATATAAAAGAAAAAGTCCTGCTGCCGCAAGACTGTGTATGCAAAGAACGCCGGAACATCAACGCCGACTATCCGTATTCATCACCAATCTTGCCGGCATCTCTGTACCGCTTAAAAATTGATTTGTTTTATTATACCAACAGCCGCCCGCTTTGTCAAGATGTCTGTTATAAATGAAGCAATTGTAAATTATTTTCATTATGACATAAAAGCATTGACTTCGCGCCTATAATACATATATAATGGATAGAAAGCGGCAATCAGACGCTTAAAAAGGGAGGAGAAATTCAAAAATGGAATGGAACATCATCACCGATTCAAGCTGTGATATGTTCGGCTTTGACAAGGAGCATGAGAATATCGTGTTTTCTTCCGTACCGTTCACTATCAGCGTAGGAGACGAAAATTTTGTTGACGACCGCAACCTCGATGTTGACGGAATGATCGACTCGATGGATGCCTGTGCAGAGGCGAGCCACACGGCGTGTCCGTCGCCGCATGCGTGGCAGGAGAAATTCGAGCAGGAGGGCAATGTCATTGCCATCACTATTTCGAGCAAGCTCTCCGGCAGCTACAACAGCGCGTGCGCCGCAAAGGATATGGTGCTCGAAGAGCAGCCCGATAAGAAAATCGCCGTTATCGACTCGCGCTCCGCGGGTTCGGAGCTTGTTCTGCTCGTCAAAAAAACCTGCGAGCTCATTGAGTCCGGCGCGGACTTTGAGACAGTCGTCGAAAAGGCGGAGCTTTATTCCCGCCACACCCATGTCGTTTTTGCTCTCTCGTCGTTCAACAATCTCGTCAAGAACGGCCGCATGAGCAAAATCGTCGGCTTCGTCGCTAATAAGCTCGGCTTCTGGGGCATCGGTATCGGCAGCGAGCAGGGCACGATCGAGATAAAGCAGAAGATACGCGGCAGCAAGAAAGCGCTCGATGCGATAATCGAGGATATGAAAGAGCGCGGCTACAACTGCGGCAAAGTCGTCATCAGCCATTGCCGCAACGCAGAGTTCGCCGAGAGCGTCAAGTCGGCTATCCAGTCCGTCTGGGATAAGGCGGAGGTCAAGATAGTCCGCGCGCGCGGACTTTGCAGCTATTACGCCGAAAAAGGCGGATTGATAATCGGTTTCTGACAAAACATAAATAAAAAGGACTGCTCATCCGGGCAGTCCTTTTAGTATGTATCTTATTCCGCGCTTTTATCTTCGGGCAGGTCGCTCGTGCAGTGCGGGCACTTGACTGCATCGATCGGAATCTCAGTGCAGCAGAACGGACAGACTTTCGTGGTCGCGGGAGCGGGCTCTTCGACTTTTTCGTGGATGAGCTTCGATTTTGCCGTCGCCATGAGCTTTATGACGAGGAAAATTGCGAGCGCAATTATCAGAAAATCGAGGATAGTCTGAATGAAGTTGCCGTAGTTGAGCGTGGCGTATCCTGCCTCGGCAGCGAGCGCGGGAGTCGTGTACTTCGCGGGGTCAAATCCCGTGCGGTCGCCGAGAACGACGAACATATCCTTGAGGCTGCCGCCGCCTGTTATCAGACCGACGAGCGGCATGATGAGGTCGGAGACGAGCGAAGTGACTATCTTGCCGAACGCGCCGCCGACTACAACGCCGACCGCCATGTCAACGACATTTCCCTTTGAGATAAACGCCTTGAATTCTTCAACAAGTTTGATTTTTTTCATCTTTATACACCCCTGTATAATTTATATACCTTTATTATATATACGCCGTTTGTCCGCGGCAAGAGTTTTTTGAAATTTTCGGAGGAGCTATGGCAGAAATATTTTATCATACCTTTGACCCCGTCTATGACAATCATTCGCGTGTGCTGATACTCGGCTCGTTCCCGTCCGTGAAGTCGCGCGAGCAGGGATTTTATTACGGACACCCGCAGAACCGCTTCTGGAAAGTGCTCTCCGCCGTGTTTTCTTCGCCCGTGCCGCAGAGCATAGATGAGAAGAAAAAACTGCTGCTTGATAACGATGTCGCGCTATGGGATGTCGCACAGAGCTGCGAGATAAACGGTTCGAGCGACAGTAGCATGAAGAACGTCCGCCCGAACGATATATATACATTATTATATACTACCGGCATCGACCGCGTTTTCGCAAACGGCAAGACCGCCGCGCGGCTCTATGAAAGATTCATCCTGCCGCAGACAAATGTCCCCATAACAGCCCTCCCGTCAACCAGCCCCGCCAATGCCGCATTCAGTCTTGACGATTTGTGTGAGCGGTGGCGGATTATTCGCAATTTGTAGTACGCGGCGGCACAGAGTGCAGCTCGGAACAAAGCAAATTAAACAGCATGAATAGGAAATTCCCCCCCCTCTGCCCCCAATTTCGGACTTTCCAATCCTTGATTGAATATATCAATAAAGCAATTTTTGTGCAAAGTGCAAAAAATCGTTTTGGCAAAATAAACTGTTTCTAATCTATATATAAAATTTGAACTTTTGTGTTGACAAACAAAAGAGGCGCGAGTAAAATAAGGTTACAGTGTAATGGTATAGGTATGCGGAGAGGTGGCCTCTTTTCGCAGAAACCGTGCCGTTGCAGTTGCGGCAGCGCCAATGACGCCGCTGCGGAAAATAAAGGGCAAGAAAATGCACCGTACGCCATGCGTACAAGCCCGGTGCAAAAATCAAAAGAAAGGTGATAATTATGAAGACAAGAAAAGTCGGCAAGATAGTGTCGCTGCTCGTCGCCATAGTGCTCGTTGCAACGATCATGATTCCTGCCGCAGGTGTCCTCGCTCAGCCTTCCGGCTCTTCCGGATCCACTGCGGCCGATTATAAGGGCGAGTGGACTGAAGTTAGCTCTTTTACGGAGCTGAACGATGCTATCAAGGCAGCTAATAACGCTCCGGAGGGTTCGGCGGCCAAGAATGCGCATATCAGACTCAAGAAAGATATAACGTGTCTGACTCCGTACTACAATAACGGCGATCTCTATGTTTATTCTAAAACAAGGCTCATGAAGCGTAGCGGACAGACCGGCTATGCAATTGAAGAGAGATTGCAAGACAGATGGACTGTTACGAGTTGGAGTAGCTATAATAAACGTGGTCATGAGGCGAGTTGGCTCATTTCACAGCCCGGAATTTTTGACACAAGTGATGTCAATTCTCCTTTCTATGGACTTACCGCGGATGATTTTGTTAATGGCTTTGTAGTTACGAAAGATATGCAGAATGCTGTCGGTATGGGTGTTTTGGCCAGAGACGGCATGGAGACCGGCGTAACTGGTAAAACCACAAGCGGATTTGATGAGAAGATCGGTAGAGAGTATTCTGAGAGAATGCTTATTATTGAACCCAAAACGGATGTTACAATTGACCTGAATTCGCATAATATATCGGCAGGCGGTACAGATGTATTCATTTCGGAACCGAAGGCTCAGATGTCGGTTTTCATTGTCCGTGGTACATTGACTGTTGCAGACCTTAATAAGACTGTCAAAGAAAACGGCAATCTCAAAGTAGGCACCATAACCGGTGGTACCGGAAATGTTTACTATGATGAGACGATGCAGAACAAGTCTTATAGTGAAATATACAGGGCAGCCCTGTTTGACAAAAACTGGAATGTTCTGTCGATACCTGATGCGCAGAGCCACGCGCTCTTGGGCGTCAATTGGGCATTTTCGGACGGTAACTGGAGAATATATTTCCTGTCACATTCTGAATATGTCGGAAAGAACAGCGTTAAAGAGTCCCGCGGCGGCGGCGTCTATGTCGAAAATGGCGGTACGCTGAATCTTGAGGGCGGTAAAATAACCGGTAACTGTGCATACATGAATGCAGGTAAAACGGTCTTTGCGGCCGATGTTGATACCGTAACTAAAGGCGGCGGCGTTTACGTTGAGGCTGGCGGCGTGTTCAATATGTCCGGCGGTGAGGTTTCTCAGAATGCCACTCGCTCGTACTTCAAGGACTGGACCGTTGGTAATGACTTAGCTCATAACATTTATTCCGAAGGCGGCGGAGTTTACCTTGAGGGCTCTCAGGAAGAGACTGTAAACGATGCTACCGTTACTGTTCCCGGCGCGGTCTTCAATATGACCGGCGGCAAGATAGCCGAAAATGCGGCGTATGCCGAGGGCGGCAAAACCGAAAGTTCAAAATCTCGTAGGACGCATTCATACGGCGCGGGCATATATGTCGACACCGGCGCTGTCTGCAACATAAATGGCGCCGACTCCGATTCGACCTCCACCGATATCGAAATGATGAAGAGCTTCCCGCAGGTCGTTAACAATTCCTGCGGAGGACAGGTTATGAAAGGCTCTTATGGTAATGGCCTTATTGAAGTTAAGGGCGGCGGTATATATAATGACGGTACCGTCAACATAAAGAATGCTCTGATTGCCTCCAACGATTTCTCCGAGGCCAGACAGTCTGACGCAAAGACGGCAGTCCACATTATGCGTGACGAATACCTTCCCGAAGGCCAGAGAACAATAACCTATTCCGACGGTAAGACCGCGACTCTTCCCGGCACAGGCACTGACCTTGCGCTCTATGTTCTTGATTATTGGGAAGAGACCAGCAACGAGACCTACGGCGGCGGACAGAAGGGTATTATGCAGCGTCCCAAGACCTATATTACCCGTCTTGATGACAGATTTACCGATAACCTTCAGCTTGCAACCGAGGAAGTTCCGCATGCAACGAGCGGTATTTTCGGTAGCGTTGTTGGTTATGATGAATTGCCGATAACCTCCGACGGCGCAGGCGTTTGCGTCGGCGAAAACGGAAAGCTCGTTGTCGGTGAGCGTACATGGATTACCGATAACTATGACTTCCTCACCAACGGCCATATGGCGTTTAACGCAGTCAGAAATTACAAGCGTTTCTGGGCGCAGAACAGAACGGTCGTCGATGACAGAGTTTACAAAACCGACGATACCAACGGAGCAGGTGCGACCTATACGGATCCCGCCGGCGGTTGGGTATATTACGGCGTTGCTAACTCAAACGTAAACGACGGCTATGCCTATTCGGATACCTCCGACGACGTTTATCTTCCCGACGGAGCTGTTATATACAAGGGCGGCTCGCTGTTCGAGTCCAAGATCGGCATCAACTATTGGAATATGGTCAATGCCGACGGTTCTGCCGTTGAGGCTGAAAGAGGCCTCGGCCAGGCAGGCAGCCGTGCAGGCAACCGTGTTATTGTTGCAACGGGCAAGAACCTCGACGCCTCCTTCTGGGGTGATTCGGTAGCACAGCCCACAGCAAGAGATATTCAGTTCTTCTATGCAAACGATAACAATAAGAACTGGGAGAAGAGCAACTATACTCTGCCGGCATATTACACGGATGATATGGGCAGAACCATTTGCGACCTTCGCGCTACAAATTCAAATAACTGGGAAGACAGATACAGAGTTACCGCTATCTCTACATCTAACCCCGGTATCAACAGAGATTCTTCTCCGTATGAGGGATATATAAACTACGATGTTGAGTATCCCGCAAGTCGTTGGGCGTCCGGTACTCAGGGATACTATGCTAAACATGATATCGCAACCAACGGCGGTTATTGGACCTACTTCAAGGAGCCCTCTTACAGAATAAGCGATCCCGACTGGACACCCGATAACTCGGAATTCCGTCCTAAAAACGGTGAGTTCATGAACTCTACCGTTAACTTCCCGCAGCGCTCATATCAGCTTACTGCTAACATGAAGACAATGAACAAGTCTTATCTCCAGGCTAAGTACATAGACTACAAGGTAGTTTATGATACCACAACCTTCGGTACCGAAGCAGCTCCCGTTCTTCGTTTCGGTAAGACTGACAGCGATACACGTAATATGTATGTCACCGTCAACTTCGACGAGGCGAATAAGCACTATTACGGTCTGTCGAACCAGACTTCGTTCACCCTTAACGATTCGGTTTCGACCGGCAACTTCACAACGTCGGTCAGCCCGTTCATGAAGAACCTTGACCAGAAGCTTACCAATTCGACTTTCACCTTCTACGGTGCCAACAAGCCTAATGGAACTATAGATATCGCAAAGGTCGTTCCGGACTATTCGGCATATGGCAAGATTGCGCAGCTCAACTATTTCCTGAGCCTTTCTAACAAAGAGAGACTGGCAACACAGACATCCATCTCAAAGGGTTCCGACAACAAGGAGCTTACAGACCTTTACTTCAAGGGCTGGCAGTTCTATACCTCCTACGAGTACGGACCCGAGGTAGTCACTCTTGACAATAAGGTGGCGCGTCAGACAGTCAGCCTTGACGGCAGCACGCTCGATTATCGCGGATACTTTGCCGCAGATCTGAGCAAGATCTTTAACTCTAACGTCAACGCTCAGCCCTGCCCGTCCATGACAGCTCTTTGGTACAGCAAGGAAGAGCTCGCCGAGGCCCGTAAGAAGGTCTCCAACGTCATGTTCCAGACCGTTCAGCGTAAGAATGATGACGGCTCGACTACCAACCTTCTTCGCTTTGTTGCCATCGCAGGCTCTCAGTATCCTGATTTCGACGAGATCGGCTTCGTCATCTCGACGACCAACGCCACTCCCACTATTGAGGGCGGTTATGACTTCGTTGTCAAGAGCAAGGTCTATGAGAAGCTCGGCGTCAACAGGACTGCCGGCGCCGCAAAGACCTACTACGATGTTGATAAGCTCCTTGGCGGAACTTATTCCGGCTACCAGAGCGTTACTATCGAGGACAAAAAATGGACCTTCACCCCGAACAGCGAGTTTGCAGCTAATGTAACTACAGGCAAAACGGGCAAGGCAGGTTACGTGGATGCGGGTCTGTTCTACACCAACATCGTTATCACCGATGCTAATAAGGACACCGTTTACTTCGTAACTCCTTATGCTAAGATGGGCAACACCTACTTCTACGGTGAGTCCCGTGCCGCCTGCTATGCAGACGCCCCCACCGCTTGATGAAACCCGAGATTCTATAGGAGATGTGCACTATGAAAAATTATGAGAAACCTATCGCAGAAGTCCTCCTGTTTCGTCTTGCAGAAGTCAGAATGGTTCCGCGTATAAGCATTGGCGAAGGTACTGATGATAACTACGCCAAGAAGCACAACGGTTCCGGCGACTGGGACGGCGACAAGTGATTTTGCGCTTTCACGGTTTATGAAAGGAGAAGAGTTCGCTATGAAAAAAACTCTCAAAGCTGTTATAGCTATGATACTTGTTCTGGCGCTCGGCTTTGCTGTTGCTGCCCCTGTCTTCGCAGCTTCCGCTTCAACCGTTGCCCAGTCGGCAAGCATTAAGGACTTCTTCAAGAAGATTGGAGATTCCATAAAGAAATTTTTTGAGAAGATCTTTAAGCCCACGCCCAAGCCCGACCCGCAGCCCGATGTCCCGTCTACGGACGGCTCGGTTGAGGCTGAGAGCGTCCCGATTGACGATTCTCAGGACAAGGGCAATACCATCGGCAAGAATGACGTTTACGCCAGTCCGCTGTGGTAAAAAGAATTGAGCAATTTTAGTATAAAAATTGCAGATTTACCGGTAGGTATCTCCTGCACGCACCCTCACCTTTCGGATGTGTGCAGTGAGTACCTCACCGATGAGGCTCCGCTGTTTTCGGTTGGGGCCGATGAAGAACACAAAGAGGAGCTCAGAAAGTTTTTTCTGGGCTCTTCTCAAGTGTTTTCTGATGCTTTTTTGGAGAGCGTCGCAGTGCAGGAAAAGGTCTGCGCCGCCGTTCTCGATTATGATGCCGCCGTCTTTCATGCCGCCCTTATTTCTTTTGACGGGCAGGGCATAGCCTTTGCCGCGCCGAGCGGTACCGGCAAGACGACGCATATAAAACTCTGGCAGAGACTCTACGGCGACCGCGTTGAGATAATCAACGGCGATAAGCCGCTTTTCACTCTGCGCTCCGGTCGCTTCTTCGCGTCTGGTATGCCCTGGTGCGGAAAAGAAAAATGGGGCTGCAACAAAACCGTTCCGCTCAAGGCGATCTGCTTCATCGACCGCGCGGAACACAATTCGATTTCGCCGCTCGAGGACAATCGGGAGATAATGAGCCGCCTGTTTTTGCAGCTCGTCATGCCCGAGGAACACCGCCTCATGGTGAAATATCTTGACTTTGCAAATAAGCTGATAAATACCGTTCCGTTCTATCTTCTGCGCTGCAACATGGATTTATCTGCCGCGCAGACAGCGCACGACGGCATTTTCGGCATAGAATAAAGAGGTTGCTATGAAAGTTAAAGACGGTTTCTATCTGACCGCTATCGGCACTGATTTTGTGATAATCGCCAGCACTCCCGAGACAAAGAAGGAGTTTGACGGCATGCTTCGCCTGAACGAGACGGGCGCTTTCCTCTGGAAGAAGCTCACCGACGGCGCGAGCGAGACGGAACTTGCCGATGCGCTTGCCGCCGAATACGGCGTTTCACGCGAGGTATCCGAAAAAGACACCGCCGATTTTCTTGACGTTATCCGCTCCGCCGGATTCATCGAGGAATAATATGGTCGCTTCGATGTCTTACGAGACGCTTATCGCCGCCGCGGGCAGCGTCGTTATTGAGCCGCGCGGCATCAGTATGCTCCCTTTTCTCAAGGAGGGCAGGGACTCTGTGCGCCTTGTAAGTCCGACCGCCGCGCCGCGCAAATATGATATCGTACTCTACCGCGTGCGTGATGAATATGTGCTCCATCGAATCATCGGCTTTGACTGCGATAATTATATAATCTGCGGCGACAACTGCCGCGGCTGGGAGCGCGGACACGGGCGAGGGGATATAATAGCCGTCGTCGATGAGATATACAGAAACGGCAAGCCCGAGAAACCGCACTGCCTCAAAAATCGAATCTATGAGCGCCTCTGGTGCTCTTCGCTGCTCAAAAGAATAGTAATGAAGCTGAAAGCTCAAAAATAAAATGCCGGAATTTGAAAAAAAATCCGGCATTTTTCTTTATAAGAACAGTGTGCAGCCAGATTGGCGGAAGTGCTCAATCATCTCGTGCGCTCTTTCAACACTTATACCGAAATAATCGCACAGGCACTCGATGCACATACATTCCTTTGCGCCGCGGTTGACCATCTTGCGGTGGAACCCGATGTCGTCATTGGTCAGCAGCTTTGAACATTTGATGCAGTATGTCATTTCTTCAGCTTGCAGATGAAGCAGGCGCAGTCATGAGCCTCAAGATGCATCTGCATGAACTCCTTCTTGACTCCGATGCACTCGCCCGTGAACGCGTCGGTCATCTCAAGTCCGTAGCCGGAGGCGGCAGATATGCCTATGTTCTCAAAATAGAACGGAACGCCGCACTTACTCTCGCTGAAGTTGACGAAAAGAATGGCGATTTCATTGTTTGAAAGGAGCTTTGCAAAGACTATCTTGTCGTTCCAGCTCTTGGTTGCGACGAATGCCGGACGGGACTCCTCATCCTGATTGATTCTGATGAGTCTTTCATTCTTGACGAGGTCAAGGCAGAAGTCGTTCATGCATCTCAGGTCGCCGCCGAGCATCAGCGGGGACGAGAACATGCACCAGAGCGCGAACTGAGTCTTATAGTCGATGTCAGAGCAGCCGACCGAGCCGACATTTCCTCTGCCGTACATACCGACAGTGAGCATATCAATGTCGTTGAAACAGCCGGGTGCGGAATAAGCGAGGTTGTCGATCTGGCTGAGCGCGATATCGGCAAACGAACGGAAGCTGTCGTTTATATCGCCGGTCGAGCGATACATATGCGCGCCCGCCGAGCGAATCCAGCGGCTGACTTCGTCGTTGCCCCAGTTGCAGGCGGAGAAGAGAATCTCGCGTCCGCAGGCTCTGAGAGCCATGCCCATTTTTCTGTAGAGCAGGGGACCGTTTGCACTGTCAGGCTTGTAGCAGAAGTCATATTTCAGGAAGTCTACGCCGTATTCGGCAAAGGTCTCGGCGTCGAGATATTCATGGTCAAAGCTGCCCGGATAGTCGGCGCAGGTGCGTGTTCCGGCGCAGGAATACATGCCGAACTTGAGCCCCTTGCTGTGAACATAGTCGCTGACTGCCTTCATCCCGTTGGGGAACTTCTCCTCGTCGGGGACTATCTTTCCCGTCTGCGGGTCGCGCTCTCGCTTGCTCCAGCAGTCGTCGATGACAAGATACTCATATCCGCAGTCACGCAGACCGAGCTCGACCATCTTGTCGGCGGTTTCTTTGATAAGCTGTTCGTTGATGTTTTCGCCGAATGTGTTCCAGGTGTTGAAACCCATAGGCGGAGTTTTTGAAAGCATTCGATCACTCCTAAATAGATTTTTTGTTCAACCTATATTAACATATATGGGTATCAAAGGCAACAAAAAAAACTGCCGCACCCGCAAAAGGTGCGACAGCTTTTTGTCGGTACATTAAGCAGCGCCGAAAATCTTGAGAATCAGCTGGAAGATAGCGTCAACTATCTGCTTGCTCAGACCGTGCTCTTCGAGGAATCTGAGAATGTCGCCGACAAACTTCAGGAAAGCCTGAAAAAGCTCTGCCGCTTCCTGGCCGCCCGCCTGAAGCTTCGCAAAAAGCTCGACGATCTGATGAATGAGCGTTGTGATGAATTCCATTATTTTTGCCTCCTTTTTATATTTACGGGAATTAACAGAATATTAACATATTTTATCTGCAAAAGCAATAGCCAAATCGGAAAAAACACCGCTGCCCAAGCTCAATTTTTCGTTACTTTGCTCATGTATAAAAATATTTATATCGAAAAATATCAAAACTTGTCAGCATAAAAGACAAAACAGACAGCGGTGAGGCTGTCTGTTCTGCCAAAAAGGAGTCAATTTTCAAAAAAGAAGTCAATCTTTGATAATTGTATTTGCGTGTCTTATTTAATAAGACCAAGGATAGCATCAAAGATAGCCTTGACGATAGCCTGTGCGTCGAAAGAAGCGCCGGCAAAACCAAGAATCTTTTCGATCATCTCAAAGATAGTTGCTAACATGTGCGATGTCCTCCCTTCTCCCTTGATAAGACAACTGTTTGTCCCTTACAATTAAATTATAACAGTATATAAATTCAGTTGTCAAAATGAAGAAGGGCATTTTTGGATATTTTTTGATGCTTTTTGACTATGATATAAACAATCTGTAAATAAAATTTATGAAAATAATACAAGTTTGTTCTCAATGTGTATATTTGCGGCTCGCGGAGAGCAAAAATATCAGGGGTGATATCCATGATATTTTTTTACTATTTATTTTATATATTGGTCTGGTCGCTGTTCGAGCTGCTGTATCATCCGCGCGTGCTGGGTCGGGGAAATATCCCCAAAAACGGCGCGGTCATTCTCGCCGGCAACCACAAAAGTAATCTCGACTGCATTCTGATAGCGTCATGCCTGTGGCGTCAGGTGCATTTTATGGCGAAGGACGAGCTTTTCCGCGGTGGGTTTAGATATTTCTTCCGCGCCCTCGGGACTATCCCCGTCAACAGACGAATCCGCGATGCCTCCGCGCTCAGTGAAGCGCGTGCTATACTCGATAAGGGCGGTGTCATCGGTATTTTTCCCGAGGGCAGGTTCAACAGAACGGAGGAGACCGTTTTGCCGTTTAAGCCCGGGGCTGCGCGAATGGCGGCGAGAAGCCGGGCTATGATTGTCCCGTTTGCAATAAAGGGCGATTACAATATAATCGGCAGGCGCGTGGAGATTGAGTTCTATCCCGCTATAAATGCGGCGGGCAGGGATGCCGTGTCGATAGGCAAAGAACTCGAAAATGCGGTCAGAGAGGGGCTTGAGCGTGGCAGAAAATAAAGATACTGGATTCAGAGTGATAACATCTGTTATAAAGCCTGCGTTTAAAATGCATTTCTCGCCGACGATTATCGGGAGTGAAAATATTCCGAAAGACGGCGCGGTGGTCATCGCCGGAAACCATAAAAATATCCGCGACCAGTTCCTTGTGTTTCTCGCGACTGACCGTGTGATTAATTATATGGCGAAGCGCGAATACTTCGACGGCGCGCTCGCTCCGCTTTTCAAATGGGCGGGGTGCATCCCCGTCAACCGCGACGGCTTCGATGCCGCCGCGGTCAGAAGCGCGATAAAAATTCTGAAAAGGGGCGGCGCTGTAGGGATATTCCCTGAGGGCACGCGCAACAGGACGGATAAATTACTTCTCACGTTCAGACCCGGAGCTGCGGCGATAGCCAAAAGGGGAAACGCGCTAATAGTGCCGTTCGCGATAAGCGGGGAGTACAGAAAAAACGGGAATTTAAAAATTTTGTTCGGTGAACCTTTTTCTCCTGAATCTATGAGTGTTGAAGAAGCGACCGATAAATTGTACAGTGCCGTAAGTGATTTGCTCAATAGTCAATAAAACGCCCAAAATCGAGCAAAGAACGACCGTTTTCAAAAATTTTTTGGCGTTTTGCGTTAAATTTTTATTGCCTTAGTTTTTCAATTTGTTGTGGTTTTTCCGTTGACTTTTGGCATATATTGTGATACAATCCAATCGTAGGAGATTATACCCTGCGCGAATTGACGCAGATCTTCAAAAAAATCGAACATTTGTGTTGACAAACCGAATATTTGTGCTATAATTAGAGACAGAAAGAACAAATGTTCCGATTTTTCCGTAAGGAGGAAGCAAAAATGACAAGTACATTCATAATTGTTTCGGTTCTCGAAGTTGCCGCTGTGGCTCTTATAATAACAGGCTTTGTGTTTGAGAAGAAGCTGATCAATTTTGAGGAGAAGTTTGAGACTGCTCTTGCCAAGAAGATCGCTCACTTCCTCTGCACCAACAAGTATACCAAGGCTCATTTTGTCAAGGAGAAGAAGACCGCTCAGCGCCGCAGCGCAGCCAAGACTGCGTTCGAGCCCGAGACCGTCTCTCCGACTCCCGGCAGAAAGGGCAACAGAGTTGCCTGATCTTTTTCAAAAATCGCATAAGTTTGACCGCCCTGCCATTTCGGCAAGGCGGTCGTTTTCACTTTAGCGGTCTTATGGAATGTCAGCAGCCACAGCCGTTGTTGCAGCCACATCCGCAGTCCGAAGCTCTGGAGACGCCATTATTGCAGCCGCAGCCCGTGTCACAGAGCAGAAGGATGATGATAAGGAAAATGCACCAGTTGTTTGAGCAACCCATCGTTTTGCCTCCTCTTCAGTTACTAAGAAAGAGTGCCGCGGTTTTGACTCGAGCACCGCTTTCATCAACATATTATGAAGCACCGCTTTTTGCGGTTACACTTTCTGAACCCAAACATAATTTTCTTTTCTCCGGCGTAAACTAATAAGAAACCGGAGGTGTTTTATATGCTGTTTGACAAGAACGGAGAAGTGATGAGCTACGACGAGTCGGATATCTTCTGCGACGAATTTATGCGTGCGGATGAGCATATTGACCCGTCTTATTATATAAATTACGCCGGAGCGCAAAGCGGAAAATCAAAGAAAACACGAGATAGACTCAGTAAATCAAAGCATGGGCAAGATAATTCAAAATAGTTTGCCAGACGGGTGATTTTTTGACCTTTTCTGACTTTTGACCGGAGTTTGCATCAGGGTTATAATAAAGTCAAAGGTCAAAGAAAGTCAAAGATAAAAAGAGGTGACGGCAATGAGCCTTAGCAGTCAGATAACGGGCATGATACTCGAAATGCTCGGCAGCAGCGGAACTATCGAGATACAGCGCAACGAGCTTGCGCAGACTATAGGCTGCGTCCCGAGCCAGATAAACTATGTTATCGCGTCGCGTTTCACGCCGGAACAGGGCTATATTGTCGAGAGCCGCAGAGGCGGCGGAGGATATATCAGAATAAGGCGTGCGGCGATGGAGCCGGATCAGAAGGTCATGCACGCAGTCAACGCCGTAGGCGATAAGCTCGACGAGCGAACTGCCCGCGCGCATCTGGCGGAGCTCGTCAGCACGGGTGTTATAGATAAACACGCCGCCATGCTGATGCTCAGCGCAGTGTCGGACAACGCTCTGCGACCTGCCGCCGTCGGGGACAGGGACGCCGTCAGGGCGTCGGTATTCAAACAACTGCTGCTCGTTGAAATGGGCAGAAACGGATAAAGGAGGAACACATATGCTTTGTCAGAACTGTGGAAAAAATGAAGCGACAACTCACATAAAGCAGGTCATAAACGGCGACACGGCCGAGCGCCATCTCTGCTCCGAATGTGCCGAGCATCTCGGCTACGGCGACGCGTTCTCGGGCTTCGGCTTCGATGTTGCCGGACTTTTCGGGAACTTCTTCGGCGATGCAGTCCATTCGCTCGGCGCGCCGAGAAAGGTGGTTCGCTGCCCGAAATGCGGCTCTTCGTTCAATGATATCGTCCGCGAGGGCAGAGTCGGCTGCGCAGAGTGCTACAAAGTTTTTTATAACGAGCTCAAACCCTCGCTCCAGCGCATTCACGGTCAGATTCACCACAGCGGCAAGATAGCTTCGACCGCCGAGCCTGTCAGCGAGGAAGAGGCAAAAATCGACGAAAAAGAGGAGCTCAAAAAGCAGATGGACGAAGCGGTTGCCGCGCAGAACTTTGAGCTTGCGGCGCAGCTTCGCGACAGGATAAAAGAGCTTGAGGGAGGGAACGAAAATGAGTAAATGGTATGTCGACAAGGGCGAACAGGGAGATATAGTCCTGAGCACCCGCGTGCGTCTTGCGCGCAACTTAGAAGAGTTCCCGTTCCCGTGCCGCCTCGACACGGCGAGCAGAATAAAGGTCAACGAAAAAGTTCGTGACACCCTGCTCTCATGCGTGCCCGAGCTGGGGCTCCACTATGTCACAATGGATTCGCTCAGCCGCGAGCAGGCAATATCTCTTGCCGAGCGCCATCTGATAAGCCCCGAGTTTGCCTCCGTCCGCGAGGGCAGAGCGCTCATGCTTACTGAAGATGAGACGGTCGGCATCATGCTCTGTGAGGAGGATCATATCCGCGTCCAGGTCATGAAAGCGGGTCTCGCGCTCATGGACTGCTATGTCCTCGCAGATAAAATTGACTCCGCGCTCGATAAGAAGCTGAATTTCGCGTTTGACGAGAGTCTCGGCTATCTGACCCAGTGCCCGACGAATCTCGGCACAGCCATGCGCGCGTCCGTCATGCTGCATCTGCCCGCGCTCAGAAGAAGCGGTCAGCTCGCAGTCCTCAGCTCTACTATATCCAAGCTCGGTCTGACCCTTCGCGGCGCATACGGCGAGGGCAGGGAGTCGCGCGGCGATATCTATCAGCTGAGCAATCAGATAACCCTCGGCATAACCGAGCAGGCGGCGATAGAGAACCTCCAGTCGATAACCCGCCAGCTCGTCACCCAGGAGCGCGCGGCGGCGGAGCGTATGTGCGCCGATGTTGCGATGCAGGACAAAATATACAGAGCTCTCGGAATTTTGAAGAGCGCGCGTGTGCTGTCTTGCGACGAGATGATGGATCTTATATCCATTGTGCGCCTCGGCTCGGCAAGGGGAATACTTGATATACCGATAGAAAAACTTAACGAACTGCTCGTCAATATGCAGCCTGCCACCATAAGCGCGGCGAACGGCAAGCATATCGACGCACGGCAGAGGGATTGCCTGAGAGCCGACGCGGTGCGCGAGGCGCTGTCCTAAAACACAGCCGATAAACATATATAAAAACATATATCTTCCGATTCTCTTTCGATTTTCCGGCAATAATCTCTATTGTACGGTTCACCGCGGAAAGGAATGATGATATGTATAAGTTTACCGGCTTCACCCAGAAAGCCAACGATGTGCTCAACGCCGCCATTGAATACGCGGAGAATATGGGGCACACCTATATCGGCAGCGAGCATCTTCTGCTCGGTCTGCTGACCCAGAACGGCGGGATAGCCTATACTGTTCTGATAAACAAAAAGCTTACCGCCGGCAAGGTCGAGGACGCTGTCAGAAACAGCATCGGATTCGGCGTGCCGACGGTGCTGACTCCGGGCGATTTCACGCCCAGATGCAAAAATATTATTGAGAGCGCAATGATTCAGGCGCGGGATATGGGTCACAACTATGTCGGCACGGAGCATCTGCTGCTCTCTCTGCTCGGCGCGGAGCGGGCGGGCGGCGTGCTCCGTAATCTCGGCTGGGAGGAGCGGGCGCTGCGCAGCGTGCTGGCGCTCGAATGCGGACA
>ENA-OROO01000185-OROO01000185.1-human-gut-metagenome-genome-assembly--contig:-NODE-185-length-43466-cov-37.435097_pt1 | contig 43466 bp, 59 predicted proteins | sample MGYA00242130_ERZ509052 | MGnify/ENA primary metagenome ERZ509052 (study PRJEB26280, sample SAMEA2338730) | human gut metagenome | biome: human gut; feature: human-associated habitat; material: faeces... | reverse complement strand
CCAATGTCATCTCTAGCCTATTCTCTATGTCTGTTTTTTCTTCTATTTGTGTCAGAATAGTCTCGGACTTTACCTTATAGAGATAATGGCTACCATCAGGGGCAGTATATCCAATAACCTTGCCATCTGAATCAGTTTCAACAGAAAGATATTCATCATTCTCTATTGTTGAAAGATGTGCAGTACGTTCTTTGATGTCTGCTATATCAATAATGGCATCGGTGATAAAAGTACTAATGTCAATACCACCAACAACCATGTGACCATCATCAGCACGGAAACCACAAATAACCTTGTTATCTGCATCAATAATAGCATATATCCATTCCTCATTGGTTATTACAGAGTACATTTCGTGATTAGGGAAGTATGGCTGTGCATCATACTTGATTCCTGCAAGGATTCTGTCTTCTCTATCTACTACTGCGATGATATACTCATCATTAGAGATATAGAAGAAGCTGTCAGCAACATCAAGATTTATCAAGCCCTTACCATCTTCCTTTGGCTGGAAGGTTTTGAGGGCTTCACCAATACTTGAAAGAGCTTCCTTGATAGCCTTAATATCATCAAGCCACTGAGCCTTGGCTGCCCAACAAGTACCATCTTGCTGAATACCAAGAAGAGGATGATTAGCAGCATCAAGAATAACCCAAAGAAACTCTTCATTCTGCTCAACGTGATACATTTCATTGAGAGGAAAATATGGCTTTCCAGTTGCTCTGTAGATACCAAAAAGAAGTCTATCCTCGGAATCCACTATAGCTTTGAGGAACTCCTCGTTCTCAATTACTCTAAAGCATTCCTTTACTTCATCTTCAATGAGTGACTTGCCTTCTTCTTTGTCTACCTTTTTTTCATCAATGGCCGCAACCTTCTCATCAATGGTTGCCTTGTATGTCTCCATTGCTTCAGTAAGGGTTTGCTGGAAGGTCTCGTTGTTGGCGATGATTTCATTGAGAGCTTTCTGGATAGGCTTAGGAATGCCGACTGCCCAATCTATACTACCATCTATACGGATGCCCCAAAGGAACTTGTTTTCTGCATCTGTGTAGACACGCAACCACTCCTCATTGGTTTCGTAGTGACCGAGATTATTAACAAGTTCATCAATGGCATTTTGAATGTTTTGAGCATCAAGACCGCTCTGTGTATTGTCGTAGGTTACTGCCGAACCTACGGATGCGCCACCGCTGATCGCTATGCCATCTACGGTGTCCTTGATTTGCTTTGTTTTGGTCTGGAGGTCGGAAATATCATCATCATTGGATGAGATTTGCCGCTGATGATCAGCAAGGGTGGTATCAACATTCTGTATCGTCTCGATAATATTTTCAGGAAGACCTGCTGCCGCCTCGAAGATTTGAAGCAGTTCCTTGTCGAACTTATCCTGTGTAACGGATTCTGGTGCTAACTTTGAATTAGTAACAGAACCTTCGGCAAGTTTCTCTGTTGTGACAGACTTGTCGTTGAAGTCGGCTGTCTTAATCAGCGGCACCTTCGTTCCAAGCTTTTCATCTTGTCTAAATGTAGGCATATTTTATTTCTTTTGGTTCTGTAGAAGTGAATATTTGAATTTGGACGGTATCGGGAATGACCGAGATACGGAACTCGAAGGACTGGGTGTCCTTGTGACGACGTATCGGGACGCGAGGGAAATTTCCCTTATCATCAGACTGACGGATAACCACCTTCCCTTTTTCCCTTAGCGTGATTCTTAGGAAAATATCACGCCGAAGAGTAAGGATTGGAGTTACCCATGCAAGTTCATTGGCATCGTATGTGGCTGTTACATTCTCCATATCGTCTTTATTTTGAGGTTTGATTTACGCCTAGCTGTTGCAGGGCGATGGTGTACATCTGGCTAGCCTTGGTATCATCGTAGGCTGAGAGGAGCAGAAAGGCGATATAATAGATGAAAGCATTCTTTAGTTTGTCCGGAATGGAAACATCTGTTGTGGAAGCGTCTGTGCTCACAGACTTAGGTACGCCAACATAGGTAATGACCGCCGTTGAAGTCTTGGGCTGCATGAGGATCTTGATTGGATTCTCTCGCATGATGGCAGCCTGTGGGCGATCAATGGTACCCTTGGCGGTATCGTTGTACATCATAAGAGCTTCATCATCGGTGTCCTCTACTGGTGTGACTGCCTTATACCAAGAAGCGCCACGAATGCGGTTGATGGTAATAATCTCCATATTGGAAGGCATGGTGATAACACCGATGTTGTGATTAGAATCAAAATCTGACACTTGAATTGTGTCGGAAGTCGAGCCTATGCTCTTGGAATCGGACAGGACAGGCGAAGATGCAGCAGTAATAGCTATCCAATGCAGCGCATCGTTTATCTTCGACTTGATGATGTTGTCCATATACAAATCATCCTTCTCATCGGTGATTTCCGATGTGTTGTTGGATTCCTCGTCTATGCACCAACGAACTGCCTTTATGATTTCCTCTATACTCATTTACACCTTATTATATATTACTGCTTGCCGTAATCAGGGAAAATAAGACCAGCCTTGTCTGCATGCTTCATGGCAGTTTCAAGGGTTCTGCAATCCTTGTCAAAACGGTTGTTTATGTAATTAATAACTTCTTCCGCTGTACGGATGCCTGCTACCTCCTCTTTCTGTGACTTTTTTGTAGTCTTCTTTGTCGGCTCGTTTACAGGCGGCTCTTCCTGTACAATATCCGACTCTTCAAGAGTTGTACGAATACAAGTAACCTTTCCGCTCCTTACCAATTCATGGTTATCCAAAAGGTCTTGCGCATATTTGTTGCGAAGAGTAAGCTCTGGGCATTTGCGCATGTAAGTGTTGCCATGAGTAAAGTTGTAGCGCATAGAATTACCGCCAGCACCGGAAATCGTAAGGCTTACATTATTACACAGTTCGTTATATCTATATGTCTTAATCATTATTTTATATTTTAATAACAAAGGGACAGGGCTATTAACTCCTGCCCCTCTGCGTGATTTATATGTTAAAGATGAAAAAGATGCCTTATGCAGCAACGTCCATGCCGGCATACAAGTTCCACTTAGTACCATCGTACTCATAAACCTTACCCTTCTCGTAGGTTGTCTCATCCTTGGTGTAATCCTCTGTTAAAGCCACCTTCATGCCCTTAGCAGCAGTATCAGGGAGAGTCTTCAGAGATATGATGCTGTTCACGATGCCAGTAACACCAAGGTTAGTGATGAATGCCTCTGGACCAACCAAGATAGAGTTGTAGCCACGAAGAGCAATACAATCTGCCTCAATGTGCATGTATCGCTTAGCCTCACGTGGATCGTAGCCATCCTTGCTCATGTCGTTGGTCTTATCCTTGCCCTTCTCCTTCACGTAGTGACGAGCACCCTTCAAGTCCATACCAACCATGCAGTCTTCCATGTGCATCATGTCAAGAGTCTGATCCCAAACGAAATCAATAGTACCGTAGTTATCAACGTAGCGAGAGAAGGTAATGTCGATTTCCTTGTGGGTAGAAAGAACCTCTGTGCGGCCCTTTGGAATCTCAATGTTCATCAGACGCTTGATTGCGTTCTTGCCACAGAACATATAGATGTGGTCAGACTCAGAGAAGTCTGTGAACATCAACATACTGATAGCAGTCAAATCCTCGTACTTGTAAACATCACCGATGCCATACTGGTTAGTCAGCTGATTCAAGATACCCTCTGCGAAGTAGGTGTACTCATCAGCACCGTCATTGGTAGTAGAGTGAATGCGAGCCTTGGTACCCATCCAATAAGAACGCTCAGCACGCATCTTGTACTTGTTGAGTGCATCTTCCTTCATATCCTTCACGGTATGAGGAATTTTCTTCTTCATGGTCTCAAAGTCCTCGGTGAAGACGATAGAGAATGCTCGCTTCTGGAGATAAACATCAGCAGAACGTGGCTGGTAGTTCTCAGCAGGAACCTTCATCTGAGACTCAGAGAGCGCTGTAGAAGCTGCCAAAATAACTGTACCAACAGGAATGTCCGGGCAAGTCATGTTTTCCAAGAACTCGCAATCGGCACCCTCCTCATTAGCCTTACCATTGATAGCCTGCAAGGTAACCTCAGTACCTGACTTATTGGCGCTGGTAACAAAGAGAACCAAACGACCTTCACGAACTGTAGTAGAGCCACGCTTGTAACCAGCTACGGTAGGAACGATAGCAGTAGAACCCTCGTAGAATGGTTTCAAAGAGCCCGAGAAGTTGGTCTTGGTAAGCCTGATGGAAGCACCAGTAGCAATAGGCTGTGTAACCTCACCGTCCAAGGTCTCACCACCATAGCGTGCGTGCTTCTTCTTGTAGCCAGTACAAGGAACTGTTGTGGTAAACTTCTTGACGATAGAAAGGAGAGGTGTATGATATGGGCGGAACTTGGTTTCACCCGTGTCCCAGTCTTCCTCTTCAAGACCGCCTCGGTCCATCTGTGTAGCAGAAGCCTGCGTGCCAGTCAAAGACTGACCAGCAGTTTTACCACCAGGGGCAAGCATGTCGTTCTTATCCTTATCTACCTGCTCATTGGCAGCTGTCTCTTCGGTTGTTGCAGGCTTAGAACCCGGCTCGTTCAAGTCAGGTTCAACATCATCACCAACAGCCATTGCACCACCGCCTGTAGCAACTGCAAGAAGCATCAGAATCATCTTAAAGATGAACTGACGATCAGAAAAATAATTAATTGCTTTCTTCATTTTATACTTATATTTATGGATTAATAATCTTGTGTTAACCAATATCATCAAAGAAGCTGGATGCTCTCTTCTTGGTTTTCTTCTTAGCTGGCGCATTTCCTGCACCCGAACTAGAAAGTGAAGGAGGAATCCCCTCGTTTGCGGAAGAGCGGACCTTATTCTGAATCTTTTCGTTTCGGGCTTGCATAGCCGCCTCGTCACGGGCAGAGGAAATATCAGAATCGTAGTTATTGGCATTGTGGAGCATCTTCCAAATATCATCGGAAATATCACCACTCTCTACCTTGTCGTGAATCTCGTAAATCTGGGACCACATATCCTGTGCATCATCGGGATAGAGCTTCATCAGGCGTTCAAGCGACTTGCGCATGTTGGCAGTAACCTTCTCGGTAGCCTCATTCTGTTCAGCCACGTCCTCGTTGTGCTTGGCGAGAATCTCAGCGAGTTTCTTGCCGCCTTCAGGATCATCAAGCAAGGTTTTAACGTCAATACCCATGCGAGCCATCGCATCAAACGGATTATCGTCCGGATTCTTCTCCATATCCATCGCCAGAGCAGCGAGCCACTTGTGCTTATCGAATACCTTAGACAACGCCTTACCGCTCTGTTCGTACTGTCCGAGCAAATCAGCATCATCATTCATTGCCGCATAACGAGCTTCCTTGTCTTCGAAGTCGATGTCAGCATGGCGATTAGAGAAGCGCTTGGAGAAAGCTGTACGATTAGGGCGCTCATCTACAGACGTTTCATCTGTAGCAGCCTCAGCAGGTGGAGTCTGTTGAGCACCACCTTCCTCATTCATCTGTGCTAATTCTTCTTTTGTCATATCTCTATACTGTTTGAAACTTTTCGGCAAAAATGCAAATAATTTGAAGAAGTTTTGCCGTGCTCCAACCTTGCGCTTGGTGGTTGGTTGGAACACGGCAAAGAAAGCCATGTTTTTGCCTATTTTTGCGCCTATAATTAATAATGTATAAGAAAATGGTAAAGGCAAGAATACTGACACTTAGCAAAGTGATGCCTCAACATAACAAGTATGACTCGGTTAAGGCTCGCAAGCGAAGACAAGAACACGGCAAGGATGAGGAGTTACTCAGCCGATGCAGAAATGCTTGGAATAACCTGAGCGGTGTGCGAGAAACGAGGGCGAGAACGATGCGCTACTGCATGGGCGACCAATGGAGCGACACCATCAGAGTATATCATCATGGTTACTGGGAGGAAATGACGGAACGCACCTATATGGAAAAGCGCAACCAGACACCTATGAGCAACAACATCATGGTGAGCATTCTGGAATCTATTGCCGGTCTTTATGCCAAGCAGGGAACGGAACCTGTCTGCTTTGCAAGAGACAGCGACTCCCGACAATTGAGCGACATGATGAGTGCTACGATGCAATGCAACTGGCAGACAACGTACATGCAAGATGTGCTGAACCACGCCATTAAGGACTATCTTATGGGCGGTCAGATGTTTGTCAGGGAGAGTTGGGAGGCAAAGGAACTTGAAATGCCAGACTCATGGACAGACGCGATGGAACCCGACCACATGTTTTTTGAATGCGGCAGCGACCCACGGCACAATGACGTGAGTCTTATCGGTGTGCTGCATGACGTGAGCCGAGAAGACTTGTACCAGAAGTTTGCCAAACAGGAATATGGACTTACAGAAGAAGATCTGAACGCCATCTTTGATATTTATCCTTCGGACGATAACAGCTACGGCTATGAGTTTAACGAAGAGAAGGCGTTGGAGAATCTCTCTTTCGACCATACCAACAAGGGAAGACATTACTCCAGAGTAATTGAGGTGTGGACCACGGAAACCAAACCAATGCTGCAATGCTTTGACCCTATTGCTCAAAATGTAAATGATGCTTATTTTAGGGTAGATCGTAATGATACGGCTATGATACAAAAGCTGATAGATTTAAACAATAGGCGTAAAGAGCAGTATGACGAGGCTGGTGTGCCGGAGGAAGATAGGGCGTATATCACCAGCAAAGATACTTCCAGTAAGTACTGGTATTATACCTATATGGCGCCAGACGGAACTATCCTCTGTCAGGGCGAAACACCATACGACTACAAAAGCCATCCTTTCACAATGAAACTCTATCCGTATATCAACGGAGAGATTCATCCGTTTCTCGCCAACATCATAGACCAGCAGCGATACATCAACCGACTGATTGTAATGAACGACATGGCCATCAGAAGCAGTTTCAAGGGATTCAAGATGATTCCAACGAATGTGCTTAACGGCAGAACGCCAGAGCAGTTTATGGAAGAGGCGGTAGAGTATGACGGATGGATATTCTACAAGCCATCGGTGAAGACACCGAATGTGAAGCCAGAAATTATTACATCGAATGCCGTGAATATTGGTACCAATGAACTCTTGCAGATAGAACTGAACCTGATTAGAGAGGTTACCAACGTGAGCGGTGCTTTGCAGGGTAAGACCCCATCGGCAGGAACTTCGGCAGCGAGATATGCACAGGAAAGCCAAAATGCAACCACGTCTCTGTATACCATCCTTGCCGACATGGACGTGTTTACGGAGAAGCTGGCAACCAAGAAGTGCATGACTATCCAACAATATTACGAAGACGGAAGAAGGGTTTACGACCGGAACTTCAATACGGTTTACAAGTACGACCGCCTTTCGGCAAGAGATATTCACTTCAAGATCAGCATCAAGAATGCAGCAGCTACAGCAGCCTTCAACACGATGCAGAACGATACGCTTGACAAGCTTCTTGAAATAGGCGGTATCAACATTATCCAGTATCTTCAGAACCTCAACGCACCATTTGCAGACAAGTTGCTTGCCAGCGTACAGGAGCAGCAGGCTCAGCTCGAACAGATGTATCAGCAGCAACAGGCAATGGCTATGCAGCAAGGCGGCGGTCAGGTAGAAAACGGAATTGTGCAGGGTGCAGACCAGAATGCGGTAGCACAGGCACAGAGTGCATTAGGATATAACAGAGCAGCATAAGGTATGGAAGTACAGATAACTATAGAAATGGAGAAGGTGATGAGTGAGGTGAACAAACACTTCGCTCTCATCGGAAAACGCCTGAAAGATAAGAACGGCGATACGATGTTTGCCAAGACCACTCTATCTTCGGAAGAGAAAGGTATCATGAAGCAGTATATCAACGCTGCGGCAGAAACATTTGTAGCAGAACTGGCACCACAAGTAACCTATTACAAGAACGGAGACGCGATGGTTATTAAGTTCGAAAACAGCAGATGGGCAGACGGAGAAGACGGTATTACCGTTCCATTCGAAGGCAACTTCATGGGGTATGTGATAGCCTATGTATCGAATGCAGTATTGGGAATGACCGAGGCAAAGTTGGCACAGAAGTATGCTGCGGACATGGCGAACCATATAGCAGCGGCCATCAAGCTGATTTATCACAAGACCCCACCGGCAAGCAGCAACAAGAGTCTAGCAGACATGACAGGCGGAATAATCATTGACTAAAAAAGGATAAGCTATGATCATAAAATTTCAAATTATCAAATCGGTAGTGATGGAGGCAGTAAAGTCGACAACCTACCTGAAAGCAAAGATAGATACTGCGGCAGACGAAAAGTCCGCGAAAGTAAGCTTTAACGAGGCTGCCGGCGACGATGAGGTTCACGAAAGAACGCTGACACACGACTTTGATACAGCATTGGAAGTATTGAAGACCATCTTCGTAGACTATCTTGTGCCAACGCCTCAGACTATTGGCGATAACGCCATCTACTATGGAAGCGGAATGGATGATATTGTGGAGTTCACCCTATCAGTATCAAGACGTTATAACGGAACGCTGACCGACGCACTGGCAAGGCTGTCAGCAAGATACGTGGAGGACTACATGATATACCAGTGGTGGCTGAAAACAACAAACCTGAAACAAGCGGAGCCATACCAAGCTACACTTGCATCAGACGAGATAGCCATTAGGAAGTGCTTCGTGATGAGTGGCCCGGTGGTCCCTACCGTTCCTTATCCAACCGAGCTGACCGCAAAGGTGAATGGTGAGGGCGTGGAAGGCGAGATAACTCTAGAGAAAGGAGAGGAAGCTACCCTATCCTACTCGCTCAATGATGGAGCAATTGATGATATTGAGGCAAGAAGCGAAGACCCAAGTATCATAGAGATACACCGATGCAGAGATAGGCGAGCCTTTATTCTAGTTCCGGTAAATACCGGTTTCTGCAAGGTGAAGCTATGGTCAAGACATAGCGACAAGCTGGAGTTCACTTGCGATGCCATCGTAACTGAGGAGGAAGGAGTTTTGTAATATTGAATATAAAATATCAAGATATGAGCTATCCGGAGTTTAATAAATTACACCCAACACATTTTATCAGAGAGAGAGGATGGAAGCCCGAGCCAAATCCTTTCATGCCGAAGCCACGAAGAGCAGGGCACGGCTATTGGGATAAACACATCTTTATCTATGCCACACAACTCTGGTATGATATAGATTCAAATACCAACATGGTAGGACGAGCAAGACGGAACATGAAGGACGCGCAAGGCGAAGATATTTCGACAAGCGAGAACGATCAGGAACGCCCGCTCTTCTACCGATGGTTTGACAAGTATATTAATAAGGTGGAAGCGAATCTGTCTGCCTATGTAATGAAACCAGAAGGAAGGGTTAGAGATAATGCCCTGAGAGAATGGGATGAGAAGGAGATATGGCTGAAATTTCCAGACTACTGGGATGATACCAAATATGATGCACTCGTCAAGCTGATACACGACTATATCGTGACAGGTGCGCTATACGAATACTTTATGCGCACATTGACGAGCAAGGATCCTCTGACGATAGACCAGTTGAACCAACTGGACGAACTGGAGATAGACATCATAGACTGCGCCAACTCTACCAAACCGGGCAGTATGATTCACACGTTGAAACCCTTCGGATAATAAAAAAGCGAGCGTATGGAAGATTTTGAAATGGATGGATTTAAGTCTGTAAGGGAGATACAGAAGGAAAAGAAGGAGAAGGTAAAGAAACTTCTCCCTGCAAGAAAGAGTGCCCAAAAGGAATATATCAGAGACTGGCTGGCAAGGAGCCAAGAGCAGTTTGAGGATTGTATGAACCAACTGGCAGAGTATGATCCTAAGACATACGTCACCATCTACAAAGACCTTACCAAGCACATGATACCAAAGCAGACAGAAGTAAGCGTTACCCACGGTATAGATGCAGACTTCAAACAGCTCATGGCACTCGGTATGACAACCGTAGAGGACGAAGACGAGGCAGACGTACTGGATATAAGCAAAGCACCCGAGATACAGGATGCAGATTTTGAGGAACTAAACGATTTGACGGATGGCTCTAGTAACTGAACAGGAAATAGATAATCTCGTAGCGGAAAATCAGAAGCGATACGATGAGATTTATGGTCCCTACGACCCTATGACAGGCGAAGGATGCTATAACTTTGAGCATCGTGTGCTGATAGAACTATCCGATTTCTTCATTCCTAAGATGTGGGTTCCGAAGAAGACCGCCAAATCTGTCCTGTTCAGAGGACTGAGAAAGATGGGCAGTCTGAAAGACTACATCAACTATGTGTTGCACCAGAAGGATGATGCCCAGCATTTCCAAATGCTTACCTTTGCCATCTGTAGAGTGAGGTTCATGGAAGACCCAGAGTTTGCCCTATACGTGACCGATAAAATTGAGGATAAGAAGACCGGTAAGATGATTCCTTTCAAGCTGAATTATCCTCAAAGAAAACTACTGAAGATTATGGAGGACCTGCGGAATGCCCACAAACCAGTGTTCGTGGTTATTCTGAAAGCACGTCAGTGGGGCGGCTCTACCCTATCACAGCTTTACATCAAATGGATTCAAGACTATAGGCGCGATGGTTGGAATGCTATTGTGCTTGCCCAGCAGAAGAATACCGCCAAGAAGATTAAGGCCATGTACCGAAAAGCTTTGGAGCGGCAGCCGGGGTGGACCGTGGGGCATCCGGGCGCAAAACTTCAGTTCTCGCCATACGAAAATTCTCCTGACGATTTCCAAGTAACGGATGGTGTGAAGTCAATCAGACGAAGTACGCTGACGGTAGCATCCTTCGAGAACTTCGATTCGGTGCGTGGTAGCAACTTCCACTGTGCTCACTATTCGGAGGTGGCCTATTGGAAGAAGACGCCAGAGCATGATCCTGAGGGTGTGATTTCTTCTATATCCGGTGGTATTGACCCATTGGAAGACAACGTGGAGATATTCGAGAGTACCGGTAGAGGTAATTCCGGTTTCTTCTACGACAAGTGCCAGTTGGCAATGGACCCAAAGAATAATGATGCTTATTCGTTCCTCTTTATTCCTTGTTTCTTCATCGAAAAGGATATGACTCCTGTAGAGAACAGAAGAGCATTTGCCAAGTGGCTTTTGCAGAACAGAGACCGAAGCACCTGTCCGAAGGGCTATCGTGAGACAGGAAAGTTCTTCTGGCGAATGTGGCAGAAGGGTGCTTGCTTTGAGGCGATAGAATGGTACAGAAACTACAGAAACAAATTTACCACCCATGCGGCATGTGCTACCGAGGCTCCTATTGATGAGGAAGATGCGTTTAGAAACTCTGGTAGACTGGTATTCAATCCTTATTCTATAGACGACATGCAGGCTTTGTATAAGCAAGACCCTAAGTTTACTGCCGACATCGTGGTGAACATCAGCGTGAAGGATGATAACACCATTCCGAACTCGAAGGTGAAGCTGAGAGACGATGGAGAGGGAGACTTGAAGATTTGGGCTGTGCCAAACTGCCTGCAAGTGGAGAACAGATATTTGGTAAGCGTGGATATTGGCGGTAAGAGTACGACATCGGACTATACCGTTATGACCGTGATAGACCGATTCGGTATGATTCCTACCGTGAAGGGCAAGCCAAAGGTGGTAGCTAGATACAGAGGACATGTTAGACATGATAAGCTGGCATGGATGGCTGCTGCCCTAGCCCACTATTATGATGATGCGCTGCTGGTAATAGAAAGTAATACGGCCGACCGAGAGAAGAACAATAACACGGAGGGTGATCACTTCCTGACTATTCTGCAGGAGATAGCCGACTACTACGATAATCTGTATCAGAGAACGAGCAGTTCGGAGAATGTGGAAGACAACGTGCTGGCGAAATATGGTTTCCAAACCAACAAGCTGACGAAGCAACAGGTGATTGATAACTTGGAAGAGTTTATTGATGATAACCTGTATGAGGAGCCAGACAAGGAAATGTATCATGAGTTGCGCATCTATGAGCGACATGATGATGGCAGCTTGGGTAACATCGTGGGTAACGGAAATCATGATGATGTAGTAATGAGTACCGGCATCGGTCTCTTTGTGAGTCTTACGGACATGGAGAAGCCTAGCTGGAAGAAAGCGGAAAGAAGAAGCCGTGGTGGTGATGGTGTTCATACGGCGGCGAAAATTTAGGGGGAATGTTAAGTGTTAAATGTTAAATTTTATGGAAAGAAACTTAGAAAGACAAACTTTGAGCTTTAGCAAGGGCATGACGAATGTGCCTAGCGACTTGCTTTCAGATGATTCTGAACTGCTGGAGAGTGACGGATTTATATTTAAGGATGGAGAAATGAAGGCGGTACAGAAGCCCAAATATGTAACAAACGGCAGACCTATATTATATATTCACAAAGGCGCTGATTACAGAACATACGTCATGCTCAACGAAAAAAGCAAATACAATAAAGACGAAAAAGATGAAATTATCTTTGCTAAAAGTAAAGAGGATGGAACTATCGAGTCTGGGCCATGGCAAGCATTCGAAATAGATGTTGAAATCTATGATGTAAATAGCGTAGGTAATACGGTGGTTGTTACTACAAGTGGCGGGTTGTACTATTTTGTATACAAGTCTAATACCTACAAGTTTCTGAAAGATTTTCCTGAACTAACATATCAGTTTTCTTTCGAGAAACCGAGTTATGCAGGTTCGTTTCGACCAGACGAGTACGACAGAACACTCATGAATGTAAGCAACTGCGTTGACCATACGAAAAACCAGACGATGTATTATGATGCGAACGGAGCATTTATAAAACAAGGAGGAACAGAACCTAGTGGCATGATCCAAACAGGTCAATTCTATTATTTTTGGATTAAGTCAGATGGAACTAATGGTGCAAAATATTACAATGAGTTCCAGGAAACCGTACAGGGTCATGTGATGCAGGCGATTAATTGGGTAAAAAGCAAGAATATGTTTGCGTTTCCTTTTTTTATCAGGTGTGCATTCAAGCTATATGATGGAAGTTATACGAAAATAACAGCCCCAATCATCTGCTATCCTACGGTAAACAGAAATTGTCGATTTAGCTCAGCAATATTTGAAAACAAATACTATGAAGATTTAAATCAAATGACTGGTACAGAAAGCATTTTCTACTTTATTGAATATAGTGAGCTTAGATTTAAATTCGGTTCGATAAGCGAAGATTGGGAAGACATCATCAAGGAGATTGTCGTTTTTGCTACAGAACAGGTTATTCCGTTCGAAATCAGTAAAGGCTGGCGTTTTTTATCTCCTAACGACACCCATAGAAAGCCATTTGCCAACTATGGATTTTCATCATACAAAGAAGATGTATTTAATTATGACCTCCCTTCGAAAATTATTCCTCATAGCGAGATACAGCCTACGTACAAAACGGACCGAGATATAATAGAAGAACTGAAAGGTAAGACGCAATTCTATAAATTATTCTCTGTCGGAATCAATACGAAGGGGTTAGGAGAAGGAGGAGAATGGCTTTACTCTGTGAACGGAACACATTACGGGCAGCCGACATTCATTGCAGACGGAGTAGTAAGCAACCTGTCTACACAAAGCCAACTGAAAGTAGACGATTACTATAGCTGGGCTAAGCTTACCTCAAAAAAGATTTATACTTACAATAACCGCCTACACCTTTATGATGTAGAGCGCTACCCTTTTCCCGGGTTCAAAAAGCTCGTAGGAAGAGAAGGTTCAGCAAGCGATAATAATTATATAATGTTTACGCATATTGTATCAAATTGGGTAGATACTTGGACTATGAGTGTAATAGAAATAAGTAACTCTTTCTTGCGTGGCTGGTTTTATTATCCGGATCCTAATGCAAAAGAAATCATATTGTACGGCTCTGGCAAGTATCTGAGCATACCTCTAACAGAACACCCTTTTCTGAACGGAGCTTATTCTTTTACCAACCTTCCTTCAAAAGATGGCGATGCAACTTTTAAAACTATAACAGAAGAAGAACTTCTGGAAAAGACAAAAAACATGAATGTTCCTGAGGTTTTAAACTCACAGATATTTACTTCTGTCGTAAACAATCCATTTGTTTTCGAGGCATCGGGCGATAATACGATAGGTACAGGAAAGATAATAGGAATAGTTGCCAACACGGAATCAGTGAGTCAGGGACAGTTCGGTCAATATCCTCTGTTAGTGTTTACTGACGAAGGAATATACGCAATGAGCGTAACATCAGAAGGTCTTTATGGAAGCGTTCATCCTATTTCAAGAGAAGTATGTAACAATCCGGATAGTATTACGCCAACAGACAGGCTTGTATACTTTACATCTGACAAAGGACTTATGGCTATATCTGGTGGTACCGCAAAATGCGTAAGCACGTCAATGAGTGGGAAGATTCCAAAGAACTTTAAGAAGCTGCAGACAGAAAGTTTCTTGAATTTCTTAAAGAATTGCATTATAGCTTATGACTATAGAGATTCGCTGCTGAGAATATACAAAAAGAGTAAAGGTTGGTTTGAGAATGAATCGGGAGAGCAGGACTTTGATGAGAATGAGAAGATATACTATATATATAATATGGTAGACGGAACATTCGGTATGTCTGTAGCAGATGCCCCTATTGACAAAATAGCAAACGACTATCCGGACAGCGTTGTGCAGGATATTGCCATGTCTATCTTCACGTTGACAGGAAAACCAGACATTAACGAAGATACGGAAAGCTATAGCGGATCATTTACGACCAGACCTTTGAAGCTGGGCGGCAGCATGACGTTGAAATCGCTGAGAGCGGTGAAACATCTGTTTGATTCGGACGAAGGTACGATTGGACTGGAGATATACGGAAGTAACGACTGTAAGCACTGGTGCAAGCTGCCAAGCGTAGGCGGTAAGCCTTGGAAATATTTTACTTTCAAGTATACGCTGCAGAACTTCAAGGCTGCTGATTCCTTTGCTGGAAGTATAGTAGAGGTACAAAGCAGACGAGAAGACAAAATGAGATAATTCTTTCATACGCGCTAATTTATGATAACATGAAAAAGGCGGCTGCTCATCACGAGTGGTCGCCTTTAAAATTAGTTATGAAATACATTTTTAAAAACATGATTCTCTTTATATGTGTGTTATCTGTTTTTGATATTATTTAAGCAATATGCTACGATGTAGCCTAATACGAAGCAGTAAAGATGCAGAAGTCCGTTGACATTCGGCACGGCCATGGTGCAAATAATGAACGGCATCGCTTTCTTTAATGCCTCTTTCCATCGTCCTGTCCTACCCCACATCAAACCGAATGAAGCGAAGAGGAAACCGGAAAGCCCCATTGTAGGCTGACTAACATACATGGGCAGCAGACTAGCGGCAGAGGCAACAGCCAAAGAAGTGACTGGTTTCATATCGTTCTTTATCTGCCAAAGCACCAGAAGGTTTACGGCAAGATGAAAGCCGTTGACATGAAAGAAGCTATACAGGATATGATTCTGCCAAGGGCAACCGGGATAGAAACCGACGTGCCAAGTACACAGAACGAGGCAGATGATGCTAAGCACCAGCTTTGTTCGAAAGTTTCTTCTTACGAAGGTCCATTTCTCTGTAATTTTTTCCATACTTCTTATAGTAAGCGAAAATGAATTTGAGATTACTTGGCTGGATAAAGAACTCGGGTGCAGGATCAGAAACAAGGAACTGGCAGATAAACCATAAAGATTTGCCCACAAACTCCTTTCGCTGCGTCATTTCGTTCATCCTGTTGAACAGCGTATAGTACAACTTCTGACGAATCGGTTTCATACTATCCACCTTTGAGAAATCGCCGACTGCCATTCTACGGAGTATATCCCAAGCTCTTTTGGGAGAAACATAGTATCTGGGTGCAGGAGAATGAACCACCTTTTCCCAAGCCTCCTGTTGAGAATGGCAATTAGGAGCTATCTCCCGATACGCCTTCATCAGATCATCCCTCTGTCTGTCAATCAATTCGTAATTTGCTCTTGCCATATAAATGCTACATTAAGATGTTGCAAATATACATATTATTTAGAATATGACCAAATAAGCGCATAAAGATTTAAATAAGTTTAATATTAGGCTGGTTTTCATGGTGTTACGAAAGAAAAAGTTTAATTTTGCAACAAAATAATATATATATGATAATAACTGTTAGTAAAAGATGAAATTAAACCATAAATTCGTAACAAAAATGAGAACAAAACAGGAATCGCCTCTCTCGGAAGAGGAGGAAGCCTTAGTTATGGAAGGCTTATTGAGTAGGAAGATTTGGAGGTTCTATGAACTTCTATCAAAGTGGGCCCCCATCCCATTGATGCTAGGCCACTGGTACGGCGTATGGGACTATGGACATTATCCATAGACCAACAATATTAGATACCGATTTCAACGGGAACTGCATCATCTGGATTTATGTACTGGCATACATTTATATGCCACTGACCATGATACCGGTAAGTTTCTTCTTCAGATACTGCTGGATTTTCCGTATTCCGTTCTTCTATTTTTTCGGTATCAACGCAATCAGATTGTATTATCAGCACTGGTTCATCACTCCCGAGCAGTTAGAGATGCACCATGTGTTTATCATATTCACTTTAATGCTTTACGCTTATGGATTTATCAAAATCGCTCTATCGAATAGCAGAATCTGCCTTCGGGATGCTAAGAAACGATGAGTGCGGGTTTACAGAGGAAGAAGAGAGGATTGTGCAGAGGAATCTGCTCTACTGGATGGAAAGGAAGCATCACTTTGACGAACAACTGGGCAGAGCCTGTATCGCCAACATCTATTATTTTGATGACGATGTTCACAAAAAGTATGCGCCTTACTTCGGGTTTGATGAGTTGAAGGATGATTATGACCGGCTATCTTGGAACATACCGGACTACAACTTCTGGGATTTTGCGGTAACGATGAATAAGATGTATGCTGACCATATAGACGTGGTGGGCAAATGGTCGAAGAACAAAGACACCACAAGAAAAAGGATTTCGGAACTGGCTATCAGTTTCCTCTGTGATGAATCGACAAACCACCCTACAGATAAAATCTGGTGGTATATGAATAGCTAAGTTGGAACACGGCAAAAGCTATTGAAAAGCCTTTTATCTTTGTAGCCATTAATCATAAATAATGATATATGGCAGAGATAGTACATACATTTTTACAAGAGCACCTGTACAGATCGGCATTGGTTATTGTCATCTGCATGGGTGCTCTTATCATTTCTATGGGCGTGGACCTGTTCTTCGGCATCAAGAAAGCGAAAGAGAACGGACTGGCTACGACAAGTACAGGATTCAAGAAGACTTGCGACAAGGCGAGGAAATACTTCTCTCCCTTCATGGTGACGGTCTGCATAGACCTGATAGCATGCACGGTTCTCCCCTTCCCTGTCTTCTCTATGATTTGGACAGGATATTGCGTGTCCTGTGAATTTGTAAGCGTAAGAGAGAAGAGCTGGCAGAAGGCTGAGATACGGAAGCAGGAGAAGACAGTAAGCATTCTTCTGGAGAACAAAGAAGACTTGGCTAGGGCTTTTGCTGAGATTATGAAGGAGCAGGGAAAGGAGGAGAAGAAATGAGACTGATCAAGAGAATTTTTGTTCATTGTACTGCCTCTTCTCAGAAATGGGGCGTGAAGGAACTTTGGGACGAGTTTAAGCGCAAAGGCTGGAATAACCCAGGGTATCATTACGTGATTACTGCTGATGGTGGGATTCACCAGATGCTTCCGGTAGAAATGGTTAGCAACGGTGTGAAGGGATATAATGCTACGGCTATCAATGTGGCTTACGTTGGCGGCATCAACAAGAAGGGAAAGGCGGTAGACAATAGAACTGAGGAGCAGAAGAAATCGCTTATCACTCTGCTCACTCAGCTGAAGAAGAAATATCCGGATGCTGAAATCTTGGGGCATAGGGATATTTCGCCCGACAGGAACCATAACGGCGTAGTGGATCCTTGGGAGAGAATCAAGGAGTGCCCTTGCTTTGACGCTAAAGTTGAATACAAAGAGATATAGCTTATGAAATGGTATGACATAAGGTTTAGGAAATGGGCTTGCATCGGCTTAGTGATTGGGGTTATCCTATTGGCATTTACAGGATGCAAGACGAAGGAGTATATCAAGGTACCTTCTGTTAGAACAGAATACGTATGCAGAACAGATACTTTTGCTAAGTTGGATAGTATCTACATGAAGGATTCGGTGTATGTTTTTCAGAAAGGTGATACGGTTTTCCATAATAAGGTGGTTTATCGGGACCGGTATCATAATATATATAAGGTAAAGACGGACACGATTATCAAGACGGATTCTGTCGGCGTGCCTTATCCTATAGAGCGACAACTGACGAAGAACGAACAAAGGCTGATGTCGCTGGGCAGATGCTATATCGCCTTTCTGTTCATACTGGCGGCTTGCGCGATTGGGTTTACTCTCTGGTACAGAAACAAAAAGTGCTAGCTTATGGCGAAGATTAGCGAAGAACTGCAGATGATTGATTCGCTCCTGATGGAATTTCATGAGCGGATTCAGAGCGGAAGATGCTTAACTAACAAACAGCAAAATGCTTTCATGTTAGATTTTCTGCACCGCATCGCCAACAAAGACGAGCCCATCAGCAAGGCTGAGGCATGCGGCTATGTTCATGTTTCTAGGGCTACCTTTGACCGCCTTGTGAAAGAAGGCAGGCTGCCAAAGGGTAAAAAGCGGAAAGGATGGACCGAGCTGGTTTGGTACGAAAAAGATTTAGATAAATATGTAGATAGATTGGTATAGATTTTACTTTTTTATTTTTAGTTAGTTGTATTAATTAGGTTTTAAGTAGATTGTTTCATTGCAAAAAGAAATCCCCACTCGGCTGTGATAGCTGGGTGGGGATTGTGGGTTATTTATTTCATGAATGCCATCCAAATAGTTTGGTTCTTGATGGTGGTACGGTGCCCGAATATAGGTTTGTAATCGGTGATAGCCTTTAGCACATCACTAACCTTTATCTGCTGCTCGTTCCACTTGAAAATGAGCGTTCCGTTTGTTTTCAGCACCCTCATGCCCTCATGGATAGAATCGTTTATGAATGCTTGCCAATTTTCGGGCAGCTTACCATATTTCTTGCATAACCAAGAGTTCTGTCCTACCTTTAACAGATGAGGAGGGTCGAATACAACCATATTGAATGTTTCATCTTCGAATGGCAAATTAGTGCAATCGGCTATCATATCGGGTTGTACGTCTAATTTGCGTCCATCACATAATGTGTCGTGATATTCTCTTATGTCGGTAAAAAGTACCTGTGGGTCCTGCTTGTCGAAATAAAACATACGAGATCCGCAACACATATCTAATATTCTTTTTTTCATACACTATCTTTTTGTTAGTTTAATTGCCTTTATAAGGCGATGATCTCCTGCTATTTTACCGGAATCTTTCTTACCATGGTAATAACCAAATCTATAAGCCCAATATCGGGTTTTATAGACTTTCTTCATTATCTTCTTAGCTAATCTAATCTTCATACGCCAAATAAGTTTCCAATCAAATGATGGTCGTGCTTATCGAAAGTAATTCCATACTTAAACATTTCCTCAAAAAGCATAAGACGTTCCTCGTTGGTAGCCAACCGAGTAGATTTCTTTTTATCCTCGGTCATTCCAAAATGAGAACCTACCATTAAATTCTTATCTTCCTTGTGAAGATAAAGATAGCAGAAGAGAATGTGACACCATGGTTCCCAACGCTTACATAACACAATCCAATTATTATTTATCACAACTATATTACCTTCAGCAACAATATCTTCAAACATATTCTTTTCCATACGCTACTTCTTTTTATGACAAGGGCAGCTCTCTGCGTGAACAACGCAAACACCATGTTTCGTGTCCACAACTAGATAATCGTGTCCTTCCTCAGTGAATACTGTCGTACCAATCTTCTTTGCAGGTTTATTGATATTAGCAAACGAGCGAATGCCCTCAAATATCAATGTTCCTACAAACAAACACAAGACAAACCAAACGGCTGACTTGATTAAGTTTAAAATCTTATTCTTCATACGCTACTTATCGAATTTGTTGCCGACAACTACCATATCTTCAGAATGGTAGTGAACTAAGAAATCTTGACCAAAGCAGAAAGCAGCAGCTTTACTATCCCAATTAATATCACCTCTTCTTTCCGCATTGTTATCTTTGTGCATAACTATATCCCCCTCATAGATAGGTGCTCCGTTCTTGTCTGTCAGTCCTGTGAACATGCAGACGGTAGAAGGGTCAACGTCTGTTATTCCATCTTTTAGGTGGTCTCCACCTATGCATACCCTATTTCCAATATGCACTAAATCACCTTCAACCCATTCACATGAATTAAGTTTCTTAGCCTTAAACTTGATATTTCTTTTCATACTAATTCTTCTTTTTCAAATTCACTCTTTGGAACACGATAACAAACTTCTGCACCACAGGAACGTTCTATACCTTTTAAAGGCATTTCTTTTTCTAAAATATCATGTACCTTCGTGCCTTTTCTAACACTAATAGCTATATAATCATAGCTATCATTTATCATCAATAGTGAGTTATTTGTCATGTACACCTTGCCCTTCTTGGAAAGATTACTATGATTGATTGCAGGCTGGTAGTACAATCCACTAGCCTTATGTTTGATTCTGTAAGGTTTTGTCATAACTACTTACTTTTAAGTTCTTCAATTCTTTTATCACAATTCTTTATCATTCGTCTGAAGAAATCTTTTCTCTTTTCCATGACGAAGATTCGGTCGTACTTACCAACATAATAATCTCCTGACAAGAGGTCATTAATGTATATTCGTACTACTTCTTGCGACCAGTTATCTATAAATAGATAATAGGTTTCACGATTGGGGTGTACCATGAGGTACTCATAGTAGTGGAAATCGTCATTTTTAATAAATGTCACTCTGCAACCTTTTGTTAACTGACTTATGTCTTTTAATACTTCCATAACTATTCCTCCGTTTTTATATAAGGACAAACAACTACCTTTCGATAGTGCTTACATTCATCCTTGTAATCGCAAAAATCACAAAAACAATACGCCATACTATTCCTCCACTTTTACACCGCAAATACTTCCGTCCATAAAAACACAATCGTTGAAAAGATACTCATAAGTTTTTATCTTTGGGTCTTTATCACTTATACAATTAAGTGTGAAGAACTCCTTGGCTTTTTTATCTTTGAACCATCCAAGTGGATTGTGTTGTAACATTTCTTTCCAACACTCTTCTTTGTTATTGAAAGGGCGATGGGTGTGTAAAGGCTTGATACGAAAAATGTTAGGTTCTTCTTCCAAAGTTCCCATTGGTAAACCTTCTCTTTCTGTTAAGTCAACCCATTTGCCCCTTTCGTTTAAGATTTGAATAACTTTACCTTCTGCAAAGGCAAAAATAATATCCATGTTCTTTTTTGCATTTTCTCTAGTCATAATCAATCCTCCAATTTTATATTATGTTCATCTGCGAAATAATCTTCTGCCTCTTCGCAAAAGTGACTTTCGCAAATTGGTTCTGGGTATGTTCTGCTAGCATAAAACTCACGGTAGCATAACTCACAGATGTCATTTCCATAATTATTTCTTAACTCTTCTCTAGTCATTACTTACCTTTTAATTTGTTAATTAAAGTATCAGCGCAACCAATAGCAAGTTTTGCAGCGAAAGATTCATTAAACTTTCCTCCTACATTAAGCAGAGAAGGAAATAATTCTTTTGCAATCTCATATCTGCGTTGTTCCCAATCTATTGTTTTCATATTCTCTTATTTTTACCCTCTCCCTATTGCAGGAGAGGGTAGTAAGTTACTCTATAATGCTCCATTAAACAAATCTTTCAGATAATAATAACTGATAACATCTTCGGGAGACAAGACATTTAATTTATTATTACTATCTATAAATTTACCATCTTGACATTTACCAATCAAGATATTCCCTTCACGAATAGCAAACACTACATGAGAACCATTGTTTGGTATTTCACTTCCTAAATGCTGATATTCCTTTTGCAAAGGAGTATTATTGTTGTTCTGTACTTTTTTCTTGCTCATTTTCTTCTTCATTTTATCCCTCCATTGACAGTTTGTCAATGGAGGGATATGATTAATCATTCTTGATGCAACGATTCTCAAATTTCTTGTAAGCATCTAGATAGAACTCATTCTTGACTTTGTTGTATGTAACCTCGTAGTACATACCATCTGGAAGCGTTGTTGATAACAACCACTTCGCATTACCAAGAATGTAGCACTGCCATACCACAAATACTTCAAACTCTTGTTTTGGGTCACTCTTATCCAAGTGCTCCTCAACATACTTACGTACAATCTCAATTACTTTTTTATTCATATTACTTATATTTATATCCTATAAAGGATGGTTAATCTTTATAAGTATTTGCATCTAAATCAATAGCTACAAATCCCATTGTAGTACTAGGAATTCCGTTCCGAACCTCACTTCTATTTTCGGAAAAAAGAACTACTGCGTGTTTGCGACCTTTAATATCTGGTATTTCGTATCTTTCATACGAATGTCTATTACTCATAATCTATCTATTTATATCCTTTGCAGGATGGTTAATAAATCACAACACAATCATCAAATACTGATATACTATCAACATTCATGGGGTTCCCATTCTCTTGTGTACCATGAGAATATGGGAAGTTGACTTCCATAGTCTTATCCTCTACCTTTGATAATTCGTTAATTAATTCTTGTACTGTCATATTCTATCTTTTATGCCCGAAGGCGTTATAAACTAATGTAAAAAAATATTTTTATCACCTAAATCTTTTAATGCTATATCCTTACACTTTTGGCAAAGAAATTTGTTTCCCATGCACTCCATTGGTCATTACCAAATCTCCTGGAATGTATTCTAACTTTTCCATACGCTTTACTTTTCAAGTTTCTCAATCAATGCCTTAATCTCATTATATGCAAGAATATCTGTGCTTCTACAGAGGTTGCCGATATTCTTCAACTCCATGATTATCTCATGGTTGGTAGGAACACCATGCTTCTTTCTTACCCATTCAATGAACTCGGGAATTACAACGTTATAGGTTTCCAAAGACTTGCCTTCTCTGTCATTGTATGACAGAAGGTAGTAGTTTTTTCTTGTTAAGAACCACCATAAAGCGATTAACTTGTGCTTGATATTTAATAATTTCTCTTTCATAATCAAAATGCTATTCTAAAATCCTTACCTTTCAAAGTAGGTCTCTTTTGGAGGACGAACTTTTCTAAATCTTCAAAATCTATCGGGAAGAGCGCACAATATTTATACTTTAACGTGCAGACAAATCTTCCGTTGAGCATAACATCAAAGATAAATGTTTTCATTGTTCACCTCCTTCCTGCTTTGGCAGTATGTCAGATAAATAAGCCCACTTGATGATTTGGCATCTGCTAATCGAATGTCTCCAAGATTCCTTATTCCAAAGGATGGATTCTTTAAATTGTAGATAAGCATCGTTATCAAAACCAAGGGTAATAATATCGCTTTTGCTCTTATCTGGCTCTTCTGTATTTTGATGCCACAAGTCCTTCAAGAACTCATTGATAGCCCACTTAGCACCTTCTTTGAAGCTATCTTTGCCCCTAAGACAAATCATTTCTTCCTCAACCTCGCAACTATTGTATCTAGCATACTCTGTCTCAATATGCTTATTAGCAGCTTCTTTTATTTTCTTATCGTCTATCATAATCTACCCTTTCTTTTTCTAAGTTCTAACATTCTCCTAGTTCTACGGCTTTCCTTGCCACTAGGAGGGTTACCACCAAGCTTTACTTCTGGATTTCATAATTCATATAGATGGAAGCTTCTTCATTGAGTGCCTTAACTACTTCTTCTTCAATCAAGACTTCTTTAAGTGATACACCAGTTGGTGTTACAATTATCTTTGCATCGTCTCTAATCATACTTACTCCTCATCTTTAGTTCCATACTCCTGTTGTAACTTCTTGACCTCGCTCACGAACTTGCTGACATCAATATCACAATCAATTACCTCTTGATGGTTTTTGATGGCATCTTCTATCAGATGGGTGCATTCTTCGGTAAAGCCACAGATACGATCACCTTCGATGGTGTAGAGATATTTGTGTGTGTTATAGTAAGCACACTGACAGAGAGATAAGCCCTCTGAGTTGAGGCGGTCCCGTACATCGGGATTGTTGATGCGAAGAACCACCATCTTACCTTTACTAGAATAGTACTTGCGGTATTTGATGCGGTCTGCAACGATGATTGCTATAGCTACCAACCACAGGATAGCTAGCACTATGATACCATCTGTTTGAATTGTATTCATAACTTTCATTTTATTTAATTGTTTATCTTAAGTCGGTCATTCTTCCAGGATTTTGGATATTCAGTTCCTTATTGACATCGTGGAGGCTGACGGATGGTAATGTATGCGTATCGGGGTCTAAACCCTTCGACTTGCAGTAGTTTCTCCATGCCTCTATGCCATGAGGTTTCTTTGCATCCTCTATCGCTTTCAGGCGCTCTTCTTCTTTTCTGCGCTCGTCCTCTACCCTTCCACGCTCCTTCAGCAGGTCTGCCTCGTAAGCTATCAAGGATTTCATTATATCCTGTGGATTGATTGTCTTTCCGTTGTTGATGAGCTTGTTGTATTCACCATTGGTGAAGGCTACGAAGAAGTAATCAAGTTCTGCAGGAGTTATGTAGAAATACTTTGTACAGATACGCTGAGCAAGCAACTGAATCTGATAATCTGTTGCATTATCGTAGGCGCCAAGATAATAGAGAAGGTCAATCAGTCGTCCTGTTACCCATCCTACGAGGTCTCTGAGTCCACCACGTTTCTGAATATCCAACATGGTTTCCTTATTCTTCTTTATAGCCTCAGTTAAGGTTGCAGGACGCTGATAGTTTGCCTTATCCTTGATGATAGGCACTCGCGATGAGTCGGGCAGCGCGCTCTGAACGTTGGATATTCCGTTGTTGTTCATAATTTACAGGTGTTTCTATTTCATCTTCCCATCTTTCACCATTCAGATAAGTGAGTGGATGCATGCGGAAGGGTATATTAGCATGAGGTACGATCGGGTCGGTCGGCTTGCGGGTCGATGCCACGTAAGTAGGAACGGCTGCCATGCAAGCTAATTTATCGGCTAGCTTTAGTCTGTTCCACTTTTCTTCTGCCTTTTTCCTACCTTTCTTATAAGAATAAGCTTCCCAAAACTCCTCAAATGTTGGAGCTGGCTCAGTTTGGATGATAGCAGAAGGCTCTTCAACCTCCAAGTCTACCGTCTCCACTTCTGCATGATTGTTGAACAACTCAGAAGGCTTGTAATACTTACCCGTAAGCGCCCATCTTGCACCAGCTACAAAAGCATCTTGAAGAGGTTCGCTTTCCGAATATTTATTTGCCTCCGAATGGATTTCCTTTAACGTTTTCATAAGCTATATGATTTTGATGATTTATACCCAACCGGCACCCGAGTTCTCGAGTTCTCGCTTGCAATACTGCAAACCAACTTGATCGTCGGGTTCCGGAATCATGATACTGCGGACATTTGCATAATCTATCACGTTTCGGATAACGCTGCTAGCCTCTGCTGTATTGAGGGAAGTGAGAGGCTTGTATTTGCGGTTGCCTGTCTTGTCTACCTCATCGGTATAGAAGATGTAGCTGCAAATATTGCGCTGAATATCACGAAGCGTTTCGTAGAAGGTCTGCCCAAGTTTTAGGGCGAGATAGCTAATCATGAAGTGAAGATAACAAGACTGCTTATCGGTCTGAATGGGGTGGAACTTCTTTAGTTCGATATTATACCCACATTCTTTGGCTTTCTGAACTTCCTTCACGATTCTCAGATAGTCGCGAGGATCATTAGGATTGTATACACTCATATTATTATAATTACATTAGATTGATTACTAAACCCTTGCAAGCATAGTCGGTTGGGACACCGAGGACCTGCTGGAATTTGTTTACGGCAACATCGGGGTTAAGATGGCGTGCTGAACCATGAATGAGGACGATGCGCTTGGCGGTATTGGCTGCCTTGCATTCGTTGAGATACTCGATAGAGTGAGCCAGACTCATGTGGGAAAGACGGATGCGGTCGGCTTGACTGACTATCGTCTTGCCTTCGTTTACGGCTTTCTCTAGGAGAGAATCATCATAGTTGCATTCTGCCAAGAAGTACCGGCACCCTTGAACTACATTTTCCATATTGTAGCAATCGGTGAAGAACATCATGGTTCCCATTTCCGGATGATGAATGAGGAAAGAGAAACAAGGCACATCGTGTTCTACCTTCATCGGGGTGATACTGAAAGCACCAAGATGGTAGGTCTGTTCTTTAATCATCGCCATTACTCCCTTGCATTTCTCAGATAGCTCTTCGGTAGAGTAAGCATCGATTCCTGCTTTCAGAAAGTCTTTGGCATTTTTTGCATGATCGCCGTGGGAGTGACTGATAATCACTCCCACGCATTTTGATGTTTTGAGGTTTGCAACTTTCTTTACTTCCTGTAACGGACGACCTGCTTCTATACAGAGCTGCTGACCATTACTAGCCTCCAGTACGTAGCTATTGCCTTGACTATTGCTATTTACTACTATCAGCTTCATACTATTCTTTCTTAATAAGTTCTGCCAATCTATCATCAGCAAGCAAATGTTGCTCCTTCATGTTCTTAACAATAAGAGAAGCAAAAGTGATGTCGTAGCGATTCTTTAGCTCTTTAACAAAATCCTTAGCAATACGCTCGACGCTGTCAGAGACTCTAGAACTTTCAACCTCATTTGAAAAGTAATTCATTACGAGGTCTTTAATTGTTGTCACCACAGGTTTGCTGCTATATCTTGGTTTATACTCAAATGTCTCGTTGCTATTTTCAAAACCTTTAAGAACCTTTTCGGTTAATTCTGACACATTTTTCTCTACAGCTACCTCTATATCTTCATGATATTTTTCAAGGACAGCTTTTCTTACATTAGTAGTGACCTGACTGATGATTTCTTTCTTTATTATTTCAGATAGAGTTAAATCACCATCTTCATAAAAGTCACCAATCTCAATATCGTCTAAATCTACAGTTACATTTAATTTCATAGTCTAATTCACTAAAATAATATACTTAACTCAAACTAAACTTTTGAGCCTGTGGCTGCTCATCATGTACTTCATCTGCATTCACGACTTCACCGGTATCAGCATTGACGGTGATAACGTTCTTTGCCTCGGCAAACTCAGAATCACGCTGTGCTTCTGCGGTAGGAACATCATCGACTGTCATTGCGGTCTGCATTTCGATAGAAAGGTAGCCATACTTAGAAAGAAGGCGACGAAGGACCGTTTTTGTTGCCATATCATTGAAATTACCATACCATCCAACAGTATTACCAGGTCCTGACTCGGCTTGTTTTTGAGCCATTTCAGCCAACTGCTGATTTGTCATTTTACAGTTACGAAGAGTTGCAGAGTACTTCTTGGCGTATGAGCACATATCATCAAGAGACATATACATCATCTTGCGGAATCCATTGGTAAGCTCTAAGAAAGCGAAATATCCGACAATTCTGTTGGAAGTCTTCTCGCCATCAAGATGAAGTTCACCAGAAATCTTGTCGTAACCTTGATACTCTCCTTCATAGACTACATCAGCATTGATGTTCTTGTAGAGACCGGAGCGAATAGCCAGCTGATAAAGACCCTTGTAACCAACAATCATCGTAGGAGTATTGCCATAAGGTACGATATAAGCATATCCCAACTGCTTGTTGAGTGGAAGATGAAGGGACGCTGCCTTCATTGCCTCGGCCATCAATAAACGACCATCACAAGCTAGAAGCTTATCATCCGATGTGACTAACTCCATAAGGGATGCAGCAAAAGTTCCTGCATTCTCCTTCATTACATTCTTCAACTGCTCTTGGTAGTAACTATTGTCGAGTACTGCCTTGAAATTACTAACCGCTACTGCCTTCTGAGAAGGCTGTGCCTTTGCTACTGCTGTTTCTGCCATGATTACTTCTCCTCTTCTTTATGATTGATTAATTCCTTTGCGATACCTGCCAAGGCTATTGTTCCCAAAGCAAGGTTAATTTCACCACTTTCCGGAAAAAGTTCTTTTGGATCAACCTCTACGCTATCGTGGCTATCTAACCACTTCTTTATCCGGCTCGAATCCGTTCCGTCCTTCATGCCTCCTCCTAACGATAGAGTACCCTTGATAAGGTCTTTGTCAACCAACATTTCTAATTTTAAAGTTTCTGCCATGATTTTTATTTACTTATATGTTTGATTAATTCTTCTTTTGTTTTAAACACTTCGCTTTCTTTCCTTGTAGGGAAAACTGCGAACTTATACTGAATAGAGCAAGGTGCCTCGCCTATCTGCTGAAAGAATACACCAACGATGTTTGCACGTCGGATTTTGTACCCATCGAGCAGATAGACTGCATCACCTATATCGAACTTAGTCTTGATTTGCATGATGCGTTTCAATCCATTGTTGCCAGAGCGAAATACTCAACCTTTAGTTTATCATCCTTCGATACTACCAGACGGATTTGCTGACCGCCTGTGCTGAGCGGATGGTTAACACTTTCGCATTCATCGAGCACGACAGGAACCGATACATCATAGAACTGACCGATAGTGCGAGCGATGTCGATTCCGGCATTCACCTTTGCAGCACCATTGAGGCGGCTGTAAGGCACACCATTGTGATAACATTCGCAATAAGGTTTCTTCTCACCATCGAGTTTTGGGAGGAACAGACTCCATTTTACGAAACGGAAGTGCTGATTAACATTGTCTTCAAGAGCCTTGCAAGACAACTGATAGAACTCGTTTGTGATGTTGAGTTTATCATCAATATCATCAAGCTGCTCCTGAAAGATGGCTTTATCCTTCTGTGCTGCTTCGATATGAGTCATTATGTTGTCGTAAGATGCTTTTGAGGCGAGGAGTTCGAGGACTTCATCATATCTGTCAGAAAGCGGCTTTTGCTCTTCATCGAGTGCTTGAAGTAACTTGTCGTTATCTTCATTGCTCTCAGATGGATTGTCGAGTTCTGCCTGCAACTCACCAATCTCTTTCACTACCTGCTGATATTCTTCCTTCTCGGCTAGAATCTGCTCGTAGGTGTGTGGAGCATCGGCATCAACTTCTGCCTTATGCTTTTCGGCATCTTTGAGCGCCTGATGAGCCTTGACGAGTTGGTTTGTGGTGGTCTGACGATCATCATTCAGTTTATCCAACTCTTTATTAAGTTCTGTGTATGCGCTTTGTAGTTTGGCAAACTCATTGTTTAGTTCCTTCATATCCTCTGCCTTGCGAGAATTGAACCGGTTCTGAGATTCCTGTTTAAGGAGCTGAACATCACCGAGAGGGAGAGCCTGACCGCAATGAGGGCAGAAACCTTCCTTATCATCCCATTCCCAAGTGCGCTTGGCAATCTCATCGCTGCGCTTGTTCAAGTCACTAACCTTCTTCTTGCATTCTTCAATCTGAGTGTTTATCTGAACCTCGGTGGTAGGATAGCCACTCATGACTGCTTTGAGGTTATCAACCGTAGATTCTGCCTTGTTGAAGGCTGCGTTGGCGTTGAGAACATCGCTTTGGTGCTTGGTCATATTATCGGTAGACTCCTTATCTGCGCCCTGCTCCATCATTCGCTTGCGTTTTTCAGCAAATTCAATTTTCTTGCGGATTCCGTCAAGTCGAACTCTGTCTGCTCCACCGGTTCGAATCTGCTGAATCTTGTTGCCTATCTCTGCCAACTTTTCTTGCAGCTCATCCCCTTCTTTACCCAAGGCCTTCCAATCCTGCTTTGGTGGAAGGGTCTTGTCGAGTTCGGCAAGTCTGATAGGGACCGCATCGAGTTCCTTCTGAACTTCTGTACGCTTGTGCTTGAGGTGGTGAAGGATGGCATCAATATCTTTCTGTTTGAGGAGTTCAACAAGATAATCATACTTCTCTTCGCCCTTCGTGATGTCTTCGACTGAAATGTCACCTGCCAACGACTGGAGGAATGCACGCTGATTCTGCCATGTCATACCAAGGAACAGATTAGGACAGATGCACCACGCAAATGGGTCTTCTTGAAAGATGTCGTTAACTACTTTGCCGAAATCTCCGGCGGTAGTCAATTCTCCATCAACATAGTACTTGAAGGTGTTGGTGCATTTATCACATTTCCACTTGTCGGTCAGAACTCGCTTTAACGAGATTTCATCACCATCTACCAACATAACCAACTCAGATGAATGCTCTATCTCCTTGATAATGTTGTGATTCTCATCGAAGGTTTTGATGTCGAGCTGCATGCCGTTGGTATCAGTACCGAATAATGTGTACATGATTGCATTGCCGATAGTGCTCTTGCCTCTTCCATTATCTCCCGAGATAACGGTTAATTCTTCTCCAAAATCGAAGACTCCGGAACGGATGCCACAGAAATTTTGCAGTTTAAGTGTCTTGAATAGGATTTTCTTCATTTTTATCTTTGTTTAAAGTTTCTTCTTTTTCTCTCAGTTCCTTATCGTATTCCTCGAATGCCTTTGCTGTAGCGTAGGTGAACTGGTCGCTATTGCGCATGGCGTTCAAGATAAGATTTTTGAGGTCTTCGGGCGATGCGTGCATGAATGCGTATGCCTTCGGAATGGTTCTGTCACCCATGAGGACGATGCATCGAAAATGCTTTGCCTCATCCCCCATCTTGTCAACTATATCAAGTACCTTTTTGATATGATTGAAGAAATTCTGTCTGATATTCTTTTTCATGATTTTGTTTTAAAACCTGCCCATGCTCGGGTGTAAACCGAGAAATGGGCAGGGAAAATATATAAACAACAAACTAAGCCTTATCTGTTGATCCTAAACCGCTACGAGTGCCGGTTACCTTGCCTAGTTCCAAGTTAGTGTCTGGAACGTAAGTGAAAGCACCTTGACAGATGCGTTGGGTATAAGGAATAACGAACTTGAAACCGAGCATACGCATGATGCGATGCTTTAGCCTCCATCTGCCCGACTTGACGATGGCATGGACTTCTTCGCCATAGCCGCAATCAATCAAACCGAGAATTACATCAAGGTTTGCTCTGACCTTGCATAGATAGGCGCCATGTAGGAGCCATGAAGGGAAACAAACATTTAACAACATTCCTTTGCCCGACATGCCACTACGTGGCTGAATCAGCAATTTCATATTTGATGGAAGTTGTATCTTGAACCCGAGCGGAACGTAAAAGCGTTTATTTGGAATTACTTCCGTGTCCTTGCTGCAATGAAGGTCGTAAGCGGCATCCGTCTCATACGCCTTTGTTGGGAAACACCCATGTGTTACCAATTCTACATTGATTTTTGTACCTGATTTACTCATATAATCTATTCTTATAAATGTTTCTGTTCTAAAAGTTTGTCTACTTCCTTCTGATAAAAGGATATCAACTGATTATACTCGAAGAGTGACCAGTTCTTGTTTTCAGTTCTTGCCCTAACCTCTATCAAATCAACCCTCTGCTCGCCAATCTGCTTGATAAGCGCACGGCGATACATCTGAATATTGCCTTGATTGAAAATATTGCAAGCTACACATTGTGGCCGGCAGTTATCTTCGCTGAATCGGGTTGACATGTAACGTCTCGACATGTAATGACCGTTTTGAATTTCCTTCCAAGGGAAAACCTTGCCGCAACTGATACATCGGCAATAACCTTTATCATCAGAATATTTCAGTCGAATATATTTGGAAAAGACTGCATCGAGTTTGTCTCTCAGCTTACTTTTGCTAAGTCCGGCTTTCGCCTTCTTCTTTTCCTGTTCCTTCTTGGCTTTATCCCAAGGAGTCTTCTTTATAGGTGTCCTCTTGAGAGGAGTTTTCCTTTTTAAACCCATATTGCACGTAATTATCATTTGTAAAGTTTGAATACTCGCCCTCGGGCTTTCCGATGTCTGAGGACACATTTTTAATCTTAGAGTTGAGGATATTTATTTTCCTCAGTTTTGACTCGAAGATTCCCAAGGGTGCCCAAGGGTTTCTTTCGAGTTCTCTGTATATTTCGAGAACCTTTCTCCGGTACTTGTGGAGAGTAGGTTCGGATAAATCTATCATAAGCCATTGATTTTGAAGTTTAAGAAAAACCTGACCATCCTCACGGACGAGCAGGAAAGAATCAAAATTTTTTTTAAACAATGTTTGCTGCCGCTGCAGCGAATAATCATACACAACAAACAAATACATAATAGTCCACCTGTAGGATTCGGACCCAACTTCCCGATTTGATAAGAATGTATTAAGGATTTACACAAAACAGTTTCGGGCGTGCTACCAGTTACACTATCGGTGGATAACGGCATCATGCGCTACCATGAATTTAAGAGCCATGCTCACCGCTTTAGCTATCAGTCATAAAGACTGATGCTCGGGGATTCCCTTATAATGACTTAACACTATTCGACTTTACACTTTTCCAATATGTCAAAGAACTTATGTCCAAAAAGGGCAATGGGATTGTTCCGAAAACTGCTATATATAATTAAGGTATAAAACGAAAGGTGCTGGTAGAATGCTCGACCACAACATTTCCTTCTGGTTCGTGGCGCATGAATTCAACGCAAACAACTTATATTGCCACTGGGTCTATACCGCTCCACACCTAACGATTTCAAGAAACATTATAATAACAATATCCAAAACTATTTTGGGGATTCGAGGCGAGTTGAACGCCTTTGCTCGGGTTTCCCCGCTCACTCCGAGTGAGCTAGCTCGATTCCCATGTATCACTCCTATGCTCACGCACAAGAGTGAATTGATAGTTTACAAATAAGAAAAAGAACCTTTCTTAAGCAATCGTTTAACTCTATGCTCACGCATATCCAATTTAAAACGCATTTTGTCTGAATAACTAATCTAAAAGTTCAACAGCCAAATATTTCACACATTTACACACTCACTAGTTGTGGCACCTTAACAGGCTCTGCTCCGTAGCGATTCAGAGCACAGGAACGAATGTCCTGAGCCTGTTGGCTATTACTCCGGTAAGCAAGAGCATTGTAGACAGTAGTCTTGCCACAACCAAAAATTTTCATGATTTTAGGAATTTTATCTTTATCAATCAATATTTTTTCTATTTTTACGACTTTATTCATATTATTTTTTGTAAATTTGCACCATAAATAAGTTTTGAACGAGTTTTGTTCTCGTTTACGGATGCAAAGATACATGTTTGTAGACAAATATCCAAGTATATAGACATTAATTTATAGTTAATTTACGTATTTACACAAATATAAACACTAGCAGTATGGAAGGATTAAGAGATAGAATCAACGAGGTAAGAGACCATTACAGGCTGTCTAACAGAGGGTTTGCTGACGCTATCGGGGCAAAACCTGCTGCTACGAACAATTATTTGAACGGCACAAAGGAACCTTCAATGGAGTTTATAGACAGGATACTGACTACATACGTAGACATATCAGCAGATTGGCTACTTTGTGGCAGAGGCAATATGTTTTACGATGCAGACAAGCAGACGGACGAAAAACTGCTGAAAGAACTAGCAGAAACAAAAGTAAAGTTGCTAGTACAGGAAGGAGTGGTTAAGGAGTTAAAGCAAATCATCAGTGAGAAGATTGCTGAAAGAGACAAAAGCCTTGTCGGCTGATACGATAAAGGGGAGCCTTCTTTGCGAAGACTCCCCTTATTGTTTTACATCTTGCCTTCGAGGGCATCGAAAGCAGATTGTACGTCCTTATTTAATGTACGTGCGTATCTAGTAGTCTGACGCAAGGTAGTGTGTCCAAGCACCCTTGCCACGATGTTGATAGGCATTCCCTTCGACAAGAATAAGGTTGCCGCAGTCGCTCTACCCATGTGGGTATGCAATCTGTCAACTCCGACCATCTGCCCGATCGCCTTCAGATAATCATTATACTTCTGATTCGTCATTCTAGGCAGCTTGAAGTCATACTTCTGTAGTATCTCCAGGGCAGGTTTGAGAAGTTGGAATACGAAATCCGTATCTGTTTTCGTTCTCTTAGCGTGATAGAACATCTTGCCGCCAATCTCCTCGCAGTTAGTATAATCGAACGATGCAAGGTCAGAATATGCAAGTCCGGTATAGCATTGGAAGAGGAACAAATCTCTTGCATGGAGAATATGAGGTGTTGAGAGTTTCAGTTTCTTGATGGCAGCAAACTGCTCTTCGGTGACACAATCAACATACTGCTTTTCTCCCTTACCAATATGGAATGGCAGAAACTTATAAGGATTCTGCTCAATAAGTCCGTCTATCATCGCATCATTGATGAACAACTTGAGATACTTGTGATAGTCATAGATTGTGCATTGAGCCTTATCCTGTCTGTGGAGATACTCATCCATTGAACGCACCTTCGATACATTGCAGTCTTGGAACGACTTTATCTTCCCCCATGTTTTTAGGAATTTGATAAAGACATCGTAGCGTTTCTTGGTATGCTCGCACACCTTACGCTCATTTCGTCTTCTCTCGCAGTACTCGATAAAAGAAGTTCCTTCGTCTTCTCCATTCATCTGTGAGATAACCACATTTAAGTCACAACAGCCTTCCTTAACCATCTTACTGATGATTTCGTTTGCTCTCGCGCGGTATGCCTGTATGATTTCATTCAGTTCATCCGCATCTTTTCTCTTGATAACCATCTTTGACGCATCAGACCATTGTGTAGTTGTCACTTTTACGCCTGTGGAAAAGTACTTCCTTTGACGCTTGGCACAAAAGCATAATTCTACCGAAACTTCATGTTTTGAGGTCGCTCGCTTCAAACGATTGTGAATAATACTTAAATTAATTTTTGCCATTTTGATAACACATTTTTTACAAGGTGATAACACATTGATAACACACCTTCCGATTCAACAATTTGCGTGAATAATATAAACCGTTGTTATTCAAATAGTTACAACCAAAATGCGTTTAAACTAGTTTTAAACCAGTTTAGAAAATCAATCTTTATGACATATCTCTTTAAAAAATAAAAAGCAATCTATATAAGTATCTGTTATTCAATACGTTATATAGACTGCTTATTTGATTTTTTCTTGACTAAACGTTGCGTTTTTACGCCTAAAAAGTGATTCCGTTGGGGTTCGAACCCAAGACCCACAGCTTAGAAGGCTGTTGCTCTAATCCAACTGAGCTACGGAACCAACACTTTTCAAATCGCAAACCAGCTAACCAATAACGCAATCAGCCACTTTTCTTATTTGCGGCTGCAAAGGTACATATATTTTTTGAATACACCAAACTTTTTCTCACTTTTTTCTTTTTTTATGCTTAAATATCGCAAAAAATAACTACCTTTGCATCCGTTAGGAGCAAGAAACTGCATTCTGACCCCGAAAGAGAAGAGATTTTTATAACGCATATTCAAACATAAAACATACGCAAATGAAAAAGTTAATCTTTTCAGTAGCCCTGCTCTCAGCAGCACTCTCTGCCAGCGCAGAAGAACATCCGCTCTGGATGCGCTACCCAGCCATCTCGCCCGATGGCACTACCATCGCCTTCGCTTATAAAGGCGACCTCTACAGTGTTTCTGTCAACGGCGGTGAAGCACGACAGCTCACAACCCATGCAGCCTTCGATTCGCATCCTGTATGGAGCCCTGACAGCAAGAAAATTGCCTTCCAGTCTAACCGCGAAGGAAGTCTCGACATCTTTGTAATCGATGCAAAAGGCGGTGCTCCTACCCGACTCACCACCAACAGCGGCAGCGAAACACCTATCGCCTTTGCAGACAACGACCATGTGCTCTACTCTGCCAGTCTGCAGCCTACAGCCCAGAGCATCATCTTCGGCGACAACACATTTCCACAAGTATATAAGGTAAGCACCAAGGGCGGAAGACCGGAACTTTTCTCTACCCTCACCATGGAGAATATCAGCATCGCCAAGAACGGCGACATTCTCTACCACGACAAAAAGGGATATGAAGACCCTTGGCGCAAACACCAGAAATCACCTATCGCTCGCGACATCTGGCTGAAGAGTAACGGAAAGTTTACCAAGCAGACTACCTTTGCCGGCGAAGACCGCTCGCCAGTATGGACATCAGACGAGAAATCATTCTTCTATCTGAGCGAGCAGGACGGCACATTCAATATCTACCGCCGCAGCCTCAACAGTTCAAGCGACAAGCAGATTACCCACCACAAAGGCAATCCGGTAAGATTCCTCACTGCATCCAGCGCCGACCTGCTCTGCTACGGATATGATGGCGAAATCTACACCGTGAAAGAAGGTGGAGAGCCTCAGAAGGTGAACATCTCCATTACAACAGATAATGACGCTCCAAGCCTCGTACGTCAGATAAAAAGCTGGGGAGCTACAGAGATTTCCGTTTCGCCAGACGCCAAGGAAGTGGCTTTCGTGATGCATGGCGACGTATACGTAACTTCTGTAGAATACACCACTACCAAGCGCATTACCGACACACCGCAGCAGGAGCGCGACCTGAGTTTCTCGCCAGACGGCAGAGCCCTGGTCTATGCAGCCGAGCGCAATGGCGTATGGCAGATTTACCAGTCTAAGATCAAGAACGAGAAAGAGAAGAACTTCACCTACGCTACCAACATCGAGGAAGAGCAGCTGGTGAAAACAGGCATTACATCGCAGTATCCTCAATATTCTCCTGACGGCAAGGAAGTGGCTTTCTTCGAAGACCGTGCAGCACTCCGCATCGTCAATCTGAAATCGAAGGAAATCCGCACCGTGCTCGATGGCAAATACGTCTACTCTTACAGCGATGGAGACATCGCTTTCGAATGGTCACCAGACAGCAAATGGCTCCTTTCAACCTATATCGGCAACGGCGGCTGGAACAACCAGGATATTGCGCTGGTAAAGGCTGACGGCAAAGAGGTTCACAACCTGACCAATTCAGGCTACAGCGACAGCAACGGCAAATGGGTGCTCGACGGCAAGGCAATGCTCTTCCAGAGCGACAGAGCCGGTTACCGCAGTCATGGAAGCTGGGGAGCAGAAGACGATGCCTACATCATGTTCTTCGACCTGGACGCCTACAACCGCTTCAACATGAGCAAGGAAGAGATAGAACTGGCTGACGCCAACAAGGACGAAAAGGAGAAGAAGGAAGACGAAAAGAAGGAAGAAGCTAAAAAGAAGGCTGACGAAAAGCAGAAGAAGACCGGAAAGATAGAGGTGGAAAAGGTAAAGCCACTGGAACTTGACATCGAAAACTGCCGCGACAGAATCGTACGCCTCACCGCAAACTCTTCGCACATGGGCGATGCTGTGCTCTCTAAAGACGGCGACAAGCTCTACTACCAGGCAGCCTTCGAGGATGATTACGACCTCTGGCAGCACGACCTGAAGGACGGCTCTACCAAGCTCGTGATGAAGGGCGTAGGCCAGGGCAACCTGCAGACCGACAAGGATGTGAAGAACCTCTTCATCTGCAACGGAAGCAGCATCAAGAAGGTGGATCTGAGCGGATTCAGCACCAAGGACATCAGCTTTGAGGCTAACTTCAACTATAAGCCAGCCGAGGAGCGCCAGTATCTCTTCGACCACATATGGCGACAGGTGAAAGACAAGTTCTACGACCCTAAGATTCATGGTGTTGACTGGGAAGGTTACCGCAAGACCTATGAGAAGTTCCTGCCTTACATCAACAACAATTTCGACTTCCAGGAGATGTTGAGCGAAATGCTTGGCGAGCTGAACGCTTCGCATACAGGAGCCCGCTACTACGCTTCGAACAGCGCGCTTACCACCGCCAATCTGGGAGTATTCTTCGATCCTCAGTATCAGGGCGACGGCCTGAAGATTCAGGAGATTATCAAGCGTGGTCCTTTCGATGTGAAGAATACGGGCGTTACAGCCGGCAGCATCATCGAGAGCATCGACGGCGAGGAGATTAAAGCCGGAATGGACTACTTCCCATTGCTCGACGGAAAGGTTGGCAAGAATGTACGCCTCGGCATCAGAAACGCCAAGGGTAAGAAGATGGAGGTTACAGTGAAGGCTATCTCTCAGGGCAAACTCAACAACCTGCTCTACAAGCGATGGGTAGACCGCAACCGCGCTTTCGTTGACAGTATTTCGGGCGGACGCATCGCTTATGTTCACGTTAAGGCGATGGATTCGGAGAGTTTCCGCACCGTTTACAGCGAACTGCTGAGCGACAAGAACCGAAACAGAGACGCTGTAATCGTAGACGAGCGCCATAATGGTGGCGGCTGGTTGCACGATGATCTCTGCACCCTGCTCAACGGCAAGCAGTATCAGGAGTTTGTACCTCACGGTAAGGTAGTTGGCCGCGATCCATTCAACAAATGGGTGAAGCCATCTTGCGTCATGATCTGCGAGAACGATTACAGCAACGGTCACGGTTTCCCATGGGTTTACAAGGAACTCGGAATCGGTAAGCTGATCGGTGCTCCTGTAGCAGGAACCATGACAGCCGTATGGTGGGAAACGCTGATGGACAACACGCTAGTATTCGGTATTCCTCAGGTAGGCTGCCGCGACATGCGTGGCGTGTTCGGCGAGAACACCCAGCTGAACCCAGACATCGAGGTTTACAACAGTCCGGAAGATTTCATCAATGGCCATGATACCCAGCTCGAAAGAGCCGTAAAGGAAATGATGAAGAAATAAACAGAACGCCCTGCAGGGGTCCAGAAGCAGAATCGCTTCTGTCCTCTTGCAGGGCGAATTGTTTTTGTAGCAGACAACATTAATTTATTAAACCTTATTAACCCACATTATCGGTAAAAAACCTTCTGTCATGACATAAAACCCTCTAAATCTTTACTTTTTTTCTTGAAAAGGGCGAAAAAGCAAGTGAAAAAGCCATAAAATAAAAAAAAATGAGTATCTTTGCAGAAGATAAGCTGCACTCGGCAATTTGAAAGCAGCTTTCATTGCGCTCATTTGCGTTATCTTTGCAAAAAATATAAACAAGATTATGGGATTATTCGGATTATTCAGCAACAAAAAGAAGGAAACTCTCGATAAGGGACTTGAAAAAACCAAGGAGAGTGTGTTTGGCAAACTGGCGCGCGCCGTTGCCGGAAAGTCTACCGTCGATGATGATGTGCTCGACGATCTCGAAGAGGTACTCATCACTTCAGACGTAGGTGTAGAAACCACGGTCAAGATTATCCGCCGCATCGAAGAACGTGTGGCCCGCGATAAATATGTTTCAACCAGCGAGCTCAACCGCATTCTGCGCGAGGAAATCGCCATTCTCCTCTCCGAGAATCACAGCGATGACCTGGCAGACTGGGAACTTCCTGCCGACCATAAGCCTTACGTTATCCTCGTAGTAGGCGTAAACGGCGTGGGCAAGACAACCACCATCGGCAAGCTGGCTTACCAGTTTAAGAAGGCTGGCAAGAAGGTTGTTCTGGGAGCTGCCGACACCTTCCGTGCCGCTGCCGTAGAGCAGATTTGCATCTGGGGCGAGCGCGTGGGTGTGCCTGTAGTGAAACAGCAGATGGGAAGCGACCCGGCAAGCGTGGCGTTCGACACCCTGCAGAGCGCCAAGGCAAACGGCGCCGACGTGGTGCTCATCGATACGGCAGGCCGACTGCACAACAAGGTGAACCTGATGAATGAGCTCAAGAAAATAAAGGAAGTGATGAAGAAGGTAATGCCTGAAGCACCAGACGAAGTAATGCTCGTGCTCGACGGAAGTACCGGACAGAATGCATTCGAGCAGGCTAAGCAGTTCTCTGCCGTTACCAACATCTCCTCGCTCGCCATCACCAAGCTCGACGGAACCGCTAAGGGCGGAGTTGTCATCGGCATCAGCGACCAGCTCAAGGTGCCTGTAAAATACATCGGACTGGGCGAAGGAATGGAAGATCTGCAGCTCTTCAACAAGACAGAATTCGTAGACTCTCTCTTTAAAAATTAGAAAATGAAGAAAAATCAGATAGATATTATTACCCTGGGCTGCTCGAAGAATCTCGTAGACAGCGAGTTGCTGATGAAGCAGTTTGAGGCAAACGGCTACCATTGCGTTCACGATTCCAAGCGCCCTCAGGGCGAGATAGCCGTCATCAATACGTGCGGATTCATTGAGGATGCAAAGCAGGAAAGCATCGACACCATCCTGGAGTTTATCCAGGCTAAAGAAGAAGGCCGACTCAGAAAGCTCTATGTAATGGGCTGCCTCTCGCAGCGCTACCAGAAGGAACTGGAAGAAGAAATGCCCGAAGTGGATAAGTTCTACGGCAAATTCAACTACAAGCAGCTTCTGCAGGAACTCGGCAAGGCGGAAGTTTCATCCTGCAACGGCCAGCGTCATCTTACCACTCCGCGCCATTATGCCTACATCAAGATAGCTGAGGGCTGCAACCGCCACTGTGCCTACTGCGCCATTCCTATCATCACCGGCAAGCACGTTTCCCGTCCGAAGGAAGAGATTCTGCAGGAGGTGCGCGAACTGGTAGCAGAAGGCGTGAAGGAGTTTCAGATTATCGCTCAGGAACTCACCTACTATGGCGTAGATATTGACGGCAAGCATCATATTACCGAACTCATCAGCGAGATGGCTGATATTCCGGGCGTGAAATGGATTCGCCTGCATTACGCTTATCCGAACCAGTTCCCAATGGATCTTCTGGACGTGATGCGCGAGAAGCCAAACGTATGCAAATATCTCGACATTGCCCTCCAGCACATCAGCGACCACATGCTCACCAGCATGCATCGCCACGTAACGAAGCAGGAAACCATCAATCTGCTGAAGGCCATCCGCGAACGCGTGCCAGGCATTCACATCCGCACTACGCTGATGGTTGGTTTTCCAGGCGAGACAGATGAGGATTTCCACGAACTCCTCGACTTCGTACGCGAACAGAGATTTGAGCGCATGGGCGCCTTTGCCTACTCTGAGGAAGAAGGAACCTACAGCGCCACCCACTACGAAGACAACGTGCCTGCCGAGGTAAAGCAGCGCCGGCTGGACGAACTGATGATTCTGCAGCAAGACATCAGCTCTGAGGTCGAGGCTGATAAGGTGGGCAAAACCATGACCGTTATCATCGACCGCAAGGAAGGCGATTACTACATCGGACGAACAGAGTTCTGCTCTCCGGAAGTAGACCCTGAGGTTCTGATCCGTGCCGATGAGAAGCGTCTGCGCGTGGGTAGTTTCTATCAGGTAGAAATTACTACAAGCGAGGAATTTGACCTCTATGGCAAGGTGGTGAAATAATCATTCTCTCCCCCATAGCCTGGAGTTTTAGAAATTTTGACTACATATTAAATAAATATGAACAATAAGGAATACATCGCTGAACTGGCTCAGCAAACCGGCTATTCGCAGGAAGACACCCAGAAGTTGGTGCGCAAGGCGATAGACGCTATGATTGCCGAGTTTGAGGATGGAGAAGCTGTCTCTATCCCCAATTTTGGCACCTTCGAAGTGAAGAAGCGCATGGAGCGAGTGGTGGTTAATCCTACTACCAAGAAGCGTCAGCTGGTGCCGCCTAAGTTGGTGTTGGGTTTCCGACCGGTAGCTTCAGTCAAGGAAAAACTAAAGAATGGAGGGGATGAGCAATGAGCAAATTCAGTTTAAATACACTCGGAAAACTGCTTGCAGATAAGAGCGGGCTGAGCCAGGTGGAAGCAGAACTCTTCATCCGGAAAATGTTTGATGTGTGCAACCAGGGACTCGATGCCGACAAGCAGGTGAAGATAAAATGGCTGGGCACCTTTAAGGTACAGGCCACGAAAGACCGTGAAAGCATCAATGTGAACACGGGCGAGCGCTTCACCATTGAAGGCAGAGACAAACTCACCTTCACGCCTGACAACATCCTGAAAGAAATCGTGAACAAGCCATTCGCCCAATTTGAAACGGTGGTGGTAAATGACGGCGTAGATTTCGATGAAATAGATGAGAAGTTTGGAGAAGAACAGACAGAAGATGCTCCTGAACAAGTAATCGATTTTCTGGACGAAGAAAAAACTGCAACTCCAAATCCGGAGGTTGTCGTAATTGAATCTGAAAAGGAAAAAGAAGACGAACAGGCAAAGCAAATTGCTATTGAACAAGCTAAACTGGAAAGATTAAAACAAGCCCAACTGGAGCAGGAAAGAATACAGAAAGAAAAGCAAGAGCAGGAAAGACTGGAGCAGGAAAGACTGGAGCAAGAGAAGCTTGAATTAGCCCAGCAACAGCAAGCCCTGAAAGCAGTTGTTGAACCAGCAGTACCTGCATCAGATGAATCTGAAGAAGAAGAAGAGGAGGAAGAAGAAGAATCTTCCAATTCTCATCATATTGTTATTCCTCGCTATCTGGTCGTTGCAGTCTGTCTCATCGTAGTAGCTTTGATTGGCGGAATGGGATGGTTTGCCTTCAACTATGGTCAGATGACTGCCCAGCGCGATCATCTAGCCATGCAGCTAAACCAGTATCATCAGGCTCCAGCCAAGAAAGTCCCAGCCAAACCAGCTGCCGCCCCACTCTCTCAGGAACAGAAACTCCGCCAGAAAGCGATGGAAGACAGCATCCGTATGGCTAAAACTGCAGAAGCAGTAAAACTGGCTGAAAATTCGGATGAGGAAAGTGCTACCGCAGAAAAGGCTAAGCAGGCTGAAGCAAAGGCTAAGGCAGAAGCTAAAGATAAAGCCGAAGAAAAGGCTGCTTCGAAAATAGCATCATCCCAGTATGATAAGGACGCTCGCGTACGCACGGGAGCTTACCGAATCATAGGAGTTGCCCAGACCGTTACGGTTGGCGCCGGTCAGACCCTCGAACAGATTAGTACCCGCTATTTAGGTTCCGGCATGGAATGCTACGTAGAAGCCCTGAATGGTACAAGCACCGTAAAAGCCGGACAGAAAATCAAGATTCCGAAACTGGAATTGAAAAAGAAAAAGAAGTAAAGTACTGAACAAACAAAAATCGCCCTGTAAGAGCAAATATAATTTTGCACTTACAGGGCGACATTGTTTTATGTTAACATTACTTGCCCAACACTTCATCAAGCAATGTGTAGAAAGCAGGATCCTCACCAACAATAGTCTTGATAATCTTACCGTTAGCATCAATCACAATCTTTGTAGGGAAGCCCTGAACAGCGTAATCGCTGAGAACCTTGCTGTCCTTCGGATTGTAAACATGAATCCATGGCAACTGGTGCTTCTCAACAGCAGCCTTCCACTTAGCCTCTGTATCATTACAATCTACACCAAGAATTTCAAACTTACCCTTGTACTTCTCGTAATACTCCTTCATCTTAGGCATTCCCTTGATGCACCATCCGCACCATGAACCCCAGAAATCGAGTACGACAATCTTGCCGCGAAGGCTGGAAAGCTTAAAATCATTTCCCTTAATAGGGGGTGTAATTTAAACTGTGTCAAGGCTTGTTCTTAACTTTCATTCCCACTCCC